>WNGE01001800.1_pt1 | contig 37008 bp, 33 predicted proteins | sample 5400651 | NCBI WGS metagenome assembly WNGE01 (sample SAMN13153370, study PRJNA577476) | soil metagenome | isolation source: 60 cm soil or saprolite under grassland replicate 2 | place: USA:California | collected 2016-06-15
TAGAAACGCTTGGGGACGCGGCCCCACAGGGAGTCCTCGCCGAAATCGCCGGTCGGGATTCCCTTTTCGAACTTCTTGTACTCGGCGCTCATCAGGTTCCAGAAGTCGATCTCGTGCTCCTTCGGGTTTTTCCCGGTCACCATCCCGTTGACCACGAAGATGTCAGGTCTTCCGTCCATGTCGGCATCCACGAAAACGGCGCCCCAGGACCACGAGGTATCCCAGACGCCGGTCTCTGCCGACGTCCGTTCGAAGCGGCTGCCGCCAGCCGCCCGGAAGAGCGAGGAGCCCCGCGAGAGGAGCGTCAGCCGGCGCCAGACGAGCGGGCGGCCGAGGCTGTACGGGAACTCCGGCATCGGGTAACGCGGATCGGAGAGGAACCAGTTGTAGGGGAACGAATAGTTCGACACGTAGAAGTCGAGGCGCCCGTCCCCATCGTAGTCGTCCACAGCGACGCCCATTCCGAAGCCGGGGTCCTTGACGCCGGCTTTTCCGGCGATGTTCGTGAAGGTGCCGTCGCCGTTGTTGCGGAGGTAGGTGTTGTTTCCGAAGTCGTTGGCGATGTAGAGATCGGGCCAGCCGTCGCCGTCCAGATCCGCAGACTCCAGTGCGAGCCCCCAGCCGGTGTCGTCCGTCCGCGAACGCTTCGACACGTCGGTGAACGTGCCGTCCCCGTTGTTGTGGAAGAGGTGATTGGGCGGCGCGTTGTTGGCCTGGATGTTGGGCCCGCGATCGGGCGGTCCGTAGACGAGGACGTAGAGGTCCGGCGGTCCATCGCGGTCGTAGTCGAGCGCGGCGGCGGACGTGCAGTAGTCGTTCAACGCCACGCCCGCCTTCTTCCCGACCTCCTCGAAGGTCCCGTCACCCCGGTTGTGGAAGAGGAGGTTGGGCCGATAGAGGTACGTCACGTAGAGATCGGGCCATCCGTCGTTGTCGTAATCGAAGGCGAGCGCGCCGATGGCTTCCCCCTCCTGTCCCGCGACGCCGGCCTTCGTGGCCACGTCCTCGTAGGTCCCGTCGCCGCGGTTCCTGTAGAGCCGGTTGCCGTCGCCTCCCGGGACGAAGAGGTCTTCGCGGCCATCCCCGTCGAAGTCGAGGACCGCGACTCCCGGCGGCATGTGCTCGCCCGGGATGGGGACATTGCGCGAGGCGTTGGGGAGGAATGCCTTGTGAGCGCGGGAGAGCCCGGCCTTCTCGGCGACTTCTTCAAAGAGCGGCTCGGACGCCGAGGCTTCGCACCAGTCGAGGAGAGAAGCCGATTCGATCTGCCAGCCGAGATCGGCGCGCCGGGAAGGCTTCAAGACCGCCCGGAGCCTCCCTCCCGCCTGGCGAAACTCTCCCTGCTTCCCCTTCCCGGTAAGGAGCAGGCCGAGCACGATCTGGCGCCGGTACCCCTGCCGGCGAAGATCGAAGATCACCTGCTCTGTCCTGCCCAGAGAAGCGAAGCGTTCCCGGATCTCGCCCAAACGCCGCCGAAGTTCTTCACTCCCTCTCCCGGCGGGAGAGGGTCGGGGTGAGGGGGGGGCCTTTGCCGAGGTCCTTCTAAACACGGCGATCCGCAAAGGAGGCCGCGTCGTAACCTCTGAGAGATCCTCACCCGGAAGTGGTCCACTCCAGGCGAACTTCTCAGCGTAGAAGCCCGGGTCGCTTGGGCCAGCCTTCCAGTCCTCCAGATACTTCTCCGTAAAGACCGTGACCCGGTCGGAATAATCCTCAAGAGTCGGCAGGGGGGGCTCGCGGTGAGAGGCGCAGGCGAGCCAGAAAGACATACCAATGCCGAGCAGAGCGAGAGGGGGAAATCGGGTTGGCATCGTCGGGCGAAAATATAATCGAAGGTCCCTTGTCGCTTTCGGAACGCCTTGCCGAACGGATCCTCAGCGAAGGGCCAATCTCTTTCCGGGACTTCATGGAGGCCGCCCTCTACGACTCGCGCGAGGGCTACTACGCGCGGGGCGCGCGTATCGGCGAGCGGGGGGACTTCGTCACTTCGCCGCACGTGACGCCCGCCTTTGCGGCGGCAATCGCGCGCCGGTTTCGCCGCGACACCGAGATGTTCGAGGGCTCCGTGGACTTCGTGGAGGTCGGAGCGGGGGAGGGGCGCATCCTGGACGACTTCGCCGCCGCCCTCGCGCAAGAGGATCCGTCTTTCGCGAAGCGCGTCAGGCTGACGGCCGTCGAGCACACCGCCGCCGCCCGGGAGATGCTCACTGCCCTCGCGGTCGCGCCGAGGATCCTGGAATCGGCCGGCGATCTGGCGGAGGCTTCCGTCTCCGGATGGATCTTCTCCAACGAGCTCTACGATACGCTGCCCGTCGCGCGGGTATGCGGCACGACCGACGGTCTCTGCGAGCTGCGCGTCGGCATCGACGGTCAGGGCTTCACCTGGGTGCGTTGCCCGGCTCCCGAAGAGTATCGGGAGTATCTCGCCGGTTTCGGCGTGACGCTCGCGCCGGGACAGGCCGCCGAGATCTCCCTCGACGCCGCTCCTCTCCACCGGCGGCTGGCGCTGGCCCTGGCGCGCGGGTACCTCGTGGCGTTCGACTATGGCCATCGAGCGCCGGTCCTCTACCATCCGCTGGCCCGCCGCAACGGAACGATCGCGGTGCACACCGGGGGACGGCGGCGCCTGGATCCGCTGACGCGCCCGGGCGAAGTGGACCTGACCGCTCACGTCAACTGGGATGACTTGATTCGCGCGGGCGAGCACGAGGGACTCGCCACGCGAGGCATCACGCGACAGGGCCGATACCTGGTCGAGGCGAAGCTCTTCGAGTTCGTCACGACGGACGCCGGGAAGTGGCGCGCCTACCGGATCGTTGATCCGGAAGGGATGGGAGAGGAACTCTCCGTCCTCGTTCAGACGCGGGGCGTCTAGCATCGGGTGATCTGCGATCGAGCCATCGGGTGATTGTTCGCTCGATCACCCGATCACCCGATCACCCGATTCCCCGGGTTTGACTCCCCGCTCCCCTCCGATAAAATGCGCTCCGATGGCCAGTTATCTCCCGATTCTTGTCATGGGTGTGCTCGCGGCCGCCCTCCCGTTAGGAACCATCATCCTCGCCCGGGTCATCCAGACGCGCCGCCCCAACCCGGCCAAGGCCGAACCGTACGAATGCGGGGTCGATTCTCCGACGACCGCGTTCGACACGCGTTTCTCGGTCCGGTACTTCCTGATCGCCGTCCTCTTCGTCGTCTTCGACGTCGAGACGATCTTCCTCTTCCCCTGGGCGGTGATGTTCCACCGCCTGGGACTCTTCGGATTAATCGAAATGTTGATATTCCTGGTGATCCTGGTGATCGGCTACTTCTACGTCTGGAAGCGCAAGGCCCTGGACTGGGCCTGAGCCTGACCTTGGAGACTCATGGGACTCGTTGACAACCGCTTCGAAGACAACGTCCTGACGACGACGGTGGACTCTGTCATCAACTGGGCGCGGCGCTCTTCGATCTGGCCGATGCAGTTCGGGCTGGCCTGCTGCGCGATCGAAATGATGGCCGTCATGGACGCCCGCTTCGACCTGGCGCGGTTCGGCGCAGAGGTCTTCCGGGGCACGCCGCGGCAGTCGGATCTCATGATCGTGGCGGGCACGGTCGTCGAGAAGATGGCGCCGATCGTCAAGCGCCTCTACGACCAGATGCCGGAACCCAAGTGGGTCATCGCGATGGGCTCCTGCGCGACCTGCGGCGGCCCGTACCGCACTTACGCGGTGACGCAGGGGGTGGACCGGATCGTGCCGGTGGACGTTTACGTGCCGGGCTGTCCGCCGCGGCCCGAGGCCCTGATTTACGGCATCATGGCCCTGCAGAAGAAGATCGACCGGATGAAGGTCGTCCGGAAGGCGTCTTGATGGCGGAGAAGGAATAGTGGCGGAGGAGAAAGCACCGCCGCCCGCCGCACCCGCCGGCGAAGCGAAGAAAGAAACTCCGCAGAAGCTCGAGGCGGCCGACGCCTCCGGCCACCCCTGGGTCCAGTCCCTCTCTTCCGGTGTGCCGGGGTCCGTCGTTTCCGCGAAGGAGTTTGCCCGGCAGGTCACCGTCGTCGTCACGCCGGAGAAGGTCGCCGAGGTCGCGCGGCACCTCAAGGAAAAAGAGGACTTCCGCTACTGCGTGGATGTCACCGCCGTGGACTGGAAGAAGCGCGAACCGCGTTTCGACGTCGTCTACCACTTCTATTCCTTCTCGAAGAACGACCGGATCCGCGTCAAGTGTGGGGTCGCGGACGGCCAGGAAGTGCCGTCGATCGCAGGAGTCTTTCTCGCGGCCGACTGGTCGGAGAGAGAGACCTACGACATGTTCGGAATCCGCTTCGCAGGGCATCCCGATCTGCGGCGGATCCTGACCTGGGAGGGATTCAACGGTTATCCGCTCCGCAAGGATTTCCCCCTCGAGGGCATCGATACGGGCGCGGCCGTCTACCCGGAGGAGTGGCCGGAAGGGGCGGGGCCGGGTTTGAACGATCCGAACCGGAAGGTTGTCTCGTGACGGGGCGGAAGGCGGCAGGCGGCAGGCGGAAGGCGAAGTCCCCGCGAAAACCATGACCGAAGAGAAGCCGTTGACGCTCGAAGAGCGAGGCAAGGCCGAGGAGGCGGCTCGGAGGGGCCTGGAGCATCCCGAGGTGCCGACGCTGTTCGATGTCCAGGAGATGGAGTTGAACTTCGGGCCTCAGCATCCCTCGACGCACGGCGTCCTACGCCTCGTGTTGAAGGTGGACGGCGAGAAGATCCTGGAGGCGAAGCCAGACGTGGGTTATCTCCACCGGGGCACCGAAAAGCTCTTCGAGACCGAGACGTACCCGATGGGGCTCCCGCACACGGATCGGATGGATTACGTCGCGGCCGCCACCAACAACCACGCCTTCTGCCTGACGATCGAGAAGCTCCTCGGGGTGGAGATCCCGCGCCGCGCGCAGCTTATTCGCGTGATGCTGGACGAGCTGCAGCGGCTCTCCTCCCATCTGGTCTGGCTCGGCACTTCCGGAATCGACCTCGGGGCGGTCACCCCCTTCTGGTACGCGTTCCGGGAGCGGGAGCAGATCCTCGACTTTTTCGAGGAGTACTGCGGCGCGCGCCTGACCTTGAACTGCATGCGGATCGGCGGCCTTCCCTTCGACCTGACGCCGGGCTGGGTCGAGCGAGTGGCGGAGTTCGTGGATGACCTACCGGCGCGCATCGATGATTACGAACAGCTCCTGACCGACAACCGGATCTGGAAGAAACGGACCGTCGGTATCGGCGTGATCTCCGGGGAGGAGTGCATCGAGAGGGGATTGACGGGGCCCATCCTGCGCGCATCCGGCATCGAGTGGGATCTGCGCCGGGCGCAGCCCTACGAGTGCTACGAGGAGCTCGACTTTGCGATCCCGACGCGCGTCAACGGGGACACTTACGACCGCTACGTCGTGCGCGTGCAGGAGATGCGGCAGAGCGCGCGCATTCTCCGGCAGTGCCTCGAGAGACTGGAGCCCGGGGAGATCCGGGGGAAGGTGCCGCGGGTCATCAAGCCGCCGGCCGAAGAGGTCTACGCCTCGATCGAGTCGCCCAAGGGGGAGCTCGGCTTCTACTGCGTCAGCAACGGCACCAACCGCCCCTACCGCATGCACTGCCGGCCCCCCTCCTTCATCAACCTGCAGGCGCTGCCGCGGCTGGCCAAGGGGCACCTGATCTCGGATCTCGTGGCGCTCATCGGCACGGTGGATATCGTGCTGGGGGAGGTGGACCGATGAACTGGGCGAAAGGCGTAAGGCGTAAGGCGAAAGGCGAGGCTACGCAGGAATTGCTCCGCCTCACGCCTACCGCCTACCGCCTAACGGCTCCGGGGTGGTCCCCATGAAGATCCTGACGCCGACGGTCCTGACCTACATCAAGGTGGTCCTCCTGGTGGCTCTGGTGCCGGCCATCGTGGGCTTCGTCATCGTGCTCGCGGAGCGCCGGTTCATGGGCTTCATGCAGGTGAGGCTCGGCCCCAACCGGGTGGGGCCGAAGGGGACGCTGCAGGGGCTGGCCGACTTGCTCAAACTCGTGACCAAGGAGGACCTGACTCCGGCCAGGGCCGAGAAGGCGGTTCACTTCTTGGCGCCCGTCCTCGCCGTGATCCCGGCGTTGACAGCCCTGGCGGTCATCCCGTTCGGCCCGCCGCTCAAGCTCTCGCGGACCGTCGAGACGCCCCTCTACGTGACGGACGTCAATATCGGTCTGCTGTTCCTTCTAGCGATCACGTCGATCGGCGTCTACGGGATCATTCTGGGAGGGTGGGCCTCCAACAACAAGTACTCGCTCCTCGGCGGGCTGCGCTCGGCCGCGCAGCTGGTCTCCTACGAGGTCCCGATGGGGCTCTCGCTCGTCGCGGTGCTCCTGATGACGCGCTCGCTCTCGCTCGTGGAGATCGTCCAGAGGCAGGAGAGGATCCACCTCTGGTTCGTGTTCCCGGGACTGCTCGCCTTCTTCCTCTACTTCGTGTCGGGCGTCGCGGAGACCAATCGCAATCCCTTCGATCTGCCGGAGGCGGAGTCGGAGCTCGTGTCGGGCTTCAACACCGAGTACTCGGGTGTCAAGTTCGCGTTCTTCTTTCTCGGGGAGTACACGGCGATGATTGTCATCTCCTGCATCGCCGTGACGGTCTTCTTCGGCGGGTGGCTTGCCCCCTTTCCGAGCGTGAAGGCGCTGGCATTCTTGAAGGTGATCCCCCCGTTTGCCTGGTTCCTGATCAAGGCGGGCGGCTTCCTCTTCGGCTACATCTGGTTCCGCTCGACGTTCCCGCGCTACCGATTCGACCAGCTGATGGCGCTCGGCTGGAAGTGGATGATTCCGGCCGCCCTCGTCAACATCGTGGTCGTGGCCGTTGCGGTTCTCGCGACTCCCGGCCGCACGAATGGCCTGGTGATGCTCTCCTGGATCTTCGGCCTGCTCTTCGCGGCGATGTTCCTGCTCGCCAGGCTGCGGCAGGCGCTGACCCGGCGCGACAGGCTGGCGGCGGAGCCGGCCGGGGCGCGGAAGGCCTCCTGAAGGAGAGACGGCGATGGCTCTGAAGAAATGGCTGGACAAGCTGACGCTGCTCGATCTCTTCGACGGCCTCTCCGTGACCGGAAGACACTTCTGGAAGAAGAAGGTGACGATCCAGTATCCCGAGCAGAAGAAGATCCCGTCGGACCGCTTCCGCGGGATGTTCCGCTTAGACGAAGAGCGCTGCATCAAGTGCACGCTCTGCGCGATCGAGTGCCCGATCAACATCATCTACATCGACTGGCACAACGAGAAGAATGAAGGGGGGAAGTCGGTCAAGGTGCTCGACCGCTTCGACGTCGACCTCAAGCGCTGCATGTTCTGCCAGCTCTGCGAGGAGGCATGCCCGACGGTGCCCAAGTCGATCTGGCTGACCACGAAGACGTACGAGATGGCCGCCTACGACCGCAACGAGTCGCTGTACCTGGACATCCGGAAGCTCACCGACTGGCACGCGGCCCCCAATGTCAAGCCCTTCACGGTGGTCGAACGGGGATGAGGCGGCGCAAGTGACCGAGAGCGTCCCGCCCGGCGCTCTCCTGACCGGCGGCGCGGGCTGGGCCTTCGTCGTCTTCGCGGTCCTGGTGCTCGCAACGGCGGTGGCGGTCGTCGTGGCGAAGAACCCCGTGCACTCCGCGCTCTTCCTCCTGTCGTCCTTCCTGCTCGTCGCCTGTCTTTTCATCCTGGAGCAGGCGGAGTTTGTCGGCGCCGTGCAGATCCTGGTCTACGGCGGCGGCATCATGGTGCTCTTTCTCTTCGTCATCATGCTCGTTCACCAGCGCACGGTCCTGAGCGCGAAGACCTTTCAGCACCAGTGGGACATCGCACTGCTCTTCCTGCTCGTCTTTCTGGTGCCCTTTCTCTACATCCTGGGCACGGAGAGGTTTCCCGACGTTCCGCAGAACCCGGACGCCTTCCGGATGGTCGGGAGCCGGGTCGTCGGCAACACGCAGGCGGTCGCCTGGTCTCTCTACCGCGATTACCTCCTCCCCTTCGAAGTGGCCTCGGTCTTCCTCCTCGTCGCGATGATCGGCGCCGTGGTCCTTGGGAAGAGGTCGGTGGAGAAGGTGGACTGATGACGATCACGATCAATCACTTCTTGATCGTCAGCTTCCTGCTCTTCGGAATCGGGCTCTTCGGCGTCCTCGCGCGCCGCAACTTTCTGATCGTGCTGATGTCCGTCGAATTGATGATGAACGCGGTCAACCTGAACCTCATCGCCTTTTCGCGGCGGCTGTGGTCCCTGACCGGCCAGATCTTCTCCGTCTTCGTCATCACGATCGCCGCGGGAGAAGCTGCGATCGGACTGGCGCTGACGATCTCCCTCTTCCGCCAGCGCAAGACGCTGAACGTGGAAGAGGCGAGCACAATGCAGGGATGAGCCGACCTTGAAGGACTTGATCTGGGCGATCCCGCTCTTTCCGCTGGCGGGGTTTCTCGTCAACGGCTTGCTCTACCTCTTCCACCGGACGAGAGGACACTCTTCGATCTGCCGGCCGCGCAGGACCCAGCCCGCTGCCGAGTCCATGAAGGAGACCGGGCACCCGCATGCTCACATGCATCCGGAGTGTCACCCGGCCTTCAAGGCGATCCATACCGTCGTCGGCACCGGCACGGTGGCTCTTTCCTGCCTCTTCGCGTTCGGCGCCATCTTCGACACGGGCTTCTCGCGCCTGGCCGGGGGATCGTCGCATATCGTCACGCTCTACCGATGGATCCCCCTCGGCGTCAACGAAGCCGTGGGGCAGATCCCCGGGAAAGCGGCCGAGTGGTTCGTGGACGCGGCCTTCCGCCTCGATTCACTCTCGGCCCTGATGATCGCTTTCGTCACCTTCGTCGGCTTATTGATTCACGTCTATTCGGTCGGCTACATGGGGCACGACCAAGGGTACGGGCGCTACTTCGCGTATCTGAACCTCTTCATGTTCTCGATGCTCGTGCTCGTCCTGGCGTCGAACTTCCTGCTTCTCTTCGTCGGGTGGGAAGGGGTCGGGCTCTGCTCGTATCTCCTGATCGGGTACGACTACCACAAGAAGTCCGCGGCCGACGCCGGCAAGAAAGCCTTCGTCGTCAACCGGATCGGCGACTTCGGCTTCATCCTCGGGATCTTCGGTGTCTTCGCTCTGTTCGGCTCTCTCGACTTCGGCAAGGTCTTCTCCGCCGCCGCGGCCTCGCCGGCCTCCTACACGCCGTACCTGACGCTTGTCTGCATCAGCCTCTTCGTCGGAGCCTGCGGCAAGTCGGCGCAGATTCCGCTCCACGTCTGGCTGCCCGACGCGATGGCGGGCCCGACACCCGTCTCGGCCCTGATCCACGCGGCCACGATGGTCACGGCCGGCGTCTACATGGTGGCTCGGTGCAATGTTCTCTTTCGCCTCGCACCCGACGCGATGCTCGTGGTGGCGGTCATCGGATGTTTCACGGCGCTCTTCGCCGCGACGATCGGCCTGGCGCAGAACGACATCAAGAAAGTCCTCGCCTATTCCACGGTCTCCCAGCTCGGCTACATGTTCCTCGCCTGCGGGGTCGGGGCGTTCATGGCCGGCATGTTCCACGTCATGACGCACGCCTTCTTCAAGGCCTGCCTGTTCCTCGGCTCCGGCTCGGTGATCCACGCGCTCTCGGGGGAGCAGGACATCCGACGGATGGGTGGCCTCGCGTTGAAGATCCGCACGACCTACCTGACCTTCCTCGTCGCGACTCTCGCGATTGCGGGTGTGCCGCTGCTCGCGGGCTTCTTCTCCAAGGACGCGATCCTGGCGGCGGTCTTCGAGGCCCATTTCGAGTCGGCGCCCGTCTGGCTGCCGCGCGTCCTCTGGGCAGCGGCGATCTTCACGGCGGGCCTGACCGCCTTCTACATGTTTCGTCTCGTCTCGCTGACGTTCTGGGGCGTTTACCGCGGATCGGCGGAGCAGGAGAAACAGATCCACGAGTCGCCGCGTTCGATGACGGTCCCGCTCGTCGTCCTCGCCTTTCTCTCCGTCGTGGGCGGTTACGTCGGCGTGCCGGTCCTCCCCGGCGGCGACAAGATCGGGGAGTTCCTGTCGCCGGTCCTGCTGCCGCTCGCGGGGGCCCACCCCGAAGCTCATCACGCGGCTCTTTCTCAGGAGCTGCTTCTCATGGGCGCGTCCGTCGCGGTCGCCACCGCCGGCATCTTGCTCGCGGTCTTCTGGTATGGGAAGGGCAACGGCGAAACGCCCGCGAAGCTCACGCAGGCCTGGCCGGGCGTCTATCGGGCGGTTCTCAACAAGTACTACGTGGACGAGTTCTACAACGCCGCCTTCGTGGAGGGCGCCGGAAAAGGGGGAGGCCGTCTCCTCTGGGACTTCGACGCGAAGGTCGTGGACGGGGCCGTCAATGGGGCGCGCCACGTCACGGTCGGCTTCTCCTGGGTGTCGTCTCTTTTCGATCAGTACGTCGTGGACGGCCTCGTCAATGGCCTGGCCGACGCGCTGCAGGCGGGCTTCCGGCTCTTCCGGTCCGCCCAGACCGGGCGAGTCCAGAACTACGCGCTGATCATGGGCGCGGGCCTCTTCGCGATCGTGGCGGTGTACCTGGTGTTTCGATGAGAAGTCTTAAGGAAGGCGCATGCTGACGAACATTCCGTGGCTTTCGATCATCACGTACGTGCCGCTCGCGGGCGCGCTCGTCCTGGTCTTCCTGTTTCCGAAGGACAGGCCGGGGCCGATCAAATACTTCGCGACGCTCGTGGCGGGCCTCGATTTCGTGATCTCGCTGCCTCTCTGGTTCGTCTTCCAGCGCGGCAAGCCCGGTTATCAGTTCGAGGAACGCGTCTCCTGGATTCCGTCCCTCGGCGTGGATTACCGCTTCGGGATCGACGGGATCTCCCTCGTGCTCATCCTGCTGACGACCTTCATCGGCTTCATCGCGGTCTACTCTTCCTATACGGCCATCAAGGAGCGGCAGAAGGAGTACTACGTCCTTCTGCTCCTGCTCCAGACCTTCATGATCGGCACGTTCTGCTGTCTCGATTTCTTCCTCTTCTACGTCTTCTGGGAAATCATGCTCGTGCCGATGTATTTCTTGATCGGCGTGTGGGGAGGAGAGCGCCGTCTCTACGCCGCCATCAAGTTCTTCCTCTACACGCTGGCAGGCTCCGTCCTGATGCTGCTCGGCATCATCGCTCTCTACTTCTACAACACGAGCGGGTTCCTCGGTTACAAGGGGCTGGGGCACGCGGCCACTTTCTCCGTCGAAACACTGACCGCGGTGGCATCGGGGATGCCGGCCGAGCTTCAGATCTGGCTCTTCTTCGCCTTCTTCTTCGGGTTCGCGATCAAGGTGCCGATGTTCCCCTTCCACACGTGGCTGCCCGACGCCCACACCGAGGCGCCGACAGCGGGGTCGGTCATCCTGGCGGCGGTCCTGCTGAAGATGGGAACGTACGGCTTCGTCCGCTTCTCGCTGCCGATGTTCCCCGAGGCGATCAAGACGGACTGGGTCTCGGGACTCATGATCGCCCTCGCCATCATCGGGATCGTGTACGGGGCCATGGTGACGCTCGTGCAGAAGGACATGAAGAAGCTGATCGCATACTCCTCCGTCTCGCACCTGGGCTTCGTGATGCTGGGAGTGTTCGCGTTGAACCTGGCGGGGGTCCAGGGCGGAATCCTTCAGATGGTCAACCATGGCATCTCGACGGGCGCCCTCTTCCTTCTGGTCGGGATCGTGTACGAGCGGCGTCACACGCGGATGATCGCCGAGTACGGCGGCCTCGCGCGGCAGATGCCGGTCTATGCCACGTACTTCATGGTGATGGCGCTGTCTTCCATGGGGCTGCCGCTCTTGAACGGCTTCATCGGAGAGTTCACGATCCTGCAGGGCGCCTTCGCGCGCTCCTTCTGGTGGGCGTTCTTCGCCTGCCTGGGGATCGTTCTGGGCGCGGCGTACCTTCTCTGGCTCTACCAGCGCGTCTTCTTCGGCGAGATCACCAACCCGGCCAACGCGAACCTGCCGGATCTGTCCGTGCGCGAGCAGCTGACACTCGCGCCTCTGGTCGTCGCGGCTCTCTGGATCGGCCTGTACCCCAAGCCGATGTTCGACGTGCTGCGGGCTCCCTCGGAGAACATCGTTCGGTCCGTCGGCGGCAAGACGACTCTTCCTCCGGCACTGGCGCTCAAAGCCGCCGCGGAGCCAGCACGTTGAAGTTCCAGGGCAGCGACTGGTTCCTGCTTTCACCGGAGCTCTTCCTGACGGCGGCTGGCCTCCTCCTGCTGACCCTCGCCGTGTTCGTGAAGAAGGAGCACGAGGAGTTCATCGGGTTTCTCGCGGTGATCTCTGTGGCGGTGACGGTCGTGCTCCTGGCCGTGGTCGCGGCTCACCCCGCGCGTCAATCCGGCCCGATCCTCGCGGGAATGTTCGTGGTAGACAACTTCGCCATCTTCTTCAAGTTCACGATCCTGCTCTCGATCGCGTTGACCATCCTGGCATCCATGGGGTTCGTCGAGACCGCCCCGTATCCGGCGGGGGAGTATTTCGCGCTCCTCCTCTTCGCGGGCGTGGGCATGCTCTTCATGGTCTCGGGGTCGAACCTCATCTCGATCTATGTGGCGCTGGAGCTGATGGCGCTCTCCTCCTACATTCTGGCCGGCTACTTCAAGGGACAGGTCAAGTCCACGGAGGCGGCGCTCAAGTATTTCGTGCTGGGGGCATTTTCCTCGGCCGTGCTCCTCTACGGTCTCTCGCTCGTGTACGGAGTCGGCGGGAAGATGGGGCTGACGGAGCTGGCCGCGATGTACGCGGCGACGGATCGGACGAACCTGATCGTGCTCGGCATCCTGCTGGTGCTCGCGGGACTGCTGTTCAAGATCGCCGCCGTACCGTTTCATGTCTGGACGCCGGACGTCTACGAAGGCTCTCCGACTCCCATCACCGCGTTCTTCTCGGTCGGGCCCAAGCTCGCGGCGTACGCCATCCTGGCGCGCATCTTCTACGTGGGCTTTCCGAAGTTCCATGCGGACTGGGGGTTGATCGTGGCCCTCGTCGCGGCCGCGACCATGATCTGGGGCAACCTCGCGGCGCTCCTGCAATCCAACGTCAAGCGAATGCTTGCCTACTCTTCGATCGCGCACGCCGGGTACGCGCTCCTGGGCGTCCTCGGGTTCCAGACGGTGTTCGGCCTGTGGGGGATCCTGGTCTACCTGCTCGCCTACACCTTCATGAACTTCGGCGCGTTCGGGCTGGTCATCTTCCTGGAGACACGCGGATACGCGGCCGAGACCGTCTCCGACTTCAATGGCCTGGCAAAGCGCAACATGCCTGCCGCGCTCATGATGCTCGTCTTTCTCCTGTCGCTCGCGGGAATCCCGCCGACGGCCGGCTTCATCGGCAAGTACTATCTCTTCACCGCTGCCATGAAGGCGGGATACGCATGGCTGGCGGTGCTGGCGGTGCTCGCTTCGGCCGTCTCTCTTTTCTACTACTTCCGGATCGCGGCCGCGATGTTCTTCTCCGAGGCGGAAGGGGCGAAGATGCAAACCTCTTTCTCGCTGACCGCCGCCGTCGCCATCTGCGCTGCTGGTACCCTGATCGTGGGCATCGCGCCCGAGCGGATCCTCGAAGTGCTGCGCCACTGCGTCCCCGGAACTTACTAGGAAAAGTTTCAAGTTTCAGATTTCAGGTTTCAGTAGGCTCGCCGTCGTCCCTTGAGACTTGAAACCTGAAACCTGAAACCAAGACATGGCGTCTCGATACGCGACGATCGCGGAGGGTTCGGCCGTCGGGATCTTCTTCCCCCTGGCGATCGTAGCCGGATATCTGGCAGGGAAATGGCTCGGACGATGGTTGGGTCTCGGGGAAGCCGTTGCGCTGGCCGGCGCCGGTCTGGGAGTTGCGGCCGCGTTCCTCAACCTGTGGCGATTTCTGAAGAGATTGGAGCAGAAGTGACCGCCGAGGGGGCTGTCATCCGGCGGATCCGGGTCCGATCCGTATGGATCGGCGTGGTCCTCTCGACGGGGGCGTTTCTCTTCGGCTGGAGGCGGGGTGTGACCTTGACAATCTGCGCCGCCGTCGTTATTTTCAGCTTTCTCGTTTTCGAGAAGTTGACCGTCCGGCTCATCACGCCGCAGGAGAAGTGGAGGATCCGGGCGCTCCTGCCTCTCCTGCTCGTCACGGCCGCCGCGGTGGCGCTTCTGCTGGCCATTTTCCACTGGAAGGCATTCGATCCGATCGCGGGCGCCATCGGGCTCTCGACGGTGGTCCTGGCGATCGGCGCGGAAATCTGGAGTAAATAGAGTTTGGAACATCACTCGATCTTTTACGAGCCGGTCAACCGGCTCCTGATCAGGCTCTTCGGAGCTCCACCCGTGGAGAAGATGTCTCCGTCGGCGGCGGCGTTCTGGTTCCCCGACGGCAAGGAGACCTGGATCCCGGACGCGGCGCTGATGACCCTGCTCCTGCTGCTGCTCTTCGCCGTTTTCTTCCCCCTGGCGGCACGGCGCTATCGCCGCGAGAAGCCCGGTGGCGTCCAGAACTTCCTGGAGATGATCGTTGAGGCGATCCGGAGCCTCGTCGGAGACGTCATCGGGCACGGAGCCGAGAAGAAGTACCTTTTCATGATCGGGGCCTTCGCCGTCTTCATCTTCGCCGCGAACCTGTTCGGGCTCTTCTTCTTCCTCCAGCCGCCGACGGGAGTGCTCTCGACGACGGTTGCTCTGGCCCTGATCTCCTTCGTCTATTTCAACGCCCAGGGGATCCGGGAGCATGGAGTGCTCGGGTACCTGAAGCATTTCATGGGGCCGGTCCTGTGGCTTGCACCGCTCTTCTTCGTCATCGAGACAATCGGGAACTTCGCCAGGATCCTCTCCCTGTCTCTGCGGTTGTTCATGAACATCTACGGAGAGCACACGGCTACCGGAATCTTCGCGGGCCTGGCGCCCATCATCGTGCCGTGGCCGCTGATGGCCCTGGGCCTCTTCACGGCTCTGCTCCAGGCCTTTATCTTCGTCACGCTCACGTCCGTCTACATCAGTCTGGGAACGGCTCACGAGGAACACTAGGAATCCAAAGATTAAGGAGAAGAGATGATCAAGAAGAGGGTCACAATTCTGGCGGCGACGCTTCTCTTTCTGGCGCTTCCGGCTCTGGCGCAGGAGACGGCCGGGGGCGCTGCGGCGCCGTCGGGAGGCGTCCGGTGGGGCGCGATCGGGGCGGCCTTCCTGCTCGGTATCGCGGCGGCGGCGGGCGCCATCGGGCAGGGCCGGGCCACGTCCGCGGCGGCGGACGGGATCTCGCGCAATCCGGGTGCGGCCGGTGCGATCCGAACGATGACGATCATCGGCCTGGCCCTGATCGAGTCCCTGGTTCTCTACGCCCTTCTGATCGCTTTCCTGATCCGGGGACTCTAGAGCGCGCGGGGGACCTTGCGGCCTCCGCCCCCAGGAGTTGGCGGAGGAGCCTTCGGTCCCCGCGCCCCCAAAGTTGTACTCCGGCAGGAGTCAGATCGTCCTCTTTCGAGGACGGACTGACCCTTTTCCGAAACTCGAGATAGGCTCGCCGCGTAAGTAAGATCGGGAACCAGGACAGACGGTCGGGAGTCTTAATCCGTAGAAACGGCGGAGGTTGATGCCCGGCCACGGCCGTCCGCCCGCGCGCCCGGCCGTCCGGGCTGGTATCCGGGACTCCGGGCAAGGTTTTTGAAACAACGGAGAGTATGGAAAAGGCAAGCGTGCAGGCAAGAACAGAACCATCCGGCGTGACGTCCTGGGATTTCGATTCCCAGGTCATGCCGTATCTCGACTCGCTCTACAACACGGCCTATCGCATGACGCGGAGCGCCGAGGACGCCGAAGACCTGGTCCAGGAGACCTATTTCAAGGCCTACAAGTACTACGACAAATTCGAGGAAGGTACGAACCTGAAGGCTTGGCTCTTCAAGATCTTGAAGAACACTTTCATCAACAACTACAGGAAGAAGAAGCTCGAGCCCCGGAGCGTCGATTTCCACGAGATCGAGGATTCCTTCGAGCGCATCGTCCGCCGTGACAACAGCGACCAGCCGGCCGATCCCGAAGCAGAGTACTTCACGGGCGTCCTGGACGACGATGTCCGGAAAGCGGTCGAATCGCTTCCCTACGACTACCGGATGGTTGTCATCCTGGCCGACCTCGAGGATTTCGCCTACAAAGAGATCGCCGACATCCTGGATTGCCCGGTTGGAACGGTCATGTCCCGCCTCTATCGCGGCCGCAAGCTCCTCGAAAAGACCCTGCTCAAGTACGCGCGCCGGCACGGCTATATCCGGGGCGCCGAACCGACGAAGATGCGGACCAGGCCCAAGAGCGCCTGAGGGCGGCGGGTTCCAGGTCCAGGAGGAATTTCGGAGCCGGGGGAGGGGTTTTGGCCTCCGGCAACGATGAGCTGTACCCACGCGAGGTTTCTCCTCTACGCGCATCTGGACCGCGAAATCTCTTCGTGCGAGACGGAAGCGCTCTCCCGGCACCTCTCCGAGTGCGGCTCCTGCGCCGAGAGGGCCCGCTCGGCGCGAGGTCTGGCGAGTCTTCTCCGCTCCCGTCTGGACCGCACTCCCGCGCCTCCGGGCCTCGTGGTGCGTCTGCGCCGCGGGGATCCTCCGCAAGTGCGTCCGCGTTTTCCGGCGTTCGCCGTCGCGGCCGTCCTGCTGGTGATCATTCTTCCTGTCGTCGCCGACGGTCCCGGCGCGCGTCCCGCCGTTGCTCCCGCCATCGCGTTGTCCTCTGCCGTCCCCGCCTCGCCTCTTCCCGCGTCATCCGCAAAGGCCGACTCGCAGCGTGTCCTTCTGACCGGGACGCTCGTCTGCCTCCAGTGCGAGACGCGGCACGAAGCCGGCCTCTGCCCTCTTCCGGAGTCCCAGCATGAGCCGGGTTTCTGTGCCGATAACGGCGAGGTCTGGCGGCTGATGTTCCGCGACCCCTCCATCGCGCAGTCCTCGGTCGGTCAGACGGTGACCCTCGAGGGCGTGGGATTCCCGCGGTCCGGGTTCCTGCGGGCGAGCCGCGTCGGCTACTAGGTCCCGCGGATCTTTTTCCGCCATACCGCGTCATCCGACCTTCGGCCGCGGCGTTCGCTTCGCGAACAGGCGGCCGAGAGAGTTAAAACGGTAGCTGACACGCCTTCGGTCGGGCTTCCTTGTCTCGCCGAAGAATCTCTCTCGCGACCTCTCACCGCCGCCGCGCAATTTCAGGTTTCAGGTTTCAAGAGGCGAAGTCCGTTCGGCTGCTCCTGAACCTTGAAACCTGAAACTTGAAACCTGAAACCTTCCCATAGAATCCGGGCTGCGTGGAGAAGGACAGAGTCATCGAGGCATCGGCGCCGGCTCGCATAGACCTCGCCGGCGGAACGCTCGATCTGTGGCCGCTCCACGTCCTGCATCCTGGCTCTTCGACCATCAATCTGGCAATCGATCGGTTCGCGGGCTGCCGGGTCCGGCGAGCGGGCACCGGTCTTCGGATCGTTTCACGCGACACAGGCTTCGAAAAGCGGGCACAGCATACGGCAGAGCTCCTCGCGGACGCGCGGACGGCGCTCGTCGGATCGCTTCTCGAGGCTCTGGAGATCGGCGAGCCTCTGGACATCGAGTTCTGGTCCGGCGTTCCGTTCGGATCGGGACTGGGCGGGTCCTCGGCCTTGACCGTGGCGCTCATGGGCGCCCTCGAGGGTCTCAGTCCTCGAAACCTCACCGGCGTGGATCGCGTGGACTTCGTGAGGGATGTCGAAACGCGAGTCCTCGGCAAGCCAGCCGGGGTCCAGGATTATTACCCGCCACTCGAAGGGGGAGTGCACGTCATCACCTTCCAGGCGGGCCGCACGACCTCCCGGCGGATCCCCGCCGATGCGGACACCTGGGAGAAACATCTGACGCTCTTCGATTCGGGTGTCTCGCACTCCTCCGGGATGAACAACTGGCAGATCCTGCGTGCGCGACTCGAGGGCGATCTCGCCGTGGCCGAAAACCTCGAAGGCGTGCGTCGCGCTGCCGGGGCCATGTCCGAGGCGATCCAGCGGTCCGATTTTCCGCGGATGGGGGAGGCGCTCGGGAACGAGTGGCAGGCTCGCCGGCGACTGGCGCCTGTCGTCTCGACTCCCTTGATCGAGTGCGCGATCGCCGCCGCCCTCGAAGCCGGGGCCTGGGGCGGCAAGGCCTGCGGCGCCGGAGGAGGAGGCTGCGTCGTCTTCCTCTCTCCGCCCGATCGCACCGGCGCGGTTCGCCACGCTCTTAGCGCGGTCGGCGGAGGCGCTGTTCTACCCGTCCGGCTCGTGGAGGACGGACTCAAGGTCAGGTGTTAGGCGTTAGGTGCGTAGGTGGAGGGTCCAGGCCTTCCCTACCACCCATCACCTACCACTACCACTTTCTCCTTTCATCCAACGGATACAAGTTTCAAGGTCTCGGCGCATGGCGGCCGGGGATGCCGCGTGGTGCCAGGCGCCGTGGCCGGGCAGGACCCAGTCGAAAGAGAAGTCGAGGAGCCGCTCCATCGAGCGGGTCTGCTCCTGCCAGGAGTACCAGCAGGCGTCCCGGAAGGCAATGAGGCCGCCGCGGCGGGAGGACCAGGCGAGGTGGTCTCCGGTAAACAGAAACTTTTCCCGGTAGAGCAGCACGGCATGGCCGCGCGTGTGGCCGGGCGTAGGAATCACGAGGAGATCGTCGTCCAGGCGCACGGGCTCCGAACCGGAGATCTTCCTCTCGACGCTCCGCGTGGAGTCCGTGACGTCCCGCTCGTGGAGGACCCGCAGACATCCGAAATGCCGCGCGAAGGCCTCATGGTCCGCGACGTCGTCGCGATGCGTCAGGAACATCGTCGCGACGCCGCCCCGCTCCTCGAAGTGCCGGAGCAGCCGGTTGACGGCCTTCGGTGAGTCCACGAGCACATTTCCCGCCGGGCGCTCGATGAAATAGCTCCACGCGCCGAAGGAGTCCCTCGACGTGAAGCCGCAGAAAGACACGTTCTCCGCGACCGGCTCGGGAAACGCGGCGATTCCCGGCCGGACGTCCCGGCGCGAGGCGGTGCCGATCGAGCCCGTCGGACAGGCAACGAGCGCCATCAACGCCCGCCGCCGGGCGGCCTCCGATGTCGGCTGCCGGGCGACGTAAGAGTGGTCCTCCGCCTCCGCAAAGACTGCCGGTGCAATCCTTCGGCAAGCGTCGCAGTCGATGCACGTCCGGTCCACGAAGAAATCCCCCGGCGCGTTATCGGCCAACCGATCAGCGATTGAGGCCATCGTTTCCAGAGCTCCTGAACCCTGAGACGTGAACCCTTACATCCTCCCTGGTTCGGGTATTCCCAGCAGTCCCAGCAGGCGCGTCATCTCCCTCGCGAAAATACGCGCCACGGCGAGCCGCCGGTTCCGGAGAGCCTCGTCCGGCTCCTGGGCGATCGGGTGGCGGTGGTAGAACTGGTTGAAGGACTGCGCCAGCCCGAAGGCGTGCCGGGCGAGCGTGGAAGGCTCGAGCGAAGCGACCGCGCGCCCGGCGACCTCCGAGGTCGAGGCCGCGTCGAGGAGAAGTGCCCAGAGATCGTCTTCCCATCCTGCTTCGCCAGGACTGCCCAGGGCCTCGCTCCCGATGTCCGAAGGAATGCCACGCTCCTCCAGCTTGCGGAATATGTTGCCGGCGCGCACCAGCGAGTACTGAAGATAGGGTCCGGTGTCCCCCTCGAAGTTGACGGCCTCGTCGAAATCGAACGCGATGACCTTGTTCCGGCCGAACTTCAGCAGGAAATAGCGAAGTGCCCCGACGGCGATCGAGCGGGCATCCTGCTCTGCTGAGGACCGCGACCCGGCCACGTCGTCTTTCTCGCGGCGGCTCGCGACCTCGGCCCTCGAACGGTCGAGGAGCAGCTCGACGAGATCATCCGCCTTCACTCCGAGCCCTTTGCGGCCCGACATCTCGACGTAGGGTTTTTGCTCGTCCTCGGGCGTCAGCCGGTACTCCTCACCGAATCGCTCCGCGAGCTGCCGCGCCGCCTTCGGGGAGAGCGCCACGATCTCGTAGGAGAAATGGGCGCTTGCCTCCGCCTCTTTCTCGAAGCCGAGAACGCGCAGCCCCTCTTTGACCACCTTCTGCGTGTAGGACTGCCTCACGTCGATCACGTTGATGACACGCGCGGCTCGCCCAAAGGAGGGAGCACCGGGCTGCCCGGCCCCATGCGCCGTGCGCCAGACGGGATGGCGGCGCACCGCCTCCGGAACCTCCTCCGCGGAGACGGAACCGGAGTCCCAGCGGGGCTCGAAGCGCTCGTATTCGAAGTCCACGCCGAGCAGGCCGAACTTCCAGAGCTGATAGGCGATGTCTTTGGCCGTGTAGGTCACGGTGCCGTTGGACCGGACCAGGATCTTGTCGGGCTCTTCGAGGCCCGCGAACTCTTCGGACTCGGAGAGCCGCAGGACCCAGCAGCCCGCGTGATTCCCCTCCGTCTCGAGCTTGACGGCGCCGGCGGTCTTCAACCTCTCAAAAGCGCGCGCCCAGAAGTTTCTCCTCAGGATGTCGCTCTCGCGCGGAAGCAGATCGTAAACGATCCCGATGCGCCCCATCGTGGCGAGGTGCGCCGAGGAAATCGCCTCGGCCACGGCCGCCGCAATCGCCGCGGTCTCGTTGCCTCCTTCCTCGATCGCATGGAGCACTTCGTTTCTCCAGCGCTCCGTCTCGGGACGGGCCTTGTAAGTCCGCCCGATCTCGGCGTAGAGGTCCCAGCAGAGATACGCGAACCCTTTGGGATTGCGCGCGCCTGCGGGGATCTTGGCGCTCGCGATGACTTCCTTGACTTCCCTTTCGGAGCTCACGCCCGCGAGGTGGATGAGACCCGCGACGACATCGGCGACCTGAACGCCGGTGTCGTCCAGATAGTTCTGGACCTCGACCTCGTGCCCCAGGAATCGCAGGGAGCGGACGAGCACGTCCCCGAGCAGAGCATTGCGCAGATGCCCGATGTGGGCGGCCTTGTTGGGATTGATGTTGGTGTGCTCGACGATGACCTTCCCCTCGCGCCCCGGACCCGGCTCGGGCGCCGCGAGCAAGCCCGCCGCCAGGCGCGCGCGATCCAGAAAGAAGTTGACATAGCCCCCTGCCTCGACGCGTGCCTCGCGCGTGTCCTCGGAAAGAGCCACGGCGGCGGCGATCTCCGACGCGATCGCCCGCGGCGCCTTCCGCAGCCGCTTGGCCAGATCAAACGCGACGGGAGTCGCCAGATCTCCCAGAGAGACATTCGGAGGGCGCTCCAGCACAACTCGTTCGAGCGCGATCCCGTACAGTCTCTCGACGGAGTCCCGGACCGCACGAGCGAGATCGTGCCGGATTCTTTCGAGCGTGTCGCTGGAACTCATGGGCGCGGCAGTATAGAGGCATTCGTTTACAATCGGCACATGACGGTTCCGGTCATCCGCTCCATCTCCATCCAGGCGAGCGCTTCGGACGCCTTCGACGCCTTCACGCGGGTCTCCGATCTGCTCTCCTGGTGGTGCGAGGGAGCGCTCGTCGGGCTGCGGCCGGGCGGAAACTGGGCGATCGGATTCACAGATCTCCGCGGAAAAACCGAAGCGACGGTGCTGGGAAAAATCCAGGAGTTCGAGAGAGGCCGGCGGCTGGTCGTGCGCGAGATGTCTCTCGAGCCGGGTGAAGGCGAAGCTCTCGAAGGGCTGAGCATGGTGTTGACCTTCGCCGATTCGAAGGACGGGTGCCTCGTCACCGTCGAGCAGCTCGTCCCCGACGCCGGTCCCGCCTATGACCGCTACCGCGGAGAGGTCGGATCAGGCTGGGAGGCCAGCCTCGCGGACCTGAAGAAGTATCTGGAGGGACCGCGGCAGCGGCGCGTCTTCGTCGAAGCGGGACTTCCGGAGAATTAGAATCGCAGCCGTGCAACCCGACTCGACGACATGCGCAACCTGCGGCGGCACGGGATGGATCCTCGAGTCGCCGGACGGCCGCAAGCAGGCGCGGCCCTGCTCCTGCCGCGCAGCGGCGCTCAAGCGGGAAAAGCTCGAGACGGCCGGCATCCCGGAGCGCTACCGGGACTGCACGATCGATGGGTTCTACGACAAGGGACCGGAACTGAAAAGAGCGAAACGCACGGCGCGGGAATTCGTGGACCGGTTTCCCTTCGTGGACGCCGGGCTGCTCCTCATCGGCCCCTCCGGCCTTGGCAAGACTCATCTCTCCTGCGCGATTCTCTCCGAGCTGATCTCGACGAAAGGGGTACGCGGACTGTACGCGGATTCCTCCAACCTCCTGAACCGGATCGCCACGTCTTTTCGGCCCGAATCGGAGAGTTCCCGGGAGGCCATCCTCGCGCCTTACGTGGCTGCCGAGCTGATCGTCCTGGACGAGATCGGAGCCACCCCTCCGCACCCCTGGGTGCAGGACGTTCTTTACGACCTCCTGAACACGCGGTACAACCACAAGAAGATCACGATCGTGACGACGAATTACGCCGACGAACCGCAGGCGTCCGGCCCGAAGATGGCTCTGGAGGACCGGGTGGGGTACCGGACCCGCAGCCGCCTCTACGAAATGTGTCTGGCGGTGCCGCTCTCCGGAGACGATTACCGAAAACACGTCCTGAGCGCGCAGATCCGGTCCCGCTTTTGAATTCTCCCCCCGGACTCGGCTCGACGGCGCCCGCTCTTCTTCTCCTGGCCGGCTTGACTGGATGCGCCGGCGTGCCGCGCTCTCCCGTGCCGACCGGAGCGACGCCTCCGGTCGCCGTCTCTCCGACGCCTCCTCCCGCAAGCAAACGCGCGTCCGGCCGTGGCGCCGCGGCCGTGCCCTTGCCCGCCGATTCCGCTCCCTCCGGGACGCTCCTGCGCGTGGGGGTCAAGAGCGATCTGCCGGAATTCGTCTACGGCCCGCCCGGGCAACGCTGGATCGTTGTCTCGGGGGAGCGGGCCGAGATCCTGCGTGGGCCCCTGCGCTTTCGGCCCGAAGGGGTGGCGGCCGGCGGCTTCCAGGTACAGGCAGGCGCGTTCTCGCAAGAGGATCCGGCGCGGGAGCGCCTGGAACGGCTTGCATCTCAGTTTGGGGTCGCCGGCACCGTCGCGTTCTCCGCGGACCGGGGCGTTTATCGGGTTCTTCTGGGCGCCTTTTCCGACCGTGCGTCCGCCCAGGCTCTGGCGGAGAAATTGCGCGGCGCCGGTGAAGAAGCGACGGCCGTCGAGGGGAGAGCATCGGTGCCTGCCGCGGCAGCCGCCTTTCTGAATGTGACCGTGGAGGACGGGAGCGCCCGACGCCTTCTCTCACCCGCGGACATCTACCCGGCCGACGCCGATGCCCGGGTTCTCATCGACGGGAAACCCTACCGCGGCAGCCTGCGTGTCGCGGTCAATCCGCGTGGGCTCGTGACCCTGGTCAACCGGGTGGACCTGGAGGAATACCTGTATGGCGTCGTGCCCGCCGAAATGGGACCGAAACGCTACGACGAGCTCGAGGCGTTGAAAGCGCAGACTGTCGCCGCGCGCACGTATGCGCTGGCACACCGCGGGCAGTTCGAGACGGAAGGCTATGACCTTTGTGGCTCGGCAAGGTGCCAGGTCTATTCCGGACTCTCCGTCGAAGACCCGCTGTCGAACGCCGCCGTCGAGGCCACGCGCGGGCTCGTGCTCGCCTTCGGCGGCCGCTTTGCTGATGCGCTCTTCACCTCGACATGCGGGGGCCGCACGGAGAACGTTGAGAATGTGTTCGGCGGGCCCGCCGTGCCGTATCTCGTCTCGGCCGAGTGCGGCGAGCTCGCGACGGCGTCGCTGCCGGGAGCCGCGATCGGCCGAAAGACCGCCACGAGGCCGCTGACGAGCCTCGAATGGCGTGGCTACGTGCTCGCGCGTCACGTCCCGCGAAGACGCGCGGGCCGCTCGGCTTGGCTCGAGACCGCGCAGAGGTGGGCGGGCCTGTCGGCGAAATCCTCTCCGCCCGCTTCCCTGGCTCCCGCGGCCGTCTATCCGTCGCTCATCGCGGCCTTCGGGCTGGCCCCGGCCCAGACTCTTCACTTGGCTCCCCTCGAGCAGAGCTACTACGCCGAGTCCCCTTCGGTTTCCGGCAGACTCTCCTCTCCCGCCCGAGAGGCCTACGATTTCCTCCTGCGATTCCGTTTCGCAGCGGGCGAGTTCCTCCCGCCGCCCGACCGGATTCTGACCGACGAAGAGTACGCGGGACTCCTCTTTTCCGGTGTGCTCCGGCAGGCAGGGGTGACGGAGGGAACCGGGCGCTTCCTGCGCCGGGAAGCCTCGAATGTCTGGGTGAAGACGTCGGAAGGGCGGCAAGGGCTGCCCGTGGACCCGGAGCTGCCGCTCGCGCGGCGCTCCGGCGAAAGCTACTTTCCGGCGGCCGCTCTGACGCTGCGCGCGGGCGACCGCCTCCGCTGGTGGAAGAGAGGAAGCCAGATCCTCGCGCTCTGGGTGGAGGTTGAGGTCGCCGCGCCTTCGTTCGAGCGCGAATCGGCCTGGACGGAGTGGGTGCGGCGTGTCTCGGGCAAGGAGCTCGCGCGGCGGATGGCCGCGCGAGTGGCGGGAACCGAGGTGCGGGAGATCGCCGTGGTCAAACGCAGCGCCTCGGGACGCGCGATCGAGATCCGCGTGACCACGGACGCCGCGGAGATCGTTCTGCGCCGCTTCGAGCTGCGCCAGGCCCTGGAGCTTCCCGAGATGCTCTTCTCGGTCCAGAAGGCGAGCGGAGCGCAGGGGGAGCCGGAGTTCCTCTTCCTGGGGAGGGGCTGGGGTCATGGCGTTGGCCTCTGCCAGAACGGCGCCTACGGGATGGCGCTCGCCGGAGTGTCCTACGACGCGATCCTGAAGCACTATTACGCCGGGATCGACATTGTCGTGGCCGACAGCGTCACGGCTGGCCCGCCCTCCCTCCGATAGACGGCAGACGAAACGGGAGAGGAACGGTGGCTCGCGCGTCTACCGTCTACCCTCTACCGTCTCCCGGTCCTACAATGTCTCCATGAGCACCGCCGTATCGGCCGAGCGACAGGCCATCCTGCAGACCGTTCGCGAATTCGCGGAAGCGGAGATCCGGCCGCATGTCATGGAGTGGGACGAGAGGCAGCAGTTCCCGGGTGAAGTGTTTCGAAAGCTCGGCGATCTCGGCCTGCTCGGCACGATCTTTCCGGAGGAATACGGAGGGGCGGGTCTTTCCACCAGCGATTATGCGGCGATCGTCGAGGAGCTCGCGAGCGTGGATGGCTCGGTGGCCCTGGCTCTGGCAGCTCACACGTCGCTCGGCTCGAGCCACATCTTCCGGTTCGGGAATGAGGCGCAGCGCCGCCGTTACATGCCTCGGCTCACTTCGGGAGAGTGGCTGGCGGCGTGGGGTCTGACCGAGTCCGAGGCGGGCTCCGACTCGGGCGGCACCAAGTCCACAGCCGTGCGCGATCGCAGCACCGGCTGGGTCTTGAACGGCTCGAAGAACTTCATCACCAACGCATCGGTCGGCGGCGTTGCCGTCCTGATGGCCGTGACCGAGCCTGCCAAGGGGCACGGCGGAATCTCCTCCTTCATCGTCGAGCTCGATAATCCGGGCATCCGGGTGGGCAAGAAGGAGAACAAGCTCGGCATGCGGGCGTCCGACACCTGCACGCTCGTGATGGAGGACTGCCGGATCCCGGCGGAGAACCTCCTCGGGGCGGAGGGGGAAGGATTCACCAACTCGATGAAGATCCTGGACGCCGGCCGGATCTCGATCGCGGCGCTCTCGGTGGGGATCGCGCGGGGCGCGTACGAAGCGGCGCTCAGGTATTCGAAGGAGCGTCGGCAATTTGGCCGCGCTATCTGCGAGTTCCAGGCGATCCGTTTCTATCTGGCCGAGATGGCGACCGGGATCGACGCGGCCAGGCTCCTCACCGAGCGCGCGGCGCAGGCCAAGGACAGGGGAGACGAACACCGGCGCTTCGCGGCCCAGGCGAAGTACTACGCCTCCGAGATGGCGGTCCGCGTGACAGACCGCGCGCTCCAGATCCACGGCGGCTACGGCTTCATCAAGGACTTTCCCGTCGAGAAGTTCTACCGCGACGTCAAACTGTGCACCATCGGCGAGGGCACCACCGAAATCCAGAAGCTGGTCATCGCCAAGAGTCTCCTCTCGAGCAGCGAGTGACCAGAGGCCGGGTTCCAGCAGGTTCCAGATTCCAGGTCCGGAATAGGAAGCCGTGAAAGATAAGAGCCACTCCCTGGAACCTGAAATCTGGAATCTGGAATCGAGGTCTGTCGTGGAGGGTGTCCTGGCGGGACGTCCGCGCGCCATCGGGCGTGCGATCAGCGCGGTCGAGAAGAACGGGGGAGCGCCCGAAATCCTGGGGCCGCTCTTCCCGCGTACGGGGCGGGCGCGCGTCGTGGGCGTTACCGGGCCTCCTGGCGCGGGCAAGTCCACCCTCGCACAGCGCCTGGCGCAGGCGTACCGGCGGCGCGGTAAGACCGTCGGGATCGTGGCGGTGGACCCCTCTTCTCCCTTCACCGGCGGGGCGATCCTGGGAGACCGCATCCGGATGGCGGAGATCTACACGGACCCCGGCGTCTTCATCCGTTCGATGGCCACGCGCGGGGCACTCGGGGGCCTCGCCCGGGCCACCTCCGACGCCGTGGACGTGCTCGATTCGGCGGGCTACGACGTGGTCCTGATCGAAACGGTCGGTGTCGGGCAGGACGAGGTGGACATCATCAAGGCGGCGGAAACGGTCGCGGTCGTGCTCGTGCCCGGTCTCGGCGACGACATCCAGGCCATCAAGGCGGGCATCCTCGAGATCGGCGACGTCTTCGTCGTCAACAAGGCTGACCGCGACGGGGCCGACCGCGTCGCGGCCGAGCTCTCGCGCTGCTCGACGAGAGTTTCCGGGCTTCCATCCTGACTCGCGAGAGCCGGGCGGGAGGTCTCGACGAGGCCGTCCGGCGCGTGAGCGAGCGGCGCGAAGACCCGTATTCTGCCGCCGTGCGGCTCTTCGCCGCGGTCGGCGGCAGCCCGGTGGGGAGTTAGAGCGATGGCCGACCGTGCGGTTCCACCTGGAACCCGGAACCGGAGAGCTTCGAGTGACGGTTTATAAGATCGATCACATCGGCATCGCAGTCGTCTCGATCGACGACGCGGTGCCCGTCTACCGCGCGCTTGGTCTCGAGGAAAGGCACCGCGAGGAAGTCCCGGCGCAGAAGGTCGTGACCGCATTCTTGCCCGCCGGCGAAAGCCGCATCGAGCTGCTGGAGCCGACCTCCGAGGACTCTCCGGTGGCGAAGTTCCTGAAGAAGCGCGGGCCTGGAATCCACCACGTCTGTTTCGCCGTGCGCGACATCGACGGGGCGGTTTCGGATCTGCGACAGCGAGGTTTCCGTCTCATCAATTCCCAGCCGGCGTTGGGAGCCGACGGAAAGAGGATTCCGTCTCATCAATTCCCAGCCGGCGTTGGGAGCCGACGGAAAGAGGATCGTCTTCCTCCATCCCGACGCGGGACACGGTGTCCTGATCGAGCTCTCCGAAGACGCGCCGGAAAAATGAAGACCGGCAGCTTGGTCCTCGTGCACCTGGCGAACCCGCGGGAGAAGTTCTGGGGCCTGCTCGAACACTGTGACTCGAGCGGCGTGACGGTGCGGGGCCTCGCGGTCGAAGGGTTCGAGGACTGGCTGCACGAGATCGTTCGTGAAACGTCTCCGACTTTTTCCCCCTCAACCGTCTTCTTTCCTCTGCAGCGCGTCGAGCGGATCTCTCTGGACGAGTCCATCGGCGAAGCCGTTTCATTGTCCGAACGCTTCCGCCAAGCCGTTGGGAAAGACCCCGGTTCCTACCTCACCCCCAACCCCCAGAAAGATTAGGGCGGTTTCAGGTTTCAGGTTTCAAGTTTCAGGAATCTGGAACGGCGGCGTGGGAGCGCCGCTAACAGCGGAGAGTGTCGGGGACCCAGTTCCTGACGCGGCGCTTGATCTCATCGCGGTTCCTGATGTTGTTTGTCAGGACCTCGCGCATCAGATCCGGCATCTCCGCGTCGCTCGCGAACCGCAGCGCGACGAACTGGTCGCGCGTCAGCTCGTCGATCCGGCTTTTCAGGTCCGCCGGCAGAATCTCTTTCAAGCGCAGGCGCATCTCGAGACGGATGATCCGGTCCTGAACGGTCAGGACGAAGATCCGCGTGTAGAAGAAGAGTCCCAGCAGCGCGGCCGCGACAAGCAGCTCGAGCAACGCCTGCCAGGACGCCCACCGGACCAGCTGGAGGAGTCTCCAGATCAGGTTGATGGCCAGGATGCCGAAGGTCCCAACATGGTAGAGGGGAACAATCCTGCGGTGATTCGCGAAATTTTGCGGTTCCCGTTGCGCCATGCATCCTCCTGCGATTTCGGATTTTGGATTCCAGATCTTAGATTACCGGAGCAGGATCCTGGACCCTTCTCAATTCAGGATCCAAAACCTAAAATCGAAAATCGTCAGAGGATGACGTTCCTGACGAAGTAATCGGCGACGCTCACGGTGCCGTTGACGATCTGGCGGGCATTCTCGGAGCTCATCTCGAAGGAGCCGGCCGGCTCCCCGGCGGGGGTCGTCAGGACGATCTCGACGACTGTCGGCTTCCCCTTATCTTGGAGGTCCGTGAGGGCTCTCGCGGACGCGGACAGCATGTTGAAAACGGCCTCCTCCGAACTGGTCGAGGCCACGAGGCGCAGCTTCCCGCGGTAACTGGTCAGGCGGTACTGGGTGATCGCCGCTCCGTCCAGCACCCTGCGGAACGCCATCTCCACGGCGGGCTCGGGCGCCTGCCAGGACGTCCCCGTTGCTTCCGCTTCGGCGCCTCCGGCTGCCTTGGGCGGCGGCTCGCCCAGCCGCGTCTTGCGCCGCCGGAGCATGTCCTGCAGGCTCACCGTCGGGGGAGGCTTCAAGACCGGGAGCTTGATCTCCTTGTCTTCTCCCGGAACCAGCGCGATGACGTTGCCGGGGTTTTCCTTGTTGTATTGCTCGGTGCCGGGAATATCGATCGTCGCGAGGTCGATCTGAGTGACAGTTCCATTGGGGAGAGTGATGATCGCCTTGTTCCCCTTCACCTCATACTTGGAGCGGGCAAAGATGATGGAACCGTCCTTCAGCTTGATGTTGTAGGCGGAGGCGACAGAAGCAGCCAGAATCAGAGCCGCCAGAACGAGGAGACCAAGTCGCTTCATCGAAGGTACCTCATCTCGAAGGAGCCGGCCGGCTCACCGGCGGGAGTCGTCAGGATGATCTCGACGACCGTCGGCTTCCCCTTGTCTTGCAGGTCCGCGAGGATTCTCGCGGACGCGGACAGCATGTTGAAAACGGCCTCCTCCGAACTGGTCGTGGCCACGAGGCGCAGCTTCCCGCGGTAACTGGTCAGGCGGTACTGGGTGATCGCCGCTCCGTCCAGCACCCTGCGGAACGCCAGCTCCACGGCGGGTTCGGGCGCCTGCCAGGACGTCCCCGTTGCTTCCGCTTCGGCGCCTCCGGCCGCCTTGGGCGGCGGCACGCCCAGCCGTGTCTTGCGCTGCCGGAGCATGTCCTGCAGGCGCACGGTCGGGGGAGGCTTCAAGACCGGGAGCTTGATCTCCTTGTCTTCTCCCGGAACGATCGCAATGACGTTCCCAGGGTTCTCCTTGTTGTATTGCTCGGTGCCGGGAATATCGATCGTCGCCAGGTCGATCTGGGTGACGGTTCCATTGGGGAGAGTGATGATCGCCTTGTTCCCCTTCACCTCGTACTTGGAGCGGGCGAAGATGATGGAGCCGTCCTTCAGCTTGATGTTGTAGGCGGAGGCGACAGAAGCGGCCAGAGTCAGGGCCGCCAGAACCAGGAGACCGAGTCGCTTCATCGAAGGGCACCTCTTCCGCCGGTTTGACAGAGTCGGGCGGGGCTCACATGATACCACCCGATGCTCATCGTCATGGACTCGGCCGCTTCCGCCGAAGACGTCCGCCGCGTCGTCCAGACGGTCGAGAGCCTGGGCCTCCAGGCGCACGCGATTCCCGGCGCGCAGCGCACGGCCATCGGCATTACCGGCAATCGGGGCTCCGTCGAGACCGGCGCCTTCGAAAACCTGCCCGGGGTCGCGGAAGTCATCCCGGTCTCGGCGCCCTACAAGCTCGTCTCCCGGGAGGCCAAACGGGAGAACACCGTCGTGTCCGTTGGAGGGGTATCCGTGGGCGGGCCGGAGATCGTTGTCGTGGCGGGTCCCTGCGCGGTCGAATCGGAAGCCCAGGCCATGGAGACCGGCCACGCGGTCCGCAGGGCAGGGGCGACGCTCTTCCGCGGAGGCGCCTTCAAACCGCGCACCTCTCCCTATTCCTTCCAGGGACTGGGCGAGGAGGGGCTGAAGATCCTGGCGAAAGTCCGTAAGGAAACGGGCCTTCCCATCGTGACCGAAGTTCTCGACACCGAGACTGTCGAGCTCGTCGCGGAATACGCCGACTGTCTCCAGGTCGGCGCCCGCAACATGCAGAACTTCTCCCTGCTCAAGAAGCTCGGCAAGACGCGTAGACCCGTGCTCCTGAAGCGCGGAATGTCGGCCACTCTGGAGGAACTTCTCCTCTCCGCCGAGTACCTGCTGGCCGAAGGCAACTACGAAGTCATTCTCTGTGAGCGCGGAGTGCGCACCTTCTCGGATCACACGCGCAATACGCTCGACCTCTCGGCCGTCCCCTACGTGCAGCGGATCTCGCACCTGCCGATTCTCGTGGATCCTTCTCACGGCACCGGAAAACGGCAGAAGGTGCTCCCGCTCTCGCGCGCCGCGGTCGCCGTCGGCGCGGACGGGCTCCTGATCGAGGTCCATCCTCATCCCGAGGTGGCTCTCTCGGATGGCCCGCAGGCTCTCCTCCCGGAGATGTTCGCCGACCTGATGCGACAGGTCCGCCTGCTGGCGTCGGTGGTGGGACGAAGGGTCTAGGCCGTATGAATGAGTGAAGGGCTTCTCGTCCTTGAGGACGGCACCACCTATCACGGCCAGGTAATCGGCCGGCCCGGGACCTCTTTCGGGGAGATCGTTTTCAACACGGCGATGAGCGGGTACCAGGAGATCCTGACCGACCCGTCCTACGCGGGACAGATCGTCGTGATGACGGCGGCGCACATCGGCAACTACGGGGTGAAGCGAGACGAGGCGGAATCGGAGAAGGTGCACGTGGCTGGCTTTGTGGCGAGGGATTTTCCCGAGCGGTGGAGCGGCACGGGCGGAGAGGAGAGCCTCGCAAGTTACCTCGAAGAGGCGGGCGTGACGGGACTCCACGGCCTGGACACACGGGCCCTGGTGCGGCACATCCGGACGCAGGGAGCGATGCGCGCGGGAATCTCGACGGAGATCGCCGAACCACAAGATCTCCTCCGGCTCGTCCTCGGCTCGCCGCCCATGATCGGAAGCGATCTGGCGCTCGCCGTCTCTCCCACGCAATGCTCCGTCTTCGCCGCCGGCAGCGAGCGCTTCCACGTCGCGGCAATCGACTACGGCATGAAACGAAACATCATCCGGCTGTTGAACGCCGCGGGCTGCCGCGTGACGGTCTTCCCGGCGACCTCCCCGGCCGCGACGATCCTGGGGGTCGCCCCCGACGGGATCTTTCTTTCCAACGGGCCCGGCGATCCGGCCGCGCTCGGAGCACAGATCCGCACGATCGAAACCCTCATCGGGAGGAGACCGATCTTCGGGATCTGCCTGGGCCACCAGCTTCTGGGACTCGCGTTCGGGGGCAAGACCTTCAAGCTGAAGTTCGGACATCGCGGGGCGAACCATCCCGTGGCGGATCTGCGGACTACGGCGGTCGCGATCACGTCGCAGAACCACGGTTTCGCCGTGGACGGCTCCACGCTGCCGGCGGAGGTCGAGCCGACGCATCGGAACTTGAACGACGGCACGCTCGAAGGCTTCCGCCACCGGAGGCTCCCGATCCTGGCCGCCCAGTTCCATCCGGAGGCCTCGCCGGGTCCCCACGACGCCAACGTGCTGTTCGACACTTTCATCGAAGCGATGCAGCACGAAAACGAGAGCCGTGAGGCGTCAGGCGTCAGGCGTTAGGCGAGGCACGCCAACGAGCTCGTCCGCTTCCCCTCACGCTTTACGCCTCACGCCTTCCGGCTCTGGAGGGCATTGATGCCTCTCTCGCTGGAGGTGGCCCTCGGCTATCTGCGCTCCCGTCCCTCGAAACTCGTTTCTTCCGTCTCCCTGCTCTCGATCGGCGGGATCGCGCTGGGAGTCGCCGCGCTCGTCGTGGCGATGGGCCTGCTCTCTGGCTACCGCTCCGAGATCCAGGGGAAACTGATCGGCGCCAATGCGGAGGTCGTGGTCTTTCCCCTCTCGCTGCCTTCGGGCGGCTATCCCGACATCCGGCCCCTCCAGGCGCGTCTGACGCAGATCCCGCGGGTCAAGGCCGTCGCAGCGGTCATCTACCAGACGGGCGTGGCGTCCTCCGAGGCGACACCCGACGGAGCGGACGCGGTCTTGAAGGGCGTGGATCCGGCGCCGGAGCGGGCGGTCTCGCAGATGGACGCGTACCTGCCCGACGCAGAGCGAGTGCTCACGCCCGGCTCGCCCGGAGAGCCGCCAGGCGTCGCAATCGGCGTGGAGCTGGCGCGGCGCCTGGACGCCCGCGAAGGGGACACGATCGCGCTCTCCGTGCCCGACCGCGCCACGGGAGCGGCCCGGTTCGCGCCGCGGACCGGCCGCTTCCGGATCGGCCGCGTCTTCAAGACGAACTTCGCCGAGTACGACGCGGAATGGGTCTTCCTCCACCGCGAGGCCCTGCGGCGCCTCTGCCGCCTGGACGCCGAGGCCGACGTCGTCGAGATCAAGCTCGACACGATCCGCGACACCGAGGGAGCTGCGCGGGCGATCGAGAAGGTGGCCGGGCCGGGCTTCGCGGTCACCGACTGGAGAAGAATGAACAGCGGCCTCTTCTCCGCCCTGTCGATCCAGCAGACGACGCTCTTTCTCGTCATCGGCCTGATCGTCGCGGTCTCGACCTTCAACGTCGTCTCGACGCTGGTGATGACGGTGCAGGAAAAGAAGCGCGACATTGGCGTGCTCTCGGCGCTGGGGGCCGATCCCCGGTTTTTCTCGCGCGTCTTCCTGATGCTCGGCGCGCTACTGGGAGGCACGGGAGTCGCCGCCGGAATCGTCTTCGGGTGGCTAATCTGCCGAGCGGCGACGGTGTTTCGGCTGCTCTCGTTCCCGCCGGGAGTCGCGGAAATCTATTTCGTCTCTTTCATCCCTTTTCTGGTACGCGCCGTTGACCTGGCGGCGATCGTGGGCTTTTCGGCCCTCGCCATCCTGCTTGCCTCCTGGGTCCCCGCCCGCCGAGCCTCCCACGTCAACATCGCCGAAGCGCTTCGTTACGAATAGTTGTGAGTTGTGAGTTATGAGTTATAAGTTATGAGAGACCGGCTCTATAATTGTCCTCTCTAACCAACCGCCCAGGAGGCTTTCCATGTCCAAGTCCTTGACGAGACTTTCGTCCCTCGCGCTCGGGCTCCTGCTCACGGGCGCCATCGCGTCCGGGCAGGTCTGTACGGAGTGGCTCTGGTCCAATCCGTTGCCGCAGGGAAATCGGTTGAACGGAGTGGCGTACGGTGGCGGAACCTTCGTGGCCGTCGGAAGCTCGGGTGTGATCCTGACGAGCCCGGACGGCTCGGCTTGGACGCCTCGCTTCCCCGATACGCGCGCAGATCTTTTTGACGTGGCGTGGAACGGGAAGCTGTTCGTCGCGGTCGGCTCGGGAGGCGCGGCCTTCACGAGCCCGGATGGCGTCTTCTGGGCGGGGCAACCGACGGGGTCGGCCGTGACGCTCTCTCGTCTGGCCTGGAACGGAACCCTTCTGACCGCGGTTGGCGGCTCAGGCACCATCCTGACGAGCCCGGACGGCTCGGCCTGGACCGCGCGATCCTCCGGCAGCGACCAGGCCCTGCGGGACATCGCCTGGAGCGGTTCCAGGTTTGTCGCCGTGGGAGACCTCGGCACGATCCTCGCCAGTCCCGACGGGGCGAGCTGGGCGCGCAGTCCCTTCGACACGCGCGACATGCTCTCTTCGGTGGCCTGGAATGGATCGGAGTTCGTGGTCAGCAGCGCCGGGTTCCTGACCTCCTCGGTCCTTCGCGGCGCGGACGGCATGAATTGGACGAGCGACTACCTGGGACTCGTCCTCCCGATGCAGCGTCTCGCCTGGACGGCGTCCGGGTTTCTCGGCGTGGGCGCTTACGGGAACGTCTTCTCGAGTCCCGATGGCCAGCTCTGGACAAACCGCCTCGCCCCGACGGGCTCCGACCTGCTGGGTCTGGCTTCCGATGGAAAGACCGTCGTGGCTGTCGGTGCCAAGGGGACGATTCTCACGACGACGGACGGCGCCTCCTGGACCCACCGAACCGTCGGCAACCGAAATCCCCTGGGGAAGGTGGCGTGGGACGGGACGCAATACGTCGCGGTGGGCGGCTTCGGAACGGTCCTCACGAGTCCCGACGCGGCCGCGTGGACGAGCCAGACGCGCCTCTTCGACCGCTGGCTCCTGGGAGTGGCCTCGAACGGGCGGCAATGGGTCGCGGTCGGCGAGCAGAACGCGATCTTTTCGAGCAAGGACGGCGTCGCCTGGGCGCGGCGGACCCCGGTCAAGTCCGCCGTCCTCCATGATGTCCTCTGGGACGGGGCCCGGTTCGTGGCCGTTGGGGGCGACGGCGCGGTTCTGACGAGCGCCGATGGGGACGCCTGGACCGAGCAGGCTCCGACTTACAACACGCTGAATGCGATCGCGTGGAATGGGGCGCAGTACGTGGGCGTGGGTGGAGAAACGGCGCGGGTCATCTTCTCGAGTCCGGACCTGAGTATCTGGACGCTCCGATTCTCTCAGACCGGCGGCGCCTTAAACGACGTCCTCTGGAACGGCTCGGAGTTCATCGCCGTCGGAGACAGCGGCGTGGCGCTCTCGAGCGCCGACGGCATCTCCTGGCGGCAGACGGACACGGGCACGCGGGAGAGGCTCTACGGCGTCGCCTGGAACGGATCTCATTTCACGACCGTGGGCACCAGCGGCGCGCGGGTCGAGAGCGAGGACGGCGTTGCCTGGACGGTCGTGGACACCGGCACTTCCAACAACCTCTACAGCGTGCGCTGGTCCGGCGGGAGGCTCCTGGCCCTCGGACAGTCCGGGACGATTCTGCGCGACTCCTGCGGCGCGCAGCGCGAAGCCGTGTCTTCCTCGGCAGGCCGGCCTGTGCCGCGGACGCCGCGCTCCGTCCAGCGTTAAAGAATCCCTGGCTTCAGTTTCCGCCGTCGCCCTTCCCTCCCGGGGAAGAGGGAGAAGGCTCCTCTTATGCCTCTCGCTTAAGATGAGCCGCCGATCATGCCCAGACGGAATGACATCGAATCGATCCTCGTAATCGGATCGGGGCCGATCGTGATCGGCCAGGCCTGCGAGTTCGATTATTCGGGCACGCAAGCCGTGCGCGCTTTAAAGCGCGAGGGTTTCCGGGTCGTGCTGGTCAACTCCAACCCGGCCACGATCATGACCGATCCAGAGCTGGCCGACGCGACCTACGTCGAGCCGCTGACTCCGGAGTTCCTGGAGAAGATCATCGAGAAGGAGCGGCCGGACGCGCTCCTGCCCACGGTCGGAGGCCAGACCGGCTTGAATCTCGCCCTCGCGCTCGCGGACCGCGGGATCCTGGACAAGTGGAGCGTCCAGCTGATCGGCGCCAGCGAGCGCGCCATGCGCCTGGCGGAGGACCGGGAGCTCTTCAAGGAAGCCATGCTCGAGATCGGCGCGGAGGTTCCCCGCTCGGGCCGCGCCCGCTCGCTCGAGGAGGCACAGGCGATCGTCCGCGAGATCGGCCTCCCCGTCGTGGTGCGTCCCTCCTTCACGCTCGGCGGTTCGGGAGGCGGCGCGGCGCGCACGCCGGAAGATCTGGCGAGCGTCGTGGCGCACGGCCTCTCCGAATCGCCGGCCCACGAGGTCCTGATCGAAGAGTCGGTCGAAGGGTGGAAAGAATTCGAGCTCGAAGTGATGCGCGACCTCGCCGACAACGTCATCATCATCTGCTCGATCGAGAACTTCGACGCGATGGGAGTGCACACGGGGGACTCGATCACCGTCGCTCCCCAGATGACTCTCTCGGACCGCCAATACCAGCGGATGCGCGACGAGGCGAAGGCGGTCATTCGGAAAGTCGGCGTGGACACCGGAGGCTCCAACATCCAGTTTGCCGTCGAGCCCCGGACCGGCCGGCGGGTCGTCATCGAAATGAATCCCCGCGTATCGCGCTCCTCGGCGCTCGCATCGAAGGCCACCGGCTTCCCGATCGCCAAGATCGCGGCGCTGCTCGCGGTGGGCTACCGGTTGGACGAGATCCCCAACGACATCACAAAGAAGACACCGGCGTGTTTCGAACCCTCGCTCGACTACGTGGTGGTCAAGATCCCACGCTGGACCTTCGAAAAGTTTCCGAAGGCCGACCCGCGTTTGACCATCCAGATGAAGTCGGTGGGGGAGGCGATGGCCATCGGCCGCACCTTCGCCGAAGCGCTGGGCAAGGCGATCCGGTCGCTGGAGATCGGGCGCGACGGCCTGGACGACGGCGGCGAGCCGCTGCCGCGCGAGAAGCTCTTGGAGAAGCTCTCCGTGCCCACGTGGGAGCGGATCTTTCATCTGCGACGCGCGATCGTCGCCGGCATGTCCATCGAGGAGATCGCGGCGCAGACTTCGATCGACCCGTGGTTCCTGGACGGGGTTGCCAGAATGGTAGCGGCCGAGCGGGCCTTCTCCGGCAGGAAGCTCGCCGAAGTGACGTGCCGGGAGCTGTCCGACGCCAAGAGACTCGGTCTTTCCGACCGGTCGCTCGCCCGGTCTCTCGCAACCGACGAGCCGAGCGTGCGTGAGCGCCGCCGCGAACTCGGCGTCGAGCCCGTCTTCAAGAGGATCGACACGTGCGCGGCCGAATTCGAGGCGGAAACGCCGTACTTCTACTCCACTTACGAGGACGAGAACGAGTCCGTGCGCACGGCGCAGAAGAAGATCGTGATCCTGGGAGGCGGCCCCAACCGGATCGGGCAGGGTATCGAGTTCGACTACTGCT
>WNGE01000982.1_pt1 | contig 37002 bp, 38 predicted proteins | sample 5400651 | NCBI WGS metagenome assembly WNGE01 (sample SAMN13153370, study PRJNA577476) | soil metagenome | isolation source: 60 cm soil or saprolite under grassland replicate 2 | place: USA:California | collected 2016-06-15
TACTCTCCTTTATCCACAAAACCACAACGAATTTTGGATACAAAAGCGATTTGACGCCGCTCCAACTCATCAAGGATCTCAGCATTAGCAGACGCATCCTGTCATCCCGAAAATTCAATCTGACATGCGGCGGCAGCTTTCTTTGGGTTAGTCTTGCAGTTCCCTGCCCGAACTACTCCTTGCCGGTCTGGTTTTCACGCAGGCAGTCTATCGAAGCGTGCTCCTGCTACTTCGACGTGCAACATGTGCCTTCGGTCCTGCTACTGCCGTCTACAGTTCAACCAATCACTCTTATGCCGCTCTCAGATAGCGATGATGCAATCCGCCAATCTGCGGGAGAGAGATGATTTGCCTTTCACTGGTGCTTCGATCTCACGCGGTATCGGCGCATTCCTTTCTAGCGACTGATGCGGCCGCACTTCATTGTAGTAACCAAAGTACTCTCGTAGAATGCTTCGTAGCTGCCCTTCGCCAAGCACAATCAAATGGTCGAGACATTCGCGCCGAATACTGCCGATCAATCTTTCAGCAGCATGATTGCGAAGAAAGCTCTTCCATGTTTGCGAAGGTGGCTGTCGACTTTGGAGTCTATACTTTGCAACAGTTGATTCCGCAATCTCATAGCCAAGCAGATGAAGTTCTGCTTGAATTCGCGGCACCCCCCAGAGGGGATTCTCGCGGGACATTCTTCTAATAAGATCGCGGATCTCCTTGTCAATCTTGGGGCGCCCGACACGACCGTGTCTGGACTTCCAGTGCCAATAGCACCTGAAGCCCTGCCGGTGCCATTTGATAACTGTCTCTGGCTTAACGATCACGAGTATGGAGCGCCAGTCCCGCCACAGTTGTGAAAGGGCGATCCAGAACAAGCGATCTCGGTGACGAAGCCAAGGTCGATTTGACGAACGATGCAGGACCAGCAGTTGTTGGCGCAGGGCGAGATTTTCCGTCACCAGTACAAGCCGAGGCACAAGCAGACCGCGGAATAGTTGATAGAGCGCAGAGAGGACAAACATTGATGCGTCGCAAGCAGCCAGAAATGGAATCTACGAGCAGCGGCAGCGTACCCTAGGTCGTAGCTCTAAGTGCATGCATTTAAACGCCGGACCATATTTTCGGTAGGGACAACGAAAACCGAGCCCCATTCCCATTTAGCCGAGTGTGTAATGATTAATTTGACCTTGCTGGCCGTTGTCGCCGCCACGCGTGCGCGTCATGGAAAAGATGAATTTAGGTTCGCTTATCGTACCGTCCTCATAATCGCAGACCGGTTGTGTTCTTTTCGTAACTCAGCGATTCAAAATTTAGGCCGAGCTCTTTGGCGTAACTAAAGGCTTGAAGGATTTCCCGGCTCGTCGTGCGGCGAGAGATTTGTACGTATTCCTTGCGGTACTTGGGGCTGCGCGGATCGCAAAAGTTGTCCGGATGGTACTGGTCCATGATATTCACCAGCGCGTCGGGCATGTTATCCGCAATCCATTCCAACACCGGGCGAGTGCAGCACTCGACGTGATTGGGCATCACCAGGTGGCGGATGGTGAAGTCCTCGCCCCAGTCGTAAATCATTTTCAGATTGCCGGTCACGGTTTCCCAATACCACGGCGTCTTCGACAGCATTACCGCGCAACGGCCTGGCCCAAATTTGAAATCCGGCAACCACACGTCAATCAACAGCCGCAAAATCTTCATGGTTTCCAAAGACATAAAGAAGTTGCTGTTCCAGAGCATGGGCGCATTGAAGCCGCCCCGGTAAGGAGCACCATCAGAGTTGCAGCGAACCAGGCGATAGAAGTCATTCTTTGCCGGCAATGCAGCGCGCAGGTCCTCGTCGGTAGGTTGTAACTCGGCAAGTAACGAAATCGCTTCGACTATCGTGTGCAGGTGAATCGTGACTTCGCCGCCCACCCAGTTCACGTTGTGACACCCTTCGTTGCGAAGCAGCCAAGCCATGGTCGCCAGCGTACGCGGCGTGACGGCCTCACCGTTGTCCTTGTCAGTGCTGATGTCGCCGTTCTGACAAAACGCGCAGCGCATGTTGCACGAAGTGAAAAAGATCGTCCCCGAGCCCATCTGTCCGCGATAGATTAACTCTTCGCCCTGATGATGAAAGAAAGTGGACACGCGCGAGTCGCCCGCGAGCTTGCACGTGCCTAACTTCGTATCGTGACGGCGATCGACCTGACAATCCCAGCGACAGAAGTTGCAGTGACTTAGCATGCGCTGGCTCAGCTCACGACAGAGATCAAGCAGATTGGGCTGTGATTTGGCTGACGTGGTCGGCACATTTGCCCCTACCAATGCCTCGGGCAGGTCGCGCTCTCCGTCACGAATTTCGTGGAAGAGACTTAGAAACTCGGGAGTCTTAGTCTCGAGTTCATGCCATAGAACTTCCTCGGAAGCCTCCGCCAAAGAGATTTCAACCGGCACACACCGCGAGATGCGAAACTTGGCGGGCATCAGGTCATCGGCTACCTGGCGATACCAAGCAAGGGTTCCGCGCATCTCCGCGCCTTGCCACATGGCAACCTTAGAGAGTTCAGCAATTGACATATCGCTAGCCTGAACCGGAGGCAAGTACTTCACCGCTGTTTCGTCTAATGATCGCCGGAGACGCGAGCGCTGCGCAAGCGCAATCTGCAACAACCCCTGCCGCCCCCATAGAAGAATTCTATAGGGCCCACTCCACAGATGGCTGGGCAGAATCCTGATTTTTAGCAGCGAGATATGTTACCGCTCTACTTCAGAATATCGTGACCGCTCCGTGTCGAACTGAGAAATCAGATCAGGCCAGCATCAGTAGGCTCGGGCGGCCGAACCGTTTTGGCACTGGCAGCCGTATCTTATCCGGAACTTTGCAGCGGGTTCCTTGGCAAGGGAATATGCCTACCTATCGTCAGGCATCCTACATGCATATCAAAGTTGTGACAGTTAATTGGAGGTAGGTTATGGCCGTGCTAATCCTGGAGGGCTCTGTCGGTGAGGGGAAATCACAGAAGGGGATCCCGCACAATCTACCCTCTGACGTGGCCACGGTCCGGAAGCGGTTGGTCCAACTCGGCTACGCATGGGTTAGCAGCATCACGCTCGGAACAGAGAAGATTTTCGTTCAAACTATCCGGCTCATCCAGTCGATGTGCAAAGGTAGTGGCAAGCTCGATAAAGGAGACGGCCGCATCGACCTTTATGGAGAAACCCATCGTTGGTTGGCCGCCGAGAACGCCCCCGGCTGGGCGAATATCTTCGGTCGGGTGGGATACGGCTGGAAGGCCACCACGGACCTCAGGTTCGGGGAAGCGAACGGCGGTTTCACCAGCACCTGGATGGAGGAGCGCCTCCGATGGGCCGGGTTCGAATATATGACTAAGGCCTTCTTCAGCATCTCTGACGCCCCGCCGCTTTGGATCCGAGACTGTTCGCCGGAAAAGGGCGGTAACGCAAGGGACCACGTGAGTCATGAGACTGGTCTGGATGTGGACATTCGGTTACCTCTTCTTCCTCCGCACACTAACGATTATTTTTCGCTTGAGGGCAAGGACTACAGCAGGTTGTTTCATTTCGAAGCTGCCCTCATTCAGGTGAAGGCTATCAGGGCGAAGATGGACCCCAAGGAACTCTTTTTCAATGACCCTCGGTTCATCAAGCTGGGACTGAGCACACACCAAAAAAACCACGGCGATCACTATCACGTCCGCATCAAGCCGCCATTCCGCGTGGAGGGGACCTACAAATGATTCGCAGCCTGCCAGTAGGCTACGGTGCGTGCATGCGAACTGACGGTTAGGCGAGCCTTTTTAGAACATCTACTTTTTATCCGTCTCCGACCGCCCGGCGTCCCGCGCCGCGAAAGCTAGACCCATAGTGGACCGCTCCATCGGCAGACCTCTGTTCCAAGTCAGCGGTCTTTGAAGAAGTAGCGCGGAAATCCTCTCCCATGCTATCCAAGATGCCGTTCTTGAGAACACTCGTGGTCGTGATGCTATATTTTCAGCGGCCGTCGCAGGATAAGGTGCAGCTACTTCGCCGGCAACCAACGTCAATCCAAGGCTCGGTGATGTCGGAAGACGAGCGGATGCAACGGCTCACGGAACTGTTTGCCGGGTGCAAGGCCGCAGTCAACCTGACCAGGCACTGCGAGTTAGCCCGGAGATGCCTTCGGAGTGTATACCGCGTCCGTGATTCAATTCCCATAATACGAAGTGCCGTGATGACGAGCGACGAAGTAATACAATCAGTGAAAGACTCAGGCACTTCGTCTCCGAGCGGCTCAGTAGCTTTTGAGGACTTTAAGGTCGCACAAGCTGTCTATAATACGCGTTGGAAATCGGCAAGGGAGGCCATGTCAGATCTCCAACGGGAGCTCTTGGAGGCCCAAGTCTCATGGGGAAAAGAGGCAGTTGAAGCCATGAAACCGCTCTTCGAATCCGAGCATCCCTGATGATATTTGGAGCACGTATTCAGCAGAGCGGCGGAATTCTTCCTCGAGCTGAGCCAGCTTCTCTTCGATACTCAGGATTGACAACTCCTCTGGAGAAACACTGAGGCGCTCCGCAGCTTCCTGCAATTTCGAAGCGGTCTGTTCTGGTAGCTGAAGCTCCAACACCTTCATAATCGTAATCTACACCAACATGCCCTCTTTTGGTCATGCTCTCAAACTGCCTGTAAAGCCAAGATGCAAAACGATTGGTACTCGCCATCTTTTTTGGCGCCGCCGAACCCGAGATCCGTTGTCCCGGACCTCGAGGGTCAAAGAAACGATGCCGGCCGACCCGGAATTCGCCAGTAATTTTTAGCCTATGGCTGACTCACCCACTCAAAAACGTTCCAAGTCAAAAAACCTGTAAGTTTTACCAGTATCCACCAGCGGCTGCCGCCTGCTTAACTTTTTATGTTTCCGTGAGACTCAAGTCTTCAGGAGAGCACTGTAAATCCCTGTCCGCAAAGTGGACGCGCTGTGGAACCACACCTGGAGAGTGGCCAGTGAGGCGGACGCCTTCGCGTGAACTCAGACTTCATGCAACCGTTCCTCCACTACTCGACGAAGGACGGTTGGAATTACACCATCACACGGAGTCCACGTACGACTGAACGGCCAAGCACTGGAACGTGCACGCACATGCCAACCAGGAATTGATATTTCACATACTAAGGAGCGAAACAATGAGCACAAACGCCCATTCGTCGGGTGCCGCTCCAACAGACGACCGCCAAGCGGCTTAACTCTTTCGTCAGTCTTGCTGCGACCATGCGACACTTGTTCATCTGCACGCTGCTCTGTACTTTGGCGATACCAGCACTCGCTCAAACCACGCGTTCACTTCCTGAGCCGCGCCAAGCTAAGCGTTCGGATCAAGCCAGGAACTCCGCCCAGGTGACTGACTGGGAAAATCGCGTGATGTCCAAAGACCCGAAGGTCCGGGCGATCGCCGAAGCCGCCCTGGTCCAAGCGTCGGGGCGTTCGCTGCCTTTGCTGAGACGATTCCTCAACCGTCGCAATGAAGATCTGCATCTGGAGACCTTTGAAATCATCCGGCGGATCGGTCCGCCGGCCATACCGCTGCTCGTTGAACTGCTTCGGGATGAACGGACCTCCTTCCGGCGCTTCGCCGCTGATGCCTTGATTGACCTGGTGCCCGATACAGAATGGATTCAACCGGCGTTGAGACGGGCACTGAGAGACGAGGATTTGATGGTCGCGGGCGATGCCGCACGTGCCCTGGGGGCTTTGCGCGAGAGGGCCGGTCCTTCGGTACGCGCTCTAGTTAAGACTCTCTCGCACGAGGACTCTTACGTCCGCATTTACGCGGCGGAGGCCCTGGCGTCAATCGGTCCGAAGTCGAGCGCGGTGACCAAGGACCTTGCCAGAGCCTTGGGCGATCCGATTCCCGGTGTCCGATGGGCGGCGGCTGAGGCCCTCGGAAGCATCGGGCCGGCCGCACAGTCCGCTGTGCCGCAATTGATCGAGGCTCTGAAGGATGAATTCCTTTATGTGCGCATCTGCGCGGCTGGTGCGCTGGGAAGCCTCGGGCCGAAGGCAATTACAGCCCGGGAGGCGCTGAGCGCGGCCGCAAACGATCCCACGATGCGTTACGAAGCTGAGTGGGCGTTGAATCGAATTGCTGGCGTCGAGGCTGGAGAGTCGATCGTCTCACCTCTTGTGCCCGCTGTGGCCGCGCCTTCCGTCGCGCCCCAACCCCAGACGACGGTGGCTCAAACGGGCAATCCTCCGGTTGACTGGGATACGTCCACTGGGAGGAACATTGTCTGGAGCGTCGAATTGGGAAAGGAAACGTTTGGTCGTCCCGTGGTTGCCGGCGATGTGGTCTATGTGGGTACTGACAACGCCAGGCAAAAGAATCCCGCCTTTCAGGAAGAGTGCGGCGTGCTCATGGCCTTTCGGCTGACGGATGGCGCGTTCCTTTGGCAGGACCTGGCCCCGCGAGTGGAGCGCGGCCTGCGGGAGTTCCTGCTGCCTTCTACGACAAGTGCGCCGTACGTGGAAGGGAACCGATTGTACTATGTCACTGCAGAGTGCCAGCTCCGTTGCCTCGACACGCAGGGTTTCCGCGATGGCGAGAACAGTGGTCCGTATCGGGAGGAGGTCTTCCAGGACAACGCTGCGGCCGACATCGTCTGGGAGTTGGACATGTGCGCCCGCTTGGGTGTCTTTCCGCATGAAGCCTCCAACAGCGAAGTGTTGCCTGTGGGTGATCTGCTGATGGTCTCTACCTCCAACGGTCAGAATGAAGGTCATACGAGCGTCCCATCGCCGCGCGCCCCAAGTCTGATCGCAGTGAACAAGTACTCGGGTGAAGTTGTCTGGCGCGCGATCGGCGCAGGCGAGGCGGTGCTGCACGGCCAGTGGTCCAGCCCTGTGGCGGCCAACGTCAACGGGCGCATCCAGGTGCTCTTCGGCGGAGGAGATGGCTGGCTGCGCGCCTACGATGCAGAGTCGGGGCACGAAGTCTGGCGATTTGACGGCAACCCGAAAGACGCCCGCTGGCTTCCGCGCCCCGGCGTCCTTTCGCGCAGCTTTATCATCGCTTCACCGGTCTTCGCCGACGGCCGGGTCTTCGTTGCGATGGGACAGAGTCCTGGGCACGGCAACGGACCTTCATTTATTCATGCCATCAGTCCTAACGGCCAGGGAGACGTCACCGAGAGCAGGCTCCTCTGGACCTCTCGCGAGGTCGGTCGCGTGGCGGGAACGCCCATTGAGAAGGACGGTCTGCTGTACGTTGGGGATGTAGGCGGAACGGTTCATTGTCTGGACGCGGCAACCGGAGCCCACCTCTGGAAACACGAGACGAACGGAGCCATTTGGGGATGCCTCCTGTTGGCAGGCGACCGGCTTTACGTTGGTAACGAAGAAGGCACCATGACCGTCCTTCGTGCCGGACGGCAAAAGCAATTGCTGGCCCAGATCGAGATGGATGCGCCGCTCTATTCGCGTCCGGCGCTAATCGGCGATGCGCTCTATCTGGCCACCGCGAACCGGTTGTACCTCATCGCGGCAAAGCCTTGATCCTGGCGGCAGCCGGGAACAGAGCCACCTCAACATGAAGAGGTCATTTTGTTCGGCATTCTTGATGTCAATTTGCCGAAGCATCGACTGGTTTAGTGTGGCCGAAATGAACACCGAGTTGCTCGGTGATCGTCTAATCACTTCAACGGCTCATCTCTTCCCAGCCATTCTTGGAACGCCGTCCCTGAACTATGCGACCAACGATCGACACGCTGTCCATTTCATATACAAATCCTGCCAGTTGCTTGAGCGAATTCCTCGAGGGGATGAATCGTCCACTGTCGACGAGCGAATTGGATTGATTGAACCTCAGAACAGCGGACTGTGACATGAAACAGCTATTGGCATTTAAAACTGTGGCCGTTGATGCTCTCCGTTGGACCAGTCGAACGAGTTGACAAACCGAATTGTTGAACTAAGGCGTCAGTGCCAGTGTGGATGATCTTCTTTCTAGAGAGGTGATCAAATGGTGACACGATCTGAATCCGATGAAATGTACGAACTGAGTGGCAAAGAGGCTTTGATCTGGCTTGAAAAGGTTGTCGTTACCAAAAACTCAATTCGGGCAATAGGAGGGGGACTGCCAACGGTTCAATTCATCACGACGGCGGTCTTCTTGACCATCCAAAGCACGCTGCCGTGGGTCAATCATTCAGACAGCTTGAAACCATGAGGAGCGATCACCGACACATGCCCTCATACTGTTCAGCTTCATGAGAGAGTGGTCCGGAAGCGAATCTCAGGCAGCTCTTCGCTCGTAGCGATGATGCAGCCCGCCGACCTGCGGTAACTCAACCACTTCACCCTGGGAAGAAAGTTGAATGGCTCTGAATGCTGGCGCGTTTTCTCCAGCACCAGATGTGTCCGTGAGTGTTCGTAATACTCGAAATATGCTTTCAGAATTCGCCGCAAGGAAGATTCGTTGATGACAATGATATGGTCCCGGCACTCTCGTCGCAGTGAGCCGATGAAACGCTCGGCATAAGGGTTCTGCCGAGGACATCTCGACGCTGTCAGCACTTCACGGATGCCCATTTCCCCAACTCGCTGATGGAATGACGCTCCGTAAATACAATCCCGATCATGCAACAGATAACCCGGAGCGCTGTCCCACGGAAATGCTTCGGCGATTTGCTGCGCCGTCCATTCGGCGATGGGATGGGCCGTCACGTTAAAGTGAATTGCGCGGCGCCGATGGTGGCCCAATACTACGAACACAAACAATAAGCGAAAGCTCACTGTCGGCACCACCAGAAAATCTGTTGCAACCAACTGCTGAAAGTGGTTCTCAAGAAAAGTGCGCCATGGCTGCGAAGGTGGCTTTCGCTGACGCACCATGTACTTCGACACCGTCGCTTGAGAGATCTGAATTCCCAGTTTCAGCAACTCACCATGAATACGTGGTGCGCCCCAAAGCGGATTCGCGGTGCTCATCTGCCTGATTAGCTCTCGTATTTCATGGCTTACGCAAGGTCTACCCGGCTTCCCTGCCCTACTCTTCCAACGCCCGTACAATCGAAACCCCTTTCTTTACCACCCAATTACCGTTTCTTGACAATAACCAGTGCTGAGCGCCACTCCGCCCATAAGCATCACCCATAGCAACCGGTCTGCAGTTCTCAGGCTAGCACGCTTCTTCGTCCGCCCCTGCAGCACGGCAAGCTGATGACGCAGTGCAAGAATCTCGATTTGTATACTTGCTCGTGTCCGGAAGCACGACCACAACATAAGAAGCAACGAGGATGCGACAGGTTTCATGGCCGCGCGAGATTAGCAGCCGATGCTCCTAACTTCAATGATTACACTGTAGACAGAGTTTTTGGTAGGGACAGGTGTGGAAACCTTGCGGCTTTCGGCTTTTAAAGTAATAAGGAAAGCACAGATTCAGACTTTATTTAGACACTAACCTATGACTGCCCACAATTTCCGCATCCTCTACTCAGAGGATGATCCAGACGCTCGCGAAATAGTATGCCAAATTCTCGCCAAAGAGGGCTTTGAAACCATCTGCCCAGACAGTTCACAAGGCGTTCTCAGGATAGCTAATGACGAGAAGTTCGATGCCTATTTATTAGATAGCTGGACGCCTAATATGTCGGGGGTTGAGCTCTGCAAAAGAATCAAGGAGTTTGATGCTCACACTCCAATAATCTTCTATTCCGCTGCTGCGTTTCAGGGCGATAAAGACGAAGCGATCGCCGCTGGCGCTCAGGCTTATGTTACAAAGCCTTCGAGCGTTGAGGAGCTTGTTGACGCGATACGCTTGGCTATCTCATCTTCCCGCGACATCCAGTCTGAATAGCTTGTCTCAAGACTCGGAAAAGAATAAGCCATCGTCCTGTGGTAGACACCTAAATAGCGCTGCTAAGTATGCAGAACTCATGACATCCTCTATGACAAATACGCGATAGCCTCCCCGCTTCAGCAAAGAACGACGTTACGCAGGACCTTCCATTCGCCGTCGGCCTGGCGCTGCCAGACGGTGAGAAAACGGCCGCCATTGAGAGCTTGCCCTGTTTGAGCGATCGGATTTCAGCGTATCCCGATTCGTAGGCAAGGTCTCCATCGACAACCAGTCGCTTCGAGTTGATTTTCGTTGAACTAGCGAGACCGGAGCGTTCAAATCGGGCCTGGTACACCTTCTCGATTTCGGATCGCCCCTGAGTGCAGGCACCGTCTATCGCGATGAAAACAGCACGGTCCGTGTATGGTGCAGCGATCACCGCGGCATCGCCAGTCTTCATTGCCGCGATAAACTCCCAGTTCGCTTTCGCGATCGCCTTGTCAAGCTTCGGATCTTTTCAGCGGTGCGTGATGAGATCGGCAGGGACGACCACCAGAAAAGCCGCCGCTGCGATCGGCAGGACAGATCGGCGGAAATTGTGTTTCATAACTAGCTGATAGTTGTTGCGGTCGCTCATTTCTTTGCTCTCAAGCGGCATTCTTTCTTGCAGTCAAGCGAGCGGCAATTCGGAACCCGTTCCGATGAATAGGACGCATTTTCGCGGCGCCACCCACGCCGGCCCGATTGATCTAGTTTGAATATCGTGGACCGATAGAGGCGATCGACAAACCGACGCAGAACCAATGATCGACAAATTCGCACACATTGTAAATCAATGGCATATCTCCCTTCGGAACCGAGCGAGCGGCGGGCGCGCGACGGTATTGTCAGGTTAAAGGCGGAAGATGTAATCAGGCTGTTCGTGCGGCATAATCCGCTGATGCGCACCTCCGTCTATCATCGTCATCGCTTCCCCGCCGAGATCATCAGTCATTGCGTCTGGTTATATTTTCGCTTCGCCCTGAGCTTCCGCGATGTCGAAGAGATGTTAGCCATGCGCGGGGTGACCCTCAGCTATGAGACGGTCCGAGAATGGTGCCTTAAGTTCGGTCAGACTTACGCTAACGGCTTACGCCACAAGTCTCGTCGGCCTGGCGACCGGTGGCACTTGGATGAGGTGTTCCTCAGAATCTTATGTTGTCGACCACATTTGATCTTTTATGTGGCCAAGATAGTTATGTGGCGCATCGTGGTCGAGCTATTGTAAATAGTGCATTCATCCATTTTTTTCGCCACATAACGAAAGGATCAACTTTCCCGAATCTCGAGGCAGTCAAGGGGGATAGGGTCGAATAAGCGAAGGATCGTGGCTGGGAGGTGGCGAGCACAGGCCAAAGAATTCCATTCGTTATGTGGCGTCTCAATTGGCCGTAAGCCAACAGCGAGCCGTGGATCAAAGCTAGGCGCCACATAACTATCTTGGCCACATAAAAAATCAACGGACGCCTCCATTACCTTTGGCGGGCAGTGGATCAGGATGGCGACGTCTTGGATGTTCTGGTCCAGAGCCGGAGGGACAAGAAAGCAGCCAAGAAGTTCTTTCGCAAGTTATTAAAAGGGTTGCGGTATGTCCCGCGTGTCCTCGTCACCGACAAGCTGCGGAGCTACAGTGCAGCGAAGGCCGAATTGCTGCCCAGCATCGAGCATTGCCAGCAAAAGTATCAGAACAACCCGGCCGAGAATTCACATCAGCCAACCAGGTTGCGCGAGCGCGTGATGAGGCGCTTCAAATCCGCGGGCCAGGCGCAGCGTTTTCTCTCGGCCTTCGGAATCATTAATTCGCACTTCCGAGTGGGGCGACATCTGTATAGAGCTAGCGGTTACCGAGAAGCCATGGAATCGAGATTCGCTATATGGGAAGACGCGACTTGCATCAAGGCGATCATTAATTGATCAGATAACGAAAGGTGGATCTATTTGCCTGAGTCGCCAATTCTCTTTCTCATTGCGTTAAGTTGACAATACCGCTACGACGAATAATCAAGCGACTTTCAGAACAATCTTTCCCAAATGGTGCTTGTTGAGCGCCGCGTGTGCGGCCGCAACCTCCTCAAGAGAAAACGTGCGGTCAACATGCACTTCGAAAGGGCCAGTCTCAATGAGGCGATTCAATTTGTCGATCGCTTCGCGGCCGGCCTCGCCGTCGTATGCATCGATTCGCACCTTTGTGGGCGGATTAGGTACCGGCATCACTCCGTTTGGATGAGCGATACGGCCGTCGGCCCGGATCGCTGACAGAGATCGATCAGTATCCTCACCGCCCGCGGTAACCAGGGCGGCATCGATGCCCTTTGGTGCAAACTCGCGAGCCAGTTTCAAGACGTCGTCGCCGCGACCATCCGCCGCAGCGTCTGCACCGAGACGCTTGACAAACGTCACCCCGTCTTGGCCCGAAGCTACTGCAAACACGCGTACACCCAATCGTTTTGCCAGCTGAACGGCAAGGTGTCCGATTCCGCCGCTCGCGCCGAAGATCATCACCGATTCGTCCCGTTGTAATCGCAATACATCGTCTAACCCTCTTAATGCAGTCAACGCGTCACTCGGCATCGCAGCAGCCTGCTCCATTGTCAAATCGCTGGGAACGAGTGACACGTTGTTACCGTTGACTGCTGCGTACTCCGCGTAGAAACCGCCTTTCGGATTTGCCAACTCTAAGGCATATACACGATCACCTTCCTTGAACCGATCGATGTTTTCGCCGACTTTTGCGACCGTGCCTGCTCCGTCGGTCCCCAGCACGTAAGGAAACTTCGGTTCGCGGTTCAACAGCTCAACGAATCGGCCCTCGCGCTCGAATGGATCCCAGGCTCCGACTCCTGCCGCTTCGACGCGAATCAAGATCTCGTCTGGACCTGTTTCGGGTAACGTCACGGTTTGTATCTTTAGTGTCTCAGGACCTCCAAAGCGATCAAGTGCGACAGCTCGCATCCATTTTTCTTTTGACTGTGCGGTTTTGGTCATTACTACCTCCATAAGTTCTACTGCAGGTTAAGTCGGGTCATAAAATCGATGAAAAAGACTTCGATCGTGTCACTTAGGCTTGGTTTTTCCTTGTCCGGCAATGAGCCTAGTCACAGTGGCGAGGAGTTCCTATTTAGTCAAGACATCTTCGCAATTAACTCCTGCACGAAAGCTTTTACCGGCGTGGCGATCATGCAATTGGTCGAAGAAGGAAGAGTTGATCTCTCGGCGCCAATATCGCGCTCTCTCAATGCTCTCCCCGGTGAGTGGCAACCAATAACGGTACGACGCTGCAGGTGAGTCAAAGCGTGAATGAGTGTTGCGCAGCAGATTTCATGAGCGATGCGTTGTGGTGATCGGCGCTTCCGTACCTTTACGTGATGGATGATTTCAACCGTGAAGTATTGGCTATCGAAGTCAACGAGTCTGCATTTCCTGCTTCAGCAACTCGCAAAGAATCCGAGCCTGATAATCCGCTGAACCAACCCTGGTGGGTTTATGACTCTGTATTAACTATGTATATATAATGCCAACTATTCAAACCCTCACGGGGATGGTTCCCGACCACACGGTTCGGGCCCGTGATCAGTCCCGCATTCTCCACCTTGAGCAGATCGCGTTTTACAAATTTCAGCCCATTTTCGCATGGTCAATTGTCCGCGAGCCTCTTTTCTTCTCTCAATGAACAAATCCTCTGGCCACAATTTGGACACAAGCAAAATCTAAGGCCGCCAACCTTGGCGACCTTAAATAGTTCATGTGTTTGTTGTTAAATGGTCGGGGCGAGAGGATTCGAACCTCCGACCTCACGGTCCCGAACCGTGCGCTCTACCAGGCTGAGCCACGCCCCGACAGGTATTGGATTCTATGGAAGCACCGGTCTACTGTCAAACCGCGATCCCCCCGTCACATGTCAAACCGTGATCCCCAGTTGCACCGATTCTAATTTGAGAATTCGTGTCAGTCGCAAGGACCAAGACGATCCACGAAGTCACTCGAAGCGACATCAAGCGCACTTCGCGTAACGTAAGTGGCTGGTGCACGGGTGGAACTGTCAAACAAAGGAATCTCGTCCTAAACAATCACCTGTCAGTTGCTCTCGGCATTTTGCTGCAACTTGCTGTCCGTATGAACGTCATCTGCTCGAAGGTGACGAATGTGACGCCAAACCCACCAAACCACCGCCAGCAGGACTACGATTCCGATCAAGAAATCAAAGCGATGGAACCACGTCTTTAAAGTGTCGTCTTTGTCCCACTGTTCGCCCAGCTTCTGGCCCACATAAGCAAGGCCAAGACACCAGGGCAGCGAACCCGCAAATGTATAGATTACAAAACGGGTCAGATTCATCCGAGCGACACCCGCCGGAAAAGCAATGAACGTTCGGATGGCCGGCAACAGTCGACTAACGAAAACGATGACTTCGCCGTAATGAGCAAACCAACGATCAGCAATATCGAGGTCATGGCGTGACAACAAAACATATCGGCCGTATTTTTCAATGAAGGGGCGACCACCGTACATGCCTACCCAATAGGCAATTAATGACCCCAACACACAACCAACGGCCCCGGCTAAGCCGACCAGCCAGAGATTCATCTCACCCTTAGAAACGAGGTAACCGGAAAACGGCATGATGATCTCTGAGGGCAGAGGGATGCAGGCTGATTCAATTGCCATCAGCAACACAACGCCTCCATAACCCATCGCCGAGATCGTCGCTACGATAAACGTCGAAAGTACGCCAATTATTTTAGCTATCATGATTCAATTTTAGATTTTAGATTTTAGATTTGAGAGTTTAAGTTCGGTTTCGAATCTAAAATCTGAAATCCAAAATCTAAAATCTCTTAACCATTTGACCAGCCGTGCTGCCCAATCAACGGGACAAACGCGCACCCACCGTGGTCCTCCTCGATGTGTGCAGTTTCTGTTTTGATAATGCGTATCAAACGTTGTGACTCGCGTGATTCACCCACAGGCAGCACCAGCCGGCCTCCAACCTTCAGTTGCGCAACTAACGGAGAAGGGATGATCGGGGTGCCCGCGGCAACCAGGATCGCGTCGTAAGGCGCGTGAGTCGCCCAACCAAGCGTGCCGTCAAAACATTTTACCGTCGCATTGTAGATGTCGAGTTGACGAATACGTGCCTGTGCGTCGCGCGCGAGGTCGCCGATTCGCTCAATCGAGTAAACCTGCCCGGCAACCTTTGACAACACTGCCGTTTGATAGCCCGAGCCAGCACCGATTTCCAAAACACGACTGTTACCATCAATTAGCAACAGCTCGGTCATTCTGGCAACGATGTAAGGTTGCGAAATGGTCTGGCTGGCACTGATAGGCAAGGCATGATCGCCATAAGCTCTGCTTTGCAGAGCCTCAGGTACGAAGAAATGCCGCGGAACTGATTTCAATGCAGCGAGCACACGTTCGTCGGTGATGCCGTAATGCTCACGAAGGCGAGTTACCATTCGCTCGCGCGGAATGGCGTAATTTTGACTTAGCTCCGGGTGACGTTGAGTTGGCTGCAACTGTTCTCTTGAGGTCCGACAAACTTTGGTTTGTCTGAATCTTGCGGAACGCACGACAAACTAAAGTTTGTCGGACATTCACCCCCGCTGCAATACCTCTGAGGCGGTGACGAAGTTCCACGATTCTATCGCGGTTAGCGCGCGATGGTCCGTCATGTCGCTTTTCAAAGGGGTGACTGAAATGTAACCCAACTCGATCGCGTGATAGTCGGTTCCGTCAGCTGAATTGGTGCCAAAATACTCTTCGCCGATCCAGAAGTAGGGTTTACCTCGAGGGTCGATATGCTCGCTTATCACCGGGCGCGCATTCTTGATTCCCTGTCGCGTGACGCGCACGCCCTTGATTTCGCCGGGTGGAATATTGATATTCAGAAGAGTCCCCTCAGGTAGACCTTCCGTCAACACTTTCCGCGCTGCGGTGACCGCAAACTGCGCGGCCTCGGTAAAATCAAAGTGCTCGCGAGCGACCAGACTTAATGCCAGACCAGGCACGCCCAGAATTGTAGCTTCAAGGGCGCCGGCAACGGTGCCGGAATAAGTGGCATCATCGCCCAGATTACCGCCATGGTTTATGCCAGAGACGCAGATATCCGGAAGTTCATCTTCAGGAAGAATTTTATTTAGCGCGAGAGTCACGCAGTCGGTCGGCGTGCCATCTATGGACCAGTGACGAGAATCGACCTGACGAATGCGAAGCGGTCGAGCGAGGGTCAAACTGTGCGAGGCCCCGCTCATCTCCGATGCCGGGGCCACTACGTAGACGTCGCCCAGTTCCTTGAGCGACTCTTCAAGCTTTATCAAGCCCGAGGAATGAATACCGTCATCATTCGTCAACAAAATACGCGTCATACAATTTCTTCAGACGTCGTTCACTGTCTATCCCAATCAACACACTCCGGTTTGCTTTCTCCCAAGGGCGCTCGCTCCCAAGGGCGTCCACTTCTCCGGGGGTGTTAGTTGGTGACGACTTGTGAGAAGAACACGGCCGCGGGTCGCGCCCGGCAGAAAGAGCTTAATCGCGAGGAGTGCGCATGCGGCCCTTCTTCTTGTTCCGTTTGCGCGCTAGAGCCGATTTGAGTTTCGCCTTCTGGCCCGGTGGGATAAAGAACGCATGTTTTTTAGCGTCCTTAATAATCTCTTCGGTCATGACCTTACGCTTAAAACGTCGTAGTGCGCTTTCAATCGATTCGCCCTGATTAACCGTTACTATTGCCATTCAATATCCGTCTACTTTCTTTTAAGTCCTTTCACAGCCGTCTATTTAACACGTTAGAAATGACTTCGGTCAAGTGACCGCCAAGTCAGGTCACGCAATGAACCCCGCGAACAAGTTTACTGCTCGCGGGGTTGCTAAGCGTAACCCTAAACATTTTAGACGAGAACCGCTTCAGCGGCCTCTTCCTTCTTGCGACTCAAACGCTGGATCTGCACCGGCTTATCAGTTTCTTTAATATCCAACTGCTTGTTGAGCACCATATTCTGGTAGAGCTTGCGCATCATGACGGCTTCTTCATGAGCCGTCTTCGGACCTTCCATCTGCGGCTTGTTTGGCCGTGCCAAATCGACTTCATTCAATATCAAACCGTGAGTTGGGTCATCGAGTTCGACCGCTTTCCCGCCCGCAAAAATCTCGTGACGGCCATGATCTTGATACCACTTGGCGACGGTCGCATTCTGGTGCATGTTCTCGATGATGTTGCGCCATCCAATTCCCGTGTTGTAGGCGCAGAAGGAAATCTCGCCTTCTTGCGTGCCGTAAGGAATGATGCACATCTCTGTGCGGCGAAAATCATAATTGAACAGATCTTGGAACCACATCCCAGCGATAAAAAGGAAGTTCCAACGATCAGCGCGACGCTGTTGAATGTCCTGTACTGACCTGTCACCGCTGACTTTCCCATAGTTCTTGCCCGTCAACCCGAAGGATTTATCAAACTTCTTGAAGAGCTCGTAAAGCGTAAATTGCGAAGGCGCCTTATATGGATTGTAGTGCTTCAAGAGCGTCAAGCCCATCATAATGTTCGACATCCATTTGCCGCGCGCAGCATCCGTGATCTTCTGCATGTCTTTCACAAGACCAGGGATGTTCAGGAACTCCGGCACGGGGCTCATTTCCTTTGATTCTTTGTCGACCATAACCGCAGTTCCGACACCGCAGTTCGGATGGCAACCACAAGACACCTGTCCCCACTCTGCTTGCGGACCGTGAACCAAATCGGCGAAGTCGGCAAACGCACCCATCAATGACAGAGGGAACCAGTCACGAGTGGGTTCGGTGATGCCGACCTGATTCTTAACGTCGTGCGCGAGATGCGAAAGGGTGTAGCGCTGCTGGAGGCGACGCTTTTCGGTAATCTCTTCGTCGCGACCGGTAAATGACACTGGCTGGAACGACAAGAAAGCGATCTTCTTGGGATTATCCAGGGCGAAGCGAATGATCGAACCAACCTGGTCGTTGTTGATGCCGTTGACCAGTGTGGTCACAAGCACAATCTCAACACCCGCCTCGTGCAGATTGTTGATAGCGCGCATCTTGACGTCAAACAGATTACCGACCTGTCGATGGCTGTTAGCGTCGTTGCCAATACCATCAAATTGCAGGTAGACATACCGGAGGCCTGCTTCGGCAGCCTGGCGACAAAAATCCTTGGATTTAGCAAACTCGATTCCGTTGGTCGCTGCCTGAACACTGTTGTAACCAACTTTGCGGGAGTAACGAACCGCTTCCAGGAAGTGCGGAGAAATCGTCGGCTCGCCACCTGAAAACTGAACTGACATCTGGCGTCGCGGTTTGATCGAAATGGCGTTGTCGAGAATCTCCTTGATCTCTTCCATGCTCAGTTCATGAACAAATCCAACCTGGTTGGCATCCATGAAGCACGGATCGCACATCATGTTGCAACGGTTCGTAAGGTCTACAGTAAGAACTGCGCCGCGTCCATACTTGATCGTGCTGGAACCGTGATTGTGGAGTTTCTCATCACTGTGTGCATCGATATCGCGACCGGGAAACATCTTTTCAATGTGGGTGAGAAAGGTTGCGTCAATGGCCATCATGTCTTCGAAATGGCCGTGAGTCGGACAATCTTTGATCATCCAAATTTCGCCATTACGCTCGATGATCTGAGCCTTAATCTCTCCGACTTTCTCATTAAGAAGATCGCTGACATCTTTCTTGCCACTGATGATCGCTTCCCTTGCCTCAATAACGCAGTTAGGACAGAGCGAGTCGGTTGTCCGCGGCCAGCCGAGGGTCGGCTTGCTCTTTTGCCACGATTTTAAGAGAGGTTTTTCCGACCACTTGGGCGTAAAGGATGGATTGGGCTTGTACTTGTTGATTGATTGAATTGCATTAAAAGCGCCCTTCGCCGCCAGGGTCAAACCTTTCTCTGCATGCTTAATCGGTCGCATTGATCCTCCGTCTCTTGCTCATCAAAGTTTATGTGTTGCCATCGCTGCGTGCTGAGGGACAGACTAAGGCCCACAGTTTCGGGTATTTGCTTGGCAATGACCGTGCCGCCCGAACTCTTTAGGTGCTATCCTATTCTGTGGGTAGATCTTAACGCGTAGGCGTTACTGTGAATGAGCCTTAACCAGAGAACCTAAATGCGTGTCATCATGTTACACATAGCAGTTGTTGGTGCAGAGTGTAGCATTTTGGACTTTCCAAAACCGCAGTTACTTTTGGGACGGATAGTAGCCGATCCGAGCTGATACTTTCAGGGAGGGGTCAGCAGTTTCCACTCTAACCTGGCGAAACTTTCCGTCGCGGCTCCTATTAGTAGGCGAGTAGTAGAGGGCGTATTGATGGCGCAACTCGTTTGCCACCTCAGTGTACACGGCTTCAAGGTCAGCAAACGAACTCGGCCGGTAAAGTCTGCCACCTGTGGCGGCCGTTAACTGCTCGAGGTTATGCTCGCTACCAGCAAGCGCGTCAAGCCCCATCCGCAGATCCTGTATGTTGAGCTCATTAAACTTGATGGAAGCGCTGCTGCCTGACAGAAACGAAGTCAGTTCGTGCTGCTTCTTTGCTCTTTCGATTTCAGTATTGCTAACAACATAGATGGTCGTTTGCGACTGCAACGCCGCCCGGAATGCGCTTTCAAAACTTGTTCCCCGGCCGCTATCGATTCCATCCGTCAGCACGATGATCGCATGGCGGGCACTGCTGCGGGGCAATTGATCACGGGAAGCAAGCAGCATCGCGTCGTGAAAACGCGTAAACATTCCCGGAGCGACCCGACGAAGGGCGCGGCGAAGCTGCGGCAGACTCTTGGTCCAATCCTGAAGCAGCAGCACCCGATCGTCGAATTGGATTAAGCTGATTCGATCGTCCGCGGCAAGATGCTGCGCAAAACCTTCAGCCGCTCGCCTGAAATCGTCGAGATTGTCGGCCACAGATGACGAGGCATCGACCATCAAAACAACGTCGACCGGAACCTGGCGCAGACTTAAGTCGCTCAGCGTCTGTTCCTGGCCATCTTCGAATACGCGGAAGTCTTTGCGCTGAAGGTTGGTTACTAATTGCCCGGCCGCGTCTCGGACCGTGACCGGCAACAAGACCTCGGTGGTGTTCACCGAAATCACATCGTCGGGATTAATTTCTTGTTCGTCTGGCTTAACTGCAGGCGTGGGAGACGGTTTGGCACTCTGCGCCGAGACGTTGCGCACAGGCGAAAAGCAAAGAAGGAGTAAGAGCGAGAGGAGAGAGAATCTGATTGAGTCCACCGCAAACGAGCAGCGTGCGATTGGAGCCGGCAACATTGCGCCTAGTTCTCCCTGTTTCTGCCCGGCGCGTTTGGCTTCGGCGCGGCATTGTCATTCATCGCGGCCGTCATGGCCAGAATGATCGCATCGCTGACACGACGTTTTCGCAATTCCTCAAGCTTGGGGGGCGATAGGTCGAATTCTGCTGGAGAATCCTCGATGCGCTTGATAATTGTTCCTTCCGAAAAACCCGCGTCAACGAGCCGCACAATCGCGTCGTTATCAAGGGTGGGGGTTCGCTCAAGCTTAGTCGCGTTGCCGCCCCCTGCCTCGGTCGGCGGTCGAAGAATTCTCACTGTAGCACTGCCAGTTGTGATGGTTTCCCCAGAGTTTGATCCTTTCATACCTCGGCCACTAGTTTGATTCTTTGAGCCTCCGCTCGAGCCGAAGATGTCAGTGCTGCCATTCTGTGAATCAGGCTGACCTTTATCCCCTGATCGTCCATTACCTCTAAAAAAAGAGTCGTCACTCCAATCATCGCCATTTGAACCAAAAGATTCGTCCTGTGACAGCATGGCTAGAATGATGTTTTCGCTAACGCCGTTCCGTTTCAGCTCTATTAGATGATCGGGATCGAGGTTGAAGCGGTTCTGGCGGCTGCGAACTATCGCGACCACCGTCTTTTCTTTGAAGCCGGCGCGAACGAGTTTTATGACAGAAGTATTGGTCAGAGGAGCTTCAGCTCCCTGCTGTGCCGTAGATAATGGACCGCTGAAACAGAAAAGTGCCAGCAACAGGATTGCTTGGTGGATTAACTTCATTGACGTTGGAGATCTCCTGGAGATCGAAGGTTAGTTACCACTTGAAGCGACCGCCGCTGTGCCGACGGGGGACTTAACTGGCGATTTGTTGCGCTTGTAGCGGTAACTGATTTTCTTTACGTAGTCCCGCGTTTCTCGATATGGGGGCACCTTGTGTCCAAACTTGATGACGGCCCCCTCCCCTGCATTATAACTCGCGAGCACCAAATCTACTCGACCGTTAAAGCGATCCAGAAGCTGACGCAGATATCTGGTGCCACCAGATATGTTTTGCCCCGGATCGAAAGGCCGTTTGACACCGAAGCGGGCGCCCGTCCCCGGCATTAGTTGCATCAACCCTCGAGCTCCCTTGGGCGATACCACGCGCGGGTTGAAGTGTGATTCCTGCTCCATAACGAGAAATACAAGGTATGGATCCACACCGTGCCGGGTGCCATTCTGTTTAATCAAGTTATCAAGTTTGCTGTTGCCGGTGCTCCAGCCACGGTCCTTCCTGGTTGTAGACGCTGAATCCGCAACTCTTTCCGGATCTTCTCTCTCCACATGATCGATGCGGCTGCGTTCGATAAATATCGAAAGCGTGCCCTTCCTGAACCAGACACCACTCGCGGATTCTGCGGCACTGTCGGCTTCGACTCGCGCGCCACCGACGAGGTAGATCCATGCTGGTCCATCGACAGCCGATCCCGGAGCCGAATTCACCTGAATGACCTTGGCGATCTGCTGGTCCGTCTTGGGGGTCTGCACCGAGGTTCGTTCGATTCCAGTAGCCCGGTCTCGGGGAACTATAGAGGTAATTCCACCCTGCCGGTACCAGAACCCCTGCTCGCTTTCCCAGGCATCGTCGACCAAAACGCGTGTACCGTCGGTCAGCTTTATTCGAACCTGAACCGGACCAGATCGGGTAGGCTCGTCCGCGACGTCCTCAATCGCTGCAGGGGATGGCTTTTTATGATTGTGCCTGCTGCGCCTTTGTGCCTCCGAGTGCACGAAATCACCGCAAAGCATCAAGGCCGCGCAAACTAGAACAACTTGCAGAGTTGCTGGCTTTTCTGACATAGGATTTACCGTCGCCGATGCACCCTTTCAGCCTAAAGCTCAAGCGGGTCTGCTAGTGTCCTTTCAATCATGGTCTCCTGAGTGCGAACAGGCGCGAAGGTGTGCGAGGTGCCGAAGTAGTTGCGCCATGCTGTGTCGATTACTTGCGGCGTCAGCTCCAACTTTTGCCCCTCGAACAAGCAGATGTCTGTTATACGATCGAGTAGATCGCGGGGCTCGCAGCCCTTCATCATCTTATGTTCGATCCGGTACTTGTTGAGTACGTGAGTAATGATGGACTGGTCACATGCGATGCCGCGCGTATAAGACACCCGTTTGAAAATCTCGGAATAAGCAGCCGGCGTAGGTGGCTCGACTCGAGCGCGGTAACCCATCCGTCGCAGAAACGCCTGATCCGCCAGGTCTTTCTCTTCCAGGTTCGTGGAGAAAACAACCAGCTGCTCAAAAGGAACCTCAATCTTCTTTCCTGTGTGCAGGGCGAGATAATCTACGCGTCGCTCCAGCGGAACGATCCAGCGATTCAGCAAATCCTGCGGCGCGACCCGTTGGCGCCCAAAGTCGTCAATTACTAGCGTGCCTCCATTCGATTTCATCTGGAATGGCGCTTCATAGAACTTTGCAGCTTCGCTCCAAGTTAAATCTGCGTTCTCGAGCGTTAGCTCACCGCCGACCACGACCAGTGGTCGCTCGATGAACGCCCAACGACGATCGTAATCCGTGGGAGTCACATCGTCCGCAGCGAGCCGATGACAATGCGAATCAAAAACTCGAATGATCTGGCCATCGATCTCAACGGCGTGGGGAATCCAGATCGCGCCCGTTAACGCGCCGTTGATGCGTTCGGCAACCGCCGTCTTGCCCGTTCCCGGCAAGCCTGTCAGGAACAGCGACCTTCTCGAGTTGATCACGCAGCCAAGCGTTTGCAACAACGAGTCGGGCAAAATCAGGTCATGAAACGCCGCACGCACATTCTCGATCGAAACAGGGTCCGTCGGGATCGATTGAAGTCGCATCATGTGCGCGTAATCATTCAAAGAAACGGGAGCGGCTCCCGTGTACCCGCATACGGAGAGTAGTCGCGACAGGCGATCCCAGCCGTGATCCAGCATCGCGTACCGCGTCGAACCGACCGTAGTTTGCAAGCGGACTTCGATCAGCTTTTCACGATAAAGCTTCTGCAGAATATCTTCGGTGAGCGTCTTCGGCAGTCGCAGCCCTTCTGCAACGGCCGCAGTCGTAGGCTCAGGCAACATGGCTACGTGTTTCAGTGCCAGGTCACAAAGAAATCCCGGAGCTACGCCGGTGTCCGCCAGCTCTTCGGGATTAGGCGGGCCCATGCTTTCGATCTCAACTCTATTTAGTATAGTGGTCTGCGACATTCCCGATTTTCTCTTTCCATTGCAGGATCATCTTCCTGCAATTGCTGCGGTGGCTTGGTTGGAAACGCCGGCAAAGGCGTCGCGGGCAGCCTGGGCCTCGTTAGTTTTTCCGATTCGATCGTACAGGTCACCAAGTCGGGACAGCGCAAACGAATTCGCTGGGTCGACGCGACGCGCACCTTCGTAATACTTGATCGCATCTTCATCGCGACCAAACCGCTCGAGCATCTTGGCAGTATTGAGATTTCCAGTCAGTGGACCAGCAGCGCGAGCAAAGTTCTTGAAAGCGTCATCAAACTTGCCCATGCGGCAAAGCGCCAGGCCCAGATTGTTTAGAATCCGGTCGTCATTCGGCGCCAATCGCGCGGCCCTCTTCAGTTTGTCGATGGCCGCACGGTAATTGCCACTCTGATAAAGAGAAAAGCCGAGATTATTCAGTGTCTGAGCATCTTCGGGTTCAGCCTTAACGGCGCGAGCATACGATTCCTGTGCGCGTTCAGCCATTCCCTTCTGATCAAAGGCAACGCCGAGCAGGTTGTGAGCTTCGACTAGCTTTGGGTCGAGGGAAGCAGCCGTGGACAGTTCAGTAATAGCCTGGTTTAAACGGCCGCTTAGCAATAGTGAACGGCCGGCTTCGAGATGCTCTTTCGCTGAGCCTGATGTCGAGATGCCCTTAACGTCAGGATACTGGCTGGAGGAAACACGTGAAACGCCGACACTCTCGAAGTTATCAGCGTCCTTCTCGGTCATTCTTTGCAGCCTGTCTTTGTGCCCAAACAGTTTGCCGAATGCCTTGAAAGGAGCAGCCAATATGCGGGCAACTTTGTTGCCGCCTTTCTTTTGACTCGCCTGCCCGGCCGATGAGCCTGAGTCTTCAATGACATTGGCATCTGGGTCGCCGTCGCGCTCGATTGTTGCGGCGCTCCACATTGCACTAACACTAAAAGTTATGGCGATTGCTACAAGAATGGCTATCAGTCTGGTTTTACGCATGATCCCTCCCTACATTTTTCCAAGAGTATCCATGAGCTGAAGCACGGCGGGGCCAAGAATTGCGATAAACAGCGTCGGGAATAGAAATAAAGCCAGCGGTATTAGCAACTTAACTGCTGCTTTTTGCGCAGCTTGCTCAGCCCGCTGACGGCGCTTCGTGCGCAGTGAGTCTGAAAACACTCGGATGGAGCGGGCGATTGATGTTCCGAATTTATCCGCCTGAATGAGCATCGCCACCAGACTCTTGAGATCGTCTACGCCCGTCCGTTCGGCGAGATTGCGCAGCGCTTCCTCACGCTCGCGCCCCACACGAATCTCGAGATTCGCCAGCTCAAATTCATCGCTAATGTCCGGGTGTACCTCTTTTAGCTCGCTGCTAACCTTCATCATGGCAGCGTTCAAACCGAGTCCGGCTTCAACCGAGATAACCATCAGATCGAGAGCGTCCGCCAAACCCCACCTAATGAGCTGTTGGCGCGTGCGTATCATCCGGCGCAGGACATACCGCGGAAGAAAAAAGCCGATGACAAAGGCCAACAGAATGCCCAGAAGAGCGGTGTTAAGAGGTCGTGCGAGAAGTGCACAAGTAAGAGCAACCGCCGCGGGCAGACCCCCCAACACGGTCACCTGAATTGCGCGGTAAATGATCGGCGCGTTATGCGATCTAAAGCCGGCATGCATCAGTTGCTTTTGCAACTTCCGAACTTCGGCAGCCGACGGCGGAAGAAGACGATTTATAGGCGACGCTATGCGGTCGGCAAACTTTTCGCCTGAATGCTCTTCAACAATCGATACCGAGACAGGCGCAGAATTACTACTGGTCTCGCCGAGCTTCTTTAGACGCTGCGTGGCCGCACTCTGCGGACGATTCAGGAGCCAGTAGGCACCCATCATCGCAAGCGAGATGCAAACGAAAGTTGAGATGGCAATTAGTAAAAGCATGTCAGTGGTCTCAATGGGCCAGTCGTTGGTGGTCAAGGGGGTCAGTTGTCGGTGGCCGTCAACAACTGACAACGGACCACTGACTAATGCCCTGGCTCAGATCTTTATGTCCAGTATCTTCCTCACGATGAACATGCCGGTGATTTGCAAGAGTATCGCGGTGCCTATCAGGTAGTGGCCGCGTGGATCCTTCCACAAAATACTCATGTAATCCGGATTCATCACGGTCACGGCAACCGCGACAAAAATCGGCAAGCCACAGAGCAACCAGGCCGATATTCGTGAGCTAGTCGTTAAGGTTTTCAGGTCGCCCATGATGCGAAATCGTTCGCGAATCGTATAGGCAACTTTCTCGAGAATTTCAGCAAGATTACCGCCTGTTTCGCGCTGGATCAGGACTGCCGTCACACACATCCGCAGATCGAGGAGCGGAATTCGTTGCGTCAGATTCTCCATTGCCAGCTTCAGGGAAAGACCGAGGTTTTGTTCTTCATAGGTCTTGCGAAACTCTGCGGCAATCGGATCCGGCATTTCAGTGGAGACCATGTGCAGAGCCTCTGGAAATGCGTGGCCCGCCGACAGTGCGCGGCTCATAAGTTCGAGCGTGTCCGGTAAGTGTTCGAGAAAGTCGTTAAAACGTTGTTTACGCCGCCACCAAACGTGCACGAAGGGCAACGAGGCTGCAATCAGAGCGCCGAGGATCACCAAGAGAATGGCAGAACTGATCATGGACACGGCAAGTCCCGCAAGAATCCCAGCCATGACCGAAAACATTGCCAGCCGTGACGGGGTGATGTGGAGATCGGCCTGATCCAACATTCGCTTCAAATGCAGCGCGGTTTGTATCCGCAAAAGAAATCGATTCACCGATGGGATCTCGCTCATCAGCTCATTACGCGCCAGTATTACGTCGACGTCTTGAGTGTGTGCGGAATGAAGCAAAGCGTCCGAGAGACGCTGACGCATCCGATTGCGTTTTGCATCGGAGCCGTGCGTGGCCGCAAGGTATGCGCCTAGAACCAGGAACAACGCGAAGAGGAAGACTATGAAGGAGATCAGCATGATTACATCTCCTCGAAGAATACGCGTGGCATTTGAAGCCCGCAGGCCTTGAGCTTATCAGCGAAGCGAGGACGAATACCCGTCGGACGAAAACGGCCAAGCACCTGGCCCTGTGGGCCAACACCCGTACGCTCGTATTGGAAGATCTCCTGCATCGTAATCGTATCGCCTTCCATGCCTGTAATTTCAGATATGGAAGTGATGCGACGTGTGCCATCTGAGAGCCGGGCGACCTGTACTACCAGGTCGAGGGCAGAGGCTATCTGCTGTCGCATTGCGCGCTCGGACAGACTCATCCCAGTCATCTGGATCATGGTTTCGAGACGTGCCAGAGCATCGCGTGGGGTGTTAGCGTGAACCGTGGTCAAACTGCCGTCATGGCCTGTGTTCATGGCCTGCAACATGTCGATCGCTTCGCCGCCGCGTACCTCACCAATCACAATCCGGTCGGGGCGCATGCGGAGGGAGTTTCTTACGAGCTCTCTCTGTGTTACCTCGCCTTTGCCCTCGATATTTGGAGGCCGAGTTTCGAGGCGGACCACGTGGGGCTGCTGCAGCTGCAGCTCCGCGGAATCTTCAATGGTAACGATGCGCTCGTTTACCGGAATGTATGCCGACAATGCGTTCAGTAAGGTCGTTTTGCCTGCGCCCGTGCCGCCGGAAATCAAAATATTCAGGCGCGCGTTGACGCACATCTCCAACATGTCGGCAATGTCTTTAGTGAGCGCCTTATTTTCGATCAGCTGGGCCATGCGCAGCGGCTCAGCCCCAAAACGGCGGATGGAAAGAACTGGGCCATCGATAGATAATGGAGGGATGATCGCATTGACCCGGGACCCGTCCTTCAGGCGTGCATCGACCATCGGTGATGATTCGTCGATGCGACGACCAACAGTGGAGACTATCCTCTCAATGACCCGCATGAGATGCTCATCGTCCTTGAAGGCCACATCAGAAAGTTCCAACTTCCCTCGTCTCTCAATATAGATCTTGCCGAATGAATTCACGAGGATGTCAGAAATCGAAGAGTCTGCCAGCAGGGGTTCGAGTGGTCCGAGTCCGAAGAGTTCATGCTGAACGTCGTTGACCAGGCGCTCGCGTTCAGCTGTCGAAAGCGGCATTGCTTCCTGAGCCAGCACAGTCTCTGCGAGCCGGGACACCTCCGCATTGACCTGGTCTGGCGAAAGCGCTGCCAGTTTGCTGAGATCCATTCGGTTTATCAGGGCACGATGAAGGCGGGACTTCATTTCCTGAAAGCCTTGCTGACCCGTGCCGTCATTACCGTTACCGGCGCCGGGAATACCTGTTTCTCTAATTAGCCGTTCGCGAAGTGCCATAGTGTTCTTTCAAGCAGTTTAGAAGCTTTGTTAAACTAGCTGACCTTTTCCATCGAAGTCCGTAAGCCAAATCGATTTGAATCGGGTTCGCGTTTGAAGAACGAAGTCCACGTCGTGCGTCGAGGCCTCGGTTCTTCCACCGGCATCGTTCCTCCGATTGTCTGAGCGATGCGTCTGATCTCCTGGGCGATCTTTGAATTAGCATCTGAATGCACGAGTGGAGTTCCCAGGTTTATCGACGTTACCGCCGTCTGATAGTCACTGGGAACAAAACCAACTACCGGCTCATGCAGAAACTTCTCCACCTGGCGCAGATCGAGATCAATCTGTTTGCTCCAGCGATTGACTACGATTCGTACCTTCTTGCGTGGGTAACCAAGCCGGTCGAAGATCTCAAGGGCGCGTTGGGTGCTGCGAATCGAAGGAATATCCAGGGTCAGGATCAGCACGATTTCGTCCGACTGATCGAGTGCCGCAAGAGTAATCGCATCGAAGGTATGCTGCGGGTCCAGAACTACGTAGTCGTAGGACTCGCGCAAACGCCGGAGGACCTCAAATACATGTTCGGGTTCGATTTCATCGGCCGAATCGGCCTCTTTTGGCGCCGCGAGTAATGAAAGTTTTGATGAATGGGGCGTCACAAAACTGGCAATCAAGGCGTCGTCGAGACGAGCACGATTCTCAACCATGTCAGCAATCGAATACTTAGGCTCGACTCCCAGGAACAAAGGTAAATCACCGGCCTGCAGGTTTAGATCGACCAGCACCGTTCGCACTCCGGTTGAGGCTGCAAAATTAGTGGCAATGAACGAAGTGCCACATCCACCTTTGCTTGAGAAGACCGCAACCATGCGGCCTTTCTTCTTCGGAGCTTCGACTTGGGCGACAGAAAACTCCGTAATCCGATCCAGCACGGTTTTTAGTTCGTCTGCACTGATCGGGAGATTGAGAAACTCTCGAGCTCCGGCGCGCAAACTTTGCAGTATCAGATCTCCCGAAGCGCCCTTCGCCGCCGAAATGATTACGGTCGAAGGGCATTCCCTCTTGAGCTTCTCAATTAACCTGATGGCCTGGTCCGAGTTTGCGCCAAGTGTGATTAGCGCAACTGCAGGTTTAAGATGAACGATCTCGTCATAAAGCTGTTCGGCATCGTTACCACCAGCCAGCAGTTGGACGCGACTCTCGGCAACCAGGGCTCCGCGGATCTCTTTGAAGTTGTCGAGACCGGTGCTCAAGACTACGAATGTAAGTGATTTTGTCATTGGTTGCTCTAAACGCTGTTGAGAATGAGGACCACCCCGTATGGGCTCGTTCCATCAAGGGTTTCAGGGAATGACTCCAGCGCTTTCGGCTGTGAGCGTTGTTTGATAATTCGGCATGGTGATTGTGGTGCCGACGATAGGCACCACAAACCGGAATTGATAATTCTGAATCGTCACTGAGACGGCTCCTTCACCGAGACCAAATTGTTGGTAAGTGACGTTGACATTGGCAAGCGTCAGATCGTTTATCAGCGGCTGGGTTCCACCTGCTGGATCACCGTACACAGCTACGTTCTTGATCTTGGTGATACTTGGACCGACGTCTGTACCAGAAGTCCTAACGCCCGGAGGACTGCTTGCGGGCTGGTTAATGGCGTAACGGGCCGCGCGTCGGGCTGCATCCGAAAGTGCGTTATGCGTCCACAATGCGCGGCCAAACTCAATGACGGCAAACATCGCCGTCAGAAAGACCGTTGCGCCGACGGCAAACTCCACTAAAGTCGCCCCGCGTTGGCTTGACTTTTTATTTCTGCCGTAAATCATTTTTCAGGCCACTCCTAGACGAGGCACTGAGACATTAAGTAACGCATCGTGACACTCGGTTTTACGTCAATGTCCAATGACGATGAATTGGTCAGCTTGTCGAGCTTGAGCACTGACACATGTTTGAAATCGATGATTCTGATCGTAATGCTAAATGGAATGCAGCCGGCCGGGCTTCCGTTCTGCTTTAGGCGAAGGATTTGGACATTGGCGCGGGTGAGGCCACTCAATATCGGGTTACCGGCGCCCGTCAGATTTCCGTAGACCACAAGGTTTATTGCCGCAGCATCGTCACGACCATCTGTATATGCTGTAGCAAGATAACGGGCCGCGTCGCGCGAGCTCTTCGCCAGGGTCGTGTACTCGTAGAAATAACGGCCAAATTCGGCCACCGCGGCAAACATCATCAGCAGAATTGGCAGCACGATAGCCAACTCCACAAGCTGCACGCCGGAGTCACTTCGTTTGAAAGCCGATATGCTGTTAAGAAGCTTTCGCCACATGAGCATCGCTCCCTATCGATAGATTACCGGTTTGACAATCGGTGGACCTGGATTGGTCGTGGCATTTGGATCGTAATAGCCACTGCCAACAACTACGCCCGTACCAATGTATTCGACCTCGACTGGGCCGCCATTGCCGCCGGCAACCTTGGTTCGGAGAAAGAATGCTCCGAAGTGATCGATCTGGACGTTGGTGCGGCCACCACCGAATTCAGTCGTATTAACAAGCGGAATCAAAACCACACGACGATTCGCTATACCTTCGTGGCTCGGTGACTGACTTGGGGATCCATCCAGATACTGCTGATAGGTGATGCCCTCCTCAATATTGAGATCCGGAGGGTAGTAATTGGGGTCGAGTCCGCTGGCATAATCGTCGAAACGCGTATTGATGCCTTGCCGCACAGCTCCCGACGTAACACCCGGTTTTGTGTCCACATAACCGCCTGGTCCAACGGCATTTTTCACGGCGCTGGCCAAGCCGGTTCGATCATCGGCGCCGCCTGAACCATCGATGGCTAGAATTTGGTAGTTTCCTGGTGAAACCGAACCGCCTGGCTCGGCTCGAACAGTACAGACATTACCGGGGATTAATTCGCAGGTACCTCCCGGTCCAATAGTTCCACAGACTGGGAGATAACCGGCAAAGATATTCAGCGGAGCTGACAAGCCCGCTATCGCCTCCGCCGTCAAATTTCGACTGCTTCCCAGCACCGTCGCGGCAAATGAAATACCTATTGGTGTCTGCTGGGTCTTTACCTTCACAAATCGAATGGTTGACGCGACCGCGGCTGCTTGTGATTCACTCATGTCAGAGCCGCTGTCAAAGTCAGAAAGGTTCCTGCCAAAACGAACGTTCTCACTCAAGAACACGACATCCTGTTTGTCATACTGATACTTGTTCATTGCTACATCGACAACATTACGTACTGCCGCATGAATTCCCGTGTCGTCGAAGTTCAATCCGGAAGCGCCTGCCAACGCAGCCGCATCGGCAGCGTTCTGCAATTCGTTTTTTGCCAGGTAAAGGTTGCTAATGTCCACTCCCAGCCCTACAGCTAAAAGCAACGAAAGCATCCCTACTGCGGCCAGAACCATGACGGAACCACGTTCGTCTTTCCGATTTCTCCTATCGTCCCGTGTTTGCTTGTACATCTATACCTCCTTCTAATCCTTCCCAGTGTGCAGATTGTTACTGAGGCCTGACTAGCTCCGGATTGAAATCCATTCTCATGGTTCTCGCTACCGGAAGGGGCTTGTTTGTTACGCGAGTCGTGGTCGGAGACGATGAGGTACTTGAATCCGTGCCAGCGTCTGAGGTTGTTTTAGTTTTCGGCTCCGAGACTTTCGACGGTTCGGGCGCAGGGGTGGCCGGAGTTTCAGCCGCTGGAGTCGCAGCTGGCGCACTCTCGCCATTTTGGCCGGGAACTGAGAATCCGGTTCTTCCCTGAATTCCTTCGCCCTTCGGTTCGAGACCGAGTGGCGATCCGTTCTTGAGTCCATCGATGCCGCGCATCTGTGGCAGGTCGTCACGGTTCACTGGCTTGACTAGATTGGCGGTTACGATAAACATCAATTCCGTCTCGTTCTTCTGAAAACTCTTCGACCTGAACAGCGAACCGAGTACGGGAATATCACCCAGTACGGGTATCTTTGACAGGTTCCGTGTTTCGCTGTTGTCTAAAAGACCCGCGAGGGCAAAGGATTGACCATCTCGCAGCTCGACGCCAGTCTTGGCGCGACGCGTGCGCAGACCCGGAATCAAGAAGCCATCAAATTTCACACCGTTGGCAAAATCGATCGTCGAGACTTCAGGCTCTAGCTCCAACCGAATATGATCTTCGTCGACGATCGTGGGTTTGAAATTGAGACGAACGCCGTATTCTTTAAATATTATTGATACTGAGCTGCGGTCTCCGCCTCCCTGGACCACAGGCACGGGAAACTCTCCGCCCGCCAGGAAACTGGCCTGCTGACCATCCATGGCAATCAGGTTCGGTTCAGCGAGCTCACGAAGGGCACCCTGTTGTTGCAGAGCGCGAATCATACTCAAGGTGTTGCCACCCACCACAAACAGGTTCAATGCGCTGGAAAAAGAGCCGCTGAGGATTCCATTCGTAAAGTCCTTGAGCGAGCTTGGCCCGCCGCCGGAATTGGCGTAAACGCCCGAGCTCCCGCCGTTATATGCGTAAGAGGTGCCAAGATCACGCATTTTGTTTCGGCTCACCTCAGCCACGCGAACCTGCAGCTGAACTTGCGCAGTGCCCTTTACTGGCGTAGAGAGCATGTTGACGGTTTTAAACCCGGCAGCTTCTACCACGCTCTGAGCTTGTGCGGCAGTCGCGGTATTCGCCACGCTTCCGGACATTACTACCGAGCCGTTCGCCTGGCTCAGACGGATGTCGTCTTTCGGAAACAAAGCGCGTATCTGCGAATCAATCAAGGAAAGGTTGGCGCGAACGTACACGTCAAAAACCAAGTAAGCACCGCCAGACTGTTCCCAGGCGATAAAGTTCACCTGTCCAAACGCCTTCCCGTTCACAAGAACCTGATCTGGGGTAACAAGGATCGCTTCCGCTATCTCGGGATTCGAAACCGAAAAACGGCCAACCGGCCTGTCAAAATTGATCACGCGAGACTGGCCCACCAGAACGTTGACCGCAACCGGTTCTGAGTTCTGTTTGAACGAAGCCTTATAGGACGTTTCCTGTGCGTGTATCGCGGAATTAGAGAGAACGAGGATCAGGGACGCCAGTCCTAGCTTTACTCGGCGTGTGATCGGGGAACGGGTAAGCATGATCTTAAGCTCCTTTTGCTGCTGCCAAATCGGATGAGAGTCACAATGTGCTGCTCGTCTTCGACGAGACACCGAGTGGCCCGTGTGCGGGCTTGTTGCAAATTTTATGGAAAATCGACACTGCGCTTCTTCGCGCCTTCGATCATCTCTACAGACGCGCGTGGCGCCTGCGGAGCAGGCGCACTCGCTGGTTTGACTTCGGCCTGGACCCGAGCGCGCCGGATTACCGGCTTCGGTTCAGACTTTGGCTGTTCGCTCTTTAAAGAACCGGGATCCGGCGCAGGCGTTGCGCGGTCACCGTCCAACAACTCACGTTTATTCACACCTTTTGTTTGTTCATCTCCCTGATCTATCGAATTGCGCATGACAAGCTGTAACTTGCCTTCCGACGATGCCAGGGCCAGTTTCTCTGCTTGTTCTGGCGTTACCTGGAGGGTGACGGCCTTGACGCTATTTGCCTCGCGTTCGCTGTTGGGCTTGTCGATATTTTGTCCATTCGCCAGCACCTTGATGTTCTGCAAAACGATCTTCGAAATGGGGTTCGCAGAACCTCGATCGCCTGGATCGATTGTGACCACAACGTCTACAAGCGTGCCCGGCATGATGAAACCGGAAATGCCAACGACGTCATCAACTTTTACAGTCATCGCGCGATAGCCTTCCGGTATCACTGCGGATAGGCCACCCGCCGTACCTTCGGGAGCAAGTCTCGGCTCGGTGATTGGCTCGCGTGCAGCGATGTTGGTAACAGCTACACGACCGACAAGCTTCGCAGGTGAGTCGAAAGCTCCATCAGGAGCAGATTCCTTTGGAAACGGGACCACCATGACCTGTTCGGCGACGATCTTTGTACCAATCGGTATCGCGACCTTGGCAACAGCCACTTGGCGAAGATCCTTGGAAAAGGCCTGGGCACTCGACAGGTAACGGCTGACAGTAACTGCCGCCAGCAGTCCGAATAGCAGGGCGCCGGCCAATACTACGAAAAAACGTTTGTTGCGCATTGTTCACTCTCCGTTTGGGGGTAAGCTTCTTTGCCGACCCGTTGATTATTGAGTTCCGATTAGGCGTGAAAGAAAACTAGTGAAATAAGACTGCCAAAGGTAATCGCGACGCCGTAAGGGATTGTGTGACGGCGATCCGCGGGCACAGGAAAGCGCGGCACGCTGTATCCTGGCAAAAGACCGATAAGAATTTGAAATACCCGCATCATGGTAAGTTTCAGTTGGCCGGCACGTATCATCGAGAGCACGCCGAGAACGCCTCCCATCACCGCTACTACGACAAAGGTTGGCAGGACCAGCTGTGCGCCGGTAATCGAACCGATGGCTGCAAATAACTTCACATCACCAGCGCCCATCGCGCCGAAGATATGCAAAGCAAACATAATGGCAAAGCCGATTAGGCATCCGCCCAGGCTCGAAAATACTCCGCTAACCCCACCGTAGATGGCGTTCAAAAAAATCCCAACCATCAGTGTGGCCAGGACAAACGGGTTCGGAATTCGTCGATAGCAAACGTCGTAATAAGAAATGATGAACGCCAGAACGACGAGAAATGCTGCTGCGATAATAGTGGGAGGGCCTGACATCCGTTTCTGCTCTTCGGCCAAGTCGGTTGAAACAGGGCCGTTTTCTAATCTGCTTACTTGATATTGGTTGCTAGATTACTGATCACGGTCTTAATGTTGCTGCCCAGGGTTGTGAACGTGGCGAGTACCGTGAGCGTGATCAGTGCGGCCGCGACTGCATATTCTGAAAGCTCAAGACCGGTTTCATCTTTAAGAAATGTTCTGATCACTGGATCCTCCTTTTGAAGAAAAAGGAGGCGCGCGTAGCCTGGGTCGGTTAGCGCGCGCCCCATTTTCGCGGTTTACTGCAACTACTTGATATTGTCTGCGAGGTTGCTGATGACGGTCTTGATGTTGCCACCCAGGGTCGTGAAAACACCGACTACGGCCAGCGCGATCAAAGCCGCTGCTACGGCATACTCTGAAAGTTCAAGACCTGTCTCATCACGAAGAAAATTCTTAATCATCTTTTGCTCCTAGTTTGTGCACCCCCGCTTTCGCGGTCTATTGAACCTACTTGATATTGACTGCGAGGTTGCTGATGACCGTCTTGATGTTGCCGCCCAGGGTCGTGAAAACACCGACTACGGCCAGCGCGATCAAAGCCGCTGCTACTGCATACTCTGAAAGTTCAAGACCTGTCTCATCGCGAAGAAAATTCTTAATCATGTTTTTGCTCCTTAGTTTGGGTTAAGAGTTAAGCTTTGCGCCCTTACCCACCACGCCTCCCTTAGAGCCGGGCGGTAGGACCAACGTGCGAGAATTAGTAACCAGGACTAATGGTGGACACTCGTCGAAGATCAGTGTTGTCATTAGTCTTGACATAACCGCGTTCCGCTTGCTCGGTCCTACCTGTAGCAGCGAAATGCCCATCGAGAATTCTCAGTGCGACGCTAGCCAATGCCAGGACAATAAAAAGCAAATCAATCCTCACATTATCGGCAAGCGCAGCAACGTGAACTCCAACGAGCGACGCTACTACTAGGAAGGGTGTTGCTATCGCAACGCCAATCAGGGTCATAAGAACTTTGCGGTTTACACTTTTCATGAGCTTGTCCATTCCCCTTTTTGCTTTCGAGTCTCTCTAGACTCAATTGCCACGAGGACGCAGGACCTCATTACAAGGGTCGTGCCGCAACTCCGACTTAGCGTGAGACCAGCATTTATCGGAATTTGAGCTGAACGGCGGGTAGGTTTCGTAGCCTGCAGGTTACAGAGTTTGCGGATGGTCCAGAGGGCGTGAGTTCGCCTCATGCGCAAAGACGGCAGTTCGCTAGGACTTTTCGCTTGTCGCCCGCGGTTGACAACCGTCTGTGACCTATTCCCCTGACAGTGACGGAACTGAATGAATTGAGAACAGCCTGGTCAAGATGTCCGCCTTTCTCATCGTGGCTCTCGTCTTTCACATGAGTGTGAGAACTAACGCTGAGATGTCTATTTGGAGGAGACGTGACCCCAAGAATTGCGGCCACTCAATACGGAACCGCGAGCGGTAGCGACCGGGTCCCGTTATTGCCGATTGCCGATTGCTGATTGCCGATTCTATTTCCTTAGTCCGAAGGTTCAGTTCAGGTGCCAACTCTTCGCTTTGAGACCCCTACTTGTTAACTTACTAATACGCAATGAATGTCAATCGGCAATCAGCAATCGGCAATCGGCAACAACGGGACCCGGTCGCTACACCTCGCGGTTCCGTATTGAGTCGCGGCGATGTTGCGAACGTAGGTCTAGCGTCTGAAGAAGACTGCACACATCTCATCTTCAAACACTTGCTGCCAATCGTTGGCTTCCTTCAAGGCCCGGCGTAACGGGGATTTTGTTCTCACTATCGCGACTCGAACTGCATACCGATCGAATGGACCACGCCAGTCAGATGTTCCCCAAATGACATCAAGGTACTCTCTGACAAACGCGTCACCATACATATCGATACGTCCGTCGATGTAAACAGGATTCGAGGGCATGGCCCATATCAGATAATCACCCCAAATGTTCGGGTCGGTGAACGTGTTTCCCGTGATTTGATTTTCTTTCAAAAACTCAACAGCCCTAAGTGGGATACCAACCGCTTCCTGCCTGGCCGGGGCAAGAACGGTCGATTTAAGCTTGACCACAAAGGCCGCTAGGGGCAGAAGTAACACGAGAGCTACGAGGGTGGTCCGCCCATTCAATGCAATTGTTGGAGTACGGGCAAACGGTTTTCCGAAAGATGTTGAGGAAAACCAACTCTGTAGGTACTCAGCGAGCAGGGGTCCGGCGACCAACGAAAAGATCGCCATATGACGGCTCGACTTGAGAGTCGCGTACAGCGTTACCAGAAAAAGCAAAAGCTCACTCGGCCTCGGGCGCCTTGGCGACAATACGAATACCCCAACTGTCGACAGAATCAATATCAGAAGAGGAAAGAGCCCGCGGTCATGAAAATCGGGTGAGAACCAATCTGAAACGAATTCCTGCTGCACAGGAGACGAGAATATCTCGAAAGCAAAGGTGTAAATTCGTGGTCCATGCGGGTTTAGCATCACGACCAGCAGGCATGCAATCAGCACAATCGCCAGGGTTCGAACACGCGGGAACAACGAACTGAGACTATCGTCCGCGGCCAAACCATCCAGAAGAATACCCATTATTGTAAAGCCGATGAGGACCAGGCCGATCAAAAAGCC
>WNGE01002668.1_pt1 | contig 36990 bp, 38 predicted proteins | sample 5400651 | NCBI WGS metagenome assembly WNGE01 (sample SAMN13153370, study PRJNA577476) | soil metagenome | isolation source: 60 cm soil or saprolite under grassland replicate 2 | place: USA:California | collected 2016-06-15
GAACCGTACGTCTCGTGCGACGCCTATCATGCAGTTGGACACCCCCAAAGGTTTGCTCGGCCCAGCTCTTGGGGTCCAACATGTCTTGTGTGTTCATCCTGTATTGTATCACTTGGTAAAATGTGGGTAAGAATCAGGCTTGAAAGCGCGGGGCTTCCTTGCCCGATTCTTGTGAGACAAATTGCAGAGTTTCTTTACTGAGGATTTGAGATAGCTTGCTTCCCCATTTCCTTCTGTGATTTACACGGTATGATACCACAATTTACAGGATGTCGGCGGAAGAAATCAGATGGGGAGTGGTTTTCCCAGGCTCTGAATGGCCGATTCCTACCATTCGCGCTGATTTCCTCTGTTTCACCTCAAAATCGGTTCACTTTTCACCCAATTTACCAGTATGAGTTCACTTCAAATTACCATTCTCCCAGCCCCGGAAATCCTCAAAAACGATGTTGAGTGCTTGAGGATAGCTGAATATAGCGGTGAGGAAGCAGTGGCTATCAAGGTCTCTCCCAATGGAGTGCCTGGTCTTGTCTTTCACCAGAACAACGGGCGGTCTGCTCTTGAACAGATCGTCACCCATTCGGGGCGCACGTCCTGCCCACCTCCCTTGTTTCTCTATGGAGCAGGGATAGAGCCAAGCGTCATGCATTACAAAAGCGGATCGTCTACGACTATGCAAGTGATTTTCAAATCGCACGCCCTCAAAACCCTGCTTGGGATCAACGCCTCGCGACTTTCCAATGGGTGGACAGCACTGCATGAATTTGGGCCGAGGATCTGGAGAGTCAACTGATGGAAGCCAAGAACGAGCAGGAACGGATGACGTTCCTCACCAGCTTCTTAGTGGCCAAGTTCAAGCAGGCGAAACCGAGAGATACATTAGTCGAAGAAAGCCTCCATGTCATCCACACACACATTGGGTCTATTCATGTCAAAGACGTGCTGGCATACGTGCATCTGTCCGAACGCCAGTTTGAAAGACGCTTCACCCAGACGGTGGGTCTTTCCCCCCACGTGTATATTCGGGTGAAGCGTTTTCATGAAGCGATACGACTCATCAAAACCGGACAGTTTGAACGACTGACAGATGTGGCCTATGCTCTCAACTTCTCTGACCAGTCTCATTTTATTCGCGACATCAAAGCCTTTTCTGGCATGACTCCCACAAGCCTTTCTCACAAGGCGGATGACCTCTACCACGATCAAACAGGATACGCTTCCCTCTCAATCTGAATATGACGGTTTTGTACAAGTATTCAAGGGGCTGCCAATTGTATACTACAACAACATAGACAATTGTATAAGCCACTACAATAGAAATGAGGAGGTACCTATTCATGAGTAAAGTCGTTGTCCTCGCGAATCTGACCCTCGATGGGGTCATGCAGGGTCCGGCGGGACCAGACGAGGATCGTCGGGGCGGCTTCGAGCATGGCGGTTGGGCAGCACCCTACGCCGCGATGGAAGCCACCGGCACTACCTTTGCCTCTGCCGGTGCCCTGTTGTTTGGTCGACGGACCTACGAGGACTTCTACGCCTTCTGGCCCCAGCAAACCAATAGTCCCTACACGGAGTTTTTAAACACTATTCCAAAGTACGTTGCATCGACGACGTTACAGGAGCCGCTCCCCTGGAGCAATTCCACGCTGCTCAAAGACGATGCAGCGCAGGCCGTCTCTCGGCTCAAACAGCAACCGGGCAAGGATCTCTTATTAATGGGGAGCGGAGAACTGATCCAGTCGCTGATGCGGGCCAACCTCGTCGACGAGTACGTGCTTCTTATCCACCCGCTGGTTCTGGGATCAGGACGCCGGCTCTTCCCCGATGGCGGTGCAGCAGCCGCTCTCCAACTCGTCGCAACCTCGACGACAAACAACGGTGTCGTGATCGCGACCTACCAGCCAGCCTCACCGTAGGCTCGGAAGACCACTGAGATAGCCACGCAATGAGCACTCCACTCGATGTGGCGAGGCCACCGCCTGATCCTTCTCCAAGGGATGAGCGACCAGGATGGCCACCAGAAATTCCAGCACCTTGGTCTGAGGTCGGTGATGATAGGGCTTTTGCTTGAGGGACACAGCCTGGGGGTGCTGGATCAAGCCGAGATGTTCGGCAAACCAGCCCCAAGCCACCAGAAAGGCGTATTGCGTGTCTTGTTGGTGTTTTTCGCTGTTGCTCATGACCGTTCCTTACTTTCATAGAACTGCTCATGAGCATACAGTGTCCGTATTCAATTGGTAAGGTACCCAATATCTTTCGGTTTGAGACCGTTTTTCATGATTTGGCCTCTGATCGCACAAAACTTACGCTAAGTCTTAACAAACGACCGTTATAATAGCCATCTTCAGGTAATTGAATGTCCTAACAAATAGATGTTTTGTGAAACAGATCAGCACTTGTAAAGATAAAAATCTTAGAGGGAGAGTCTAGTGAGGGAGAAGCAAAATTCAGTCAAAGAGCGTGAATCTGACCTAGGAAATGATTCCCCCTGAGAAGGGATTGCTTAGAGATGAGCGGGTTATGACCCTATTCAAGGATCATACCGTTTTTCAAACGCTTTCTTCTACCTACGTATTCCACGTTGGTGTCTTTGTGTTTCTTCTGTATGGATTGATATGCCTTTCGCATCAAACGATACTCAGAACTTGTGAGCCAAAGCCAGAAAAGTTGGTAAGGATGCATGCTTTCTATCCAATTCACTGTTCATGTGGTGTGCAGTTTCTTCTGCGGTTTCCATTCAGATACATCATTACGTGTATGTACTACCCTTGAGTAAGGTACATCGTAATGCTCATTCAATAAGTTATACGTATGTAGTTACGGTTTTTGGAATATGGGAAATTGCGGCTAAACTTCATTTGTTGAAATGTTGCATAGTCTTCATAAACCAGCATTTTTTGATACTTAGAACCTATCCCAACAGGGAAGTACAACCACAGAGTGTGAGGCCGCACATTTTCAGCTTGAACGGTCGATTTACACAATTTTTGGAGATGAACCGCTTTCGCAGGATGCTGATCCGCTCTCGACACACAGGTCGAGTACTCTGTAGCTCAGCTCCTTCTCGCTTGTGCTTGGATTACGTACCGCACTACAGGACTAGTGGGATAGACTCTCAGTCACATTTTCCCTGACGGAAAGACGGAAGACGGATGCTTGATCGTTCTCATGCTTTCTGGTATACTTCGAGCCGTCAAAATACTCCGCATCGTTTCTCTATTCCATGGGGAAGGAAAGAGAACCATGAACGATCACACAGGGCGAGAAGTGCCCTTTTCAGCACGGCAGATTGTGCCTGGACAATTGAGCTATCGTCAACTCAGCCCTGGTCAACTCAGCTATCCTCGGGCGGCGAGGAGCCGACGGCACTTCGTCAAAAGTCTGAGTGTCGTGGTCATTGTCAGTCTCCTGCTCGTCCTCATCCTGGAGCTTGTTCTTCACGTGTATCATCAAGGACAGCCACCAGTGCATCCTACACAAGCTGCCTTGAGCTCGCAAGCCGCCTTGATTACCACCCAGGTCAATGACCTGCTCATGCAGGAGGCTGCACATCAGCAATTCAGCGGTTCGGTACTTCTCGCACATCAGGACACGGTGCTCTTGCGCAAGGGCTATAGTATGGCCGACTGGAGTAAGCAGGTACCCAACACACCTCAAACCAGGTTTTACCTGGGTTCTACGACCAAGCAATTTACCGCCATGGCCATCCTGATCTTGCAGGAACGGAGCAAACTGCAGGTACACGATCACATCTGCTCGTATATTGCACCTTGTCCTCACCCATGGCAGCAGGTGACGATCCGTGAACTGCTGACGCATACATCTGGGATCACGGAATTTGACCACACAGACGTGTCGAATGCTTCCCCCCAGTCCTGGATCAACGATTTCGACGATGTCCCCCTGGGCTTTGCACCGGGTAGCGAGTTCAGCTATTGTAATGTCTGTTACCAGATCCTCGGCTATGTCGTCGAGAAAGTCTCGGGCGAGCCATACTGCATGTTCTTACAGCAGACCATTTTTGACCCTCTCCAGATGAAGAGGACGAGCTGCGACCAGCCCTATCTGTCGGTACCTGACCACTCAGTCGGCTACGCGAGTTGGCGCGTCCAAGACGTGTCCATTGGGTTGGATACTGCCCCCCACTGGTCGTTTCTGTGTGGCGCAGGGCTTGTGTACAGTACTGTGGAAGACCTGTATCGCTGGGACCAGGCCCTCTCGAGTCACACTCTGATCTCGCAACGGACATTAGATGAGGCGTTCAATCCGTATGTTCTATCGCAGTACGCCGGATCAAGCTATGGATACGGATGGTTTATCGCAAGAGCGCCCAGAGCAGGACATCGCTTGATCTGGCATGACGGCAGGGTCGATGGCTTCAGGACCTACAACGGGCTCTACCTTGATGATGGGGTCACGATCATTTTCTTGAGTAACCTGTCAACGCTCGATGAACTGGCACTCGCCAAGGTGCTCGAACAGATCGTCTTTACTCACCTGACAAGCGCATGAGTAACGCGCATGCATATGCTTCTGTGTACAGTTCGTTTCACTTTGGCTTGTTGCCACCGCTTCTAGCCGTGTCAAAAGGCTTCAAGAGCGCTCATGTTATCTATTTGTGTTCACCTCTATTCTTTCACTTCTCGTATATAGAGCACGCTCAGGACAAGGCTCACCAGGACAATGACCGCAAAAAGTAGCTCGACGATCAGGCTCGTAGGCATCCCTTTCATGCTCATGACCACAAAAATGGCGAGTATCCCAATGCCTGTGAGAATGCTAAACACCAGCAGAGGTAGCGCCAGGAAGTAGCCCAGGAGTTTTCTTCTCCACAGCAAAATTGCTGTAATAATCATTGCAGGAAGCAACAAGCCGAGATCCAAGACATGCACCGGATTGGTCAACAAGCCGTTTTCCATCACACCTGGCGGAATCTTCCCTGTCACAAGTGCCGGTATATCCTCGCTAAACCACTGTAAGTAAAACAAGATGGCCACCACCAATAAAAACACACTCACCGGTCTGGCTTTGGTATTGGCAGCAAAGTTCGGTTGGAGACTGTCCAGATGCAGATGTGTCAAGCTGCCAACAAGGGTGTAAAAAGACAGACCAAGAATGGCAACATACACCAAAAACAGACTATTAAAGTGAACAGCAAATGCGTAGATGGCGTACGAATAAATTAGTGCGAGCAAGACTCCCAGCCAGACCAGGAAGGCTTTGATTGATCCTTTGTTGACAAAATAGACCGTAATCAAAAGTGCAACGGCTGCGACACTATTTTCTATGTCCTGGCCAACTGATTGGAGAGCATACGATATCGTTTCCCTGGCATAGGTATGCTTGAGAAAGAGCCCTGCAAAGCTTGCAACCAGCACCAGGATGCCATCGATTACTGATAACCACAGAGCAGTCTTCGAGATTTTCATGTTACAGCACCGTCACCTTTCCCGATTGGTTGTATTCGATCTCAGTAATCTTGCATTGCTTTTTGTTTCCTCTCCAGAATAGAGTATGGTATGTTGACCTCACATTGCAATCACGACAGGATACTACTTGTACCTATTCATTTTTTTTGCCAAAAACACGTATAATATGGCATGTCGATGATTTGGACACTCAATGAAAATCAAACATAAGTCACAGAAAGAGAGCATAGCGCTATGGACTTTACGCTCAATGAGGAGCAACAGGCAATTCGGGATACGTGTCGAGACTTTGCGGAGCAAGAAATTAAACCTTTGGCAGAAGAGATGGATCGCACCGGTGATTTTCCTTATGAAGTTGTTAGGAAGATGGGAGAACTGGGATTGCTGGGGTTACCATTCCCGGAAGAATATGGTGGAGCTGGCGCGGATTTCCTTTCTTACTGTATCGCCATCGAAGAAATTTCGCGGGGTGATGTCTCAGTAGGTATCACGATGGAGGCGCATACCTCGCTTGGGGCCAGCCCTTTCTATTTCTTTGGGAGCAAAGAGCAGAAAGAACATTATCTAACGCCACTTGCTCGAGGCGAGCAGCTATGGGCTTTTGGATTGACTGAGCCGGAAGCAGGTTCCGATTCTGGTGGTACTCAGACCCGTGCTATGCTACGCGATGGTTCCTGGCATATCAATGGATCAAAGAACTTCATCACAAATGCTGGCACTGAAATGACGGGTGGAGTCACTATCACCGCAGTGACCGGTAAGCGGCATGATGAGCGCAACGAGATCACGAATATCATTGTTCCAAAGGATACTCCTGGTTATGTCATAGGCAATGCCTATAAAAAAATGGGATGGAAGGCTTCGGATACGCGCCCTTTGACATTCGGGGATTGTCAGGTTCCAGAGGGGAATATTCTTGGTCAACGTGGCGATGGTTTTAAGCAGTTTATGCAAATTCTTGACGCTGGACGTGTGGCTATTGCCGCCCTCTCGGTTGGTCTGGCCCAGGCATGTTTGGACGAAGCTCTGAGTTATGCTAAAGAGCGCAAGCAATTTGGAAAGCATCTCAGCAAGTTTCAGGCTATACAGTTTAAACTCGCCGATATGGATACAGAAATAGAGTTAGCGCGCTTAATGTATTATAAGGCTGCCTGGTTGCATATGCAGCATAAGCCATATACCCGAGAAGCGTCGATAGCGAAACTGTTTGCCTCAGAAACAGCCAAGCGTGCAGCAGATCAGGCGGTACAAATCCACGGTGGATATGGATTTATGGACGAGTATCCGGTCTCACGCTACTGGCGTAGTGTAAAAGTCAATGAGATTGGTGAGGGTACCAGTGAGGTGCAGCGTATGCTGATCGCGAAACTCCTGGGGTGCTAAAATATCACTTCCCTGGCCAGTTAAATGCCATCAATGTTATGGACGTGTTGGGATTGGCTGTGGTATTCGATGCATTGTTTAACATCCAGACCACACTACTTCCATTAACGGCCAGGAAAGTGGAACCATCGAATATCGTACCAACACTCACATCAGACCTTTGTGAAACATCGTACATTTCGTAGCCTTTGTCTCCTTGCCAGAGAGCAAAGTTCGCGCCGACTTGTAAGGAAGATGCCAGGCCAGTAGTGTTCATTACTGTTGGTTGTACATCAAGAGCTGCATTGAGTGGTACCATGAGAATTGACCCGCGTATCGATGCATCGAGTGGCGCTACATATATGCTTGTCATTGTCCTTGCAATGGCGTTCATATTTGGTGAGGGTGAGGATTCAGGGGTAGCAGGCTTGGTTGGCGTGGATGTTGCCTGGGTTGAATTATTTTGACTGGCAGTGCTGAGCATAAACAAGGTATTGTTAGCTATCTGTGGACGGAATGACATACCATCTGAAGTGAATAATTGCTTCATAGTAACTGTATGAGGTGCCCATGGCCCGCGCATTGGTCGAGCAGCTTCAACTACCTGCTGAGTCCAGATGTTGCTATTTAATGTGCCTGTTCTAGAAAGCCATTCCTCTGACCAATAAATCTGTGTGCCGTCGCTGTTAGCCGTCGGTGAGGTTAAGACATGGCCAGGGATAGTTGTTGCAATTTCTTGCTCTACAGGTTTTCCAACTGTATCTAATTGATAGTTGAGGAGATGCGAAATACCTTTACTATCAGTCATCGCGACGAGCAGCGAGTTTTGCAAAAACCAGATGCCTTGTATGGGAGTAGTTACCCAATTGGGAGCAGTGTCTTGATCGAATGTGCCTTTCAGTAGTATTTCTGAATCAGTAGGGATACCTGACACTATTTGCTGTTGTTGCTTTAAGGTAAGATAGTGCAGGCTCCAGAGGCTCGCATATGGATGAAAGCCATATTTCGAAAGATTAGAATGAGATTTTAGTTTAAGTCCGTCAAATTGTAACCATACGAATGAGCCATGATCGCTTCCTAGTAAAATGAGCGGGTTAGCGCTTACTGAGGGCAGCAAAGGAGTACTGATACCGGTCGTGCGATCTAATCGTTCGAGCATCCAGGTTGGATTTAATGCGTTTCCATAGGCGGTATAGTAGATATAAGAGCGATCAGCTATGGCGCTGGCCACATGCTGATAGGGTGTAGTGGTTGTATATTTTGCTTGTTCAACAATAGCTGGCAGGTTCACAACATTTGCAATATTGCTGGTTTTTGCTTCCTGCGGGTTGTTATGTGCCAGTAGAAGCAGCGAAGTTAAGCCACCCATCATGAGCAACATCAGAAACGTAGCTGCCAGGGCCAGGACCGCAAACTGGCTCATATGCGAGCGATGACGGGGTTTGCGTTTTGTTTGGATGATCGGTAGCGGACCCGTCTCGGCAGTTGAAAATGTGGCAACCAGATCTGAAGCGTGAGTTGATTGAGCGTGTTCATGAAGATACGGTTTCAGGAATTCCGGAGTAGTAACTGTTCCAATTGGAGAGCGACGTATAAACTCCAGTTGCTCTTTTGCCAATGCGTGCAAGAGTTTTGAGTGCATATCTGGTAGAGGTTCAACTGCTGGTAAAGCGCGTAACTTTTCGCCTACAAATATTTGGCGCGCAAGCTCTTGCCGGCAGGACTCACAACTCTCGAGGTGAATATCCAGCCCAATAGTTTCAACTTCTCTATTTTCCAATTCTCGATATGCGGTCATCATTGCCCGCGCTTGACTGCAATTCACTGATCACCAACCTCTTGTTTATACAAGGTAATAAAGCGTTCCCGTGCGCGCATCAATCGCATTTTCACGGCTGATGCGCTGATGTTTAGAGTTTCTGCAATCTGAGCGCAAGAAAGGCCATCATTTTCGTATAGCCAAAGACAGACAGCATACTTGGGTGGCAACTCTCTAAAGATGCGCTGAACGATTTCACGATCGGCAACACGATTTTCAAATCGCCCACCATCGTAGCTTCCACGTTCATAAAGTGAACTAATGGAATTGCTGCGTCCCTCGTTTGAGCCATCATCAGCGTTTGAGTTAAAGCCATCTGAGGCAGCGCCACCAGAGTCGGAAAGGACTCCTGCTCCTATTCCGCGATCTTCATTGAACATCGACATAGGTAACCATGAGATTAAACGACGCCTGCGTAGAGTGTCTGTAGTCGTGTTGGCAGCGATACGATAAAGCCAGGCAGATAAGGCTCCTGGCTGTACTACCGTTCCTCCCAGCAAGGCTTTATAAGCCTTTACAAATACATCCTGCGCAAGGTCACAAGCCTGTTCACGATTGCCGATCATATGATAGATGAAATTTGTGATAGGCCCTTGAAAACGAAGAAAAATCGTTTCAAAGTCTGCCACATCTACACGCTGCGCTTGCTCTTGTAAAACTTCTAAAACATGTACAGATTGCTGAGCAATGATATCGGTTGCTCTTTCTTGCTCGTCAATGGATGCTGCTTCAGGGAGGCTGTCCTCCTCATGTGATAAGGGTGTAGTTGGACGGCCTGGTTGTTTAGCATCTATGATTGAGTGCAATCTGCTATTCGAATTGTAGAGACGGATAGAGGTGTCCATTGGTTACATTGACCTTATCTTTTCATGATAGTGTTTTTATTGTGTTTAGCCATATGATATTTTCCTAGTTTAGCATAACATATTTATGCAGCCAACGCTGTAGTACATTTAACAGTTTTTGCGGGGTTTTGAGCAGTGTGTCTCCTCTGCTACTACTATAACACTAAGGGTGGCCGATTTCTAAGGATTTTACAACTTTTTTACAGAAAGTTTATTCTTGCCTTTGTTCATAGTATCTGCTAGGATGTTCCCATGAGCAGCACAGATTTTCAGATACCAATGCATGACTGGAATATTGTCGGACACGAGCATGCAATTAATACGTTGCGTCGCGCGCTTGTGGCACAAAGGGTAAGGCATGCCTATTTGTTTACCGGCCCCGAGCATATTGGTAAAGCATTACTGGCTCAGCGTTTTGCGCAAACATTGTTGTGTACAGGTGGGATAGATGCGCACGATGCGCCGCAAAATCCATGCAACGTCTGTCTTTCGTGCCGTAAGGTAATGCATGGCAATCACCCGGATGTACATTATATTAGTAGACCACCTGAGAAGCAGTTCATTTTGATTGAGCAGGTTCGGGCGTTGCAAGCTGATGCGGCACGTAAAACGTTGGAGGGGCGACGCAATATCTTTATTATTCAGGGAATGCACGAGATGAATGTGCAGGCGGCTAACTGCTTGTTGAAGACGCTTGAGGAGCCAGAACCAGACGTGGTTTTACTGCTCACAGCTCCTGATCCAGGCTCCTTATTACCCACGATCCTCTCACGCGTGCAGCAGGTACCCATGCAGTTACTTACTACTAAACAGATTAAGTCTGCCCTTGAGGATCGCTGGCAAGTTGAACTAGATGAAGCCAGCTTGATTGCAGCATTGGCGGCGGGCCGTATGGGTTGGGCAGTGCAAGCTGTAGAAGATGAGGACATGCTTGCAGAACGCCAGGCACAGTTGGAGACACTTGCAAAGCTGTCGACGGCGGGTAAGGTGCAACGTTTTGATGTGGCGCAGCGTCTCAGCGCTGAGAGCGACAAGTTGCATGGTATACTTGAGTTGTGGTTGCTTTGGTGGCGTGACATGGTATTAGCAGCGAACAACTGTCTTGATTTAATTGTCAATGTAGATATGCAGGGGATCATACAGAATCAAGCAGCAAAGGTTGGCGCGGCTGAATCCCAGCGTATGGTGCGCGTTATTTTGGGGACTATGGAGGCACTAGACCAAAATGTAAACGCGCGTGTAGCCCTTGAGGTATTGATGCTTGATTTGCCGATGGTTAGATGATCAGGAGGTAATGATATGGCTGTAGGAACCTTTACAGCAGTTATCCATAAGGAGGAAGATCTTTACGTTGCAGATTGTCCAGAGGTTGGAACTGTAAGTCAGGGACACACTGTCGAAGAAGCTATCGCTAATCTAAAAGAAGCTACGGAGCTCTATTTGGAGGAGTTTCCTCCGAAGAGTTCGTAGAAAATGTATAACCGTTAACTGTTGGTAATTTGAACCAATGAAACAATGACGAGGGCAAGCCTTGCTTTTAGGGGTATGTATTTAGTGAGATACCTTTGATCAAAGGTATCATCCGCGTAGGGGCGGGAGTGATGTTGGGATGGGTGGGGACGCTTGCTTCGCCCTTGGGTGGGGGTAACAGAGGGAGCCTCGTTGCCAGGCAAAGTGAGTGTTGGGCTCCAGGGCGACGCAAGCGCAGCTATGGGAGTGGGTGCCGCCGTTGCCAGATGATGTGAGTGAGCACCCATGGCGAGGCAATCTCCGCCAATGGCAGAGGGTGTCTCGTTGCCAGGCGATATGACCAGGCACCGCGGGCGACGCAAGCGTCCCCACCCCACATCCATACCACCTCCCACCCCTACGTGGGTAACGAGAAGGAGCGATCTATGCGGACTGACTTCCAACACTTGCTGGTGAAACAGGACGGTGGAGTGCTGACCATTACGATGAATCGGCCTGAAGTGCTGAATGCGTTTAATGACGCTATGCTGGCGGAGCTGACCGAGGCTGTAGAGGCAGTGGCGCAGGATGACGCTGTACGCTGTGTCGTGCTTACCGGAGCAGGTCGAGCTTTTGGTTCGGGGCAGGATTTGCATAGCCTTGTCGAAGGTCGAAGCAGCGGAGCGGTGGGAGTAGTAAGTGAACACCTGCAAAAATATCACAGGGTCGTGTATGCCATACGCGAGATGCCGAAGCCTGTGTTAGCTGCGGTTCGCGGGGTTGCGGCGGGTATTTCTTGTAATATAGCGCTGGCATGTGACCTGCGGGTTGCCTCTGAGGATGCTCGGTTCATTGAAGCTTTTGCCAGGATAGGCCTGGTGCCTGATGGCGGTGGTGGATATTTCTTATCACGCCTTGTAGGAGTGGGGAAGGCTCTGGAATTGTCGATGCTTGCCGACGAGGTGAGGGGGCCGGAAGCTGAGCGTATCGGGCTAGTCAATAAGTGCGTATCGCTGGAATTGTTTGAGGATGCAACACAGGCACTTGCCCAGCGGTTGGCAAAAGGGCCAACACGCGCATATGCATTGATCAAAAAGCTGATCTATACGTCGGCTGAATCAGACTTGCAAACGTCGATGCGTCTGGAGGGTGAACTGCAAGATATAGCTTTTGAGACGGAAGATCATCAGAACGCTGTAGTGGCTTTTTTGCAGAAACGGCAACCAGAATATAAAGGGAGATAGGATGGGTGCGCATTGACACCCTGACCTACAATAATATTCAAACGCAAGGAGTGCAGCGACGAGCGTGGCTGCGCCAGTATAGCCCGCAACATCTGCACCAATGTAGTGCTCTTATGCTTCAGGCGCTCCAACTACGGCAATGCAGCGCTTCGCGTTGTACGCTTGTGCTGGGCGCGGGAGCATGCACAGAAGTTCCTCTTGCTGAACTCGCTCGTGATTCTGACGAGGTTGTGCTTGCTGATCATGATTTCGCATCGATGCAACAAGGACGAGACGAGTTGTCATCACCTGCTTTACGTAAACGAGTTCGCGTTGTGTCGTGTGATATTAGCGGTGGAGTAAGCGCCAACCTGAATCGCCTGATCGGACAGCAGCACTGGCATAAGCTTGCAAATCATAGCGCCCAGGTTGTTTTCGATGCCGCGGCTTATTGCTTAGAACAATGTGATGTACCAGATCCACCTGCAATTGATAGTTTGTATTCTGGGGAATTTGGAGTGGTCATCAGTTCGCTAGTGCTCTCACAACTCTTCAGTTATCCTCTATTGGATTTGCTTGATCATATACAACGCATTGCGCCTGCCTATCTGGGTGCTCAGGAACGTCATCGACGCTATCAGGAGGCAGCACAAAGCTTTCGCCTACGTATCATTCAAGGACACTTGCACCTCTTGCATGAACTGCTTGATGTGGGAGGAATTGTGGTGTTACTCAGTGATGTACGTGGCTTTGTGTTTGAAGTTTTCGGCACTGAAAATGATTCGCAACCTCGCCGGACATTGCCAATTGTTCCACGCTTGTTGCCTGAACTGGTGCGAGAGAGTTTCCATGTAATGGAAGAGCGACAATGGGAATGGATTACTGATTTGCCGGGGGAAGGAAAGTTGGGTAGGGGATATGAGGTTGTTGGGTACGTGTTGAGTTCTAACAAATGAACAATTTTGCTATAAAAGATGGAATTAGAAAAGGGAAACTGATTATATGGAGAAAATTTTGTCGAGAGCAACAGGATAATCTGAGAAGTGCAGCTCCCTCCACGCTCACAGGCGCTTTTCAAACCAGTGATGGGCATAGGGCTCGTTGTTGAAAGCCTCTACCTCCTGGTATCCAGCGTGCCGGTACAGCTCGATGGCTTCGATGAGGGTGTGGTTCGTTTCCAGGTGCAGGACCGTCATTCCCGCTTCCCTGGCCTTGTGCTCCAAAGCCTCTAGCAGACGTCGTCCCAGCCCAAGACCACGCGCTCGTGGAGCGACCCACATGCGCTTGAGTTCCCCGACCGTATTCTCGTGAAACTTTAAGGCACCACAGCCTACCGGCTCCTCTCGCAGACGGGCAACGAGCAACAGACCAGCTGGAGGCACCAGTTCGTGCGCATGTGCCGAAATGCCCAGGGTAGGATCGAAACCAGTCTCAAAGCGCTCGCCCAGTTCAGTAAAATATTGCTCAATGCACCATCTGGCATCCTGACTGGTTGGATCGGCGACGGTGATCTGAACCATGGATGCAATCAGTAGCCGCTCGACCTGTGCCATTGCTGCCACCAGTTTCACGCGCTGGCTTTCGCTGAGTGGCTCCAGCAGGGAACGGGCAAAAGTATCGGCTCGGTGATCAAGCTCTGCTCGCTCACGAATTCCAGCTTCGGTAAGCTGGACCAGGCGAACTCTTCTATCATTCTCACTCGTCCGCACCACAATCAAGCCTTGTTTCTCAAGCGAGCGCAGCAGGCGGCTGACATAGGCAGAATCGAGCCCAAGCCGACGACGGAGTTCCCGAATTCTCGCCCCCTCTTCTCCGATCTCCCACAAGAGCCGTGCTTCGCCAAGAGGATGGTTTCGGCCCAAGAAATGATCGGTGAGGACACCTACACGCTCGGTCATAGTCCGATTGAAGCTTCGAACCTGTTCAACCAATGGCATATCCATGAAAACCTCCAGACTTGCTCAATCAGTGATTTCTCATTCTCTGATTATAGTCAGAGAATTTACTCTGATGCAAGGGATCAATGAGAAAAAATGAAAATGTCGAGGGTTTTTGCACGGCACTGCCGTGCAAAAACCCTCGACATTTTCATACAAATTCTGTTGCTCGATTTCACGTCAGTGACTCAGACATTGAACGCATCTGGATCTCGATGATGCGCGAGTGAGAGGACTGTGTACATGCCAGGAGTACTGCGCCTGCAACATCCTCAGGGTCCAGCCAGCCAGATTGAGCAACACTCTCTTCTGTCCGTCCCGTGCCCAGCGCAAATTCTGTCTTGACACCTCCGGGACAAATTACGCCTACTTTGATACCATGGGGACGCAGTTCTTTGTCCAATGCCTGTGCAAAACCGACTTGAGCAAATTTTGTAGCGCAGTACACGGCTTCACCTGCGAAGCCGTAAATGCCTGCCATCGATGAGATCATGAGGATGGTGCCTGACTTCTGCTCGATCATCAAGGGGACGACATGGCGGGTGAAAAGGAATGTGGAGCGTACATTACTGTCCATCATCTCGTCGTATTCTTCAGCGCTGGTGTCGATGAGATTCTTGTAGTTTCCGACGCCGACATTGTTGATCAGGATATTCACGGTTCCGAATCGCTCTTTTGCAGTTGAAATGGCCCGTCTTGCTGTCTCCTCTTCACGGGCATCTCCTGTTATTGCTATGGCTCGACCTCCTGCGGACTGGATCGTCTCCGCCAGTTCATCGAGACGATGCTCTCGCCTGGCTGTGAGTACAAGATTGGCTCCTTCGCTGGCTAATGCGAGAGCGGACGCTTTGCCAATACCTGAACTGGCTCCGGTAATGATACAAACGGATCCGGCTAACATTTTGCTCATATGCTTATTTCTGGCTCCTTTTTCGTCTTGTGGATGGTCTCACAGACCATTCATCTAAAAAATAATAATCTGGCGCGCTTTCCCTTCTCTTACTGAATGAGTCTATGCCTGCTGTATGTATGATAGCACAGCTTGAGCAGTTGACTGAATTTTCAGGGATATCTATGAAGATATCTCGCGGAAATAAAGTTGCTATTCTTAAAGGGTGTGTTTGAGTTGCAAGAGAATAGAAACACATTTGGAAAAGTTGCTTTTGGAGTTAGAATGGGGTAACTTTAATAAGTGAAGCAAGGTAAATTATACATTGTTTATCTGGTATATTGGATACAGGCGAGCGCAAACACATGATGCAAGTTTCGCTCAATCGCATCATTTTTTGAAAAGAGGAATGATCACACCATGGCAGAACCTTTTGAGTACATTTCACATGCGCGCCTGGTTTATAAGGATGGCTATCGCAATGCCTATCTCGGTGAAGTAGAAACTCCCGTTGTATATGGTGTACAGGGAAAATTGCGTGAGTATTATGGGACCAAAGAGGGACCCGCAATCGCCTCTACGTTAGATCACATTGTCGCCGCCGTCGCAGGCTGAATGTATGGCACACTTGCCGGTGCCCTGTCAGGGCGCAAGATTCCTTTTGATCGTCAACTCTATACGGCCACTGTCGATGGACGTATTGTTGGTATTGGCAAGACGATCCGTATAAAGTCGATTACTGTCCACTATGATCTGACGATCCCCGCAGAATCGCGCGCTGCTGCCCAGCGTGCACTTCACGTACACCCGGAAGGTTGCCCGGCTCACCAGAGTGTCAAGGATGCTATTATGGTCACCTGGGATGCGACGCTGCATATTGATGGAGAGGTAATCCGGCTGAGTAGCGAGGCGTCAAACGAATGAGCCGAGGTACAGTTGTAAGAACTTCTTAGCAACCTGACTTTCCAGCCTTGTTAGCTCCCTTTGTAAGGCATGGTTCACACTCTCGCATACTGGTTCAACGCTTGATAGTCCAGCTCAACCCCTAAGCCAGGGCCTATTGGAACTGCCAGGAAACCATCGCGCACAAGCAACTCTTCGGTGAGAAGATCGTCGGCCAATAAGGGAAGCGTAGCAAGGCCACATTCGAGCGTCACAGCAGGTGATGCAGCGGCGAGGTGTAGCTCGGCTGCCAGACCAATACCTGCTTCGATTGTGCTTGTAACAACACTGCATACTCCTCTTTCTGAAGCAGCCTGAATCATCTGCTGTCCAATACGTAGGCCGCCAGCAAGTTGAGGTTTGATTACCAGGATGTCGGCTACCTCGCTATCAAGAACGAGATAAACGCTTTCCAGGTTGTGCACTGCTTCATCAACAGCAATCGGGATTGGTATTTCCTTTCGTAGCGTATGCATTCCCACGAGATCTCGTGCTTTCATGGGTTGCTCGATATATTGAATGTCGTATGGCACACATTGAGAGAGAATAGCGATTGCCTCCTCAAGCTGCCAGGCCTCATTCGCATCCAGGCGCAGATGCATTGTAGGTCCGATGGCATCACGTACCATCGCTATACGCTCTAGCTCTTCATGGATACTTAAATCCAGGCCAACTTTGAGCTTTACACAGGGAAAGCCGTTCTTTTTGGCATTCAGTGCAGTCTCGGCTGCTGTTTTCGTTTCTTTGGCGCTGATAACTGCATTAACCGGCACGGCTGCTCGTGGCGTGAAATCGGCTGGTGAGAGCAGCGTTGAGACACTGCAATTCGTTGCTTTGCCTAGCGCATCGAGAAGAGCGATTTCCAATCCGCAAAGTGTAGAAGCTGTCAGTGTATGTACCTTCTCTGCGGCGAGTAGCTCCAATGCTTCATTAAGTGTTGTATGGTCAAGGTGACCAGCCAGTTCCGAGAGAAGCGAAGATGCATCAGCAAGGCTGCCCCCATTGAACGTTGGAAGTGGGGCTATCTCTCCAATACCTGTGATTCCCTCGTTAGTGGTCACCTCTACAATAATCCCTTCGCGAGTGTCCATAACGCCGTGAGCAGTATGAAACTTGTGCAGGAATGGTAGGCGGTACGTATGCCACTGTATATCAATGATCTTCATAAGGTTGGTGTGCTTATTAGTTTGTCAAATGAAATTTGACATGTGAAATGTAGGGGCATCCCTTGCGGATGCCCAGCTCAATATGCCACATGAAAATTGACTATGGCAAACGCGGGAACCTGGAGAAATCGGGCTTACGCTTCTCCAGGAAAGCATTTCTCCCTTCTTGACCTTCTTCAGTCATGTAATAGAGCATGGTTGCATCACCTGCCAGTTCTTGAATACCAGCCAGACCATCTGTATCAGCATTGAATGCAGCTTTGAGGAAGCGCAAGGCAATTGGGCTTTTCTCCAGTATCTCCTGTGCCCATTGTATTGTCTCTTCTTCCAGACGTTCCAATGGAACCACAGTGTTAACCAATCCCATTTCCAATGCCTCCTGGGCCGTGTATTGCCTGCAGAGATACCAGATCTCACGGGCTTTTTTATGGCCGACGACACGTGCCATATACGTGGCTCCCCAACCAGCATCAAAACTGCCAACTTTGGGACCGGTTTGTCCAAACCTGGCGTTGTCAGCAGCGATGGTCAGGTCGCATAGCAGGTGTAGTACATGCCCGCCTCCAATGGCATAGCCCGCGACCATGGCGATGACTGGTTTGGGAAGATACTTAATAACCTTCTGTAAGTCGAGGGCGTTCAAGCGAGGTACACCGTCGCTGCCAACGTAGCCTCCATGTCCTCGAATGCGTTGATCGCCGCCGGAGCAGAATGCCTTGTCACCTGCACCAGTCAGGATGACTACGCCAATCTGCGGATCTTCACGGCAGTAGTTGAAGGCATCGATCAGTTCTGTGAGTGTTTCTGGTCGAAACGCGTTGCGTACTTCGGGTCGGTTGATGGTAATTTTACCCATGCCGTTGGCTTTTTCAAAGATAATGTCTGAATATTCGCTGACTTTTTCCCATTCTACTTGCATGTATTACTCCTTTTCTTTCTATGAGGAATATGCCATTGATAAACTGAAATCTCCTACTAGGGAAGTGAATAGCTGTGGCTGTTCCAGGTGAACTGTGTGGCCAGCAGCAGGTATTATATGCAGTTGTGATTGCGGTAGTACCTGCGCCATGTGTTTTGCAATCGTTGTGAATTTTGTATCGAGTTCGCCAGCGATCAGCAGAACAGGTATGTGCAGTGTTGGTAGTCGAGTATAGAGGGATGGCTGGACACCTGTACCAACGCCACGCAAGCTCTGAGCCAGGCCCGTAGCGTTATTTTGTAGGCGCTGTCTGTATAATGCCTCGCTGCATTCGAATGGAAGCGTCCTCTGGCTTGCAAACAGTGGTAAGTGTTCCCAACGCTCGATGAATACCGGAACACCTTCACGCTCGATGCTTGCAGCCAGTGCCTCGTCGCTCGTGCGTCGCTCTTCGCGTTCTGCAAGGTCTTCCAATCCAGGTGAAGCGCTTTCCAGAATAAGTGCGCGAAAGAATCCTGAGAGTGCTGTAAAGAGCGCTATTCGCCCACCCATCGAATAGCCAAGGATGATTGCCTGACCCTTGTGTACGCCCAATTCTTGTAGTGCTGCCAGGATATCTTTCTGGAAGCACTCAATTGAATAACGTTTTGCGTCTTCTGGAGCATCGGATTGTCCATGACCAAGCAGATCCAGGGCAATTATTTGCAAACCATAATCAGCCAGTGTGTCCATTTGATGTCCCCATCCAGCCGCACTGCCTGTAAAGCCATGCAACAAAACGAGCGTTTGAGGAATCTCTTGGCCATTTTGGGGCGCGATATATCGCGCCCCTACACCACGCTGTTCAATTCCAAGCCTTACACCATTTACATGCACAAATGTCCTACCCATATTCACTACTCTCAATGACGATTATCAATCGCTTTCTTGACTGCTTCCCAGAGTTGCCTATGCATTTTGACGTTGCTTTTTCGTTCGGCGGGTATCTCAATCACATCTAAACCGCTGGTATGTAGTCCCTGATTCACTGCTTTGTGAAAAGACTCCCAATTATCAACTCTTTGGAATCGTCCATCGTACATTTCTACCACAAGGCGAAAATCCAGGCCCGTTGGAGTGCCGAAAAGTTGTTCAAAGTGCTCTGGATAAGCAGCCTGGGGTAGGAAAGAGAAGATACCTCCCCCATCGTTATTGATGAGAATAATAGTCAGGTTCAGTCGGTGTAAACAGGCAGCGAGTAGTCCATTAAGATCATGGAAGAACGAGAGATCGCCAAGTACAAGGATCGTTGGTTCATGCTGTCCGGCTACAGCGCTTGTACCAAGGGCGCTGGAGATAATCCCATCAATGCCGTTTGCGCCACGGTTGCCTATGATGCGTATACGCCGTTCGCTGAACCAAAAAAAGGTATCCAGGTCGCGCACAGGCATGCTGTTACCTATGTAGAGTATTGCACCATCCTGTAACAGATTGGCGAGTTCGCTAAAAACTCTTCCTTCAAAGAGTTCGTTAAAATCATAGATGGCGTTCTGTAATGCTTGCTGTGTGATTTTGTCTATATCTTGCCACAAGTTTAACCATGTTTGAGACGCGGCTGATGGCCTTTCTTCACCTGTTTGGTGTTGTTCAAGTGCGTTGAAGAGATCCTGGCACAGAGCAGTTGGATTGGCATGAATGAGTTGGCTTGCAAGTTGCGTTGGTTCCTCCCAACCGCTATTGCCATCGATAACTACGAGGGGAGAAGAGGCATAGCGTTTCAGATAGAGCAGTAAGGGTTTGGATGTTGGCATTGCGCCAAAACGAATTATGAGTTCTGGTTGTACGCTTTTGACAAATGAATCTGTACGTAAGAAAGCATCGTAACTGGTAAGTACTGTACTTCGATTATAGACTCCACATCGCAGTTGCGAAAGAGGATCAGCCAAAATAGGATAGCCAAGGTACTGTGACAGCCGCACAAGTGGTTCGATTAGCGTGGAATCATCGTTTGGTCCAACAATGATAAGTCCACTTTGCGCTTCACCTATCATGCGCAATACATTTCGGATAGTAAAGTTTTCAGGTGCGCCCAGCGGTGCATCTTGAACTTCGATGTAAGGAACATTGCCTGGTCTTCCCTGCCAGGCAATGAGATCACGTTGTTCTACTGGAGGTAGTGGTTGCTCTGGAATTGGCTCCGGTGTTAATGGCTCTCGAAATGGGAAATTAAGATGCACCGGACCCGAGGGAATAGCTTGAGCAGCGGCGACTGCGCGGTCTGCAGTAGTACGAATATAGCGAAAAGCTGCATCTGTTGCTTCAGGAAGAGCTACTTCAACAAACCACTTCGCATATGTTCCATAAAGACGATTCTGGTCGATACTTTGTGGCGCACCATTGTCACGCAGTTCATGAGGGCGATCGGCTGTCAGTACCAGCAGAGGTACGTGGCTTAATTTTGCTTCGACAAGTGCAGGTAAAAAGTTTGCTGCTCCTGTTCCCGATGTGCATAGCAAGGCGACTGGTTTACGCAACTGTTTTGCCATTCCCAGCGCGAAGAATGCTGCTGAACGCTCATCAACATGCATCCAGGTTCGAATAGCTGTTTGTGCAACAAAAGCCATAGCTAGATGGGTCGAGCGAGAACCAGGACAAATTACAACGTTTCGTATACCCGCTCGCTGTAACTCATCAACAAACAGGACAGCAAATATATACGCTGGGTTTGCAGAGTCTTGTGTCACGATCGATGCATCTGGCATATTCTTTACCTCTGATAGTGGTCACCCAGGCCACGCAACATTACTTGAAATTTCCACCAGGACTCTGCATACTCAATCTGAGGTACAGAGCTTGAAACGATGCCGCATCCAGCAAAGAGTGTAGCCTTTGTGTTATTGACCAGACCCGAACGCAATGCAACGGCAAACTCGCCGTGGCCGCTTGCACCAATCCAGCCAAGCGGCCCAGCGTACCAACCCCTATCTAGCTTTTCGATGTTGCGTATCTCTTCGAGTGCGACTTCGCGTGGGAAACCACCTACTGCGGGTGTGGGATGCAACTCTGCCATGACATCAAGAATGCAACGTCCAGGGATGAGATCACCAGTGATGGGGGTTTGCAGATGCTGTAAATTTTGTAGCTTTAGCAACTGAGGTGTAGCAGAGACTTGCACGTTTGTGCAGTGCTTCTTCAGTGCTTCTTGCACCATTGCTACGACGATGATGTGTTCATTGATGTTCTTCTCACTCTGTAAAAGCTCTGCACCAAGTTGCATATCTTCAACTTCTGTTTCGCCACGTCGTACTGAACCGGCCAATGCCATTGTGTGTATCTGTCCATCCTGGGCCAGTACAAGACGTTCAGGCGTCGCGCCTATGAAGAAGCTCTCTCCGCGTTGTATGGCGAAGACATAGGCGCCAGGATAGTTTTCACGCAATCTTTGGAGTGTGGAAGTGATATCAAACGTTTCCGAAGGATCGTCAAGCACTAATTCAATCTCACGTGCGAGCACGACTTTCTCAAATGTTCCTTGCCGAATTTTTTCGACAACATTTGCCACCATTTTCATCCATTCAGAGGCGGATTGACTCTCGTATATGGAAAAAAGAGTAGTGGAGTGCTGTAGAGGTATGTTTGAGCTCTGTTTTATAGCGATTTGCAGCTTGCTCAGATCTTCTTCAATCTGTTGAGCATAATAGGAAATGGGGTAAAATAAGCAGCCCATCTGGGAACTCGGACCAGAGCTGAGTGTGCGGTGATAGTGTATCAAAAGCAAATCCACCGAAGAGTACAGGGCCACTGCCTGGAGTAGGCTCTGTTTCTGGTGCATATGAGATCACAGCATCATTCATCAAGGCACGCCAGGCAGTGGCTGAATGTATAAAACATGAAGTTCCCTTGGTTTCAATGGTTGTCGCCGCACCTATACCAATGAGTGTCGTTTGTTCTGCCGGCTGCTCCCAGAAAAAGCACCCTCCCAGACTCGCGAGTCTGGCGCCGTTGAAAGCCTGGATTGCGTCATACCACTCAGTCTTTTGAGTGAAGCTGGCAAGGATGCTTCGTTGATGTTGAATAGAACGGTTGGTTGCTTTCTGAAGGGTTTTGATAAGCAATTCATGGTCAATAGTAAAGGGCAATTGCCCTGGTTCAGTCGATTTTTGCGCCTTGAGCGGATTGGATATTTCTACATTCATATTTCTGTTAAGCTCGCTACATAAAAAATGGGCCGATATTGCCCATAGCAAAGTCATCTATGTTCTGTATATATTGTATCTGACATAGTAAGAGAGTGCCAATTGACAAATTTTACCATAGGAGAGATGAATCATGACAGGAGATGAACTGCGACAGTCTTTCTTGAGCTTCTTTGCGGAGCGTGGGCACATCATTATTCCTTCGGCACCGCTCGTGCCTGAAAACGACCCAAGCGCACTGTTTATGAGCGCCGGGATGCAACCACTCGTGCCTTATCTGCTGGGTGAGATACATCCCGGTGGGCGGCGGCTGGTGAATGTGCAAAAGTGTTTGCGCACAGATGACATTGAAGAAGTGGGTGACATCAGCCATAACACCTTCTTTGAGATGCTCGGCTTCTGGTCGCTTGGTGACTATTGGAAACAGGACTCGCTACGTTGGACATTGGAATGGTTTACACGTGTGCTCGGATTGGAGCAGGAGCGCATATCTGTCACTGTCTTTGCAGGTGATAGTGACGCTCCTCGTGACGACGAAGCTGTACAGGTATGGTTGGAGTTGGGTATTCCTCAGGATCGTATCTATTACTTGCCTAAAAAGGACAACTGGTGGCCACCTGTAGGCAAGACTGGTCCCTGCGGCCCAGACTCTGAACTCTTCTACGACACAGGTCGCCCAAAGCACGGTCCTGATTGCCAACCGGGTTGCGACTGCGGTAAATATATTGAGATCGGCAATAACGTCTTCATGCAGTACAACAAAACGGCAGAGGGTATATATGATCCACTTAAGCAGCGCAATATTGACGTGGGTATTGGCCTGGAACGAACGCTCTGTGTGCACCTGGGAACGAGCGATGTCTATGCTACTGACCTGTTTATACCCATTGTGGAGCGCATCGGTGAACTACGCGAGCGGCAGGAGAGAAAGAAGGCTGTCTCATCTGAACGAGAGAAGCGGCTGATACGTATCATCGCTGACCACCTACGTGCAGCAACGTTCATTATTGCTGATGGTGTGATGCCCAGTAATGTCGAGCAAGGCTACATCTGCCGTCGGTTGATACGTCGAGCGGTGCGATGTGGACACGAACTAAACATGCCCTACACTTTCACTGCTGAAGTGGCGCAGGCAGTAATCGCTCGCTATGGGTCGATTTACCCAGTATTAGAAGAGCGTCAGACGACAATCCTGAACGAATTGACTCGTGAGGAGGAGCGCTTCAGGCGCACACTGTCGCGAGGACTGCGTGAATTCCAGAAGCAGGAGGAAAGGCTACGCCAGCGAGGTGAGACGATCCTGGCAGGCGAGACTGTCTTCCGGCTTTTTGATACCTTTGGGTTCCCTCCGACCTTAACGGCTGAATTGGCCCAGGAACACGGCCTGAGCATTGATTTAGATGGCTTCAATTTACTTTTCAAGCAGCATCAAGAACGCTCACGCCTGGCTAATCAGAAAAAGTTTGAGGGTGGTTTGGCTGATCATAGCGAACGTACTACTCAATTGCACACAGCGACACATCTGCTCCAACAGGCGCTGCGTGATGTGCTAGGGACACATGTGCACCAGGTGGGAAGCAACATTACTCAGGAGCGGCTGCGCTTTGATTTCTCGCACCCAAAGAAGCTGACCAGTGAGGAAATACGGCGCGTTGAGCAGATCGTGAATGAGCAGATTTTGCGCGATCTTCAGACAACAGTTGAGGTGATGCCTCTGCAACAGGCGCTTGATCAGGGGGCGCTGGCTTTCTTTGGTGAGCGCTACGGTGATCTGGTCAAAGTTTATAAGATTGGGGATTACTCGATGGAAGTGTGCGGTGGCCCCCATGTGCAGCATACTGGCGGTATGGGACGCTTCCGCATCATCAAAGCTGAAACCATTGGTCAGGGGGTCCAGCGCATACGGGCTGATCTTGCCGAAGCAGATCAGAGCATTTAAGGTTGTATGTAAACTTAATGAGCATGTCCCTCAATCAGTGACCTGGAGGAGCTATGCAGCGTTCTAATCTTATGAAAGGGAAGCAGCGCGCAAACCTTTGTCGACTCATGCTCTGGTCGATGGGCAACGGCACCTCAAAGAGCTGTGTCAACATGCGTGAGAATCGAAGACGATACTGCTATGGACGATCATCACCCTTCAGCAAGGCAGGGAATCGACCCTGGTTCGCCTGGAGCCAAACCCCGGCGAACCTTGAGACTGGGCCAGAGAGCAGCGCAGGCGGCCCTCGCCTTCTTGCTGTGCGCAGGTTGTTTTCTCTCGCTTTTCCCTTGGGGACGGGCCTGGGCACGCAGTATCTTGCTGCTCCCGGCGGTGATTAGCGCCTCTGAGCCCGCGCCGTTGGTGCTTGCTGGCGACTCTGTGCGCTTCAGGCGCATTACGCTATCCTCAGCCAATGGCCCGGTCTTTCTGGACATCTACGAGCCGGCCACGCCACCGCCACCGATCCCCGGCGGGCGTGAGGCTATCATCGAGGTTGTGGGCGCTGGTGATAACCGTGCTGTACCGCAGCTCGTCAATCTTTCGCAATCTTTTGCGCGCGAGGGTATAGTCGTCGTCAATGTCGGGACGCCTGCGCTCTTCAACTATCAGGTCTCGGCGCGTGACGGTGAGGCAGTGGTGCGCGCGTTCGAGCTAATGGAACACTGGCCAGGAGTGGACCCCCATCACATCGGCATCATCACTTTCAGCGTCGGAGATGAACTGGCCTGTGTGGGTGCAGCCGACCCGCGCATCCGCGACCACGTGGCGTTCCTCGGCATGCTAGGTGGCTATTTTGATGTGACCAGCCTGCTCCGCATCATGGGCAGGCGCGCCCAGGTCGTCGATGGCCAGGCGCAGCCCTGGCATCCTATCTCCACCGATCTCTATACGCTGGCCAGCACTGTTAGCAGCCTACTCTCGCCAACTGAAAATAAGCTCCTGCAGAAGGTTTTCCCTCTTAATAATATCGCTCCCCCGCTAACCATGCAGCAACAGGCGCAACTTTCGCCAGGTACCGCTGCGTTCTATCATCTGCTGGAAGGCGATGAGCCAGGCAGTGTCGACCGCAATCTCAACGCGCTCTCGCCCCAGATGAAAGCGCTGCTCATCCAACTCTCACCGATGTCGATCATCGATCAGATACGTGCTCCGATCCACTTGCTGCATGACCGCAACGATCCCTCTATCCCGTTCACCCAGGCTCAGGAATTTTCGGCAGCGCTTGCTCGCATCCATCACCCATATGACTTTGCCGCCTACGGTATCTTCTCGCACGTACAGGTACAGTCGAACCTCGGCCTGTCGCAACTGCTGAGCGATGGTACCAGGCTGTTTCAGACTATTAACAGTATTGTGCTGGTTGGCTCCTGAGTGTCGTAGCGGAGCAGAAAGCGAAGAACGACGATGCTGATCCTATCCCTCTTCTGGTTGTTGATTGGCCTGCTCACCGGTGCGCTGGCTAATGCGGCAAAGCTGCGGCCGGCGGTATGGGTTCGTGGTGGACGTCTGGGCATGCTCGGTCTTGGTGCGCTGGCTGCCTTGCTTGGAGGGTGGCTGGGCACGTGGTTGTTCGGCACACTCTTTGCTACCGCTACCGCCGTCTGGGTAGCCGTGCTAGGCGTGGCGCTTCTGCCCCGGCTAATCACGAAGTGCAACGCCTGGCTGCACTCCAGGACCGCTGTACAATTAAGGTCTGATCACTTTTATAGGTCAAATGACACTCTCCTGTGATTTGGATGAGATGTAAACTCCACGTAGAAGCATATGCTTGCGAAATAGCCAGTATTGTCTATGCTTGCTATTTCACTCTAAAAGTGCTACATTCCGAGTGGATGACCTTAATTTGTAATGGCATGATTGCTTTGGTCCACTGAGCAGCTTGCTGGTTGGTGTTAAGGAGATATTACTATGTCCTCTCGTTCGCCCTCATCCGTTATGCCCGTCACTCAATCTCAGGGAGGTGTAAAGACGACAGGTCGTCTTTTACGTTGGATTGTTCTGGCTTTGCTTATCGTCTCCGTCATTGTGACCATGGCCTATACTGCTCTCTCAATCTATATCGCAACACAATTGGTCTATGTGCCACAAAAGCTGCTTTATGCTACACCTGCCTCGTTGGGACTACAGTTTAAGTACGTCACTTTTCCGAGCCGAGTAGATCAGGTGCAATTGAAGGGTTGGTACATTCCAGGGGTGCTGCCTGATGGGAATGTGACGTCGCAGCGAACTATTATCATGGTGCATGGTACTCGCACTAATCGTACCGATCAGAAAGCTGGACTCCTCAATCTCAGTGGCGAACTTGCTCGTCATGGGTTTGCTGTACTGGCCTTCGACATGCGCGGTACAGGTGAATCGCCGCCAGCGCCGCTCTCTCTTGGCTACTTTGAGCAGCGCGACGTGCTTGGGGCTGTCGATTTCTTGCGCTCTGGTCCAATTCCCTATCCTACATTAGGTCGTACACACGTCATAGGTGGCTGGGGTGTCTCCATGGGAGCCGCTACATTAATGATGGCAGCCGCGCAAGCGCCAGCTATCCGTGCGGTTGTCTCCGATAGTGCCTACGCTGATATTATTCCGATTTTGGAACGCGAGGTTCCCAAGGGCGGTCATTTACCTCCACTGTTTACACCCGGAACTCTCTTCGCGGTCAATGTTCTTTACGGGATTGACTTTCACGCTGTTCGACCTGAAGATATTGTAGCAAACATCGCACCTCGTCCTATACTTTTTATTCACGGTACAGGCGATACCTATGTTCCACCATCAAATATGGATGCACTAGCCGCTGCTGCTCGTACAGCGCCTGATGCCAATGTCCAGACCTGGTTGGTGCCAGGCGCTGCTCATGCCCAGTCGTTCAATATGGAGGGTGCAGTGTACGTTGATCGTGTTGTCGCCTTTTATAATGCTGCGTTTGGACCAAATACCAGCGGTAAATAATAGTGGTTTAGAGGAGTAAACGATGTCTTCACAGATGTATAACACATTGAATGATCCAGCACAAAGTCTTTCGTTACAACATAAAGGCAATTCATCACGAGGCGCATTAGTACTAGGTGCAGTAGTTGGGCTGATCCCATTAGGGCTTTTGCTACTGATAGGTGCAGTTACTGTACTGCTCACGGCTCTCGCTCGCCAGATAGTAGCATCGTCGGGATTTTTTGCGCAGCAGCAAGCTTCTGTGATCGTGCTGATTGTTGGTTTAGTTGTGGCTCTCGTAGCGTACGTTATTGCTATCGTACGTACGTTGAGGTGGGTGAAAGTCTGGCAACGAGGTGGCGCGGGTGGTCAGGCCCGTGCTACGTTGCTGGCTTTAAGGTTTTCTGCATTGGTTGTGCTATTGCCTGTGGTGCTGGCAATAGTGTTGCCACAGCATCCTGCTCCGTAAGGGGACTGAGTCATGAATGAACATCATCTTCATTATTCTATGCTTATTGAATGGTCAGAAGAAGATCAGGCATATTTAGTGACTTTGCCAGAGTGGGCAGATCGTGTTATGATGTCAGCAACTCACGGAAGTACCTACAGTGAAGCGGTCCAGCATGGACAAGAGGTACTTGAAATGCTTCTGAACGATGCCTTACGAGACGGAGAACCACTACCCCCACCAAAAACGCATATAGCAGCGTAATGCAAGAACTCTAGTAGCTGAGGCATAATCTGGTCTGAATCGGGGTGATACTACAATGTCTTTGGAACCACAGGCAGCATATGAAGCTGTTGTCTTTGAAATGATGGCTACGTCACCAGCAACGAGCGGGAAAATGTTTGGAATGCCTTGTCTAAAGAATAGTAATGGCAAGGCGTTTGCGGGATATTTTGAAGGCACGATGGTTTTCAAACTTGGTGGCGCTAGCCATGCAGAGGCACTTGCCCTTCCTGGAGCCAGGTTGTTTGATCCATCAGAACGAGGAAGACCAATGAAGGAGTGGGTAGTCATGCCGGTTGAACACGTTTCGAGGTGGCTTGAGTTTGCTCAATATGCGTTCGATTATGTTGCGGAAAAAGAGATATAGGGACACAATGAATTGCGACCCTACATCTATTCCATTCTATACTTTTGAGATGGGCATTTGAACTACATCTGATAAAGCCTTATCAAGCAGTTCAGTGGCTTCGTCGACTTCATTTTTGGTAATATTGAGTGGTGGAACCACACGCAGGGTGTCTGTTCCCAGGGCATTCAAGAGCAAACCGTGCTCAAGGGCTTGCTGGACAATGGTGGGAGCAAGATCGTGTTTGACATTTACAGCCTGCATCAAGCCAATCCCACGAGGACTATCAATGAAGTCATATTTCTCACAAAACTCTGCAAACTTACTATGACAATAATCTCCCAACTTAGCAGCATTGTCTAGCAGATTCTCGTCGAGAATTGTTTTGATTGTCGCGATTCCAGCCGCGCATGCAATGGGGTTTCCACCAAAGGTGGTTCCATGATCGCCAGCTACGAACAAGTCACTTCTTGGACCGGTAAGCATTGCTCCAATGGGGACTCCACCTGCCAGACCTTTGGCCATTGTGACAATATCAGGCACGATGCCATAGTGTTCCCAACTGAAAAACTTTCCTGTGCGTCCCATACCAGCCTGCACCTCGTCGCAGATCATCACAAGGTTACGCTCATCGCACCACTCGCGCACTCCCTGAATAAATTCCCTGGTAGCAGGCCAGATGCCGCCTTCGCCTTGAACTGCTTCAAGTAGTATGCCGACTGTTTTTTCGCTCGTAGCATCCTTCAACGCTTGCAGATTATTGTAGGGTACCTGTTTGAAACCATCGGGAATGGGTACCCATGTTGCTTGATAAAATGCCTGTCCGGTGGCAGCGGTAGTTGCAAGCGTGCGGCCATGGAAGCTACGCTCCATGCTGATAATTTCAAAGGCGCCTTCTTTATGGATGCGTCCGTATTTCCTGGCAAGTTTGATCGCTCCCTCGACGGCTTCTGCGCCGCTGTTTGAGAAGAAAGAACGCATGCCATTGCTCAACTTGCTAAGTTGCTCAGCCAGTTCGATCTGGCGTGTATTATAGTACAGGTTAGAGACGTGAACGAGTTGAGTTGCCTGCTGTTGTACTGCCTCAACAATGGCAGGATGACAATGGCCGAGTACATTCACAGCTATGCCTGCCACCAGGTCAAGATAAGATTTCCCATCGCTATCCCAGACACGTGTGCCTTTACCTCGCACAAAAGTTACGGGCTGCCGTTTGAATGTGCTCTGGTAATACTTGTGTTCCAGTGAAACCCAATCTCGTTGGTTGATGTCGGTTGTAGTCATGCGCGTTTTCTCCTTTGAAATCGACTTGTTAAATATCGCCCCTACCGCGTATAGAGCGTGTTTTCGTCTATGTAGCCGTGTGTTAGATCGCAGCCCCATGCTGTTGCTTTACCCCCACCGAGGTGAAGATCTACAGAAATGGTTACTTCATTGCCTGCCATGGCAGCTCGGGCAGCATCCTGGTCATATTGCGCAGCCAGGCCTTGTTTCATGATCTGAACATCACCAATAAAAATATCGTAGTTGCTTTGATCAAGTCTGCAGCCGCTGGCGCCCAGTGCAGCCACTATGCGCCCCCAGTTGGGATCACCACCAGCGAGTGCGCATTGCCAGAGTGGAGAAACTGTGATGGCACGGCCAGCTTTGATTGCATCAGCCTTGTCTTGTGCTCCTTGCACGTGTACTATCATGAGCTTCGTTGCGCCTTCGCCGTCACGAGCCATTTCCCGAGCTAAATATTGCGTTACACTGCGCAGTGCTTCGCGGAACGTTCCAGCTTCAGGGTGTTGGGCGTTGATAGGAGTATTCCCCGCTAATCCGTTGGCGAAAAGAATACAGGTGTCGTTGGTGGACATATCGCCGTCCATAGCCATCATATTGAATGAGTCAGCGATCGCTGCCTGTAACTCTACTCTCATCCAGTCAAGCTCAATCGCAGCATCTGTTGTCAAGTAACACAGCATCGTGGCCATATTCGGATAGATCATACCAGCGCCTTTGGTCACCCCACCAAGGCGGATCGTATGCCCCTCAATTTGGAACTCCAGTGCGATGCGTTTAGGACGAGTATCTGTTGTCAAGATTGCTTCGGAGAAGGCATTGCCCTGGTTCGTACTCAACTCAATAGCTGCCACTCCTGCTTCAACTTTCTCAATTGGAAGTTGGCGGCCAATGATCCCTGTGGAGGAACACAGTATCAACTCTTTATCCAGATTGAAACGCTTTGCGACAAATTTGGTCATACTATAGGCATTCCGCATGCCGATTTCGCCAGTAGCGCAGTTGGCGTTGCCGCTATTGACGATCACTGCCTGTGCTCTCCCACTTTTTAATCGTTCCTGACAAACAAAAACGGGAGCAGCGCGTGTGCTACTGGTTGTGAAAGTGCCAGCAGCTACACAGGGTACATCCGATGCTAAAATAGCCAGGTCTTTGATGGTTGCATCCGATTTAATGCCACTTGCTGTTACACCAGCACGAAAGCCCTGGGGAGCTGTCACGCAATTGTCGACCTCGCGAAATATGTCAGACAAAGAAAAGTACCTCCTACATTCATTCTAAGACAGACTTTAACGTTGCTGCGCAGCTAGACTTCGTCTCTAAAGCCTGAAATGAGTGTAACGTGAAAAGCTTCCAGTTCCCAGGGCACATCTTCCTGTCGATCTTTCGTAATTCTAGGAACGAGAATTATATTAGCTGCTCCATTGTACAATCTGGAAAGATGGATGCACAACCCCAGGGGTATTGGGAGGGAGGGTCTGTGAATTATCCAATAAATGAGCAAGCGCTTGCAGGGCACCCGCAAGGGGTGCCCAATGAGCATCAATCTAAGCCTTAATCGAGGATTCTGTAGGGGCGAGGGCGGTTGGGTGGATGGGTGGTGGGCCTTTATGGTCGCCCGCCGTGGGCCGCCTGAAGACGTCGGCTCATTAATAAAAGGGCCGCATTCCCCACAAGTAGCACCAGAACGCTGGTCTGGATTGCACTCCAACCCGCGCCATAATTTATCACCTGACGTAGGGCGTCATTCAGGTAGTACAGAGGCATTGCATGGATTAAGGGCTGTAAGAAGCTCGGTGCTCCGTTAACGTTGAAGTAGGAACCGCCAAGGAACATCATCGGGAAACTGACCAATAGTATCACTGAATTTGCTGCTTCGGGTTTTTTCACAAAACTGGCAACGGCGAACCCGACTGCAAGCATGGTAAGCGCTCCCAGTATTACTACCAGAGTGAGCAATGCTATGCTGCCATAGATGTGTACATTGAAAATCCAGATGGCTAGCCCTAGAAGTAAAATGGCCTGTACAATCGAGAGCGCTAACCGAGCGACCAACTGTGAGTTTATCATCGTAATCGGCCTCAGCGGAGTTGCAGCCAAGCGCCTGGTTATGCCCATCTCTCGCCAGGTGACGAGTTGAACCCCGACTGCAAGGTTTGCAAACATCAGCAGCATACCAAGCATACCAGGAGTGATAAAATCAATCGTCCGCATATCCCTGACTGCTACTGCTTGCTGAACCAGTGCCACAGGTCCGGGTTGATGGATTATAGCACGATTGATCCCATCAACGATTGCTTTCACCGTTAATTGAGTTGTCGCAGTGGTAACAGGATTGCTCTGGTCGTAGAATATCTGCAGGTGTGCGGCGCCCTGTACAATCTGTGTCCCAAAACCGGCAGGTATGACGATAACGGCGTTTCGTTGACCATCTTTCAGTGCCTGCTGCTCTTCGTCAGATGTTCCGGTATATATTGTGAGTGCATCCGATTTCTGCAACTGGCTGAGAACCTGTGCTGAAATGCTGGAGTGATCCTGATCGGTAACACCGAGTACTGTTTTAAGAGAGCTGTTGCTACCGAAGAGAAAGCCGAATACGAGCATCGAGATGATTGCCAAGCCGAGACTGGTAATAATCAAGGCGCGCTGACGTATCAGCATAATGAAGTTTGTGCGCAGGAGTGTCATAATTTTTGTCATGGTGTGTATCCTTTCATTTTATATTGAGTATGTACTGGTACTTACTCAGGACGAAGCTCACGGCCGGTCAGGTCGAGGAAAACATCTTCAAGGCTGGGAGTTCGAACTTGCAGATCTGTCATTGGAATACTGCTTTGTGCTGCATAGGACAGCAATGCTTCTAACGTGGGCTGCATTGCTATGGTATAAACCATGAAACGCTCGTTTGCATGGCGCACACCTGTTACACCTGGAAGCTCTCGTATGTCGTTACTAGTAGCCTTCCCGTCTAATCGGCAATCAATTGTAGCCTGCGCTCCTAAGCGGTAGATAAGGCCAGCAGAGGTGTCAAGTGCGATGATCTGCCCACCGTCCATGATAGCTATACGATCGCATAAGATTTGAGCCTCGTCCATGTAATGGGTTGTGATTAGAATCGTTTTGCCTTGCTCTCTTAGTTTGAGCACGATATCCCATAACATACGCCGACTTTGTGGATCTAATCCGGCAGTTGGTTCGTCCAGGAAGATCACTTTGGGGTCGTTTACCAGAGCGAGTGCAAGGGCCAGTTGTTGACGCTGACCACCTGAGAGGTTCTGTGGATGATCTCTAGCTTTTTCTTCCAGTCCAACGTCGCTCAGGAGTTGCCGGGGGTCAATTGCTTTTGGATAAAGGGAACTAAAAAAGCGGAGAGTTTCGAGTAAGTTCAGTTCAGGGAATAGTGTAGTCGCCTGTAGTTGAACACCAATGAGACGCTGAACTGCACGTTTCTGACGCCGTATATCCAGACCAGCGAGAATGGATGTGCCTGCATCTGGTATGCGGATACCCTCAATCATCTCAAGGGTCGTGGTCTTACCGGCTCCGTTAGGTCCCAGTACACCGAAGATTTCACCTTGTTTGACTGTGAACGAAACATCATTGACTGCTGTTTTATGGTTGTAGCTTTTGACTAGATTGCGGACGTCGACCATAATATCTGGTGATTCAATAGGAGTGGAGGATGGAGCCTTATTAAGGCTTACTTGTTGAAGCATATGTAGGATCCTTTCTTTACTAGTGTTCAGGGCTCTCAGCCCTTTCTTGTTCATCAACTTGAGTATAGCTTTGTTCAATCAATGATGGATGTGCTTGAAGTCATCTTTGAAGGTATAGATTGTTTCCATGACTGAAGTAATGGGTCACGTCATACTTTTCTCACATCCTTACTTCAGGAAGCTATGCTATAATTCCGAGAGAGAAGGATCATACCGAATCAAGCAGCATTGCAGGGGAAATAGCCATGTCTAGCCAACAAAAGGCAGATCGTTTACTCATCTCTTTATCGATAGAGAGGGTCTGGTCTACAGCAGGAAGAAGTGCAGCATATATTACAATCTTAGTCGGATATCTGCTAACCATTTTAACCACCCCTCCTCACCTGACGTTACTGAATTTCGTGGTTTTTACTGTGCTGCAAGTGATCTACTGTGCTGTGCTCTGGTGGTTAATCAAGTATGATCTCTCTTACAAACTGCGTATACTTGTTATAGTTATGCTTACAATACTGACGGTGGCGACAGGCTTGCTCAGTTATAGCGGCTTGCAATGGGATTGGCTTCTTTACCTCGTAACGATCTCGATCTATTTCATGGCTCTCACTTTACGAGTAGCCGTCATCTCAGGGGTAGTGCTGTATCTTTTCATGGTGGTAAATCTTGGTTTTCTCCAAAACTGGAATTGGTCTCATATCTATCTAAACCTAATTAGCCTTTTCCCTGCTTTTGTTTTTGTCGCAGTCTTTTCCTTGATGTATCGCATACTCGATTTCCAGAAGGAACGTGCCGAGAGGTTGTTACACCAGTTAAAGGAGTCCAATGCCGAACTTGAGGAGGCACACAGGCAGCTACAAAGCTATGCGAAAGAGGTTGAAGAATTGACGATTGTACGCGAACGCACCCGTATGGCACGCGAGATACATGATACGCTGGGACATTACCTATCGATTCTCACTATTCAACTCGAAACCATCAGCAAGCTGCAAGAACGTGATCCTGCTCGAGCTGCCATCGAAGTTGCCGAGGCACGTCGTGTTGCCTCACAATCTATGCAAGAAGTACGCAACGCTATCGCTGCATTGCGCCCGACAAGTATTGCGACTCTCTCTATAACACAAGCAATCTCTCAGTTAGGCAACGAGTTTGAACAAAGCGCGACAGAGACTCAGTTAACGCTTGATCTTGATACTCAGTTACCGCCGATTACTCCAGACCTTCAAGTAGCGCTCTATCGTGCTGTACAGGAGGCACTGACCAATGTGAGAAGACACGCCCATGCGAGCAAAGTTTTGGTGCGGCTGCGCTATGAGAATGAATTGTTGGAACTGGTTGTGCTCGACAATGGAAGTAATGCTTCGACTAGTGGATTAGATAATCAACACGGTGGTTTTGGCTTAATTGGTTTACAGGAGCGCATAGAGCTACTGGGCGGTCAAGTCACGTATGGTCCTGCCAAGCCAACAGGATATCGCGTGACAATCAAGGTATGCGTACCTTCAATACCTACTCCCATCGAGATTTCTGAGGTGGTTACTTTGGATGAAAAAGAGGAGGATAGCAGCCATGAGCCAGCGCATTCGCGTACTGATAGTTGATGACCAAACTCTGGTACGCGAGGGTTTCCGTAAGCTGCTTGAGTTAGAAACGGATTTCGAGGTCGTGGAAACTGCCAACAATGGAGAAGCTGCCATTGCTGCGGTTGAACGTCTTCATCAGGCAGGATCAACACCTGATGTTATTTTGATGGATATTCGCATGCCGCGTATGGATGGGATCGCAGCTACCAAAGCAATTAAGGAGCGTTGGGATGGATCGCGTATTGTGATTCTTACAACCTTCGATGACATTGAACTCATTCGTGCTGGGTTGGCTGCTGGCGCTCTCGGTTACCTTCTCAAAGACGTTACCGCCGAGCAACTTGCCAGTACAGTTCGTGCTGCCGCTAACGGCGAAGCCCTGCTTCAACCCGATATTGCCAGTAAGGTCTTTAGCAATCTCCTTTCCACTTCGACCTCTAAGTCTGCCTCCACTTCTGCCAAATTCGCAAATGCTTCGAACAACTCTATGGCCTATATAGAAAGCCTCACGGAACGCGAGCATGAAATCCTCACATTAGTCGCCAATGGAGCCTCTAACAGGCAGATCGGCGAACTTCTTTTCATTACTGAGGGAACCGTGAAGAATCACATGTCCAATATTCTCTCCAAACTCGGGCTACGTGATCGAACCCAGGCGGCGCTCTATGCTCGTGAGCACCTGCTGTCATAGCGACTTGTTTCTTTGGTGGCCGGACGTTTTCCAGGTTAAGAGGAGATACCTGCTTTTTTGGCTGTGAGAAGTAGGAATGTGAACTGATAATCTGTATGAATGATTTGAGTTGCATTCATAGGCATTATTCATAACATAAAGGAATATAATAAATAACTTATAGGAATGATAATTGCATTGATATATGACAATATTTGATAACACTATGGAATGAGATAAATAACTTGAAAGAATAATAAAAATATGTTACGGTGGTTACATGAGAAGCTGAGTTCTTTGAGTAGATAGTTACGTTTACCCAAGGAGGTACAAAGTGGATTATCGGATCTCGCTCGTCGGTCTGTTGATAGGTTTTCTCGTTGGACTAACAGGGATGGGCGGTGGATCACTGCTTGCACCCATCATGATTCTCTTCTTCCGAATTCCCCCAGTATGGGCTGTTGGAACTGATATTGCCTATTCTACAGTCACAAAAGCTCTTGGCTCTGTCATCCATATCCGTCACAAAAACGTGAATTTTAAGGTCGCACTCTGGCTTGCCTGCGGTAGTGTACCTGCAACCCTCTTAAGCGTTGGCCTAGTTCAATACATTCGTAGACATTATGGCGCTGTGGTGAACGGCGTTATTCTTCATGCACTCGGTTTTACACTCGTGTTAGTCGCTGTGATGCTTGTTTTGAAACCCTTCATCATGCGTTATTTCAATCAAAGGCGCCTGGAGAAGCAGAAGCAAGAAGCTTTGTCTGGAGAGATGAGCTCCACAGAACGATCCAGCCGCTGGGAAAAATGGTACAGACCAGTAGTTACCGCCATGGTCGGTGCGGTCGTAGGTTTTCTCGTAGGTCTGACCTCTGTAGGAAGTGGGACGCTGATTATCGTGTCTATAGCCTTCCTTTTCCCCAGGCTGACATCGAAAGAATTGGTCGGCACAGATATTTTCCAGGCCTTTATGCTCCTTGCATCAGGGGCAATAGCCTATATCGTCGCCGGTACTATTAACTGGCCTATCGTCGGCATGCTTTTGATTGGTTCACTTCCTGGTGTCTATTTGGGCAGTAAGTCAAGTAAGTTTATTCCAGAACGATACATGCGCCCCGTACTGGCAACAGTTCTGGCTGTATCTGGGTTGAAATTGATTTAGACAGGAGTCATTAAACATGAATCATCCCAGATTCGGCTGAAAGGATGAGCTTATGAGTGATAAAGCCATCCTTTCAGCCGAATCGAGAGGGCGGCGAAAGAGGTGAGAACCATCTCAACCTCTTTTCTGGTTATTTTTCAAAGTCCATGTCGAATACCGGCCCACCGCCAGCGTTCACAACACGCAATTTGAGGTGCTCCGGTGAAACGACGCGTATCTCATAACTCATGCGGTCATCTTGCACCAGAAGCTGCTCGTCTTGCCAATCTCCCCGCAGATCATGCGTTTCACCAAAGTTACAGACACTCCCCATATGGAATTGTTGCTCGAGGTCGTCGTAGCCGATCTGGTCAAATTCGACAAATTCTTCGACGCCTGGAATGCCGGTCAGACGAACCTGGCAGAGCACTCCATAACTGGCGGCAATCAGCTCATTGTGCCAGCGCC
>WNGE01000985.1_pt1 | contig 36977 bp, 37 predicted proteins | sample 5400651 | NCBI WGS metagenome assembly WNGE01 (sample SAMN13153370, study PRJNA577476) | soil metagenome | isolation source: 60 cm soil or saprolite under grassland replicate 2 | place: USA:California | collected 2016-06-15
GGGAATGCGAGGATCGGTGCAATGGCCCCGCCCCGCGTGGCAACGTGGGGTGGGGCTTTCTTTCGAGCCGCCAAAATCGGTTGTCCCTCTCAAGTCCGTCCTTCCGCATGGGGGTTGCGCCGGACGGCACCGCCGCAGTACCTGTGGATTGTCTCTCCATATCCGTCCGTATTGCAAACAGGGTGCTTGTAAAACCGGGACAAAAACTTCGCAAAGAGCGCCTTTACCGGCTGCTCCGACGCAGGAAATCAGCCGCGAGGGGCGTCTATCGTTGGCAGAGTCGGCGGGTCCGCTCGCCAGCCAGTAGGCCGCTAAGCGTCCCCGCCGGCTCTTAACTAGACGGCGCGTGCGTGCGTCTTCTTCCCGACTTCTCTTCGACCGCTCTAGACTCGCGTCGCCGTCTCTGCCCCGGAGAGGAGCAGCGTCGACCTCGCAGGGCCATCCTCGAATCTTTCGGCGGGCGCTAGAACACGACAGCCTGCTCGTTGCCGAAGCGACGGCGCGGGAGATCTGACCGTGCTTTTCAGTCCGCTTCGCGCCCCCCGGCCGCGCGCCACTCGCCGATACCGTGCTGCCTCTCCCAAGCGGCGATCGTCATGGCGACCTGCTCGTCATTGTGGGCCATCGCCCGACGGAAATCGCCACGGTACGCATCAAGGACGTAGCGAGGGTAGTGGATGCTGACCTTGCGGAACCGCTCGTAGTGTTGTCTCTGGCCCTCGTCCACTGCAGCCGTCCCTTCGTCTTGCCTTTCGCAAACTAGACGGGTAACGAAACGCCTTTCTTCCTTGCGCCAGCGCTCTTACCCCGATTGCGGTCGGCATTTGGCTTGAAGGAGAAGAGCCGAGCGATCCCACAGGCGCCTTTGTCCCGCCCAGAATGGCAAAGAGGCGCCTCGTCGTCAGTCAAGGAACCTCTCGGCTCGAGCACCTACTTACCCGCCGAGCAACACAAGTAATAGTGAGCCGGGACTTGGCCGCCGATGCCTGCGGCAAGCTGACGGCCCGCCAAGCCCAGGGTAGGAGATAGGCGTGCCCCGGCTCAGATGACCCTTTCGGCCGCAGCGGCCGACTTCACCCTCGTCCAAAACGGCGACTAGGCAGCGCTCCAGTCGGGGCGTAGCCTGAGGCTCGGGCCGGGAACCGCGGAAGCGCTCGGCGTTCGGTAAGCCGCCCGGCCCCTTTTCACGGCGCAGGTGGCCCCACCTGAACGCCGCTCGCCGCGCGATTACGGCCACGCCCATCGTCCCATTCGAAGAAGATCTCGTAGGGTCCGCTGAAACGGTCACGAGGCGGTGTCATCACGCTCGCGTAAGCCTTCTCCCCTGGCACCAAGGTTGGAACGAGCGCGCTCATCCCCACCGGCTCTCCGAGGCCATTGACCATCTCGACGGCGATCTGCGACGCGACGGATTCGCCGATGTTCTGGAGGCCCACGGTGTATTCGATACCCCGTTCCGAGCCGCTTCCCTGGACTCCAGCGAAGATGGAGAGCCGGGCCTGCTCACGACTTTCTCGCTCCTCTTGCTGGGCGTCGACCTGACGACGGAGTAGCGCCATTTCCTCGTCGCGGCGCTTGGCCTCGGTGCGCAGCAGGCCAATCTCCTCGCCCCGGCGACCTGATTCACGGAGCTGCAGGAGAAGCGAAATGACTGCGCCAGCGAGCGCGATTGCGGCGATGATGTCGGAAGCGCTCATGGCGTCGCGAACCTAGCTACTGCGCGCTAGTTACGGGCCAGTCAGCGCAACGGCCGGTCAATGGGCGGGTTCTAGCCCGGGCCTGCTGGACCGACCTCTCCGGCGAAATCTGCCTTCACAACGCCGTCGAAATCATTGCGGCCCGGCTCGAAGAACCTCGCGATGTAGACCTTTCTCTCGTGAATGAAGCTCTGGCCTTCCTCGAGCGGCTGCGGAGCCTCGAGGGGGAATGATTCGGTGCCCGTCTCGACGAGATAGCGCACGTCCCGGACCGTAACGAATAAGCGGAGCCGAGCGTGAATCCGACCCGAGGCCAGGCCACACCGGGGCCACATGGGCACCGCGTCTGACGGCCTAAACGACAGATACGAACCGCATGGTTAAGCCGATCCCGCACCCCTAGCGGGCCGCCAGCCTTTTCGCCGCAAAGGACATCTGGTCGGGTCGCAAGGTTGGCGCTAACTTCGCCTGCATGAACGCCGCCGTGCTGCTCGCCGAGCCGGAGCCGTCGACCAGGGAATTTCTCCAGCGCCACCTCGCGGACGACGGCTTCGACGTGCTCGGCGCCGAGGCCGAGCGCGAGGCGCTCGAGCTGGCGGAGCGCCTGAGGCCGTCACTCGTCCTCTCCTCACCCGAGCTCTGCCGCCGACTCCGCGAGGGCGAGCCCGGGCGCTCGTGGGACCGCGAGGTGCCGGTGATCGTGCTCGGCGGGACCGAGGCCGACACCGTCGACCGGGTCCGCGCCTTCGACCGCGGCTGCGATGACTACGTGCCGCGGCCGTTCCATTACGACGAGCTGCTCGCCCGGATCCGCGCCGTGCTCCGGCGCACCTCGCCGTCCCTGCGCGATCGGGTTGAGGCCGGGCCGATCGCCGTCGACCTCGTCACCCGGCGCGCGACCGTCCACGGGCGGGCGTTGACCCTGCCCGCGAAGGAGTACGACCTGCTGGCGAAGCTCGCGACCGAGCCCGAGCGCGTGTTCACGAAGGAGCAGCTGCTCCGCGAGGTGTGGGGCTATCTCTCGCTCGGTCGCACGCGCACTTTGGATTCGCACGCGTCACGACTCCGCCGCAAGCTGCGGCAGGCCGGAGCCGGCCCCTGTGTCGTCAACATCTGGGGCGTCGGCTACCGGTTGCTCGGCGAGTGAACCTTGCGCGAGCTTGGACTACTTGAAGATGTTCAGCAGTTCCTGGAACACATTGACGGTCGGCGTGTTTGGCTGGCGGACGATCGTCGGCGTGGCGCGGACGATGCTTTGAAGGTCACTGCACGCGTTGAAGTCCGCGACCGGGGTGGTCCCGAAGGCAGTGGGATTGTTTCCCTGCAGCGCGTCGGCCGTCGCCGCCGAGCTGCAGCCTCCATAGAGCAGCGCCACGACCGCGACGGCCTCGGTCTGCACCAACGTCGTGTTCGTCTTCTTGAGCGTCTTCTGCAGCGTCTTCACCTGTTTCTGCAGGGTTCGAATCTGAGCCGCCATTCGGGCCGGACTCGGCGTCGCCGCGGTCGCGGGTACCGCCAAGGCTAGTGCGAGTGCAAGAGCGAAAAGGGCCGGAAGTGCCCGCCTCATTGAATTCCTCCTAGTTTCGTGGACCCCATGTGAGTTTCGTATATCCCACGCCGGAGTGGGGGTCAAGCAAGCAGCGCGCCCTCCAGCCGTAGCAGCGTCTGCTTGCGCTCGAGCCCGCCCGCGTAGCCGACGAGCGAGCCGTTGGCTCCGACCACCCGATGGCACGGGAGCACGATCGGGATCGGGTTGCGGTTCATGATCGTTCCGACCGCACGTGCGGCCTTCGGCTTACCCGCCTTTGCGGCCAGGGCGCCGTAGGTCGTGACCTCGCCGAACGGCACGCGTCCGAGCTCCTCGAGCACGGTGCGGCCGAAATCGCGCGCGAGGCGCAGGTCGACATCGAGGTCGAACCGCTTGCGCTTGCCTGCGAAGTATTCGTCGAGCTGCCGGCGAGCGGGATCGATCGGCCGCGGTGAGCGAAGCACGCGCGAGCCGAAGCCGCGTGCAAGCCGCTCGACCTGCAAGTCGGGATCGGCCTCGTAGGAGATGACGCAGAGGCCGTGGTCGGAGACGCCGACGAACAGCTCGCCCACCGGCGACTCGACCACGTCGTAGGCGACGTCGAGCAGACCCTCCTCCGCCGCCGCAGCGCGAAAGCGGGTGTCGAGCTCTGGAGAGACGTTGGTCACGATTTGTTGCTCCTTTCTCTCAAGCGGCGCACCCCCGAAGAGGCGGCCTGGCGCGCCGCGTCCTCGGAAGAACCGAGTGCGGCGGCGATCTCGTCGTAGGGAAGATCGAAGCCGTAGCGCAGGACGACGGCGGCGCGTTCCTTCGGCGGCAGGTCGTCGGTCAGCGGGCCGAGCTCGGCGTGGGGAGGGAGGCCGTCCTCCACGGCGAGCTCAGGGAGGTCTCCGCGCGGCCGCGTCCGGCGCGTCTCGTCGATCGCGACCCTCGTCGCGATCGTGAACACCCAGGCGCGCAGGTGCCGTCCGTGTCGCAGCTCCGGATAGGCGCGGAGCGCCCGCAGGAAGGTCTCCTGGAAGGCGTCTTCGGCGCCGGATCCGAGCAGCCGCCGCAGGTGAGCGAAAACAGGGTCCTTGTGTTCCGCGTAGAAGGATTCGAACGGCGGGATGCGCACCGGCTCCATCTTCTGCTGAAACGCAGCCGACTGTCGACCTGTGAGATGTGGTGTCAAAGGGTTGCCAAGTGGGGAGAAGTGGTTTAAAGTGGGCCGCAGTGGACCATGCTGTTAGGTGAGTACGAGCATACGATCGATGACAAGAACCGCCTCACGCTCCCGGCCAAGTTCCGACAGGCGTTCGACGAAGGCCTGGTCCTCACGCGGGGAATCGAGCGGTGTCTCTCCGCGTACCCGCGTAGCAACTGGACGGAGACCGTCGAGTCACGGCTGCGGGAGCTCGACCCGCTCAGCAAGGAAGGGCGCCTGATGCACCGCTACTTCTTCTCGGGAGCGTCCGAGGCCGAGCTGGACAAGCAAGGCAGAGTGATGGTGCCGTCGCCGCTGGGCGACTACGCAGGTCTGGGGAAGGAGGTCGTCGTGGTGGGGATCCGCGACCACCTCGAGATCTGGGACCGCGCTTCCTGGCGCGCGCACCTGGACGAGATCGAAGGGAGTGCCGAGGATGTTGCCGAGCGTCTTGCAACCAAGCGCGACTGATCACGTTCCCGTACTCGCCGACGAGGTTCGGCAGCTGCTTGCGATCGAGCCCGGCGAGACGGTGGTGGACGCGACCTTCGGCGCCGGCGGGCATGCGGCGCTGCTCGCCGCCGACCTGCGCGGGGAGGGGCGGTTGATCGCGATCGACCGCGATCCGACCGCGCGCGCGTACTTCGATCGCTTTCGCAAGCAGACCGGAATTCAGGGCCGCTTCCTCCGCGGCGATTTCTCGATCGTGCTCGAGCAGCTCGCCGACAACGGCGCCCGCGCCGACGCGATCCTCTTCGATCTCGGCGTCTCGTCGATGCAGATCGACCGCCCGGAGCGCGGCTTCTCGTACGCGGCCGACGCGCCGCTCGACATGCGAATGGATCCCTCGGCCGACCTTTCCGCCCGCGAGCTGGTCAACGAGGCCTCCGAGCGCGAGCTGACCCACATCTTTCGCCAGTACGGCGAGGAGCGCTACGCGAAGCAGATCGCCCGCGCGATCGCGCGCCGGCGGCGCGAGCAGCCGTTCGAACGGACCGGCGAGCTCGTCGAGACGATCAAGAATGCGATCCCGGCGCCGGCCCGCTTCGGTGACGGACACCCGGCGAAGCGGGTCTTCCAGGCCCTCCGCATCGCCGTCAACGACGAGCTGACCGCACTCGAGGATGCGCTGCCCGCCGCGGTCGACCTCCTGAAGCCGGGCGGCAGGCTGGCGGTGATCAGCTTCCATTCGCTCGAGGACCGGATCGTCAAGCGGTTCCTCCGCGACCAGGAGCACGGCTGCACCTGCCCGCCCGACTTTCCGGTCTGCGTCTGCGGTCAGGAGCCGGTGCTGCGCGCGACGCCGCGCCGGGCGATCCGGCCCAGCGCGCGCGAGACGGCGAGCAACCCGCGGGCCGCATCGGCGCGGTTGAGGGCCGCGGTCAAGGTTTAGTGGCCCATCCAGCGACACATACGCGGCATCACTGGAAGGGCCACTGATGGCGTCCTGGCACGCAGCCGCCGCCGCGCCGGCCCCGGCACGAGCTCCGGCCCGAAAGCGTCCCCGAACTCGTGACCTAGATCACAAACGGGCGCGGCCCGTGCCGCGGCGCCGCGCAAAGGCCAAGGGCGGGGTCGCCGGCGGGCTCGCCTGGATCATCGTCGCCGGGGTGCTGCTCACCGGGATCGTGGCGCTCAATGTCGCCGTCCTGCGCCTGAACATCCGGCTCGACCACATGAACAACCAGAGCCAGCAGCTGCAGGCCGAGAACGCGGCGCTCGGCGCGAAGCTCTCGGCCGCGGTCTCGTCGCCGCGGATTCAGGCGCTCGCCAAGGCCCGCGGGTTCGTTCCGGCCGATCCGACCACGATCGGGTACGTCGACATCGCACCGCGCGGCGGGCGTTGAGCGGCCGGCTCGCGAACCGCCGGATCCGCCTTCTCCTCGCACTCTTCGCGATCGTCTTCGGCGCCACTCTGCTTCGCGCGATCTGGCTCCAGGGCGTCCGAGCCCAGTCGCTCGGCAGGATGGCGGCAAGCCAGCACCGGACGACGGTCGATCTCGCGGCGAATCGCGGCACGATCTACGACAGGACGGGCGTCCAGCTCGCTGTGGGCGAGCAGGCGATCACGGTCTACGCCGATCCGTTGCAGATCCGGGACGCGACGAAGGTCGCGCCGGTGGTCGCGCGCGTCCTGAGGCTCGCTCCGAAGCAGGTGTACGAGAAGCTCTCCGACCGAGCGCACGGCTTCGTCTACGTCAAGCGCAAGGCTGACGCTGCCAGCGCCCAGCGGCTTCAGCGCCTCCACATCCCCGGGCTCGGCTTCTATCCGGAGGAGCGGCGCATCTATCCGCAGCACGCGATCGCCGCCCAGGTGCTCGGCTACGCAGGCGTCGACAACCACGGCCTTTCGGGGCTGGAGCTCGCACTCGACAAGCCACTGGCCGGCCGTCCAGGGCGCGAGACGCTCGTCCGCGACCCGCTCGGACACGTGCTCGACTCGATCGTCTCGAGGCCCACGCTCGACGGCAGCGACGTCTCCTTGACAATCGACCACAACATCCAGGCGACGGCGGACGAGGTCCTGCGCCAGACCGTCCAGAAGTGGCATGCAAAGGACGGCACCGCGATCGTGCTCGACCCGCATACGGGCGCCGTGCTCGCGATGGCCGTGGCTCCCTCCTACGACGCCAACAGCTTCCCCAGCGTCCCGAGGGACCTCCAGCGCAACCGGGCGGTCACCGATACCTACGAGCCCGGTTCGACCTTCAAGCTCGTGACGGTTGCCGGTGCGCTCTCGACGGGGCTCGTCACGCCCCAGGAAAAATTCACACTGCCCTACGAGATCCAGGTCGCCGACCGCCGGATTCACGATGCGGAGCCGCGCGGAACCGAGACGATGTCGGTTGCCCAGATCCTCTCGAAGTCCTCCAACGTCGGGGCGATCACGCTCGCCCGCCTGCTCGACAAGAACCGGCTCATGTCGTGGATCTCGCGCTTCGGCTTCGGGCGCCCGACCGGGATCGACTTCCCTGGCGAGAGCCAGGGGATCGTGCTCCCGGCCGACAAGTGGTCGGGCTCGACGATCGGGAACGTGCCGATCGGCCAGGGAATCGCGGTGACGCCGATGCAGATGGCCTCGGCCTACGCGGCGATCGCCAACGGGGGAATGTGGACGCGGCCACATCTCGTCGAGCGCGTCGGCGACGGGCTGCCCAGACCGGTTGCCCGCCACCGGATCGTGACTCGCTGGATTGCGCGCGAGCTGACGTCGATGCTCCAGAACGTGGTCCTGGACGGCACCGGGACGCTCGCGCAGGTTCCCGGCTACCACGTTGCCGGCAAGACCGGCACCGCGGCGAAGCCGGACTCGCACGGCGGGTACTCCAGCTCGAAGTACGTCGCCTCGTTCGTCGGCTTCGCGCCGGCGACGCGGCCGCGGATCGTCGTGCTCGTGACGGTCGACGAGCCGCAAGGCGCGATCTGGGGCGGCGTGGTCGCGGCGCCAGCCTTCAAGGCGATCGCTCAGCAGACGCTGCAGTACCTCTCCGCACCCCCGGACGCGCCGGGGGAGGTCGCCGCTACTTCGGCGCCTTGACTCGGAAGTACGCCGAGTAGATCTCCTTCGCCGCCGGAGCCGCCGCCTCGGCGCCGAAGCCGCCGTGCTCGATCATGACGACGACGACGAGCTTCGGGTTGTAGGCCGGCGCCCACGACGCGTACCAGGAGTGGTCGCTGCCGGGGGGTGCCTCTGCGGTTCCGGTCTTGCCGGCGACCTGAACCGGGAAGTTGCCGAACACCGCGGCGGAGGTGCCGGAGTGCGCGCCGGCGATCAGACCGTCCCTGATCGCGTAGGCGTCGGTGAGCCTGAGGTGCCGCCGTGCCGGGAAACGAAGCTCGCGAACGATCTGCCCGCTGGAGTTGAGCACGGCTTTGCCGACGTGGGGGCGGACGACCGTGCCGCCGTTGGCGAGCGTCGAGTAGGCGATGGCGAGCTGCAGCGGTGTGATCGCGAGCTGGCCCTGTCCGACGGCGAGGTTGACCGAGTAGCCCTCGTACCAGATCCGCTCCCACGGTTGCTTGAACGTCCGCTTCAGCCAGGCGGGTGTCGGCACGAGGCCGGGAGCCTCGCCCGGGACGTCGAAGCCGGTTGGATGCCCGACGCCGAGCCGCCGGGCCCAATCCTGCATGTAGAGATGCCCCTTCTGCTGCTCGGCGTAGAACATGGAACCGAGGCGGTAGAACCAGGTGTCGCAGGAGATCGAGAGTGCCTGCGGCAGGGTCAGGCTGGCGTTGACGCTCGACTCGACGTTGTGGAAGACGTGGTTGCCGACCGTGTACGTGCCCGTGCAGGCGAGCGTCGAGTAGGGACTGATCAGTCCCGATGCGAGACCCGCCTCGGCGACGATCGGCTTGAAGGTCGAGCCGGTCGGATACACGCCCTGCGTCGCGCGGTTGACGAGCAGATGGCGGGGGTCGTTCGGATTGAACAGCGAACGAAGGTAATCGGGATCGGTCGCCGCGCGGGCCTGGTTGAAGCGCGGATAGCTCGCGAGCGCATAGACGGAACCGTCGCGCGGGTTCATCACGACCGCGGCGCCGGCATGAGCGTCGTAGTGGCCGTTGGCGTGCGCGAGCGCGATCCCGTCCTGAACCGCCTTCTCCGCAGCGCGCTGCAGCCGCAGGTCGATGGTCAGCTGCAGCCCGCTCGCGGGGCGCGCGACGCGGACGACGCGCGCCGGCCCGATCGGCCGGCCCTGGGCGTCGACGACGACGCGCGCCTTGTCGAGCCCGCCGTTCAGCAGGCGGTCGTAGGCGGCCTCCGCGCCCGACTGGCCCACGATCGCGCCGGCGCGGAGCCCCGGATAGGTATGAGCGGCGAGCTGGGTGGGGCTGATCTCGCCCAGCAGGCCGAGGAATTCACCGCCGATCGAGCCGCTCGGGTAGCTCCGCTCGGGCAGGGCGACGACCCGGATTCCGGGGAACTCACGCGCATGCTCGTCGAGGAAGAAGCCGAGGTCGCTCGTGATCCGCGGCAGGACGACTGCCGAGGAGTAGGGCGACTTGAATTCGCTGTGTCGGACCCGCTGGATGAAGCGCGCCGCGGAAACTCCGGAGAGGTCGCTGAGCCGCCGCAGGAGCATGCGGCCCTGGTGAGTCGGCCACCAGCGGCCATGCTTGTCGATCACGCCGAGCACCGAAGAGTCGACCGAGACGGCAAGCCCGCCGTTCGTTCCCGCCAGAACGCGGCCCTGCGAATCAACGATCTGACCGCGCGGGGCGGGAAGGTCGATCAGGCGGTAGGTCTGGCGTTGAGCTGCGAGCGCGAAATGCGGCCCCCGCACGACCTGGAGAGACCACAGGCGCAAGGCAAGCAGCCCGAAGAGGCAGAGGGTGGCGAGCCCGATAATCCCGACGCGGAGGAAGAAGCCGGCGCTGCCGTGAAAGTCGGCGGCGGCGACCGAAACCGGTCGCACGCCGAGACGCCGCGGAATGCGGACTCTGCGCCCGCCGCGCCCCGGCTGAGAGACGAAGTCGCTCAGCGCACGCGGCCCGGTTCGGCTTCGGGCACGTCGCGGCCGTGGCGGCGCACTACCTGGGGATCGTTATGTTCGGTCGGGACGGGTGCCATCGCCGTTCGTACCGCTAAGGATGCCCGCTTCGGAAATGGGTTGCCAGGCGATCCATTTGACCCTGACGAAACGGCTGCAAAAGTAGGCCTTTTGGCGCATCGAAGCCCGCAGTGGCGGCAGGCCCCGTTGGTAGACTCGCCGCGCAGATGAACCTGGAGCGCGTCATCGCAGCGCTCGCCCCCACGGACGTCGTGCAGCGCGCTCCGGTCGAGATCTCGGACCTCGCCTACGACACGCGCGCCGTCGGGCCCGGAGCGCTTTTCTTCTGTGTCCCGGGAGAGCGGCACGACGGCCACGCCTTCGCCCGTGACGCAGTGGAGCGCGGCGCGGTCGCTCTCGTCGTCGAGCGGGTGCTCGAGCTCGACGTCTCACAGCTGGTCGTGCCGGACGCCCGGCGTGCGATGGCCCAGGCCGCCGTCGTCTTCTTCGACGACCCGACCCGGACGCTCGAGGTTGCAGGCGTGACCGGCACGAACGGCAAGACGACGACCACGTTCCTCCTCCACTCGATTCTCGGCGCGGCGGGCCGGCGGCCCGGCCTGCTCGGCACGATCGAGAGCCTGATCGGGGGCGAGCGCCGCCCGGCACTCCGTACGACGCCCGAGGCGATCGACCTCCAGCGCGCCTTCCGTGAGATGCTCGGCGCAGGCGATCGGAGCTGCGCGCTCGAGGCGACCTCCCACGGTTCCGAGTTGGGCCGGCTCGACGGCGTTCGCTTCAGCGCCCTCGCCTTCACCAACCTCAGCCAGGATCATCTCGACTTCCACGGAACCTTCGAGCGCTACTTCGACGCGAAGCGCCGGCTCTTCGTCGAGGGCGAGCGGCCGCCGGCCGCGGTCAACGTCGGCGACGACTACGGCCGCCGGCTGGCGGAGGACCTGCGCGCGCTCGGGCATGAGCCGCTCCTGACCTTCGGCACCGCGGACGATGCCGACATCCGGCCCGAGCAGCTCGAGCTCGACGGCAACGGCGCGAGGCTGCGGGCCGGTGGGATCGAGCTACGGACGAGGCTGCGCGGCCGTTTCAACGTCGAGAACGTGCTCGCGGCCGTCGCCGTCTCGCGGCTGCTCGGCGTCGAGAACGATGCGATCGCAGCCGGTGTCGAGGCGCTCGAGGGCGTTCCCGGCCGGTTCGAGGCGGTCGAGGCGGGTCAGCCGTTCGCAGTCGTTGTCGATTACTCCCACAAGCCGGACGCGCTGGAGAACGTGCTCCGGACCGCCCGTGAAATTGCGCGCAGCCGGGTCATCTGCGTCTTCGGCTGCGGCGGCGACAGGGACCGGGGCAAGCGCCCGCTGATGGGACGGATCGCGAGCGAGCTCGCGGACGTTGCGATCGTCACCTCGGACAATCCGCGCAGCGAGGATCCCGACGCGATCATCGCCGAGGTGGTCGCCGGCGCGGAAGCGAGCCTGGAGGTGGAGCCCGACCGGGCGGCCGCAATCGGACGCGCGCTCGCGCTTGCGCAGGAGGGCGACGTCGTCGTCATCGCCGGCAAGGGTCACGAGCAGGGCCAGGAGTTCGCGGGGCGGGTGGTTCCGTTCGACGACCGCGAGGTCGCCCGTGAGGCGCTTCGCCGGCTCGGAGCCGCCCTGTGATCCCCTTGGCGCTGGACGAGATCGCGGCGCTGGCGCCCGGCCGGTTCGACCGCGCCCCCTGGGCGTCCGAGGTGACCGGCGTCCAGGTCGATTCCCGCCGGATCGCAGAGGGCGACCTCTTCGTCGCGGTCGGGCGTGGGACCGACTTTCGCAAGCACGCCTTCGCGCGCGGAGCGGCGGCCACGCTCGTGCCCGACGACGCGTTTGCGGCGCTCGGAGCGATCGGCCGTGCCGTCCGTGACCGGGCCGCGGCGACTGTCGTTGGGATCACCGGCTCGATGGGCAAGACCTCGACCAAGGACCTGCTCGCCGCTCTCTGCGCACCGTCGGCGAGGACGATCGCCAACGAGGGGAACTTCAACAACGAGATCGGCGTCCCGCTGACGCTATGCCGCCTCGAGCCGGACACCGAGGTGTGCATTCTCGAGCTCGCGATGCGCGGGCTGGGCCAGATCGCCGAGCTCTGCGAGATCGCCCGACCCGAGATCGGTGTCGTCACCAATGTCGGGCCGGTTCACCTCGAGCTCGTCGAGTCGCTCGACGGCGTCATTCAGGCGAAGAGCGAGCTCGTTGCCGCGCTGCCGCCGGGGGGCGTCGCGATCGTGCCCGAGGATTTCCCGGTCGAGCGCGAAGACATCCGCGTGGTCAGGTTGGGTAAGCCGGTCGCGGAGGTGAGCGACGGCCGCACCTCGGTCGGAGGCGTCAGCTTCAACTTCGTCGCCGAGCACCAGGCGCAGAACGCAGCGGCAGCGCTTGCGGCGCTCGACGCGCTCGGGTTGCCGCGCCCGGAACGCGTCGACGTCGACTTCTCCCGCTGGCGCGGGGAGGAGCGCGAGCTCCCCGGAGGCGGCCTGCTGATCAACGACGCCTACAACGCGAATCCGGTCTCGATGCGGGCCGCGCTCGGGTACCTCGCCGCCCGCGCGGGAGACCGCCGCCGAGTCGCGATCCTCGGCGACATGGCTGAGCTCGGCCGGACGGCCCCGGCATACCACCGGGAGGTCGGCGAGGCGGCCGCGGAGCTTGAGGTCGACGAGCTGCTCGCGGTGGGAGAGCTCGCGCGCGGCTACGTCGACGGCGCCGCCGGCGTTCCGTCGCGCTGGACTCCGAACGTCCACGAAGCCTTGCGCGAGCTCGACGAGCTCGTCCGGCCCGGGGACGCCGTGCTTGTGAAAGGTTCGCGGGCGATGGGACTCGAGGCGGTAGCGGAAGCGCTGGCGGCGGTGAAGGCCTAACTTGGTACGCGTCCTGATCGCGGGCCTCGCCGCGATGATGATCTCGATTCTCGCCGGCCCTCGCTTCATCGCTTTCCTGCGCCGCAAGGAGTACGGGCAGACGATCCGCGAGGAGGGGCCGCAGCATCACGTGACCAAGCAGGGGACGCCGATCATGGGCGGCCTGCTGGTGCTGGGCGCCGGCACCGCGGCGTATCTCGCGCTCGCGCGCTACACGGTCCCGGCGCTGACGGTGCTCTTCGTCACGCTCGCCTGCGGCGCGATCGGGTTCATCGACGACTTCATCAAGCTGACGCACCGCCGCTCCCTCGGCCTCAACGCCCGCTGGAAGCTGCTCCTGCTCGGAGCGATCACGGTCGGCGTCGGCCTCGCCGCGCGTCACCAGCACCTGCCGACGAACGTCTACGTACCCGGGATCGGCCACCTCGAGCTCTCGTGGGCGTGGTACGGGCTGCTCTTCCTGGTCATCGCCGGCGCCGCGAACGGCGTCAATCTCACCGACGGCCTCGACGGCCTCGCCGCCGGCACCGGGATCATCGCGCTCTTCACTTACGCCGCCATCAACGTGATCGCGTGGATTCGCTCGGGACCGCCGGGTCACCGCTTCGAGACGAAGCTCGACCTCGCGATCGTCGGCGCCGCGTTGATCGGAGGGCTGATTGGATTCCTCTGGTACAACGCGTTCCCGGCCGAGGTCTTCATGGGCGACACCGGCTCGATGGCGATCGGCGGCGCACTGGCGGCCTTCGCGATCATGACGAAGACGATCTTCCTGCTGCTCCTGATCGGCGGCATCTTCGCGATCGAGGCGCTCTCCGTCATTCTGCAGGTCTTCTCGTTCCGCTACTGGGGGCGGCGGATCTTCCTGATGACACCGATCCACCACCACTTCGAGATGAAAGCCTGGTCCGAGACGAAGATCATGGTCCGCTTCTGGATCGTCACGGGCCTGCTCTGCGCGGCCGCCTTCGCGCTGTACTACCGCTACTTCCGCGGGTTCCGCTGAACGACCTGCCGGAACGCGTGCTCGTGCTCGGGCTCGCGCGCTCGGGGCTTGCGGCGGCCGCGGCGCTCGAGCGGCGCGGGGTGGAGGTCGTGCGCGCCGACCAGGAGCTCGGGAACGACGAGGATCTCGGGCTGATCGGCGGAGTCGGCCTGCTCGTCAAGAGCCCTGGGGTGCCGGCCGAGGCTCCCCTGGTGGCCGCGGCCCGCGAACGCGGCGTTCCTGTCTGGAGCGAGATCGAGCTCGCCTCCCGGCTGCTTCCGAATCCGATCCTCGGCGTCACGGGCACGAACGGGAAGACGACGACGGCGGAATGGCTCGGCTTCATGCTCGGCGCGCCGGTGGCCGGAAACGTGGGCCGGGCGCTCTCAGAGCTCGACGGCGAGGTCGAGCCGGAGCAGCTCGTCGTGGTCGAGCTGTCCTCCTTTCAGCTCGAGGACCTCGACCGGTTCCGGCCGCGGATCGCGGTGCTACTGAATCTCGAGCCCGACCATCTCGACCGCCACGGCTCCTTCGAGGCCTACCGCGACGCGAAGCTGAGGATCTTCGAGAACCAGACCGAGGCCGACACGGCGGTGGTTCCACGTGATCTAGATCACGAGGTTCGGGCGCAGCGGGTCGAGTTCGCGGCCGACGATCGGCTGCCGGCGGAGCCGTCGCTTCGCGGCGCCCACAACCGCGAGAACGCGGCGGCCGCGGTGGCCGCTGCGCGGGCGGCCGGCGCCGGCGAGGGAGAGATCATCCGCGGCCTGCGTGACTTCAGGGGTGTGCCGCACCGGCTCGAGCTGGTCGCCGAGCGCGGAGGCGTCGACTACGTGAACGACTCGAAGGCGACGAACGTGGCGGCGACCTTGCGTGCGCTCGCGGCATACGAGGACGAGCCCCTCCTCCTGATCCTCGGCGGCTCGCGGAAGGGCGAGGACTTCGCGCCGCTCGCGGCGTCGCTCGGCCCGAACGTCCGCGCGGTCTACGTGATCGGCGAGACCGCGGACGAGCTGGCGCGCGCGATCCCGGACACGATCCGCGCCGGCGACCTTGCAACCGCCGTGGAGCGGGCGGCGACGGCTGCCCAGCCCGGCGAGGTCGTGCTGCTCTCACCAGCCTGCGCGAGCTACGACCAGTTCCGCGACTTCGAAGAGCGGGGCGAGGAGTTCAAGCGGCTGGTGGCGAACCTGCCCATGTGATTTCTCGGGTTCCTGGGGCGCTGCTGCCGGTGCGATGCCGGGGGGGACAGTGTTGCTGACACGGCCCCGAAGAGCAGCGTGCCGGCAGGAGCGTCAGGCGTCGGCGGAGCCGGGCTCCGCCCGGCGGTAGCCGATGCCGGCCAGGGACGCGAGGAAAGGGCAGTTCGAGGCCAGGCTCCTGCTGCTTGTCAGCTTCGGGCTGGTCGCGTTCGGCCTGGTCATGGTCTACAGCGCGACCTCGGCCTCGGCGGCGCTCGAAAACGGCGACCCGGCGTACTACGTCAAGCGTCAGGGAATCTACGCCGTTCTGGGTCTGGCGCTGATGTTCATCTTCGCCCGCTTCCGCTTCCAGGCGCTCCGCAAGCTCGCTCCCGTCCTCGTGACGATCAGCCTCGCGCTGCTCGCGGCTGTGCTCGTGCTCGGCTCGACGGTCAACGGCGCCCGCCGTTGGCTCACGTTCGGCCCCGCCGTCTTTCAGCCGTCCGAGTTGGCCAAGCTCGCGCTCGCGGTCTGGGCGGCGGCCTACCTCGCTCGGCGCCGCCCCCCGGCGACGCTGAAGGAGTTGTGGCGCCCGGTCGGCGCGCTCGCCTGCGTCTTCGCCGGCCTCCTGATGCTCGAGCCCGACCTCGGGACGACGATCGCGATCTTCGTCATGCTCGGCGGGATGTTGCTCGTCGCCGGGACGCCGGTCCGCGTCCTCGGCGCAGGGTTGTCGATCGCGACGGCGCTCGGGGTCGCGGCGATCTGGTTCGAGCCCTACCGGCGGGCGCGCATCTTCAGCTTCATCAACCCCTGGCACGACGCCCAGGGCGCCGGCTTCCAGATCGTCCAGGCGATGATCGGCCTCGGCTCGGGCGGCATTTTCGGGCGCGGGCTGGGCCAGAGCATTGAGAAGGCGAACTTCCTCCCCGAGGCGCACACGGACATGATCTTCGCGATCATCGGCGAGGAGCTCGGGCTCGTTGGTGCGACCGCGGTGATCGCCGCGTATGCGACCTTCGCGTACGTCGGTCTCCGGATCGCGCTGCGCTGCCGCGATCCCTTCGGCAAGGCGCTGGCGACCGGCGTCACCATGCTCGTCTGCGGCCAGGCGGCGATCAACATCGCTGCAGTGATGGGACTCGCGCCGCTGACCGGAATTCCGCTGCCGTTCGTCTCCTACGGAGGCTCGAGCCTGATCGTCGCTCTCGCGGGGGTCGGCATCCTCCTTAACATCGCGGTCGGTCATGGCGGAGAAGCGAGAGCTCAGGTGCGTGATCGCGGCCGGGGGCACGGCGGGACACGTGCTGCCGGCGCTCGCCGTCGCCGAGGAGCTGCAAAGTCGCGGCGTCCGGGTGAGCTTCGCCGGCTCGCCGGATCGCATCGAGGCGCGGCTCGTTCCTGAGGCCGGCTACGAGTTCGACGCATTCCGCAGCTCTGGCTTGCCCCGGCAAGCCGGAGTCGCGCTCGTGCGCGCGCTGGTCACGGCCGCGGGGGCTCCGGCCGCGTGCCTGAGGATCCTGCGGCGCCGCCGGCCGAACGTCGTCCTTGGAGCCGGCGGCTACGTCTCCGGCCCGATGGTACTGGCAGCCGCGCTCCAACGGACGCCGGCCGCGCTGCTCGAGGCGGATGCGCACCTGGGGCTCGCAAACCGGCTTGCGGCTCCCTTCGCGAAGCGGGTTTTTCTCGCGACGCCGGTCACCGGCCATGACGGCGGGAAGTACCGCGTCACGGGGCGCCCGATCCCGCAGCGATCGCAAGCGGCGCCGTCGGCCGATGCGCGGCGCGTGTTCGAGCTGCCGGCGGAGGGGGCGGTGCTCTTGGTGCTGGGAGGCAGCCAGGGTGCCCTGCGGCTTAACGAGCTCGCGGTCGAGAGTTGGGGAGCGGCGGGCCCTGCGGTTCTCCACATATCGGGCGAACGCGACTACGAAGCGCTTCGCGACCGCGTCTCGCGGGCCGACTACCGCCTGCTCCCGTTCACGGACGAGATCGGTGCGGCCTACGGTGCGGCCGACCTGGCCCTGGCCCGTGCGGGCGGCTCGGTCTGGGAGCTCGCGGCGGCCGGGCTGCCGGCGGTCCTCGTGCCGTATCCCCATGCGACTGCTGACCACCAGACGAAGAACGGCCGGCACCTCGAGGCTGCGGGCGGCGCTGTCGTCGTCCCCGAGGCGGAGCTCGATCGGGTCCCGGCGCTCGTCGAGGAGCTCCTGGCCGACACCCCCCGCCTGGAGGACATGCGACGGGCGATGCTCGCGATCGCTCGTCCCCGCGCGGCGGCCGAGATCGCTGAGGAGCTGGTGACACTTGCCTCCCTTTGACGGCCGGCGCATCTGGTTCGTCGGCATCGGCGGCGCCGGCCTCTCCGGCTACGCGCTCCTGGCTCGCGCCTGGGGCGCGGAGGTGGGCGGCTGGGACCGCGTCGAGACGCCCTACCTGGCTGCGCTCCGGGGGGCGCTGGTAGAGCTCGCGCCGGAGCCGGTCGTCCCGGACGGCTGGAACGAAGTGGTGGTCTCGACCGCGTATCGCGACCAGGTCGAGGGCACGCCGCGCGCCGAGTTTCTCGCCGAGCTTGTCTCCTTGCAGCGCTCGATCGTGGTCGCCGGCGCGCATGGGAAGACGACGACCGCCGCCATGATCGCGTTCTGCCTCGACCGGCTCGGCGACGACCCGGCCTTCTTGATCGGCGGCGAGATCCCTCAGCTCGGAGGCAACGCGCGGGCGGGTGGCGGCTGGCTCGTCGTCGAGGGAGACGAGTCGGACCGCACGATCGCCGCGCTTCGCCCCGAGATCGCGGTGGTCACGAACGTCGATCTCGACCACCACACGGAATTCGCCTCGCGCGCCGAGGTCGAGTCGCTTTTCGCCGACTGGCTCGCGGCCGCCCCGAAAGCCGTCCGAGGAGACGAGCTCGAGCCCGTCGAGGTCGAGCTCGCGGTTCCGGGTGACCACAACCTGCAGAACGCCGCTGTCGCCCTCGCCGCGGTCGAGCTCGCGGGCTACTCCCGCACGGAGGCCGCCCGTGTGCTCGGAGAGTTTCGCGGCGCGACCCGCCGGCTCGAGCTGCGCGGACAGGTCGGCGGCGTCGACGTCGTCGACAGCTATGCGCACCATCCGCGGGAGCTCGCGGCCGACATCGCCGCAGCCCGCGACGGCGGCCGCGTCCTCGCTCTCTTCCAGCCCCACCTCTACTCGCGCACACGCCACCTAGCGCGGGAGTTCGGTGCCGCGCTTGCGTCGGCGGACGTCGTCGCCGTTACGGACGTCTATCGCGCGCGCGAGAAGCCTGTCGAGGGTGTGACGGGCAAGCTGGTCGTCGACGCCCTGGCCGAGACGCGTCCCGGCATGGAGCTCGGTTGGACGCCGGCGGTCGAGGACGGCGTTCGCTTCCTTGCGCGCCGGGCGCGGACCGGCGACCGTGTGCTGACGCTCGGTGCGGGGGACGTCGACCGCGCGGCCGCCCTGATTCTCGAGGCTCTCGCTTGAAGATCGAGGCGGGGGTTCGGCTCGGTCGCTACACGACGCTTGGGGCGGGCGGCGAAGCCCGTGCGTTTGCGAAGCCGTCGAAGGTGAAGGAGGTGGAGGAAGCACTGGCCTGGGCACGGGAGCGAGAGCTCCCCACCGTCACGATCGGGCTCGGCTCAAACCTGCTCGTCGCGGACGAGGGTGTCGAGGCGCTCGTCCTCCGGCTCGACGGAGAGCTCGCGTCGGCCGAGGTTCGAGGTGAGCTCCTGATCGCGGGCGGGGGCGCGGCGAACGCCGTCTGCCTGCACCGCGCGCGCGCCGCGGGCCTGGGAGCGTTCGAGTTCGCGTGCGCGATTCCCGGCACGGTCGGCGGAGGGGTTCGGATGAACGCGGGAGCCTACGGAAGCGATTGGTCGGAGATCCTCGTGCGGGCGCTCCTCGTCGACGAGGACAGCGCACGCTGGCTGACGCCCACCGAGCTCGGCCTCTCGTACCGGCAATCGAAGGTCGGCCAGGGACAGGTCGTCGCACGTGTCGAGTTCCGGCTCGAGCCGCGCGATCCCGACGTGATCAAGACGAGGGTCGCTGAGCTCCAGGCGTTACGCAAGGCCGCGCAGCCCACGAACAAGCGGACGTTCGGAAGCGTCTTCAAGAACCCCGAGCACGAACTGACGGCCGGACTGATGCTCGAGGCCTGCGGCCTGAAGGGCCACCGGATCGGCGGCGCCCAGATCTCTCCCCGGCACGCGAACTTCATCGAGAACGCCGACGGAGCGCGCGCCGCCGACGCGATCGCGCTGATGGCCGAAGCGCGCCGACGGGCGTACGAGGAGTACGGAGTCGAGCTCGAGCACGAGGTGCAGTTCGTCGGCCCGCTCGCGCTCCCCGGGTTCGGTTCGTAATCGGCATACATTCGGCCCGTCCGGGTCACCCCTGCGAGCGCGCTTCCGAGCTAGGCTCGCCTGCAGAGGGTGGTGGGAAGGGAGCCCCACCCATAGATGAGGGCGGGGGTACACGCGCGCGTGTACCTGGTATTGGTCGCCGGTCGAGCGACCGAGGAGTGGGGTCGGGCAGTAGGAGGAGGTCTCGGCGCGGCGAAGGGACTCCCGATGGCGGCGGTCCCGAAATCGCGTCGCGCGCGCGCGGCGGTGCTGCCGTTTCCGGGTCCGAGTCGGCTTCGCGGTTTCTCGCTCAAGCCCAGCCTGCCGTCGGGCCGCGCGCTCCTGCTCGGGTTCGCGCTCCTCGGCGCTGGAGCGCTTGCCTACCTCGGCGCACGGGAGACGTCGATCTTCGCCTTGCGAACGGTCCAGATCGACGGCGCCCCGCCGCGCGTAGCCGAGCACGTGGAGCAGGCCCTTGAGCCGTTTCGAGGCCGGAGTCTGCTCGCGCTGAACCAAGGAGAAATCGAACAACGTCTCGCGGGGCTTTCGGATGTCGCCGCTGTCTCGTTCGACCGCGACTTCCCGCACACGCTGCGTGTGTTCGTGACGCCGGCGCACTCGATCGCCGTCCTCCGCCGCGGCATGTCGGCCTGGATCGTCTCCAGCGACGGACGCGTTGTCCGAACGGCAGGTCTGTTTGCCGCACCGAACCTGCCACGGATCTGGGTCACCCGCAGCACGAGCGTCGACGTCGGCATGCCGCTTGCCGATGCCGATGCAGCCCACGCCGTCCGGGCACTCGCGGTCGTGCGAGGCGCTGGGTTCGGAAGGCGGATCGCGGGAGTGCGAGCCACGGACCGCGAACTGACCTTCGTGCTCTCCCAGGGCCCCGAGCTTCGGTTCGGCGATGCCACGTCCCTGACGCTGAAACTGGCGGTCGCCACGCGCATGCTCCCGCTGGTAGAGGGGACGAGCGGGTACCTCGACGTGACGGTCCCAACGCGTCCGATTGCAGGTGGCAACCCTAAACTCTCAGGTCGAGGTTGAGTCAACGAGGCGCGCCTCGCCGTTGACAGCGCTGTAGAAGCCGCGTACTCTCCTGCGACGAATGGGGCGAAACAACACAGGCTCCACTAAAGCTTCAGGTCGAGCACCCTTGAGCGTAAGAGACCAAACCGGAAACTTCCTGGCCGTGATCAAAGTCGTCGGAGTCGGCGGCGGCGGCACGAACGCGGTCAACCGCATGGTCGATGCTGGACTGACCGGCGTCGAATTCATCGCGGTCAACACGGACGCCCAGGCGCTGCTGATGTGCGATGCGGACGTCAAGATCCACATCGGCTCGCAGGCGACCCGCGGTCTCGGCGCGGGTGCCGATCCGGCGGTCGGCAAGGCCGCGGCACAGGAAAGCCGCGACGAGCTGAAAGAGGCGCTGAAGGGCGCCGACATGGTCTTTGTCACGGCCGGCGAGGGCGGCGGCACCGGCACGGGCGGGGCGCCGATCATGGGCGAGCTGGCCGGGGAGGAGCTCGGCGCACTCACGGTCGGCGTGGTCACGCGGCCGTTCTCGTTCGAGGGCCGCAAGCGGGCGCAACAGGCCGAGCGCGGGATCGAGGATCTCCGCGACACGGTCGACACGCTGATCGTGATCGAGAACGACCGCCTGCTCCAGGTGGTCGAGAAGCGGACCTCGATCGTCGATGCGTTCAAGCTCGCCGACGACGTCCTCCGACAAGGCGTCCAGGGCATCACCGACCTGATCACGATCCCGGGTCTCGTCAACCTCGACTTCGCCGACGTGCGCACGATTATGCGCGGCGCCGGCTCGGCGCTGATGGGCATCGGCGCGGCCTCAGGCGAGAACCGCGCCACCGAGGCGGCGCAGGCGGCTGTCTCGTCGCCGCTGCTGGAAGCGTCGATCGAAGGCGCCACTGGGATCCTGCTCAACGTCACCGGCGGTCGCGAGATCGGGCTCTTCGAGGTGAACGAAGCGGCCGAGGTGGTCACCGGGGCGGCCGATCAGAATGCGAACGTCATCTTCGGCGCCGTCATCGACGAGTCGCTCGGCGAGGAGGTGCGCGTGACCGTGATCGCAACCGGATTCGGCCCGCACCGGACGCGCAGGCGTCGCCCTGCGCAGGCCGCGGAGTCCGAGCAGATCGCCACCGAAGAGCCGCAGCCCGTTCGAAACGAAGGCTTCGACGTCCCTGACGACGTCCTGGAAGTTCCTTCGTTCCTACGCGACAACTAACGCCACAGGTTTAGTTCCGCGGCTCTTGCGGAATGCTGGCGGTTGCCCTCTCGGGCCACCTGCATAAGCAGGAGCCCGCGATGACCCGGTCCGGCCGTCCCGGCCCCTCCGATAGGCGGGGGGACCGGGGCGGCTTCCTTTAGCATCAGCCGCCGGATGCAGACGCTCCTGCGGACGCCGCTCTTCGACCGCCACGTTGCGCTGGGCGCACGGATGGTCCCCTTTGCCGGGTGGGAGATGCCGGTGCAGTACGAGGGCGTGATCCCGGAACACATGGCCGTGCGCACGGACTCCGGCGTCTTCGACGTCTCGCACATGGGCGAGCTCGAGGTCGAGGGCCCGCGCGCACACGAACTCCTGCAGTCCACGCTCTCGAACGACCTCGGGCGACTCGCGGACGGGGAGGCGCAATACACGCTGCTGACGAACGAGTCGGGCGGAATCGTCGACGACCTGATCGTCTACCGGCTGAGCAGGTTTCGCTTCCTGCTGATCGTCAATGCCGCGAACCGTGAGGGCGATTTCGAATGGCTGAAGGAGCGCGAGATCGCCGGCTCCGACATGCGGGATCTCTCCGACGAGTACGCGCTGCTGGCCGTCCAGGGTCCAAGCTCGATCGAGCGCCTCGGGCTCGGGGCGGCGGCGGCGTTCACGTTCGCAGAGGGCGAGATCGACGGGATCGCCTGCATGATCAACCGCACCGGCTACACCGGCGAGCAGGGGGTGGAGCTGATGGTTCCGGCCGAGGATGCGCCCCAGCTCTGGGACCGAATCGTGGAGCGCGGCGCCAGCCCTGCGGGCCTGGGTGCGCGCGACACGCTTCGGCTGGAGGTTTGCTATCCGCTGCACGGCAACGACATCGGTCCCGAGACCGACGCGATCTCGGCTGGCCTCGGCTGGGTCTGCGCACTCGACAAGGAGTTCACCGGTGTCGAGGAGCTGCGGCGAGTCAAGGAGGAAGGCCCGCGGCAGAAGCTCGCAGCGTTCGTGATGAAAGAGCGCGCGATCCCGCGGCACGGAATGCCGATCGAAGGCGGGGGCGAGGTCACGTCGGGCACTCACTCGCCGATGCTCGATCGCGGCATCGGCATGGGCTACGTTCCGGCGGAGCGCGCCGCGCCGGACACCGAGCTGACGATCGACGTCCGCGGTAAGCCTCGGCGGGCGCGCGTCGTCAAGAAGCCCATCTACAACAGGGAGGCTGGCCCGAGTGGCGGCGACTGAGACCTACCCCGACGAGCTGCGGTACCACCCGGAGCACGACTGGGCTCGGATCGAGGGCGACGAGGCGACGCTCGGCATCACCTGGTACGCACAGGACTCGCTCGGGGAGCTCGTCCACTTCGAGCCGCCCGCTGCGGGGGCGACGATCGCGAAGGACGCCTCGTACGGTGAGGTCGAGTCCGTCAAGGCCGTGTCCGACCTGATCACTCCGCTCTCCGGCGAGGTGATCGAGGTCAACCAGAAGGTCGTCGACGCTCCCGAGACCGTGAACGAGGATCCCTACGGCGAGGGCTGGCTCGTCCGGATTCGCCTCTCGGACCCGGCCGAGGCCGAGGCTCTGCTCGACGCCGACGCCTACCGGCAACTCCTCGAAGACGCCTAAGGCCTGCCGGATCGCGTGAGCTTCCTGTCCCTGACCGAGCAGGACCGCGAGCAAATGCTCGAGACGATCGGGGTCGACGCGATCGACGAGTTGTTCGAGCAGATACCGGTCGGGGTCCGTCTCGGCCGGGCGCTCGAGCTCGAGCCCGCCCTCTCCGAACCCGAGCTCGTCGCGCACCTGACCGAGCTCGCCATGCGCAATATCGACACCGGTCGTGAGGTCTCATTCCTCGGCGCGGGGATCTACGACCACTACGTTCCTGCCGTCGTCGACGCGGTGCTCGTCCGCGGAGAGTTCCTGACCGCGTACACGCCCTACCAGCCGGAGATGAGCCAGGGGGTGCTGCAGGCGATCTTCGAGTACCAGACCGCGATCTGCGAGCTCACCGGCATGGACGTGTCGAACGCCTCCGGCTACGACGGGACAACCGTTGCCGCGGACGCCTGCTACCTCGCCAGGCAGGCGACCGGCCGCTCGAAGGTCGTGCTCACCGAGGCGCTGAACCCGCAGGTGCGCCAGGTCGTCAAGACCTACGCACCCGGCTTCGGGCTCGACGTCGTCGAGGTTCCGCACCGCGACGGCGCGACGGATCCGGACGAGCTCCGTGCAGCAGCCGGCGAGGCGGCGTGCGTGATCTTCCAGCAGCCAAACTTCTTCGGCTGCCTGGAGCCGGCGCCGGATCTCGCCGCCGCGGCCAACGACGCGGGAGCCCTGCCGGTCGCGCACGTCGACCCGGTCTCGCTCGGCGTGCTCGAGGCCCCGGGCGCCTACGGGTGCGCGCTCGCGATCGGCGAAGGCCAGTCGGCCGGGAACTACCAGTCGTACGGCGGCCCGCACTATGGATTTTTGGCGGCGCGGTCCGAGTTCATCCGGCGCATGCCGGGCCGAATCTCCGGTGAGACCGTGGACTCCGAGGGCAAGCGCGGCTTCGTCCTGACGCTGCAGACGCGAGAGCAGCACATCCGTCGAGAGAAGGCCACCTCCAACATCACGACGAACCAGACGTTGCTCGCGCTGGCCGGCCTCGTCCACCTCTCGTGGCTGGGACCGCATGGGCTGCGCGAACTGGGGGAGACCTGCCTCGCGCTCTCGCGCTACGCGAAGGAACGTCTGAGTGACGCCGGTTTGGAGCTCGTGTTTCCAGAAAAGGCAACGTTCAAGGAGTTTGCCGTACGCGTCGGACGGCCCGCGAAGGACGCGATCAGCGCTGCGCGCGCCGCGGGCATCCATCCCGGCTACGCGCTCGGTCGCGACTACGCGGGCCTGGACGACGCGCTGCTCGTCGCGGTGACCGAGAAGCGAACGACCCCAGAGATCGACAACCTCGTCAAGGTGCTCGCGGCGTGAAGCTCGTTTACGAAAAGTCCCGCCCGGGCCGGCGCGCGTCCTCGTTGCCGCGGCCCGAGCTCCCCGCCGCGGAGGTGCCGGAAGAGCTTCGCCGCGCCAGTCCGCCCAGGCTGCCCGAGATCTCGGAGCCGGAGCTCGTCCGCCACTTCACCGCTCTCGCGGACCGAACCTTCGGCGTCGACACGGGCTTCTACCCGCTCGGCTCGTGCACGATGAAGCACAACCCGCGCGTCAACGAGCGCGTCGTCAACCTCCCCGGCTTCCGGGACCTGCATCCGCTCCAGGAGGAGGACGCGTCCCAGGGCGCGCTCGAGCTGATGTGGCGGCTGCAGGAGATCCTGGCCGAGATCGTCGGCCTACCGGCGGTGTCGCTCCAGCCGGCCGCGGGTTCACAGGGCGAGCTGACCGGGCTGCTGTTGATGCGCGCGTACTTTGCCGACCGCGGAGAAGGCGACCAGCGGCGCGAGATCGTGATTCCCGACACCGCGCACGGGACCAATCCGGCCAGCGTGACGATGGCCGGCTACAAGCTCGTCGATGTCAAGACCGACCCTCGCGGGAACGTCGACGTCGACGATCTGCGGGGGAAGGTCGGCCCGCAAACCGCGGGCCTGATGCTGACCAACCCCTCGACGCTCGGGCTCTTCGACGAGGGAATCGAGGAGATCACGCGGATCTTCCACGAGGCCGGCGCGCTCATGTACTACGACGGCGCGAACCTGAACGCGATCTGTGGGATCTCGAGGCCGGGCGACTTCGGCTTCGACATCGTCCACTTCAATCTGCACAAGACCTTCTCGCAGCCCCATGGGGGCGGGGGGCCTGGCGGTGGGCCGATCGCCGTCCGCGAGCGGCTGGAGCCGTACCTGCCCGTGCCCGCCGTCGTCCGCGAGGGCGAAGCGTTCCGCCTCGACTACGGGCGGCCGAAGACGATCGGCAAGGTGCGAGGCTTCTGTGGGCCGTTCGGTGTCTTCGTCCGCTCCTACGCGTACATCCGCTCCTACGGCCCGGCGCTTCGGGAGATGTCCGAGGTCGCGGTCCTGAACGCGAACTACTTGCTCGCGCGGCTGAAGGACGCCTATGAGGCCCCGTTCGACCGGCTCTGCATGCACGAGTTCGTGCTCTCGGGCCGCAAGCTGAAGCGCGAGCACGGCGTCACGACGCTCGACGTCGCCAAGCGGCTGATGGACTACGGCTTTCATCCGCCGACGATCTACTTCCCCCTGATCGTTCCCGAGGCACTGATGATCGAGCCCACGGAGACCGAGGCGAAGGAAACGCTGGACGCGTTCGCCCAGGCGATGCTGGCAATCGCGGGCGAGGCGGCCGGCCAGCCCGAGCTGCTGAAGGAAGCGCCGCACGTCCGACCCGTCAAGCGGCTCGACGAGGTTCGCGCCGCGAAGCAGCCCGTCGTGCGCTACCGCTTCGAGCACCATGAGGACCCGCACGGCGCGGGCGAGGCGCGCCAACTCGAGGCCCAGAAGGGCGCCTAGCCGGCCGCAGCGAGCTGCCCGCAAGCCGCGGCGATGTCGCGGCCGCGGGTCAGGCGGACGGTCGTCGGGATGCCGCCCCGCTTCAGTTCGGACTCGAAGGCGGCAACCGCCTTCGGCGACGACCCCGTGAAGCTTCCGGTCGGGTTGTACGGGATCAGGTTCACCTTGAAGATCCTCGGATCGAGCAGCTCGGCAAGCGAGCGCGCCTGCTCGACGCGATCGTTCACGCCCGCGAGCATCACGTACTCGACGAAGACCTTGCGCCTCCGCAGCTCGAAGTAGCGCCGGCATTCCGCGAGGACGTCTGCGAGCGGATAACGGTCGTTGACCGGCATCAGCTGCGATCGGAGCGCAGGCTCGGCCGCGTGCAGCGAGAGCGCAAGGCGGATCGGCTCCTCGACTCCGTCCACGAACTTCCGCAGCCCGGGCAGCCAGCCGACCGTCGACACGGTCGTCCGGCGATGCGTGACCCCGAGATCCGGTAGACGCCGAGCCGCCGTGATCACCTCGTCTACGTTCAGCATCGGCTCGCCCATGCCCATGAAGACGACATGGTCGATCGCTTCGAGGCGGCGAAAATGCAGGGCCTGATCGAGCATCTCGGAGGCGGTCAGGTTGCGCCGGAAGAGCATCTGGCCGGTCGCGCAGAAATCGCAGGTGAGCGGGCAGCCGCTTTGGGAGGAGAGGCACACCGACCGCCTCCCGTCGCGGAAGCGCATCAGCACTGCTTCCACGGGCACGCCGTCGCCGGTGCGGAACAAGGTCTTGACGGTGCCGTCGCGCGAGCGAGCCTCGTGCTCGACCTCGAGCGTTGAGAACGGGATCCGCTCCGCCAGTCGCGAGCGAAGCGCCGCAGGCACATCCGTCATCTCGGCATAGCCATTTGCGCCCCGCGCGGCCCACGACCAGACCTGGCGCGCGCGAAAGCCGGGCTCCCCGTGCCGTTCGAGGGTCTCCTGCAGTGCTGCGATGTCCACCGACTGCAGAATACGGGCGTGATCGATCTCCGTTCCGACACGAAAACCCAGCCGAGCCGCGGCATGCGCGAGGCGATCGCCAACGCCGAGGTCGGCGACGAACAGCGGCGCGAGGACCCCACCGTCAACGAGCTCGAACGGCGCGTCGCCGTGCTGCTGGGACAGGAGGAGGCCGTCTACGTCCCGACCGCGACGATGGCGAACGAGATCGCTCTTCGGACCCTGGCCGAGCCCAGCGACGAGCTGATCGCGGAGGAGAACGCCCATCTCTTGCTCTCGGAGCTCGGGGGGCCGGCGGTGCACGCCGGCCTGATGACCAGGCCGATCCGTGGCCAGGCGGGTCGTTTCGGGCCGGATGAGGTGCAGCGGATGATTCGGCGGGGCGACGACACGCACTCGCCGCGGACGCGCGTCGTCGCGATCGAGAACACGCACAACGCCTCCGGCGGCCGGGTCTGGCCGCTCGAGGAGATTCGGGCGCTCGTGGCGGCCTGCCGCGAGCTCGAACTCGCCGTCCATCTCGACGGTGCGCGCGTTCTCAACGCGGCGGTTGCCAGCGGTGTTCCGGCGGCTGACATCGCCGGGCAGTTCGACACGGTCACGCTCTGTCTCTCGAAAGGCCTCGGCTGCCCGCTTGGCGCGCTCGTCGCGGGCTCGCACGAGTTGATGAAGAGGGCGCGGCGTTTCAAGCACCAGTTCGGCGGAGCGATGCGGCAGGCCGGGATCGTCGCGGCGGCCGGCGTTTACTCGCTTGACCACAACATCGAGCGGCTCGTCGACGACCACGTACGGGCGCGGCGGCTGGCCGAGGGTCTACACGCGGCGGGCGTGCCGGTCGATCTAGAGCAGGTGGAGACGAACTTCGTCCAGGTCAACGTCGGCGCCCTCGACCTCGAGGCGAGCGACGCCCTCGCGAGGCTCGCCCAGGAGGGGGTCGGCTTCTCGGCGACGGCGCACCCGGGCGTTCTCCGTGCGGTCACCCACCTTGACATCGAAGACGATGACATCGAGCAGGCGATCGAGCGGGTTCCGCGGGCGCTCGGCGTGCTCGCTCGCGCTTAAGAGGGCTTAGCGGTCGCCGGCGAAGCCGAAGCCGACGACGAGCGCCACGTAGACGCCCACCAGGGCCCAGCCCTCCCAGCGTCTCGACGTGCCGTCGAAGACGACCGCGGTTACCACGACCGTCGCAAGGGCCATCGCCCCGATCTCCTCCCAGCGGAAGGCGAGCGGCAGCGCGGGCGTCACGATCCAGGCGAGAAGCGCGATCGCGGGCGTCACAAAGAGCGCTACCTGGGCGCTCGACGAGACCGCGATCTCGGTCGCCAGCCGCATGTTCCCGCGCCGGGCGATCACGATCGCACCTCCGTGCTCGGCCGCGTTGCCGACGACAGCGACGATCACGACCGAGATGAAGAACTGCGAGAGCCCGGCAGCCTTCGCGAAGCCGTCGAGCGAATGGACGAGGATCTCGCTCGTCACGGCCGTCGCAGCCGTCGCCAGGGCCAGCGCGATCAGCGCACGACGAAGCGACCACGCGTCGGCACGTTCTTCGTACCCGGACTCGGCGTGCGTTTGCCGGAAGCCGCGAAGCTGGATCGTCTGCACGACGACGTAGATGACGAGCAGGATCACCGCGACCGGGGCGGTCAAGACTGCGAGCGAATGTCGGTCCGGATTGCCGTGCCAGCCCGGGATCGAGGGAGCGAGGAAGAGCAGGACCGCCACCGCGACGAGGCCGAGCTGCAGCAGCAGCGAGTTTCGGTTGATTGGCTTGCCCGACGGACCGATTGCCATCGCCAGCCCGAGTACGAGCAGCAGGTTGGAGATGACGCTGCCGGCCAGTGAACCGCGGACGACGTTCGGGAGCCCGTCCGCGACCGCGAAGACGGCGATGATCAGCTCGGGCGCGTTCCCGAAGCTCGCGTTCAGGAAGCCTCCGATCCCTGGGCCGGTGTGCTCGGCGGCATGCTCGGTCGATTCGCCGATCAGCCAGGCGAGCGGGACGAGCGACGCCGCGGCGAGCACGAACAGCACGACATCTCCCGGATGGAAGGCGAAGTCGACGACGAACGTGATCGGGGCGAGCGCGAGAGACGCCCAGAGGAGCTTTCGCGCCACGCCGATACCCTAACTGCGTGCCCGCGGCGGTCCTTTTCGACTGGGGTGACACCCTGATCCGCTTCGTCTACGACGAGGCTCTCGTCGAGGCCGGCCATCGCGCCGGGCTCGCCGCGCTCGGCCGCGACGACCTGCCCGAGGTGGAGCGAGTGGCGACGCACTTTCGCGAGCGCTACGAGCCGCTCTTCTGGGCGCCCGGCACCGTCGAGGAGCTCGAATACCCCGGGCTCGTCCGCCAGCTGCTCGGCGACTTCGGGGTCGAGGTGGACGACGAGGAGCTGACCCGCTTCCTCGAGGCCGAGCACGCGGCCTGGGATCCGGCGCGGCAGGCTGCGGCGAACACGCCTGCGTTGCTGGAGGCCCTGCGGGCGCGAGGCCTCAAGCTGGGGCTCGTCTCGAACGCGTTCGATCCCGGCTGGCTGCTCCACCGCGATCTCGAGCAGATGGGGCTCGCCGAGCGTCTCGATTTCGCCGTCTTCTCGTCGGAGGTGGGCAAGCGCAAGCCGCATCCGGCGCTCTTCGAGCGCGCGCTCGACGCGCTCGGAGTCGCGGCCGCCGACAGCGTTTTCGTCGGCGACCGCCTCTACGAGGACGTCAGGGGTGCCGGCGAGCTCGGGATGACCACCGTGCAGGCGCTCTGGTTCCGTGCCGACGAACATCCCGAGGGCGGCGAGCCGGACTTCCAGGCGTTCACGCAGATGGACGTCCTGAACGTGGTCGACCGGCTCGCGGCCGCGGTCTAGCTCGTCGACACTACGCGACGCCCTAGCCCCTGACAGCGTGCTTGTCAAGTCTTGCGGAGCGTGTGTCCGTTCGCCCAAAATTCCGACATGGAGACCAAGCGCGACCTCGCGGCCCAGGCGAGCGAGCTGCCGCTGCACCCACAGGACGAGGTCGAGTGCCGCCGCTGCGGTGTCCATTGCGACAAGGTCGTCCATCCCTCAGCCTGCGTCGACCGGGGCTGCGCATTCCTCTACTCGTACGAGGAGTTCGGTCACACCTACGTCGGCTGCATGCAGAAGGTCTTCGACGTCGAGATCGACCTGGATCTGTTGCGCGCCGCCGAGGCGACCGGCGAGTTCGGCGCCGTCAAGGCGACGCGTAAGCCGTTGCCGATCTGCCGCGCGGAGGTCGAGAGCTGCTACGACAGCCGCACCGAAGAGGTCGGCTGCCTCAACCCCGAGTTCTACGAGCTGCCGGTGGGCGAACCCAGCTTCCGGGTCTTCGCCGTTCTGCGTTCTAATCCTGAGCCTGCTTAGTCGGCCGCGCCGGCAAAGCCGCCGCGGCCTTTTTGGCGGCATCGCAAGCGACGCCTCAGACCGACTTACCGCGTCTTCGCGCAGATCCGGCCTGCGGCTTGTTCATAGCTCGGGCGTGAAGCTCTTTTAGTTTCCGCACCTGCTCGGCGTCGGGCCCGTGGCCGTCGGTGCCGGGAACCTCGAGGTAGGCCGGCAGGCCCTGGAGTTTTGGATGTGAGAGGAAGACGCCCAGCTCTTCGCCGATCAGGCCCTCGCCGATGTTGTCGTGCCGGTCTCGGTTCGACCCGAGCGGGGTCTTCGAGTCGTTCACGTGCAGCGCCCGCAGCCGCTCGAGGCCGATCCGCTGGTCGACCTCGCCGAGCAAGCGGTCGAGCTCCTCGCGGTTCGTGACGTCGTAGCCGGAGGCGTAGAGATGGCACGTGTCGAGGCAGATCCCGAGCCGCTCGTGAGCGTCCAGGGCGTCGTAGAGCGCGGCGAGCTCGTCGATCGAGCGGCCGATCGTGTCGCCGGTGCCGGCGGTGTTCTCGATCAGCAGCCAGGTGGTCTCCGAGCAGCGTTTCAGCGCCTTGCGCACCGCCGGTACCACGCGCTTCAGGCTGACCTCGAAGCCGGCGCCCTGGTGCGAGCCGACGTGGAAGACGACCCCGTCGGCCTCGATGCTGGAGGCAACGTCGACCGTGTTCTCCAGAGCCGCGACCGACTTCTCGTAGAGCTCGTCGTTGGGGCTCGCCAGGTTGATCAGGTAGACGGCGTGGCAGACGACGTCGCCGATCCCGGCCTCGGCGCGGCGTTCCTTGCAGCGCTCGAAGTTGGCGGGGTCGTGGTTCGTCGGCCGCCAGGCGCGTGGGCTCTGGGTAAAGATCTGGACACAGTCCCCGCCCATCGCCTCGATCCGGTCGATCGCGGTGTGGATGCCGCCGGAGGTCGACACATGGGCGCCGAGTTGCATCCGTGTGACGCTAGCGCCTGTGGGCACCGCAGTACGCTACTGAGGTGCCCGTCCGAGTCCGCTTCGCGCCGAGTCCGACCGGCTTCCTGCACATCGGCAGCGTCCACACGGCGCTCTTCAACTGGCTCTTCGCCCGTCATGAAGGCGGCGAGTTCTTGCTGCGGATCGAGAACACGGACACGAGCAGGGAGGTCGAAGCCGCCACCGAGCAGATCCAGGAGTCGCTGCGCTGGCTCGGTCTCGACTGGGACGGCGACGTGACGTTCCAGCTCGACCAGATGCCCCAGGCGCAGGATGTCGCGAACCAGCTCGTCGCAGACGACAAGGCCTACGAGGACGAGGGCGCGGTCCGCTTCCGCATGCCCGACGAGGGCACGACCGCCTGGGATGACCTGATTCTCGGCCGGATCGAGTACCCGAACGAGAAGCTCGAAGACGTCGTGCTCGTCCGCTCGGACGGCCGGCCGACCTACAACTTCGTCTCGCCCCTCGAGGACATGCTCGACGGGATCACGGACGTGATCCGCGGCCAGGACCATGTCCCGAACACGCCGAAGCAGCTGCAGATCCTCGCCGCGCTCGGAGCCGAGCTACCCAGGTACGCGCACGTGCCGCTACTGAACGGGCCCGACGGAAAGAAGCTCTCGAAGCGGCATGGGGCGATCACTGTCGAGGAGTTCCGCGCCGCCGGGTTCATCCCAGAGGCGCTCCTCAACTACCTCGCGCTCCTCGGTTGGAGCTACGACGACCACACCGAGGTGATGAGCCGCGACGAGCTGATCCAGCGGTTCTCGCTCGATCGGGTTGGGAAGAGCGCCGCCACGTTCGACTACGAGAAGCTGATCCACCTGAACGGGCTCTACCTGCGGGCGCTCCCGCCCGACGAGTACGCCGACCGCCTGGTCGTCTACCTGCGGGAGCAGGGCTACGACTGGCACGAGGACCTCGTTCGCAAGGTTGCGCCGCTCGTGCAGGAGAAGATCGCCACGCTGGGGGAATTTCCGGGCTTCGCCCGCTTTTTCTTCGAGCGCGTGCCACCCGAGGAGCCGCTCGAGGACGGCGCCGTCCTGCCGGTGGCGGCGGAGGTGCTTGAGCAGGTCGAGCCCTTCGAAGCGGCAACGATCGAGGCGGCGCTACGTGAACTGGCGGAACGGCTCGGTCTTAAACCGCGTCAGGCCTTCCAGCCGATCCGACTTGCCCTGACGGGGTCGAAGGTCTCGCCGGGGCTCTTCGAGAGTCTCGAGCTGCTCGGGAGAGACGAGTCGATCGCACGGATCAGCGCGCCGAGCGGCTTCGGGGGCGCGAGCGGGTCGAGCGCTCGCTGAAACTCGAGCCAGGCGCGGCGGCGAAACTGCGTGGTTGGACGGGGGAGCAGCTCACTCATCGAAAAGGCCGTTCCACGGAACGACGTTTACGACTTCTGAGCGATAAACGCCCGAGGAGGCGAAACGGTTACGGCCGCGGCGAGTAAACGAGGACGCCGCTCGCGAAGAGCGCCAGCCCCAGAGCCCAGACCGGCCAGAGCTGGAGGGTGGCTCCCGTGGCGAAGACCGTCGCCCCGCTGAGGGCGAGGATGGTCGCCGCCAGCGCGTCGCCGCGCGCGGTTGGCTCGGGCTCGGTCTCGAGCTCGGCCGGCAGCGGCTTCGGGGTCGCCACGCGTAGCCGGGCGAGCCGCACCCTGAACAGCGCTCCCCGCCACTCGGGCAGCAGCGGTTCCGCCGCGATGCCGCCGCCGTGCTCGAGGACCTCGGCGATCTCCGCGGTCGCATCCCGGGCGCCGGCGAGAGCCGCGGCGAGCTCGGCGTGCGCGATCTCGGCACCGGCGGGAGGGCGTAGGCCCAGTGCGAGCTCGCTGGCCGCGTGCAGCGCGTACTGAAGCGACGGAAGCCGATCGAGCACGCTGTCCTCGTCGAACAGCTCGGCCGGATCGCCGGCGATCGACTCGAGCTCGGTGAGCGCCCAGGAGAGTCGTTTCCACAGCCCGGAGAGCGCTGCTGCGTAGCCCTCACGCTGCCCACTCGCGACGACAGGTCTCACAGCGCGATCTTACAGCCGAGACGTTCGTCTCCGTCCCATTCGGGGTCGACGGCCCAGCGCGGTTCAGCGGTCGCGCCGCCATGTCGGCGCGACCTCTTCATCGGCATCACAAGCGATGCCTCGGCGCTACAGTGCCTGTCGGCCATGGGGGGAGCCGGACACACCGTGCTTGTCGTCGACGACGACGACAGCCTGCGAATGCTCTGCCGTGTCAACCTCGAGCTCGAGGGATACCGAGTGCTCGAAGCGCCGACGGTCGAGCTCGCCCAAGAGCTGCTCCGGGACGACAGCGTCGACGTCGTGCTGTTAGACGTGCATGTCGGCTCAGGCGACGGGTTCAAGGTGCTCGGCGAGATCGGCGGCGAGCGCGTCGCTCTCTTCACCGGCAGCTACGAGGTCGACGAGCAACGCGCGGCTGAGGTCGACGCGGTGCTGCGGAAGCCGTTCACGCTCACCGACCTCTCGGAGACGGTCGGCCGGCTCGCAGCTGGCGAATCACGCTTGCGCTAGATTGCCTCGCCCTATGAGCGTCACCGCCGTTCGCACACCGGCCGAGTACGAATCCCAGCTCCGCCGCTACCTCTATGACCGCTCCGAGGAAGGGCGCGCTGTCCGGGTCGGCGAGAAGGAAGTCTCGGAGCGGGCGGAGATCGTCGAGCGTTACCGCGATCTCTTCAGCCGGGAGCAGCTCGATGCACTCTGTGCGGCCGAGCAAGAGGCAGCCGATGACAACGACCGCGAGCGCCTCTACCGGCTGCGGAAAACCTGCGAGGCCGGAGTCGTCTCAGCGGAGCTCGCGGAGCGCGAGGACGCGCTCGAGAACGCCATTCTCGCGGCCCGGGTCGACTTCAAGGGCGAGGAGCTCCCCATCCGCTCGGCGCAGGCAAAGCTCGCCGTGCTCCCGGACTACGGCGAGCGGGAGGAGCTCGGCGAGGCGTCGGGCGACCGCTCGGCGGAGTTCAACGCCGAGCGGCTCGAGGTGCTGCGCGCCGCCGAGGAGCTCGAGGCGGAGATCTCGGGCCAGCCCGACCCCGTCGCCCGAAACGAGGAGGAGAAGGGGATCTCGCTCCGGGAGCTCGAGGCCGTCCTCGCGCAGGCGAGCGAGCGCTCGACCGCCGCGTACGTACTCCTCCGCGACCGCTGGTTCGAGCGGCTGCTCGGACCGGAGCGCGCAAAGGTGCCGTCGTCGTACCACGTCGCCTACCTGCGGCGTCTCTCGCCGCTCGAGTCGACGTACACGAAGGACCGCGCCGTCGAGGTCTGCATGGACACGGTCAAACGCCTCGGCTTCGACCTCGAGAACGAGCCGAACATCCGCCTCGATCTCGACGACCGGCCGCAGAAGTCTCCACGCGCCTGCGTGATCCCGTCGGATCCGCCAAGCGTCGTGCATCTGATCACGCGAGCCCAGGGCGGGCTCCACGATTACCAGGCGTTCCTCCACGAGGCCGGCCACGCGCTCCATTACGCGGGCGTCGACCCGAATTTGCCCTACACGTTCCGGAACATCTCGCGCGACCACGCGCTGACCGAGATCTACTCCTACATCTTCGAGGCGATCACCCGCGAGCCCGAGTGGCACGCCCAGTACTTCGGGCTCTCCGACGAGGAGGCGGCACGGAATGCGGAGGCCACGAGCTTCCTCGAGGCCGTGCTCTTCCGTCGCTACACGGCCAAGCTCCAGTTCGAGCTCGACTTCTGGTCGCGATTCAACGAGGACGGCGGCGGGCCGGACGGCTACGAGGAGCGCCTCACCGAGGCAACAGGTGTTCGTTACCGCGCCGACGCCTACCTCGCCGACATGGACGGCGGCTTCTACTCGGCCGACTACCTGCGGGCGTGGATCAGGTCGGCGCAGCTGCGCGACTACCTCGTTCGCGAGATCGGCGAGGACTGGTGGCGGAATGCCGAGACCGGCGATCGCCTGCGCGCGCTGTTCCTGGAGGGAACGCGGCCCTCGAGTGAGGAAATCGCCGCGCGGCTCGGCTACCAGCCGCTGGACACCGCGCCGCTGTTGCGCGAGCTCGGCGTCTAGGAAGCCCGAACCGTCTTCGAGGTCGCCTCGGCCCCTGAGGCTCCCAGGGCCTTGACCGCGAAGACCTTTGCGCCGCTCTTCAGCTCAATCTTCGTCTCGAAGCCGGTGCGCGCCGCGATCCTCACCGGCTTCATGGTCACGGAGCTCGAGCCGGCGAGCACCTGCCACTGCCTGACGTCCGTGGCGCCGTTCCAGCTCGCGTAGACCATCACGCGGCCAAGGCCGATCGTTTGCACGCCGATCGCAGGACGGCTGCGCGGTCGCCCGTGCCAGGTGAGCCGATAGGCGCGATAGGAATCGGCGCCCTTTGCGAAGTGGCCGTCGAAGACGACGTTGCCGTCTTCGTCGAATTCGGTGAACCAGGGGTTCTGGCCCCAGCCAACGAAGGCGTGGCCCTTGCGGAGCATCTGCACGTTTCCCTGGCTGCCGGAGAGCAGGTCCTCCGGGTGGACATACGCATGCAGGAGCCTCACCTGGCGTGCGCGGAGGTCAATGCGAAGCAGCAGCGCGCGCGACTGCTTCTCGACGGCTGGGTTCGCCCCGTTGTCAAAGAGGGAGATCGTGGTTCGCGAGCGCCAGCGTGCGTCGTGCTGCCAGTTGAACGCCGTGCCGGGGCCGAGTGCGAGATCGCTCAGCTTGCCGCCGAGCCGCCACACGATGGCTCCGGTCCGGGGGTTGATCTCGTAGAGCGCGTGCGTATTCCGCCCGGAAATGAGGTACTTGCCGTCAGGACCCAGCGCAACCGAGTTGATGTGGAAGTAGTCGAACGGCTGCGGGCCGCTTCGCTGGGCGTACGACTCCGAAACCGGGACGTGAGCAAGCGCGCTCCACTGGAACAGCACCCGGCCGCTGGGGATGGCCAGCTCCTGAAAGCCGGAATCCATCGTGTCTCCGCGCTGGTCGTAAAACGTGATCAGCGCGGTGTTGCGGGGCGTGATGGTGAACTCGTGCTCGTCGCCGGCGAGGCCGTTCCCGGCGCGGAGGACGGCGATCCGACGGTAGGCGCTGTTGTAGATGACGTAGTGGCCGCTGCCGATCCCGAACGCGGAGTGGCCCTGCCACCAGGTCAGCACTTTGCGGCCGTGGTAGCGCTGGACCCGAAAGTCCGTCGCGCCGAGCGTTTGTGGATGGAACCAGACCGGCCTGCCGCGGTTGTCGAGGATTAGCGGCCCCTCCGGCTCGATCTTCTTCGGTGCGATGAATACGTAGCCCGGGGCGAGGCCCTTTCTCTTGACGTCGATCGTCACCGCGGGCGGCGTGAGGTCGGGCCTCGAGACGAAGTGGAGGAGCTCAGGGTCCTCGGCCGTGTGCACTGAGTCGCCGTACGCAGCTCCGGGGATGGCGCACCCGATGACCGCAAAGGCAAGAGCTTTCCGCAGAGATCCTCCCGTCGTCGGGGGGAGACTAGCGGCGCGCCTGCGAGCGCACGTGCCCGACACGAAAGAGAGGCGCATACGGGATTCGAACCCGTGCCGCCGCCGTGAGAGGGCGGTGTCCTAGGCCACTAGACGAATGCGCCCGGCGGGGCCGAAGTCTAGCCGATCAAATTCAAGCGCCACTTTGAGAGGAAGGGCATCTGCCT
>WNGE01000987.1_pt1 | contig 36946 bp, 37 predicted proteins | sample 5400651 | NCBI WGS metagenome assembly WNGE01 (sample SAMN13153370, study PRJNA577476) | soil metagenome | isolation source: 60 cm soil or saprolite under grassland replicate 2 | place: USA:California | collected 2016-06-15
CGCTGAGCCGCTGGAGTCTTGGCGAGCTGCGCCGGGAGGTCATCGCCGCCGGGCTGGTCGAGGCGGTCTCTGCGGCGACGCTGTGGCGCTGGCTGCACGCTGATGTGCTCAAGCCCTGGCGCCATCACGCCTGGATCTTTCCCCGTGACCCCGAGTTCGCCGCCAAGGCCGGCCGGGTGCTGGACCTGTACCAGGGGGTGTTTGAGGGGGTGGCGCTGCAGCCAGGCGAGTACGTCATCAGCGCCGACGAAAAGACCTCCATTCAGGCCCGCCGCCGCCGGCATGCGAGCTTGCCTGCGGGGCGGGCGCGGCCAATGCGGGTGGAGCACGAGTACGACCGCGGTGGGGCGCTGGCCTACCTTGCGGCCTGGGATGTCCACCACGCCCGCGTGTTCGGCCGCTGCGAGCCCACCACCGGCATCGTGCCGTTCGGCCGGCTGGTCGCCCAGGTCATGGGCGTCGAGCCGTACGCATCAGCCCGCCGTGTGTTCTGGATCGTGGACAACGGCTCCTCCCACCGCGGCCAGGCAGCCGTCAAGCGGCTGGAGGGCAAGTACCACAACCTGCGCCTGATCCACCTGCCGGTGCATGCCTCCTGGCTCAACCAAGTGGAGATCTACTTCTCGGTCGTGCAGCGCAAGGTGCTCACACCCAACGACTTTCATGACCTTGCCGAAGTCCGGCAGCGGCTGCTCGGCTTCCAGCACCGCTACGAGCAGACCGCAGAGCCCTTCGACTGGCAGTACACCCGCACTGACCTGGATCGGCTACTGCGCCGCCTCGATGAGAGCGAGCAGCTCACCATTGCGGCATGAAACCCCACACGGACTTCGAAAACGCAGTACTAAGTCCATTGATCTCTACGCCCCGCCCACGACGCTCTCGGCCTCGTGGGCCGTCCAACCAGCGCCGGAGAGCGACGTCAGCGCGGTCGCCAGAGCCTCGCGACCGGCCACCCAGATGCGCATGTTGCCGCTGCCGCCCTGCAGCTCGTGGTCGATCGTGAGGTCCTCCACGTTGACGCCGGCGGCGCCAAGGATGCGGAAGACCGCAGCCAGGCTGCCCGGGCGGTCGGCGATATGGACCACGAGCTCGCGCAACCCCCGCGGGGACGAGCCCGGTTTGGTGGGGATGTGCAGCCGGGCGCTCTGCGCCTCCGTCAGGACCTCGCGCAGGCCCTCCCGGTCGCCCGTGGCCACCAGCTCGCGGAGCACGGTGATCCGCTGGCTCAGCGCGTCCAGCGCCGCCACGATGCTCGGCGAGTTCGTGGCGCAGATGTCGACCCAGAGGTCGGGCTCGCTGGCGGCGATGCGGGTGGTGTCCCGAAATCCACTGGCGACCAGGCTCCGCAGGGCCGCCGGCGCCTGCACCTGGGCGACCGCGCCCATGAGGGCAGTGGCGGCGAGCTGCGGGAGGTGGCTGGCGAAGGCGACCACCTGGTCGTGGAGGTCGGGGTCGAGAATGAGCGGCCGGCCGCCGAGGTCGCGCACGAAGCGGGTCACGCGGCGGAGCGCGGTGTGGTCCACGTGCGCGGCCGGGGTGAGCACCCAGGACGCTCCATGGAAGAGGTCTGCCCGCGCCGCCTGGGCGCCCCGCTGCTCCGAGCCGGCCATGGGGTGGCCTGGGATGACTCGCCCCAGATTTGTGGACAAACTTGCAAGTTGCGATAGAAGATGAGATTTGGTGCTGCCAACGTCGCTGAGGACGGCGGCAGGGTTGACGGTGTGCGCGCGCGAGAGCACCTCGGCCAGCGCCCGCACCGGCGTGGCGGCCACGACCAGGTCGGCGCCGTCGGCAGCCTCCTCCACCGAACGCGCGCGGATGGTGATCGCCTCGAGCTGGTAGGCGTCGCGGAGCTCGTGACGGTCGGCGTCCATGCCGACGACCTCCGGCACCCCGGCGGCGCGGGCCGCGAGACCCACGGAGGCACCCAGCAGGCCGGTGCCCACGATCGCGAGCCGGTGCGGCCATCTCGAGGTGGCAGGCATGCGGCTCACTCCGGGAGGTCGTCGCGCAGATGCTTGGCGCGATGCAGGTAGACGTGACGGAGGCTGGAGCGGGGGCGAGTCGAGTAGCAGTGGATCAGCACCCGCACGGTGGCAGGGTTGCCGTCCACGACGGAGAGCTCGCGCGCGCACAGCAGCGGCACGTCACCGAGGCCGATGGCACGCGCTGCCGCCGCCGGGAACTCGCTGGTCAGATCCTCGGTGGCGGTGAAGATGATCGACACGAGCTGGTCATGCCCGATGCCGTTGCGCCGCAGCAGCGCTGTGAGCAGCTCGCCGGTCCGCTGGAGGAGCTCTTCGCGCGTGTCGCCCTCCACTGTCGTCGCACCGCGCAGCGCCACCAGCCGCTCCACGTACGGCCCGTCCCCGGATGGATCCTCGGCCACAGCCGGCCACTCGGCTCCAGCGGAGCGCTCAGCGCTCCATCCCTTGGTGGTCACCACCGCCCCCCCCGCTCCATGGACTCTCCTTCGCTTTAATGACATAGCGACAAAACAATCTATCGACATATCCATTTATGGCTCTGTCGGTGCTCCTCGTCAGAGCCCTGCCGCCCGATACAGGCTCCGGACCTCGTCGGGGCGGAGCGCGCGATACTCACCGGGGGCAAGCCCCCTGAGGCGCAGCGGGCCGATGGCGGTGCGTACCAGGCGACGCACAGGTGCGCCGACGACCTCCAGCATGCGGCGGACCTCGCGCTTACGCCCCTCGACCATCACCACCTCGATCATCCGGCGCCGACCGGAGCCAGCTACGACGCGGGCCCGCTCCGCGCGGGCCGGACCGTCCTCCAGCTCGACACCCTGTTGCATGCGCGCAACCGCGCTGGCCGGCAACCGCTCGACCTCAGCAAGGTACCGCTTCTCCACCCCATAGCGCGGGTGGGTGACGCGGTTGGCGAGCTCACCGTCATTGGTGAGGAGCACGAGCCCCTCGCTGTCGCGGTCCAGGCGCCCGACGGGATACACCCGCGGCTCGTCCGGGACCATCTCGACAACGGTCGGCCGGCCCTGCGGGTCGTCGGCGGTGCTCACCACCCCAAGTGGCTTGTTGAGCATCCAGTAGCGCAGACGCTGGTCGAGCACCACGCGCGAGCCGTCGACCTCGACCCGGTCGCGAGTCAGGTCGACACGCCGCCCCATCTCGCGCACGACCTCGCCATCGACCGCCACCCGCCCGGCCCTCATCAGCTCCTCGACCGCCCGGCGCGAACCGATGCCGGCCGCGCTCAGGGCCTTGTTGATGCGGATGCCCTCGGGTCCGGTGGTCTCCTCGTCCGCGCCGGCGGCCAGTCGCGACCGCGCCTGCCGCTCGGGCCGGGCCTGCTCCGGCGGCACCCCACGCTCTGGCCGGGCCCGCCGCTCGGCCCGGTCCGGCCGGGCCTGGCGCTCGGGCTGGACCCGCTGATCGGGCCGTGGATTGGCCTGCCGCGGACGGCGCGGACGGTCGCCATCGGCCTTGCGCGGCCGGCTTGCCGAGGAGCCGCCCGCCGTGCGCGCGCCGCTGGGGCGCGGCCGGCTGGGCCGGCGCCCAGACCGGTCGTTCTGGCTCACTGGCGCACGCCTCCCGGAACGCCGCGACCTCCTGCGACTCCCCTGACGGCAGCGCCGGGTCGGCGCGTCCGCTGGCAGCTCACAGCTGATCCTGCAGGTCAGCCAGATCGACACCCTCCGGCAGATAGTCCTTGACAGGTGGGAGCTGGTCCAGGCTGTTCAGCCCGAGCTGCTCGAGGAAGCTCGGCGTCGTGCCGTACAGGACCGCCTGGCCGGGCCCTTCCTCGTGACCGACCTCGTGGATCAGCCCGCGGGCCAGCAGTGTACGGAACACGCCGTCGACGTTGACTCCGCGGACGTCGGCGACCTGATGGCGGGTCACCGGTTGCCGGTAGGCGATCACGGCCACCGTCTCCAGAGCCGCGCGCGTGAGCCGGCTCTGCTGGCCGGCACGCTGGTACGCCTCGACGGCCTCCCGCGCGCCCGGATGGGTGTACAAGCGCCAGCCGCCGGCCACCGCCCGAACCACGAAGCCGCGCGCATCGCGCGCATACTCCCCCGCCAGCTCGACCAGCACGCCTTCCACCTGAGTGAGACGGGCGCCGACCAGCTCGGCCAGGGTGGCGGCAGGGACCGGCTCGTCGGCCACGAGCAGGATCGCCTCGAGGTTGCGACGCATCCAGCCGCGATCATCCAGCTCGACCGCCTCGAGTACATCGTCGGGCGGCCACGGGCTGCCCTCAGCGGTGCCGGTCGCTTCGTCGGGCACGGAGGCGCCCCCTGCCGTGGTCGGGTCGGCGGGGGCTCGGCTCTGCTCCACCGTGCTGTCCTGCTGCTTGTCGGTCATACGGGCTCCTCGACCATCAGGTCGGCCGGGTCGGCATCGGGATCGCCGCTCCAGCGGACCATGATCGCGCCGAAGGTAGCGGTCTGCTCCAGCTCGATCAACGAACGCTTGTAGAGCTCGAGCAGAGCGAGGAAGTTGATCACCACCTCGATCGTCGGTGCACTGCCGCCGACCAGGGACTCGAACGTGACCGGCCCGCCTCGCCGCAGACGGTCGGCCAGCTCGATCACCGCCTCGCTCACGGTCAGCCTGACCGGGGCGATGTGCTCGGTGCTGACCTCGGGGACCGGCGCCGGGGTGAAGGCGGCGGCCGCAAGCCGCGCCAGCTCCTCCGGCCGGACACCGGCGAGCAGGCTGGGAGCGACCCGCTCGAGCGCCTCATCCGCACCGGCCTGGCGCGGCACATAGGCGAGCTGCTCAGCCATTCGAGCACCGAACAGCCCGGCCACCTGCTTGTAGGCACGGTACTGCAGCAGCCTGGCGAACAGCAGGTCCCGCTCCTCGAGCAGGCTCTCGACCTCATCGGGCTCGCCGTCCGGGCCGGGCAGCAGGCGGGCGGCCTTCAGCTCGAGCAAGGTGGCGGCGATCACCAGGAACTCCGTGGCGACCTCGAGGTTCAGCTCCCGCATCCGGCGGATCTCCGCGAGGTAGTCCTCAGTGATGCTGGACAGCGAGACCTGCCAGATGTCGACCTGCTGGCGCGCGATGAGATGGAGGAGCAGGTCGAACGGCCCCTCGAACACCCCGGTCTTGACCACGTAGTCCATTTATCTATTTATCTGCTCATCGCTTTATCCGCTCATCACTACATCGATATACCCATCGGGAGACATCGTGCGTTGGCGAGGAACCCTCGGCGGCCGTCGAGACAGCCCGATCGCCGATCGTAGCCACCCGGCGGTCCGGGAACAACGACCCTCCGGTCCAGGGGCCTTCATCCGGACGGAGACGCTCCGGATGAAGGGGCCGCCGCCGGCCGCAATGCCCTCATGGCCGGGCACGGCCCGGCCGGGCTCGACGCGCGAGAACGTCTGGGGTGGGCAGGCGCTGCAGGGCGCTGTCAGGCGAACAGGTCGATGCCGACCAGCCGGAGGATGAAGCTGGTGATCGCGTCGAAGAAGGGCGTCAGCAGGCTCGGCGCGAACAGCAGCAACGCGAGCAGCAGGAAGATCCCGTAACGGTCGAGGAAGTAGATGATCCCCTGGTGTCTCTGGGGCAGGACGATCGACAACAGCCGCGAGCCGTCCAGCGGGGGTATGGGGAGCAGGTTGAAGACGCCGAGCACCACGTTCAGCGTCACCAGCCTGCCCAGCAGGGAGAGCGCGAAGTCGTTCGGGCTCCCCTCCAGCGCGAAGCGCAGCGCCACGGCGCTGAGCAGGGCGAGCACGAAGTTCGACGCGGGGCCGGCCAGTCCCACCAGGGCGGCGCCGGCGCGGCGGTTGCGGAGCTGGAAGGGGCTGAACTGCACTGGCTTGCCCCAGCCGAAGCCCGCCAGGATCAGGGCGAGGCTGCCGAGCGGGTCCAGGTGGGAGACCGGGTTCAGGGTCAGTCGCCCCTGCGAGCGCGGCGTGGTGTCGCCCTGCAGGGTGGCGACGGCGGCGTGGCTGAACTCGTGCACGGTGATTGCCACCACGATCGCGACGACGAACGCGACGAACGCCTGTGGATTGTCACGCAACAGGTACAGGGGCGAACCCACGCAAGGGCCTCCGGAGGACGACTCAAGGTGTCGAGATCAGCACAGCAGGCAGCGCGCCGCTCGAGCGTCACCCTAGCATGGCGGCGATAAAGGCGCCGTGCATGCTCCACAGCTCAGAAGAGTGGCGTGATCAGCTCGCGCACCAGCGCGGGCGCGGGCACGGGACGGTCGCTCCACCCCAGCGAGGCGAGCAGCCGGGTGGCCGCCTCGTCGGCCGCCACGGCCGTCCGTGCGAGGATCCGCCCGATCGGCTGGCCGGCCGCGACGCGGTCGCCGATCTTGATCGGCATCTCGACGGCGACCGCCGGGTCGATCGGGTCCTCCTTGCGCTGCCGGCCGGCTCCAAGCGCCGCCGCCACCCGGCCGACCGCCTCGGCGTCGACGGTCGCGAGCCAGCCGTCGGCCGGCGCGGTGACCTCACGCTCGACCGGGGCGCTCGGCAGCAGGGAGAGATCGTCGGCGACCCGCGGGTCGCCCCCTTGGGCGGCCACCAGCTCACGGAACCGCTCCAGGGCGTCACCCCGCTCCAGGGCGAGCCGCGCGCGCTCGCGTCCCGCCTCCGGGTCGGGCGCGACGCCTGCCAGCACCGCGAGCTGCGCCGTCAACCTCAAGCAGAGATCGAGGATCCGTCCGTGGCGCTCGCCCCTGAGGATCTCGACGGCCTCGCGGACCTCGGCAGCGTTGCCGACGAGATCGCCGAGCGGCTGGCTCATGTCGCTGACGACCGCGGCGGTCCTCCGCCCCGCGGTCGCGCCCAGGTCGACGCAGACGCGCGCCAGCTCGACCGCCGCGGCGGTGTCCTTCATGAAGGCGCCCGAGCCGGCCTTGACGTCGAGCAGGATGCAGCTCGCCCCGCCGGCGAGCTTCTTGCTCATCACGCTCGAGGCGATCAGCGCGGTGCTCGCCACGGTCGCGGTGACGTCACGGAGCGCATAGATCGCCCGGTCGGCGGGGACCAGGTCGGCGCTCTGCGCGGCGACCGCGAGCCCGATGCGCTGGACCTGGCCGAGCAGCTCCTCCGCGGTGCGCTCGACCTTGAATCCCGGGATCGACTCGAGCTTGTCGAGCGTTCCGCCGGTGTGCCCGAGACCCCTTCCGGACAGCTTGAGCATCTTCATGCCCAGCGCCGCGGCCAGCGGGCCAACCACCAGGGTGGTGCCGTCCGCAACGCCGCCGGTGGAGTGCTTGTCCACCGTCGGCCCGTCGAGCCGGCTGAGGTCGAGCCGCCGGCCTGAGGCGATCATCGCGCCGGTCAGCGCCTCCGTCTCCGCGCGAGAGAAACCCCGCAGGTAGCCGGCCATGAGGAAGGCTGCCATCTGGTAGTCGGGCAGCTCACCGCGGGCGTAGCCGAGGACGAACGCGGCCAGCTCGGCCGCTGGCACCTCGCCCCCATCGCGCTTGCACGCGATGAGGTCGACGGGGCTCACTGCGAGGAGAGCCGCTTCACCAGCGACGCGTCGGCGCCGTCGCGCTCGAGCTCGGAGAGGACCTGGGCGATCGCCTCCCGCACCAGCCTGCCGCGGTCCACGGCGATGCCGTGGCGGCGGAGCTGGAGGCGGGCGTTCTCGAGGTCCATCAGCTCCTCTGCGGTGCAGTAGAAGGTGACCTTCTCGTCGTGGCGCTGACGCCCGCTCGGCACCCGCTCAGCGGGCGGCTCGTCGCCCGCCCTGGTGCCGTCGGCGGCCGCGCGCTTGGCCGCCCGTGACCCCCGGCCCCGCTCCATCGAGGTGACCCGGAACAGCTCGTCCGCCCCGGGCAGGCTGGCCCGACCCTTCATGACGCCAATACCTCCTTGGCCAGCTCGCGGTACGCGGCCGCGCCAGATGAGTCGGCGGCGTAGGTGAGGATGCTCTGGCCCGCCACAGGTGCCTCGGCGAAGCGGATCGTCCGGCCGATCACCGTCCGGAAGACCTGATCGCCGAAGGCGTCCTCCACCCGGCCGAGCACCTCCCGTCCGTGGACAGTCCGAGCATCGTACATGGTTGCGAGGATGCCTACGATCTCCAAGTTCGGGTTGAGGCGCTCGGTGATCTTGGAGATCGTGTCCATGAGCAGCGCCATCCCCCGCAGGGCGAAGTACTCGCACTCCAGCGGGATGAGCACGCCGTCGGCGGCGGTGAGAGCGTTCACCGTGAGCAGGCCGAGGCTCGGTGGGCAGTCCGTCAACAGGAAGTCGTAGCGCTTGCGCAGTGGCCGCAGGACCCGAGCCAGCGCCTGCTCGCGCGCGACCTCGCCAACCAGCATCACCTCAGCAGCGGCCAGGTCGATATTCGAGGGGAGCAGGTCCAGTCCGTCGATCTTGCTGCCGGTGATCACCGCCGCCGCGTCCCGCTTCGGCTCCATCAGCAGGTTGTAGAGGGTCTGCTCGAGCGTCAGCGGGTTCAGCCCCAAGCCGACCGAGAGCGCGCCTTGCGGGTCCATGTCCACCAGTAGCACCCGCTTGCCGTGCTCGGCCAGGGCCGCGCCGAGATTGATCGCGGTCGTCGTCTTGCCGACGCCGCCCTTCTGGTTCGCCAGGGCGATGACCCTTCCCATCCGGCCCCTCCCGCGGCAGCCGGCATCAGCCGGGCTGAAGAAACGCCTCTTGATTTGTCTATATGCATCCTTATCACTAAGTCGATAAAGTGCTAAATGGCTTTAGTTCCTTGGCGATCTGTCGATCCATCGTCTGATCCATGAGGCGATCAAGCGCTCGGAATCATATCCGCCGTGCCAACTCGGCGAAAGCATCGTCCACAGGTCCGAGCTGAGCAGAAGCCCCTGTGCGCCGAGCCGTTCGGCATCCCCTGGCCTGCGCCCGCCTGACCTGCGCCCGCCTGACCTCCCCTGCGTCAGCCCAGCGAGGCGCCGCAAGGATCCGGAGCGGCGTAGCTGCGGATGTGGTACGACGAACGCGGCGGGGGTGAACCGCTGGTCCTGCTCCACGGCGGAGCGGTCGACTCACGGTTCTTCGCGGCCAGCATCGACCTGCTGGCCGACCGGTTCCGCGTCTTCGCTCCCGATGCCCGTGGGCACGGCAGAACTCCGGACGTCGAGGGTCCCTTCACCCACGCGGCGCTGGCGCGGGACGCGATCGCGTTCCTGGAGACGGTGGTGGGTCGGCCCGCGCATCTGGTCGGCCACGGCGAGGGCGCGAGCGTGGCGATGCACGTCGGCCTGCGCCGCCCCGACCTGGTCAACCAGCTCGTCGTGATCGGCGGCGACGTTCGCCGCGACGATCACGTGCCCGGCGACAGCCAGAACCGGGTCGACGTCGGCGCGGTGGTCGCGGCGTTCGGGGCGAGCTACGGCGAGGTGTCACCAGAGGGCGAAGAGCACTACCGGGTGGTGGTCGAGAAGGACGTGGAGATGCTGGCCGAGGGGCCGACGGTGATGCAGTCGGAGCTGGGCGGCATCACCAGCCGGACCCTGGTGATGGCGCTGGCGACGACGATGCCGTGCCGCTGGAGCACACGCTCGCGCTGTACCGAGGGATCGCCGACTCCGAGCTGGTCGTCGTCCCCGGCACGTCCCACTTCCTGGTTCAGGAGAAGCCGGCGCTGTGCAACGCGATCATCGTCGAGTTCCTGACCACCGGACCCGTCCCGACCGTGGCGCCGATTCGCCGCGCAACCCGACCGCGCCCAAGCGCCAGGTGAGTGGCGGCCCCAGCGTTGGGTTGCCTGGATGGCCTCGGGACTGCGCAGCCAGATCCCGACCAGCGCCATGGGCCAGCACATGTCGACGCCGGACCCGGCCACCAGCCCCAACGCTGCGAGGGTGCGGGCGGCTGGGGTGTGGAACCGGAACCGAGCCGTCCTCCAGCCAGCCTGGTCCAGCCGCCGCCCCGCGGCCGTCAGGATGTCGGCGGTGACGCGCACGTCGGTGGCCCCGGCCAGCCCGCCCAGACACAACGACCTCGGCCCACCGGCCGCTGAAGGCCACGGCAGCTCAGCTTCTGTGCTGTGGTCAGGCAAGGCCGATCAAGGCGCAGGGCCCGAGCTGGACGTCTTCTGCTGTGGTGGTGCGTCGGGTGCCCGGATTGGATGTGGCGGCATTGGATGTGGCGGCATTGGATGTGGCGGCAGCGGTGACACTGGCGGTGTTCCTGGCTGCGGTGTCGATGGTGGCGCGGGTGACCCAGCCGCAGGCCCGTCCGGTCACCACCGTCGGGGTGGCGCTGCTGGTGGTGTGCGGATCGGCGCTGGCGCTGCGGCGGGTCAGGCCGCTGCTGGCCTGCACGCTGGCGGTCGGCGCCGCGGTCGCCTACCTGGGATCACCGCACGCCCTGGCTGGCCACCATCGGCGGGCTGCTCGCCGTGGTCGGATGGCTGCCGCTGTCGGCCCTGACCGCACTGGACGACCTCACCAACGCCATCGCCCACCTGCCCGGCAGCGCCGCCTCCGCCCAGCTGTGGGACCGGTTCAGCACCGATGACGATCGCCGCGTTCGTCCTACCAGGCCGCCCCCCATCATCGGTGACATCGCCCTGACCCTCCTCGCGCTCGCCAGCCTCCCCGCGGCCCGAACCATGGCTACCCGGCCGTAACACATCGGGTCGGCCCGTAGTCCCTGGCGCGGTCCGGAGGCGACCACGTCCCGTGGTCACCACTCTCCGTGGTCGCCTTCGGCCGCTGCCCGCTCCTTCGCTTGCAAAAGCAAGCACTATTCGAACATCATAATTCAACACTGGCTGACATGTGGATAACCCTTCGATGTGCCGCGGGATGAAGCGGTCCGAGCCGCGCCCGGACGGGGTCCAGGGAGCCGGACGGGTATCCCGGATCGGGTAGGTTTGCCGCTTGCAGCGGACACCGTTGGCGAACTCGGAGACCTTGCCGCGCCCGTGCAAAGCACGACCACGGGCGCGGCGATCAAGCGAATCAGCGCGCCAAGCTGTTGGTGTGGCTGCGCCAGCACCGCAAGCCGCCGGAACCGGAGACCGTCCGGCGCTCTAGCTCCCGTGCGGCCCGTACACGATCACAGCCACGCCCAGCAGGCACAGCACCGCGCCGAGCAGGTCGAAGCGGTCTGGACGAAAGCCGTCCACCAGCACGCCCCAGGCGAGCGAGCCGGCAACGACCACGCCGCCGTAGGCGGCCAGCACCCGCCCGAAGTGCGGGTCGGGCTGGAAGGTGGCAACGAACCCGTAACCGCCCAGCGCCAGGACCCCGGCGCCGACCAGCAGCATGCCGCGGTGTTCCCGGACGCCCTGCCAGACCAGCCAGGCCCCACCGATCTCGGCGAGCGCGGCCAGGACGAACAGCGCGACGGAGCGCAGCACGGTCATGGCGTCACAGTAGCCTGCCACGGGGCACGGCCGGGTGCGCGGGAGCCAAGCCGCGGGACCGGCCAGGAGCCGGGTCAGGGAGCGAGGTCGGCGGCGAACGATCGGCCGGGGCCGACCTGCTCGACCTCGAGCAGATCGGCGACGGTCGCGCCCAGGTCCGCGAAGGTGGCCCTGTCGGCGAGGTGCGTGCCGGCCGTCCCGCCCGGGCTGAAAGCGACCATCGGGACCAGCTCGCGGGTGTGGTCGGTGCCGGGGGCGGTCGGGTCGCAGCCGTGGTCGGCGGTGAGGAACAGCCAGTCGGCGGCGCCCAACCCGGCCGTCACCTCGGGCAGGCGGGCGTCCAGCTCCTGCAGGCTGCGGGCGTAGCCGGCGGCGTCCCGCCGGTGGCCGTACAGCATGTCGAAGTCGACCAGGTTGGTGAAGACCAGGGTCCGCTCCGCGCCTGCGCTCTCCGCATCGCGCAGAAAGCGCACGGTCGCGTCCAGGGAGGTCTGGTTGTCACCGGTGTGGTCGCAGCCGCTGAGGCCCCGGCCTGAGAAGATGTCCTCGATCTTGCCGACGCCGAGCGTGGTGACGCCGGCCTTGGAGGCCGCCTCCAGCACCGTCGGGCCGGGAGGTGGCAGGGCATAGTCGCGGCGCTCCTTGGTGCGGAAGAAGGCGCCAGGCTCGCCGTCGAAGGGACGGGCGATCACCCGACCGACCGCGTGGGGACCGGTGAGCAGGCGCCGGGCCGCCTCACACCAGCGGTAGAGCCGCTCCAGCGGCACCACCCGCTTGTGGGTGGCGATCTGGAACACCGAGTCGGCCGAGGTGTAGACGATGGGCTTGCCGCTGGCCAGGTGCTCGGCGCCGAGCTCGGCGATGATCTCGGTGCCGGAGGCGGGCTTGTTGCCCAGCACCCCGCGCCCGATGGCCGCGCTGAACGCCTCGATCACCTCGGGCGGGAAGCCGTCGGGATAGGTGGGGAACGGCGACTCCAGCACCACCCCCATCATCTCCCAGTGCCCGGTGGTGGTGTCCTTGCCGGCGGAGCGCTCGGCCATGCGCGCGACCACCGCCTCGGCCGGGTCGGCCGGAGGCACGCCGGCGATCCCGGTGAGCCGGCCGAGCCCCCAGGAACCGAGGGTGGGCAGCGCGAGCCCGCCCACCGCCGTGGCGGTGTGGCCGATCGTATTCGCGCCCTCGTCGCCGTAGGCGGCGGCGTCCGGCGCCGCCCCGACCCCGAGCGAATCGCAGACGAGCACCACGAGCTTGCGCGCTCGCTGCGCCATCAACGCGCCCGCTTGCAGGAGATGCACAGCCGGGTCGCGGGCAGGGCCTCCAGGCGCTCCTCCGCCACCGGCTTCCCGCAGCGCTGGCAGACGCCGTAGGTTCCCGCGTCCATGCGCTTCAGGGCCTCCTGCACCTCGTGCAGCGTGTCACGCAAGCTCTTGACCATCGTGAGCAGGTTGACGCGCTCGGCCGTGGCCTGGCCGGCATCGGCGAAGCCCTCTTCCAGGAAGGGTCTCTCGATGCCATCGGCGTCGTGCCGCGCCCCGAGCTCCTGGAGCTGGCGCAGCAGCGCCACTTCCTCGCCGGTCAACCGCTTCCGCAGCTGATCCGTCGTCTGCTGGTCCATCGCGCTCCTCCGTTGGGTCAGGGGCGGCCGGTGACGGCTCGGGCCGGCCCTGGCATGTCCAGGGATGCCGACCGAGCCGCTCCAGCACCGGGAACGGGACGATGCCTGCTCGTGCGGGCCGGCCATGCCCGGCAGACACGGGCATGGCGGTGGAAGTAACTAGTCCAAGTAAGGAAGAAAGACTACAAGATCATTGTGCCCGTAGAGCCGGGCGGCCGGGAGGGGCAGATCGCGCTCGCGGGTGAGAATGCAGGTAGACCTCGCGAAGCCGATCCGGGGTCACCTTGGTGTAGACCTGGGTCGTGGCCAGGCTGGCGTGGCCCAGCAGCTCCTGCACGCTGCGGATGTCCGCGCCGCCGGCGAGCAGGTGGGTGGCGAAGGAGTGGCGCAGCACGTGGGGCGAGACGTCGGCCTCCAGTCCCGCGTGCCTGGCGTGGCGGCGCAGGATCTTCCAGCACCCCTGGCGGGTCAGCCGCGTGCCCCGCGCGTTGAGGAACAGCGCCGGCCCGGAGCGAGGTCCGGCCAGCGCCGGTCGGCCCCGGACAAGGTAGGACGTAAGTGCTTGGCGCGCCGAGCGGCCGAGCGGGACCTGGCGCTCCTTCGACCCCTTGCCGAAGGCGCGCACGGTGCCGTCGTCCAGATCGACGTCGTCGACGTCCAGGGCAGTCGCCTCGCTGACCCGCAGCCCGGCCGCGTACAGCGTCTCGAGCAGTGCCCGGTCGCGCATGGCGCGCGGGTCGTCGCCGGCCACGGCGCCGAGCAGGGCCTCGACCTGCTCGATCGACAGCGCCTTGGGCAGCGAGGACGGCACTCTCGGAGTGCCGAGGTCGTGCGAGGGGTCGGTGCCGGCGAGGCGCTCGCGCACCAGGAAGCGGTGGAAGCCCCGCACCGCGGCCAGGCTCCGGGCGATGCTGGAGGCGCGGTAGCGCGTGCCGACCGGGGTGGCACCGGCGCGCAGCGCGCCGAGGAAGGCGACCAGGTCCTGCTCCTCGGCCCGGGCTGGGTCATCGATCCCGGATGCCGCCAGCCAGGCGGCGTAGCGGTGCAGGTCGCGGCGGTAGGCGCTCAGGGTGTTGGCGGCCAGACCGCGCTCCACCGCCAGATAGTCCAGGAAACGTCGCAGGGCGGCCCGGGAGGTCGGGCTGACCGGCGCGCTCGGCAGGCCGGCGCCGTCCCGGGCCGCTGCGGGCCCGGAGCCGTCGGCTGCGGCGGGTGTGCGGGCCATACCGACTCAGTGCCCTTTGTCCAGCCCGGGGATGAGCTCGTCGAGCGGCTGCCAGGGGAGCTGGTGCGCCTCGGCCACCGGCTCGCTGACCAGCACCCCTCGATACACGTTCACCCCGGTCGCCAGCGCCGGGTCGTGCCCCACCTCTGCCTCGAGACCGCCGCCGGCGATCGCCAGCACGTAGGGCAGGGTCACGTTCGTCAGCGCGTAGGTCGACGTGTGCGGCACCGCGCCGGGCATGTTCCCCACGCAATAGTGGACCACGTCGTCGACCACGAAGGTGGGGTCGGAGAAGGTGGTGACGTGACTGGTCTCGAAGCAGCCGCCCTGGTCGATCGAGATGTCCACCAGCACGGCGCCGGGCCGCATGGCGCCGACCAGCTCCCGGGAGATCAGCCGCGGCGCCCTGGCGCCGGGGATCAGCACCGCGCCGATCACCAGGTCCGCGTTCACGACCAGCTCCTCCACAGTCCTGCGGCTCGACGTCAAAGTGAGGATGCGACCCTTGTGGATGGCATCGACCCAGCGCAGCTTGTCCACGTTGGTGTCGAGCAGCACCACCTCGGCCTCCATGCCCGCCGCCACCTGGGCCGCGTTCTGGCCCGCCATGCCCGCTCCCAGCACCAGCACCCGCGCCGGCGCCACGCCCGAGACGCCACCCATGAGCACCCCGCGGCCGCCCTGCTCGCGCTCCAGCAGGTGCGCGCCGGCCTGTGGGGCCATGCGCCCGGCGACCTCGCTCATGGGCGCCAGCAGCGGCAGCCGTCCGTCGCCGGTCTGGACGGTCTCGTAGGCGACCGCGGTGGTGCCGCTGGCGCACAGCGCCCTGGTCAGCTCGGCGCTGGCGGCCAGGTGCAGGTAGGTGAAGAGCACCTGCCCGCTGCGCAGGCGCGAATACTCCTCCGGGATCGGTTCCTTGACCTTCAGTACAAGGTCAGCGCTGGCCCACAGCTCGTCAGGGTCGGTGACGATCTTGGCGCCGGCGTGGACGTAGGCGTCGTCGCGGATGACCGAGCCGGCCCCGGCATCGTGCTCGATGAGGACCTGGTGGCCTGCGTCGGTGAGCTCATGGACGCCGACCGGGGTGATGGCGACTCGGTACTCGTGGTCTTTGAGCTCGCGCGGAACCCCCACCTGCATGAGCGCGCCCCTTCCAGTCACTGTCGGCCGTCGTTGGCCTGGAGGGCTTCTCAGGTACCCCGTGCCTGGCGTCGACAGCCTGGGGGCGGCGAGAAGCCGTGGGACGGCACGCACCGCGGGCACTCGACGGGCCCTCCAGGCCAAGTCTACGGGACCCGGCGGCGGGCGGCGCGGGTGGCGGGCGCATCGGGAGCAGGGCGGCCGGCGGGGTCGGGAGCCCAGCCGCCAGCCTGCTTGAGGCCGTAGAGCGTCAAGGCGACCAGCGTCTTGGAGTCGCCCGGCGGCCGGGCGGTGGCCGCCGTCAGCGCCTCCCCGTAGTCCAGCCGGACGACCTGCAGGCCCGCCTCCTCCCAGTCGGCCTCGGGTGCCCGTCCGTCGTCGATGGGGCGCACCCCCTCGGCGAGATACAGGTCGACCACCTCGTCGCTCCAGCCCGGGGTGGTGTAGAAGGTGACCAGCCAGGTCAGCGTGCCGCCCTCGACCTGCAGCTCCTCGGCCAGCTCGCGGCGCAGCGCGTCCTCCACCAGCTCACCCCGCACGTCGTACTTCCCGGCCGGGATCTCCAGCAGCCTGCCGCCGATCGCCTGGCGCCACTGCTCGACCAGCAGGACCTTCCCCTCGTCGTCCACGGCCAGGGCGGCGACCGCACCGGGGTGCTCCACCACCTCACGCGTTCCGGTGCGGCCGTCCGGGCTGGCGATCCGGTCCACGCGCACGTCGACGACGTGGCCGCGGAAGGGCCAGCTGCGCCCAAGGACCTGGAACGGCGGCTCTGCGGCGACCATGGTCAGGCGTGGCCGTCGGTCGACGGGTGCTGGTGTGCTCCGTTGTCGGTGACCTGGACGTCGTTGTCCACCGCAGGCACGAACAGGCCAGCGCTGGGTGTTGGCGCGCGCACGTGACCCTGCCCGACCGACTCGGCGTCGGCCGCCGGCGCAGCGTCCGGGACGTGGACCAGCTCGGCAGGACGGGTGACCGAGGCCCCCGCGAGCGCCTCCGCCGCCGGAGCTCCCGCCGCCGGAGCTCCCGCCCTGGCACCGGCCGGAACGGCCGTGCCGCGCGCGCGGGCGTCGGCCAGCTCCGTGGCCGCGCCGACGAAATCGCGGAACAGCGGATGGGGACGCGTGGGGCGGGAGCGGAACTCGGGATGGAACTGCCCCGCCACGTAGTACGGGTGGTCGGGCAGCTCGATGATCTCGACCAGGCGACCGTCCGGGGAGGTCCCGGACATCACCAGACCAACCTCCTCCAGGCGCCGACGGTAGCGGTTGTTGACCTCGTAGCGGTGCCGGTGGCGCTCGAAGACCAGGCCGTCACCGTAGGCGTGCTCCGCCCGGCTGCGCTTCAGCACGCGGCAGGGGTACAGGCCCAGGCGCATGGTGCCACCCATGTCGGATACGCCGCGCTGGTCGGGCATGAGGTCGATGACCGGGTACGGCGCCTCCGGGTCGAACTCGCTGGAGTTGGCACCCTCCAGCCTGGCGAGGTTGCGGGCGATCTCGATGACCGCGCACTGCAGCCCGAGGCAGATGCCGAGGAAAGGCACCCGCCGCTCACGGGCGAAGCGGGCCGCCTCGACCTTGCCCTCGACCCCGCGGACCCCGAAGCCGCCGGGGATGAGGATGCCGTCGACCGTGGCGAGCACGGCGCGGCTGGCCGGGTCCTCCAGATCATCGGAGGCGACCCAGACGACGTCCACGTCGACCCCGTGGTGGAAGCCGGCGTGCTGCAGCGCCTGGGTCACCGACAGGTATGCGTCGGGAAGGTTGATGTACTTCCCGACCAGGGCGATCCGCACGGTGCGGCGCGGGTTGCGGATGCGCTTGACCAGCGCCCGCCACTCGGTCAGGGCCGGCGTGGCCGCCTTGGCCTCCAGCCGCAGGTGGCGCACGAGATAGTCGTCCAGCCCCTCGTCGTTCAGGACCAGCGGGATCTCGTAGATCGAGTCGGCGTCGGGCGCGCTGATCACGCCCTCGACGTCGACGTCCGACAGCAGGGAGATCTTGCGCTTGAGGGCGTCGGTGATGGGCCGGTCGGTGCGGCAGACGATCGCGTCCGGCTGGATGCCGATCGAGCGCAGCTCACGCACGGAGTGCTGGGTCGGCTTGGTCTTCAGCTCGCCGGACGGCGCGATGTAGGGGACCAGCGAGACGTGGCAGAAGAACACGTTCTCGCGGCCGATGTCGTGGCGGAGCTGGCGGATGGCCTCCAGGAACGGCAGCGACTCGATGTCGCCGACGGTTCCGCCGACCTCGGTGATGACCACGTCGGCGTCCTCGGCCACGCGCAGGATGCGGGCCTTGATCTCGTTGGTGATGTGCGGGATCACCTGAACGGTGTCGCCGAGGTACTCGCCGCGGCGCTCGGCGGCGATCACCGTCTGGTAGATGGCCCCGGTGGTGACGTTCGAGTCCCGGTAGAGGTTCTCGTCGATGAAGCGCTCGTAGTGGCCGAGGTCCAGATCGGTCTCGCAGCCATCGTCGGTCACGAAGACCTCGCCGTGCTGGAACGGGTTCATCGTCCCAGGGTCGACGTTGATGTACGGGTCCAGCTTCTGCATGGTCACGCGCAGGCCACGCGCTTTCAGCAGGCGGCCGAGTGATGCGGCGGTGAGACCCTTGCCGAGCGAGGATGCGACCCCGCCGGTCACAAAGATGTGCTTCGCCAAGTTCAGTTGACCCCCTTTGGACCCCCTGGGGGGACCGGATGCTCACCTCACAGGCCACCCGGCCATGCGGGTCCTCGGGATGTCAGGGTACCACGTGAGGATGGCCGTCCGGCCGCCGCGGCGAGCCGGTTGGCAGACGAATGGTCGCCGGGTACGGCACGCTAATGGACGTTGCGGCCGAAGTTGTCGGCGGCGCGGAGCCAGCGGTTGCCGTCGATGACCCGCGAGAAGGAGACCCGCTCACTGGCCGCCTGCAGGACCAGCAGCACGACGGCCAGCGCCCAGAGCAGCCATGGCGGCCCGGTGACGAGCAGCACGCCCACCACCGCGCCGATCGCGTTGGCGCCGGCGTCGCCCAGCATCCCCCGCTCGCTCAGGTCCAGGGGCAGCGCCGCGGCAGCGGCGCCGGCCAGCCCGGCCGACCAGGCTCCGCCGGTCGGCTCGAGCACGCAGCCGACCACCCAGAGCGGCAGGAACACCTTCGCGCAACGCCCCGGCCGCAGGTCCAGCAGGTTGGCGAGGTTGGCGCTGGAGGCGATCACCACCGCCGCGACCAGCACCAGGTACCAGGGCCGCTCCAGCCCCACCGCCAGCGGCGCCACCACCAGCGCCAGCAGCATGCCGCCGAGCAACTTGACCGCACCACCGGTGAGGCGGCCCCGCGACAGCGCCGTCAGGTGCCCGCGGAAGCCGCGGAGGCCCTGGTCGTCGACCAGATCGTCGACCAGGCCGAGCAGGGCGAACCCGAGCCCCGCGAGCAGCGCGGCGACGGCCGGGCCGTTCGCGGCGATGGCGACCCGGGACGTCCAGCCGGGCGCCAGCTCGCCCAGGAGCGCCAGCGGTCCCGCCCAGGCCAGCAGCCCGATCGTCAGCACCAGGCCGAGGCCGGCCACCACCGTGCGCCGGCGGTAGTTGGTCCGCGACAGGTTGGTGGTCGTCAGCGCCGCCAGCAGCTGCGGGGCCGCCCAGCGGCCCACCGCGAAGCCGACCAGCAGGCCGGGCAGCACGGCGACGAGCGGTCCCATCTCAGGCACCTCCGCTCCCCCGCCACATGCGGCGGCGGGCCAGCTGGCGCACGATCGCCCCCGCCTGCCGGCCGCGGTGCAGGATCCCCGCGAGGTCCCGTCCGGTGGCGGCGTGGCGCAGGTCCACCTCGACCTCGATCAGCTTCAGGCCGGCGCGGAGCGCGTCCACGGTCATGGCGACTTCCACCCCGAAGCCCGGGGCGAACGGGATCAGCAGGGGGAGCGCCGACCAGCGCAGCGCCCGCTGGCCGGAGAGCGGCTCGACCAGCCGGCGCCCGCTGGTCCGCTCCATGCCCCAGCGCGCGATGCCCATCGCCAGCCCGAACCCGCCGGCGCCAGGCTGCGGCGGCAGGTCGGCGACGGCCACGTCCGCCTCGCCGGCGAGCACCGGCGCGAGCAGGGCCTGCAGGCCGGCGGCGGTGTCGCCGAGGTCGGCGTCGGCCAGCAGCAGCACCTCGGGCTCGGGGGTGAGGCCGTCGGCGACCCGTCCCATCAGCGCGGCCAGGCCGGCGTTGAGCGCGTCGCCCTTGCCGAAGTTGCGCGGCAGGTCCAGGCAGTGGGCGCCGGCCTCCAGCGCCCGCGCGGCGGTGGCGTCGGTCGAGCCGTCGCTGACCACCAGCACCTCGGCCAGCTCGGGCAGCTTGCGCAGGGCGGTCACGGTCGCGCCCACCCGCGCCGCCTCGTTGAAGGCGGGAACCAGGGCAACAGCCTCCGCCCGCCCGGTCGGGCTCATGAGGCCGGCGACCCTTCCGGCAGCAGCCCGGTCGAGCGCTGCTTGAAGCCGTACTGGCCGGTGGGCCGGTTGGCGAGCCGCTGGACGAACGCGTCCACCAGGGCGACCTGCCCGTACGCCGCGTCGACGTCGTCGACGGTGGAGACGCGCTGGGTGGCCTCCTTGTCACCACGGAGGACCTCGACCCAGGACGAGACGCCGGCTTCCGCCTCCACCCCGGCGACCGGGGCGAGGGTCCGTGCCGACAGGCGGTCGGCGAACGGCACCAGGAACGCCTTGGGATCCAGCGTGGTGGAGCCGTCGGTCGGGCCGATGATCACGAAGAGCGACCCCGCTTTCGGGAAGGACTCGCCGCCGTCCCTGACAGGGCGCGGCAGATCGGTGTCGGCGAGGAACTTGGCATCGGAGAGGCCCGTGATCATATCCCGGAGACGGGCGCTGTCGTTCCGCGGCAGCCTGGCCGGCGCGCTGAGACGCAAGCTGAGCTGCTCGATCAGGGCCGCGCGCAGCCCCTGGGGGTTGCCTGCCGGCAGGTCGAGGAGCTGGCCGAGCTTGCTCCGGTCGCCCTGGGTGGCCAGCGCCAGGCGGTCGGAGGCGAAGGTCAGGCGACCGTTGACGGACGCGCCCGCGGCCCGCAGCGCCTGCTCGACCTTGGAGCGGGTGCCGTCGTCCACCCGGTCGGTGTCGAGCAGCACGGCCGACTGCCCCTGCAGCTTGCCCGCGACCGTCCCGGTCAGCACGGCGCCACCGAAGGCCTGGAAGCGCTCGACCTGGCCGCGCAGGGTGTCGTTCTGGGCCTGGGTCTGCTGGCTCTGCCGCCGCAGGAACTCGCTGATGGACCGCTGGACCTGGGCCGTTCCCTCGTTGAGCACCGTGCTGCCCACCACCATGCCAAGCGCCAGCGCCAGGAACACGGCGACCAGCGACACGATGTGGTACCGCAGGTTAATCAAAGCAGGGCACCTCCGACCTCCACGAGGGCGTGGGGCTCCGCCGCCCCCTCGTCATGTTCAGAACAGCGACACGAGCCGGTGCACGAAGACCCGCACCAGCTCGAAGATTGTCTCCCAGACCTCGCGGAACGACGCGGACAGGACCGTGGCCACCAGCATGGCGGCCAGCGCGGCGCCCACCAGCACCACCAGGTCGGTGCGGTGGACGCCCTGCTGGTAGAGCCGGTTCACGCCCTTGGCATCCACCAGCTTGGTGCCGACCTTGAGGCGGACCAGGAAGGTCGAGGCCATGCCAGCGCGTCCCTTGTCGAGGAAGTCGACCATGCTCGCATGCGTCCCGACCGCCACGATGAGGTCGCAGTCGGCCTCGTAGGCGAGCAGCATCGCCATGTCCTCGCTGGTGCCGGCGCCCGGCAGGATCAGCGGCTCGAGGCCGAGCCGCTCCACCCGCTCCCTGCCCGGCGCGCGCCCGTCCGGGTAGGCGTGGACCACGATCTCGGCGCCGCAGGCGAGCGCCTCGTTGGTGACCGAGTCCATGTCGCCGAGGATCACGTCCGGCTTGAGGCCGGCCTCGAGCAGGGCGTCGGCGCCGCCGTCGACGCCGATCAGCGTCGGCCGGAACTCGCTGATGTAGCCGCGCAGGGTCTCGAGGTCCTTCTTGTAGTCGTGGCCGCGCACCACCACCAGCACGTGCCGGTCGCGGAGCTGCGTCCGCAGCGCGGGCAGGTCCAGGCCCTCGAGCAGCAGGTCCCGGTCCCGGCGCACATACGACAGCGTGTTCAGGGTGAAGTCCTCGAGCGCGGACGCCAGGTTGTCCTTGGCCGCGTCCACCTGCTTGTGGACGTCCTCGGGCTGGAGCCACTCGCCGCGGGCGATCTCGGTCCCGCCCCGGAGGACGACGCCGTGCTCGTCGATGCGGACCTGCTCGCCCTCGCGCAGGTCGAACAGGGCCGCGCCGGCGGCGTCCAGAAGGGGGATGCCGGCGTCGATCAGGATCACCGGGCCCGCGTTCGGGTAGCGGCCCGAGATCGAGCGGGCGGCGTTGACCACGGCGGCCGGCTGCCGCTCCACCAGGGTCTCGGCAGCCACCCGGTCCAGGTCGAGGTGGTCGATCACGGCCACGTCGCCAGGGCGCAGCCGCCTGACCAGGTTCTTGGTGCGCTTGTCCTTGCGCACCGGCCCGGTCACGCCGAGCCGCTCGGGCGTGTCCGCCTGGCGCCGCTCGCGGCGCCGCCGGTTCGGCGGCAGGGGCAGGCGCCGCAGCGGGTTCACGGGCGCTCCCCCCCGACGACGGCCCGTTTGGCGGCGCTGGCCGCGGCCAGCAGCTCCTCCGCGTGCGCCTGGGCCAGGCCCGAGCCCTCCATCCCGGAGAGCATGCGCGACAGCTCCGTCACCCTGCCGCCGTCGTCGAGCGCCCACACCGCGGTTCGGGTGTGTCCCGCCGTGGACTGCTTCTCGACCACGAAATGCCGGTCGGCATAGGCGGCGATCTGCGGCAGGTGGGTCACCACCAGCACCTGGTGGTGGCGGGCGAGCTGGGCGAGCCGGTGGCCGACCGCGGCGGCGGTGCGGCCGCCGACGCCCGCGTCGACCTCGTCGAACACCAGCGTCGGGGTGCGGTCCACCCCGGCGAGGACCACCCGCAGCGCCAGCATCACCCGTGACAGCTCGCCGCCCGAGGCGGCCCTGGCCAGCGGCCGCAGCGGCATGCCCGGGTTGGCCGACAGCAGCACCTCGACGCGGTCGAGCCCGTCGTCGCCGGCGGCCAGCCGGCGCCCTCCGATCTCGATCCCCGCCGCGTCCTCGTCCTGCTCCACCGCGATCTGGACCTGGGCGTGGGGCATGGCCAGGTCGACGAGCTCGGCCCGCAGCGCGGCGGCCAGCTTGGCGGCGGCCTCGGCCCGGCGGGCGGACAGGGCGGTGCCGAGGTCCGCGAGCCTGGCGCGCAGCTCGCCGGCCTCCGCCTCCAGCGCCTCCGAGCGGAGCGCGCCGCCCTCGAGCTCGGCCAGCCGGGCGGCGGCCCGGCCGGCGAAGGCGAGCACGGCCGCCTCGTCGTCGCCGTACTTGCGCTGCAGGTCCCGCAGCAGCGCGATGCGGCTCTGGAGGACCTCGAGCCGCTCTGGGTCGACCAGCACCGACTCGGTGTAGGCGCGCAGCGAGGAGACCAGGTCGCTCACTTCGGCGGCCAGCCCCTGGGCGCGCTCGCCCAGCTCGCCGAGCGACGGGTCGTGGCGGCCCGGCGCGGCCACCGCCCGCGCGGCCGCGCCGAGCGCGGTGCTCGCGCCGGCGTCGTCGGAGCCCTCGAGCAGTTGCCAGGCGAGGGCCGCGGACTCTCGCAGGGCCTCGGCGTTGGTCAGGCGCTCGGCCTCGGCGGCGAGCTCGGCGAGCTCGCCCACGCGGACGCCGCCGGCGTCGATCTCCTCGAGCTGGTAGCGCAGCAGGTCGGCCTCGCGTGCCCGCTCCCTGGCACGGGCGTCGAGCTCGCCCAGCTCGCGGGTGACCGCCCTGAGCCGGCGCCAGGTCGCGCTGAACTCGGCCCGCAGCGCCAGCACCTTGTCGCCGGCGAAACGGTCCAGCAGCTCCCGCTGCACCGCCGGGCGCAGCAGGCGCTGGAACTCGTGCTGGCCGTGCACCTCGACCAGCGGGCGGACCACCTCGGCGATCGCCGCCACGGTGGCCATGCGGCCCTGCAGCTGGGCCCGGCTGCGGCCTTCGACCAGCACCTGGCGGGCGACCACGACTTCCCCCTCCTCGTCCTCGACCCCCGCGGCGGCCAGCGCGGCCGCCACCTGGCCGTCCTCGTCCACCGCCAGGCGACCCTCGACCAGCGCGGCGGGCCGGCCGGCCCGGACCGCCCCGGGGTCGGCCCGCTCGCCGAGCAGCAGCGCCAGCGCGTCGACGACCATCGTCTTGCCCGCTCCGGTCTCGCCCGTCAGCACGTTCAGCCCGGGCGCCACCTGAAGTCGGGCGTCGTCGATGACCCCCAGGTCGCGGATGTGCAGCTCTCCTAACATACGCGGGCATTCTAACCGTCCGGGGGAACGGTCCTCGCCGGGTACCCACATCGATCGATTCCCGCAAGATCGCTCCGCTGTCAAGAGCAGGCTACCCGAGCTCGTCGCCGTTGATCGTCTCGCCGGCGTCGGCCAGGCGGAACTTGGAGCGGACCAGGCTGTAGAAGTCCGTCGGGGCGATGCGGACCAGCAGGGCGGGATAGGGGCCGAGGCAGACCTCGAGCAACGACCCGGGCGGCAGCTCGCGAACGGCCCGGCCGTCCACGGTCTCGACCACCGGCGGGCTCTCCGGCAGCACCTCCAGCCGGACCATCTCATCGGGGTGCAGCACCAGCGAGCGGTTGAACACCATGTGCGGCGCGATCGGGGTCAGCAGCAGCGCCTTCAGCCGTGGCGAGACGATCGGGCCGGCGGCGGAGAAGCTGTAGGCGGTCGACCCGGTGGGTGTGGCGAGGATGATCCCGTCGGCGGCATACCGCGCGAACAGGCCCTCCCCGACGTACACGGCCACCCCGGCGAGCCGCTCCCTCGGCACCTTCTCGAGCACCACGTCGTTGACGGCGTGGTCCTCGGCGACCACGCGGCCGTTGACGAGCACGCGCACCGCCAGGGTGCTGCGCTGCTCGACCTGGTAGCGGCCCGCCCAGACCGCCTCCAGCGCGCTCAGCAGCCCGTCCGGCTCCACCTCTGTGAGGAAGCCGAGCCGGCCGAGGTTGACGCCCAGCACGGGCACCCCGGCCTCGAGCACCAGCCCGAGCGCCCGCAGCAAGGTGCCGTCGCCGCCGAGCACCACCACCAGGTCGAGGCCCTCGGGGAACTCCTCCGGCCTCACGCACGGCACCTCGCGGCCGAGGCAGCCGTGCTCGTCGTCCAGCGTGCGCAGCTCGACGCCGTGCTCGGCTCCCCAGCTCGCCAGCTTCTTGCCGAGGTCCATCGCGGCCGGCCGGCGAGGGTGCACCACCGCGCCGACGCGGCGCGGCCGGGCCATGGGGCCGGGCGGGCTCACCCCGCGTCCCCGCGCTCGCCGCCGGGACCGCCCAGGTCCGGGCCCTTGCCGGGACCGCCCCGGCGGGGCAGCGCGGCGGCCTCCGCCATGGCGCCGGCCAGCTCGGCCTCGTCCAGCGCCGCCGCGCCGGCTCCCAGGTGCAGGAAGAGCTCGACGTTGCCGGCCGGACCGGGCAGCGGTGACGGGCAGACCCCGCGAACCCCCAGGCCATGCTCGGCGGCCGCCGCCGCCACCGCCCGCACGGCGCCGGCCCAGGCGGCCGGATCGCGCACCACCCCGCCCCTGCGGACCGCCTCCCGACCAGCCTCGAACTGCGGCTTGACCAGCAGGACCAGGTCGCCGCCGGGCGCGGTCGCCGCCAGCAGCGCCGGCAGCACCAGCCGCAGCGAGATGAACGAGAGGTCCGCCACGGTGAGGTCGACCGTGCCGCCGATCAGCTCCGGCGTGAGCGAGCGCACGTTCACGCCGTCGTGCACCCGCACCCGCGGATCCTGGCGCAGCCGCAGGTCCAGCTGCCCGCGGCCGACGTCGACCGCGACCACCTCGGCCGCGCCCCGCTCCAGCAGCACGTGGGTGAAGCCGCCGGTGGAGGCACCGGCATCCAGGCAGCGCCGGCCGGCGACCCGGACGCCGAGGCGCTCGAGAGCGGGGTCGAGCTTGTCCCCGCCGCGGCTGGACCAGCGCCTGGCGGGAAGCTTCAGCTCGATCGGCTCGGCCGGCGACACCAGTCTCGAGGGCTTGCTCGCCAGCGCCCCGGCCACCAGCACCAGGCCGTCGCGCACCGCCTCGGCAGCCGCCTCGCGACTGGGCGAGAGGCCGCGGCGCACCAGCTCACGATCCAGTCGCACCCGGGTCGGCACGAACGCTCCTCTACAGGTCCTCGAGCTGCTCGAGCTCCGCCAGCAGGGTGCGGTTCACGGCCTCCAGGGCCTCCGGCTGCCTGGCCGGATCGGTCTCGTCCAGCTCGGCCAGGGCGGCCTCCACCCGCTCGGAGAGCGGGTCGTCATGCTCCCCGAAGGGAAGAGGAACGCTCACCCGCGCCTCCCGCAAGGCAATGAAGTCGCAAACCGGAGGACCAGCCTACTCGTCCTGGCCGCTCTCCTGCTTGCTCTCGTTGTCCTGGGCCGCGGAGGGTGCACTGGAGGTGCGGGGGGCCCGGGTGGTCCGGCGCGTCGTGCCCGGTTCGGTCGTCCCGGACGCCGTCGCGCCGCGGCCACCGGCGCGGGAGCTGCCGCGCCTGGTCGTGGTGCTGCGCGTGGCCGGCTCCGCGCCGGCCGACCGGCTCCTCGAGGTCGAGCGCGCCGCCGGGCGCTCGACCGCCTGCTCCAGCGCGCGCACCCGCTGCTGCAGGCGGGCGACCTCGTCGCGGGTCGCGATGCCGAGCGTGCCGAGCTGGCGCTTGACCTCGCGCTGGATGAGCCGGCTCACCGTCTCGCGGTTCTTCTGGGTGCGCCGGACGAGCTCCTCGGCGAACCGTCCGGCCTGCGCCGACTGCAGCTCGCCCTGCTTGGCGAGGAGGCTCGCAATGCGCTCGGCACGGCTCCGGGTCAGCTCGCTGAGGCTCGCCAGGGCTTGCAGGTACTGCTCCCGAGCATTCGGCACCTCGCCACCTCCTGGGGCGTCAGGTTCGAAGGCCAGCAGGAAAGATCAGGCATCATGAGTATGGGCCTGCATGGGCCGATCGATGCGAACGGATTCTCCAGCAGGCGAACCAGCCGGTCAACAGCGACAGGCCCTCGGCCGGCGTCCTGTGGTACTCGTAGACGACCCCGTCCCTTCGGGGTCTCGGGGCTCGATCAGGAGAGTTGGCGTGGCGACCAAGGCTGAGGTGACCAGGGCCCTGGAGCGGTTGATGGCTCGGCTGGACGGCAAGCACGCGGACGTCCGCTCGGCCATCCCAGGGCGCAAGGTGTTCTGCTGCCGCGTCCCCGACCTCGACACCAGCTGGTTCTCGGTGATCGAGAACGGGCACGTCTCGCCACCGGTCGAGACGCCGGTCCCGGGCACGGTCGACGTCACGCTCCAGGTCCGCTCCGACGACCTGGTCGACCTGGTCGAGGAGCGGACCACGTTCGTGTCGGCGTTCCTGTCCGGCAAGGTGCGGGTACAAGCGAGCATGATGGATCTCCTGCGCCTGCGGACCCTGCTGTAGCCGAGGCGGTAACCGAGCCAGGAAGGCCGGTCGATGCTCAACCTCATACCCATCCATGACCAGAACCCGACGTGGCGGACGGCATGGGTGACGATCGCGCTGATCGCGATCAACGTGGTGGTCTTCCTGCTCGAGCCGGTGGCGTTCTCGCTGAGCGGCGATCCGAGCTCGCCGGCGGACGCCTGCCACCAGCAGGCGTTCTTCTACCGTTACGCGGCCATCCCGAAGGAGCTGACCAGCAACGAGCAGCTCCCGGTGACCGTCGCCGACGCGCCGCCGAGGGCCGCCGGCAACGAGCTGCAGTGCCGCGTGACCCGGCCGCGGTATGACAAGCTGCCGTTCCTGTCGGTGCTGTACGCCATGTTCCTCCATGGCAGCTGGCTGCACCTGCTGGGCAACATGCTGTTCCTGTGGGTCTTCGGCAACAACGTGGAGGACCGCCTCGGCCGCGTCCGCTACCTGCTGTTCTACCTGCTGTGCGGGTACGTGGCCACGTACGGCTTCGCGTTCGCGGACCCCGGCAGCACGACCACGCTGGTGGGCGCCTCCGGGGCGATCGCCGGCGTGCTCGGGGCCTACCTGCTGATGTTCCCGAGGGCGCGGGTGACGAGCCTGATCCCGTTCCTGTTCTTCCTGCCCGCCCAGCTCCCGGCCTGGCTGGTGCTCGGATCCTGGTTCGTGCTGCAGTGGTTCTACGCCTCGGGCGGCACGGTGGGCTCGGGCGCCGGCGTCGCCTATCTCGCCCACGTGGTCGGCTTCGTCGCCGGGATCATCCTGGTCATCCTCTTCGGCGGCCTCAACCAGCCACGCCGCCGGCCCCCGCCCTCCTGGCAGTCCCCCCAGACCCGCTACTGACCGTCACTCAGGTCGCGGGCGAGCGTGCCCGCCGCCGCATCGGGGGCGAAGCCGAGCCGCTGGAGGAAGGTCCTGGCGCAGCCGGCGGGGTCCGCGGTGATCCGCCGGACGCCGGCGGCGCGGAGCTCGACGCAGGCGGCCAGCAGCAGCCGGCTGCCGACCAGGCGGCCACGGCGGCGCGGCTGGACGGCGAGGCCGTCCAGCCGCGCCAGCTCGCCGCTCCAGCCGCAGGCGACCGCGCCGACCACCTCCGCGCCGCGCTCCGCCACCAGCACCAGACGGCCGGAGGCGGGGGCCTCGGGTCCCCCGGTGGCCTCTGGACCCGTGGGCGCGTCTGGGCTCACGGGCGCCCCGCCCAGCAGCCGTGCCGCCGCCGGGGCGTCGGCGCCGGTGGCGCGGCGGACCGCCGGGCCGGGCGGCGCGAGCAGACCGCCAACGTCGGCCAGCAGGTGGTCGGGGGCGGCCGGCACGTCCAGCAGCGTCGCGAGCCTGGTCACCCCGGTGAGCACCAGCGCCGTGCCCCACCCGAGCGCCCGCGCGCCGACCAGGTCGGTGTCCGGCCGGTCGCCGACCATCAGGTACGGTCCAGGCCCGAGCACCGCCGCGACCGCCTCGAACAACGCGCGCTCGGGCTTGCCCGCAACCTCCGGCCGGACCCCCGTGGCCACCGACAGCAGCGCAAGGATCGATCCGGCCCCGGGCCAGGGGCCTTCCGGGGTCGGCAGGTTCGCGTCCGGGTTGCTGCCGACAAAGCGCGCGCCGGCGGCGATCGCCAGCGTGGCCGCGCGCAGCTTGCCGTAGTCCACATCCGGGTCCAGCCCGGCAACAACCACCTCGGCCTCGCGCCACGCCCCGGGCTCGAGCAGGCGCGCGCCCGCCGCCGCGAGCGCCCCGCGCAGCCCCGCACCGCCGACCACCAGCGCCTTCACGCCGGCGAGCCCGCGCTCCCCGCCGAGCAGGCGCACCACCGCCTGGGCCGAGGTCAGCACCTCGTCCACGGTCGCCTTGACGCCGACCCGCCCGAGCTTCTCCACCACCGCCGAGGGCGGTCGCACCGCGTTGTTGGTCACGAAGGCGACCCGCGCGCCCAGCTCGCGCACGCCCCGCACCGTGGCCGGGGCCGCCGGGATCACCTCGTCGTCCAGGTAGATCACGCCGTCGAGGTCGAAGACGACCGAGTCGTAGCGCCCGGCCAGGGCCACCTCAGCCACGGGCGCCAAGCCCCGCCTCACGGTAGGCTTCCGTCCCGATCGTGATCCACCTCCTGTCGCCCGCGCTACCGCACCGGCTGGCGACAATCCCTGCCGGACTGCTACAACACCAAGGGCAATGACCATGCACCTGACGCCGGTGGCTCCATGGTAGCCGCCTCCCCCTTCCAGGGGCTCCGCTTCGACCGGGCCGTCGTGGGCGACCTGTGTCGCGTGACCGCCCCTCCGTATGACGTCATCACCGCCGAGGGCCGCGACGCCTACGAGGCGATGCACCCCTACAACGTGGTCCGTCTGATCCTGGCCCGCGGCCAGGGTGACGACCCCGGCTACACCCAGGTGGCCAAGGTGCTCGGCTCCTGGTGCGACGAGGGTGCCCTGCTGCTCGACCCCGCGCCGATGCTCTACGTGTACGAGGAGGCCTACACCGTCAGGGGCGAGCGGCGGCGGCTGCGCGGCGTGCTGGCCAGCGTGACCCTGGACGACAGCGGCGAGACCATCCTGCCGCACGAGCGCACCCTGGTCGCGCCCGTGGCCGACCGCCTGCGCCTGCTGGAGGCGACCCGGACCAACCTCTCCCCGGTGTTCGGGGTCCACTCCGGCTCGGGCCGTTCGGCCGCGGCGCTCGGCGACGTGACCGCCGCCGCTCCCGTGGTCGACTGCCTCGACGAGACCGGGACCGGGCACCGCCTGTGGCCGGTCGGCGACCCGGAGAGGATCGCCGCATGGTGCCGGGTCCTCGCCGACGAGCGCGTGCTCATCGCCGACGGCCACCACCGCTACCGGACCGCCCTCGCGTACCGCGACGCCATGCGCCGGACGGCGGCGGGGCACCCGGCGGCGCCATGGGAGCAGACGCTGATGCTGCTGGTCGACATCGACCAGCACGGGCCAACCGTGCTGGCGATCCACCGGCTGCTGTCGGGCCTGCCCGCCGAGGCGGTGCTCGCCGCCGTCGCCGGCGACTTCGACGCGCATCCGGTGGCGAGCCCGCTCGAGCTCGAGGTGGAGCTGGACCGCCTCCCGCCAGGGGCGATCGGCTACGGCCTCTACGGGGGCGGGCGGAGCCTGCTGCTGGTGGCCCGTGACCCGGCGGAGCTCGCGGCCAGGACCGGCCTGGACCACCCACCGCTGGACGTGGAGATCCTGCATGGACCAGTGCTGGCCGGGCTGCTCGGCATGCGTGACGCGGAGGGGCAGATCGCCTACGAGAGCGACCTCGCCGAGGCGATCGGCCAGGTGGATCGCGGAGCCTTCGCGAGCGTGCTGATCCTGCGTCCCGCCCCCTTCTCCGCGGTGGTCGAGATCGCCCAGCGGGGCCGCACGCTCCCGCCGAAGACCACGTTCTTCTTTCCCAAGCCGCGCGACGGCCTGGTGCTGCGGCCGCTCGAGCCCGAGGCGTTCGCCAGACCACCGCAGCGGTGAGGAGGGCCGTCGTGCGCGCAAACGTGCTCGAAACGCTGCCGGAGAATGTCATCGGCGTCGACACCCACATGGGTGGCCTGCCCGGGATCACCGCCGGCTACCTCCTGCCGGGTGAGCGGCCGGCGCTGATCGAGACAGGGCCCGCCAAGGTGGCCAGCGTCATCGCCGAGGGCGTCTCCCGCGCCGGGCTGGCGCCCGGGGACCTCGGCTGGATCGTGCTCAGCCACATTCACCTCGACCACGCCGGCGGTGTCGGCGACCTGGTGCGGACCTTCCCCAACGCGACCGTGGTCGTGCACCCGTTCGGCGTCAGGCACCTGGTCGACCCGGAGCGCCTGCTGGCGAGCTCAGCGCGGGTCTACGGCGAGCTGATGGACACCGTGTACGGTGGGCTGACTCCGGTGGAGGCCTCGAGGATCAAGGCGGTCGAGGACGGCGAGGTCATCGACCTCGGCGGCCGACGGCTCGAGCTCATCCACGCGCCGGGCCACGCCAGGCACCACATCGCCGCGTTCGAGCCCGACCTCGGCGCGCTGTTCGCCGGGGACGCGGTCGGCGTGCTGCTGCCGGGCAGCCGGACGCTGCGGCCGGCGACCCCCCCGCCCGACTTCGACCGCGACCTGGCGGTGCGGAGCCTGCGCGCCTTCGCGGAGCGGAGCCCCGCGCACCTGGTGCTCACCCACTTCGGTCCGATCACCCCGCCGGCCGAGCGCCTGGCCGAGGCGGAGGAGCGCCTGCTGCGCTGGTGCGAGACGGCCGAGGCGGCCGCACGCGAGCACGGCCCTGAGGTCGACCACATCGAGGCTGCCCTCAGGGAGCGCTTCGACCAGGAGGAGGGCTACCCGTCGCGTGACGGCGACCGCTTCAGGCTGCTCAACACGTATCGGTCCAACGCTGCCGGCCTGGCCCGCTGGATCCAGCAGCGCCAGCCGCAAGCCGAGGGCAAGGGCGAGGGCACCAGCTGGTCTGCTTCCCCCGGATAGGCGTCGCCGGTGCGCGCCGCAGGGTGCTGTGTCGTCATCAAGCCTTATCTTGATCGATCCTTGATATGCCCTCACCAGACTCAGCGGTACGACCATGCATGCCCCTCCACGACAGGGCGACGAATTGGTAGCAGTGCTCCGGCCCCCGACGAGGGCACCGGCTTTCCTCCTGGGTGACGCCATTGCCCTTTCGCCGCTTGGCAGGTCATCAGCGCTGATGACCTGCTGATCGCCGCAGGTGCCAGCGCTGCGGGTCGCCATGGCGCTGCGCGGCCGAGGCGGTGCTGCAGGAGCGGGCGCAGCGATCTGCGCGAGACCTTCCGTGGCATTGGGCAGCCAGAACCTCGGTAGGTCCTCGTTGGGACCGTAAAAGGAGGTCAAACATGCAGCGCCAGGGCTGGAAGCTCGCCTCCGGTTGGGAGCTGTGCGAACTCGGCTAGAGAACGTATTCAAGATCAAGTGACGAGTTGGGGCCGGCACCTGCCGGCCCCAACCGTGCGAGCAGCGGCCTGCGAAGGAGGACGGCGGTGGGGGTGGACAACCCAGCCAGCTACCGACGGGTATTCGAGGTCACCGAGTTCCGCTATCTGCTCGCCGGCAACGTGCTCTCCCTCACCGGCGACCAGCTCGCCAATGTCGCGCTCACGTTCCTGGTCTACGACCAGACCGGCTCGCCGGCGCTGGCGGCGGCGACGTTTGCCGCCTCGCATCTACCGTGGATCCTCGGCGGCCCGATGCTCGCCGCGCATGCCGACCGGTGGCCACGACGCAATGTGCTGATCGTCTGCGACGTGGTCCGCACGGCACTGGTCGCGGTCATGGTGATCCCGGGACAGAAGCCATTGGCACTGATCGCGCTGATGTTCGCCGTCGGCCTGGCACGGACACCATTCCTGACCGCCCGCGCGGCCATGATGCCCGACATCATGGACGGCGACCGCTACGTGGTCGCAAACGGACTGGACAACCTGACTTACCAGGCAACGCAGGTCCTCGGGTTCGCCGCCGGCGGCGCTGTGGTGACGCTCACCAGCCCACGCGGCGCGTTGGTACTGGACGCGCTGACGTTCACTGCGTCCGCCGCGCTGATCGCGATCGGCGTGCGGAGGCGACCTGCCGCGGCGGCACACCAACCCGGCAGCGGGACCAAGGCATTCGTGCAGGTGGCCAAGATCGTGCTCGCCGACCGCCGCCTGCGCGCCTACCTGCTGCTGTTCTGGCTCGCCAGTGCGTTCCTGTACGCGGTGGAGGGGCTGGTCGCTCCGCTGGCCATGCAGTACCGAGGCGGTCCGAGAGTGGGCGGCATGCTGCTGGCTGCCGCCCCGCTCGGCGCCGCCGTCGGCGGGATTCTGCTCACCCGGTTCTGCCCGCCCAGCCGGCGGGCCAGGCTGATCGTGCCGCTGGCCGCGCTGTCCTGCGCGATCCTGGTGCCCGTCTGGTGGATCCCACCCATGTGGGCGCTGCTGGGGCTGCTGGCCATCGCCGGGACCGGCAGCGCCTTTGCTGTCCCGCTCAACCCGATATTCGGTCGCGCGGTCGCCACCCAGCTGCGCGGCCGCGCCTTCGGGGTTGCGGTGACCGGCCTCAGTGCCGCCCAGGGGCTCGCGATGCTGGCGGCAGGAGCCGCCGCGACCCACCTCCAGCCCACCACCGTCATCGCCGGCAGCGGGATGCTCGGCGTGCTCGCCGTCATCGCCGTCGCCACCATCTGGCCGCAGCCGGTCCTTCCCAGCCGGACAGCGCCTCCGCGGTCACAACACACGGCCGGCAGGTAGATACGCCACGACGCTGGCAGGGTCGCATTCGGCGATTAGGGCGATTAGTTGGACTAGCGGTCCAGGCGCTCCAGCCGTTCGGCGGCGTCGAAGAAGGCGGGGTCCGTCCGTACGACGCGCGTGAAGGCGTGCCGAGCGCCCTCGAGATCCCGTGCCTGCTCGGCCAGAGCGCCCTCAGCATAGGCGAGACGCAGGTGGTGGTCCGCGAGCTGCGCGGGCCAGCGGGCGTTCCGCCGGATCAGCGCCACACCGGCGCCCGGCTGGCCCAGGTCACCGTATGCGGACGCCGCCACGATCAGCAGCTCCGCGGCCGCGTCAGGGCTCATCCGGGAGCGGTCCGCGTTCTGGAACAGCTCGAGCGCCTGCTGCGGCCGGCCAGTCGCCCGCTCCACGTCCGCCAGGATAGCGGTCAGGTCGGTCTCACCGGAGATGCGCTGCGCCGCGGCCAGCTCGGTACGCGCGGCCCGGTACTCCCCCATCTGGTAGAGGGCGATGCCGAGCAGCTCCCGAACGGCCGCCGAGCGCGGCGCCGCCCGTTTGGCCGCCCGGGCGGCCGGCAGCGCCGCCTCGGCGTCCTCGTCGGAGAGCGCCAGCACGGCGTCCGCCAACGCCCGCGCGGCCATGCCGAACGAGCCGGGGCGCGCCGTCTGCCGCAGTTCGTCGAGCACCTCAGGAGTCAGCGCCTCGCCGACGCCCGGCGTCTCCTCGGCCTCAGGACGCGCCTGGTCCCCGCCGTCCCGCTGCGCCTCTCGCTCGCCCCTGGGGGGAGCCTCCCTCGGGCTGCCCGGGCTGCCCGGGCTGCCCGGGCGGGCCTCTCTCGGCTCGCCTTGGCCAGCCGACCTCGGTCGCGGCGTGCCCCGACCGGTCCCGCCGGCTCCTCGAGCGCCCTGCCGGCGAGCGTCCGGTGGCGCCAGGCCCCCGCTCCGCCGCTGTCCGGTTCCGGAGATACCGGAGGGGGAACGCCCAGTGCCCCGCGCCCCCGCCCGACCCTCGCGACGGTCATGGTCGCGACGGTCGTCGTGGCGGTCGCGGCGGTCGTCCCCGCGGTTCCCAGAGCCACGGGCCTCAGAACCACGGCGTTCGGAGCTTCCGCGTTCGGTGCCGCGGGTCTCGAACCTTCGCCCTCCGGTGCCGCGGGCCGCCGAGCCGCGACCCGTGGCACTCCGGGGCGCCGAGTCACGGCCCGCGGAGCCGCGACCCCCGGCGCCTCCTCGAGGGCCCTGCCCGCGGTCGTCGTATCCTGGACGCCCTGCCCTGGCGCTCCCCTGCCTGGCGCTCCCCTGGCCGGCACGACCCGGTGAGCGGCCGTCCTGACCGGTTCGGCCCCTCGGAGTCCTCTCCTGGCCGCCACCGCTCTGCCGGCCCGTGTCACCGCGGCGAGCACCCGCGCCCGAGGGGCGCGCAGGACGACGGCCCTGCTCACGGGCGCCATTCCGGCGACCTCCAGGCGAACTTGGGCGAGTCATCCTGTCTTCCTCTGGTTGGTCTTCTCGATCGTTCACGCGCACATCCTGCCTCAACGCCCCACGAGATCGCACATCCAGGAGTCCAGCACCCGGCCGCGGTGGGGAGGGAAGCCATGAAACATCAGCAGCGCCGCTTTTCGGTGGCGCTGCTGATGAGTGCCCCGGCAGCAACCTACTCTCCCACCCAGCTTCCCGGGCAGCACCATCGGCGCTGGAGGGCTTACAGAGGCTCGCGCTTCCGGTGACAGCGCCGAGGCCGTACAGCCCGATGAGCTGCAGGGGCACCGTCCGTGCCTGTCACCGGAAGCGCGAGCCTCGTAGTAGCTTGGCACCACACCTCCCCGCGCCCGAGGAGACGCCTCCATGGCCTCTGCGGCCCCCCGGCCTGCGCAGCGCGCCCGGCACCTGCTCAGCATCGAATACGGGCTGTTCACGGTCGCGGTCCCCGGCGTGATGCCTCTCACCACCGCCCGCCCGTACCATAACGGCCTCGTCCAAGCTGCCCCGGAAGCGTCCAAGGCCGAACAGGGGTTCGTCGCCGTCCTCCGATCCGCGATGCGTGACGACGACATATGGATCACCGTGGAGGCGTGGGACACCACCCCTCCGCTGCTGAATCTAGATGAATGGCAGGACGCCGCGGAGATCACCATCGGCTGGCCAGGCGGGCAGCTGCGGATCGTCGGAACCGAGGACGGCCCCTACCCCGAGCTACCCCTCGACGACGACCTGCCAGCGGGCCCGTACCGGCTACGCGTCGCTGGGCGCAACCGCGACGACGGAGAAGCGCGCGCGCCGGAACTCCCCGTGGAGGAGTACCTGCTGCAACTGTGGCCAGCCGTCAGGAAAGACGCGGCCGGCTCACCCGAGGAGACCGGAGAGGTCCTGCTGAAGGCCACCAGCGCCCTCGGCGCACACTGGCGTCACGTCGACCGGCGACAAGGCTAACCCGTTAGGGAAGCCATGAAACATCAGCAGCGCCACCTTTCGGTGGCGCTGCTGATGGAGTGTCCCGGCGGCGACCTACTCTCCCACCCAGCTTCCCGGGCAGTACCATCGGCGCTGGAGGGCTTAACTTCCGGGTTCGGGATGGGACCGGGTGTTTCCCCTCCGCTATGGCCACCGAAACGGCCTGAAAGAGCACTCGGGAGGCCGGGAACCTCCAGAGCTACACAGCGAGCGCGAGCAAAAAAATGGTTGCCAAGTCCTCGGCCTATTAGTACCGGTCAGCTCCACGCATTACTGCGCTTCCACTTCCGGCCTATCAACCCAGTCGTCTAGCTGGGGGCCTTACCAGGTTAACCCTGTGGGAGACCTCATCTTGGAGCAGGCTTCGCGCTTATATGCCTTCAGCGCTTATCCCTTCCGAACGTGGCTAACGAGCAGTGCCGTTGGCACGACAACTCGCACACCAGAGGTCCGTCCGTCCCGGTCCTCTCGTACTAGGGACAGCCCTCCTCAAGTCTCCTACGCCCGCGGAGGATAGGGACCGACACGTCTGTTACCTCCGATCCTCGACAAGGACCGGCGGCCAGGTCGTTTCTTGTTCCGCCTGGCTCCCCATGTCGCCATGGGGGTCGGACCATATCTTCACAAGCGAGGTGGACTCGCCTGTGTCTGGCGTATGGCCTCTGAGGATTCTGGACAACCAATCCGTTCTCCGGTATCTGCCATCACCGTTCATCTTCACCGCCAGAGTCACCAAGCGTTCGAAGCCGCTTCTTTGAAGATGCTCTCGACGCTCCATGGCCCTGACGATCTCAGCGAAAGTCTCGAACTCCAGACGCTTCTCGCTGAGGATGGGATGGCGTTCAAAGAACGGGATCACCCTGCGGGTCAGATCAAGCCTGCTCCGTACCACGTACACAAGTGACCGGTCTCTGCTGCCGCTCCGTGCATTGGCCTGTATTCGGCCGCAGCCGAGGTGGTCCTGCAGGAGCCACAGCATCGACGCCCGTTCCGGGTTCTGACTGACATGGAACTCGGGAACGAGCTGCCACCCGTATCTCGTGGACGGGTTCCGCTGGATCGCGACGTGGAAGCTTCCTTCCCCGTCGACATAGCCCGCTAGATAGTCGCCTAGCCTTTCCTGCTGATTGTCCGGCGTGATCACAGATCACCCACCTGTCGGATTATCACCTTCGCTCTCACCGAATCCTCGCAGAGGAGTGTGACGGCGCTGGTACCGCAGGATACAACCGGATTTTCCAGCATATAGCCAGATTTATAGACAGCGCGGACGATTCACTGTCTCACGACGTTCTAAACCCAGCTCGCGTACCGCTTTAATGGGCGAACAGCCCAACCCTTGGGACCTACTCCGGCCCCAGGATGCGACGAGCCGACATCGAGGTGCCAAACTCTGCCGTCGATATGGACTCT
>WNGE01002981.1_pt1 | contig 36872 bp, 27 predicted proteins | sample 5400651 | NCBI WGS metagenome assembly WNGE01 (sample SAMN13153370, study PRJNA577476) | soil metagenome | isolation source: 60 cm soil or saprolite under grassland replicate 2 | place: USA:California | collected 2016-06-15
AGGACCCACCCGCTACCGAAGCTGTGAAAAAATTAGCCACAGATTAACGCGGATGACACAGATCAAAAGCAGACCAGAAACATTCATAGGTTTCTTAACCTTCTTATCCGTTCTGATCCGCGTTAATCTGTGGCAAACTTTTTTTCCCAGCTTCTACGGCGTGGTGGTACTGGCCTCGTGAGCCGCATCAACTGTGATTGCGAGCCATGACCCAGCCGCCCCGTGGTAGTACTGTTCCATCGGACATTCAATCTCGGCGACAATGGGGTGCTTCAGTAGTCCATATCGCCGTCCGGCCTTTTATTCTTTGAGGTTGTTTGTGGGCATTTGATTCAGTGCCACCAGGCAAAAAAGTGACAAGGAGGTAGAAATCATGCTGAGTATAGGAACGATTCGAGCGCAAGGCTTGTTACTCTCAATTCTCTTAACCTTTCCATTCGCTGGCTGCAAAGCGCAAACATTATCCAAACCTTTGTCTTCATTCGCCGCTGCAGAAAGCGTGAGCGCAGCACCACAGACTTCTTATGCGGCTGTCGTAAGCCGCGTGATTCCAGCGGTCGTCACAATTCGATCGGAGCGGCGCGTGCGCGCGGCACAACAGTTTCCTTTCTTTGATGATCCGTTCTTCCGCGACCTCTTTGGTGATCGCTTCCAAAACTCTCCAAAGGAATCGCCGGAAGTCCTTCAGCGGGGCATGGGATCGGGCGTAATCGTGAGTCCTGACGGTCACATCGTGACAAACCATCACGTTATTGATGGCGCCGAAGGAATCAAGGTGGATCTTAATGACGGTCGGAGCTTTGACGCAAAAGTAATTGGCTCAGACAAGCCGAGCGATTTGGCGCTACTGAAGATCAATGCCGGCAATCTGCCGGTTCTGCCTTTGGGTGATTCGGATCGTGTGAAAGTCGGTGATGTGGTCCTCGCCATCGGTAACCCATTGGGCATAGGACAAACCGTCACCATGGGCATCATTAGCGCTAAGGGCCGGCAAACGGGTCTCAGTAATGGCAGTTTTGAAGACTTTCTGCAAACCGACGCCGCTATTAATCAGGGCAACTCCGGCGGCCCGCTGGTAAATACCAACGGCGAATTGATCGGCATCAATTCGCAAATTCTTTCACCTTCGGGAGGCAGCATTGGCCTGGGTTTCTCAATTCCATCGAACATGGCGCGAAGTGTAATGGATCAGTTGACCAGGACTGGCAAAGTACGTCGCGGCCAACTCGGCATCGTCGTCCAGAAAGTTTCCAGTGATATTGCATCGAGCCTGGGACTCAAAGACGCTGGCGGCGTAATTATCAGTCAGGTGCAAGCCGGCAGCGCGGCCGAACGTGCCGGACTTAGGCAAGGGGACATCATCATTACTTTGAACGGAGTGGCAGTCGATAAGCCCAACAGCTTCCGCAACCAGGTCGCCAATACTCCTCCGGGCACGGACATACGGCTCACGATTCTTCGCGACAATCGCGAGCAGCAGATAAGTGCGCGGTTGGGAGAATTTCGCCCTGAAGCAGCAGATGCTGACGAATCGGTCGGTAGCAATGGTAGGGATAAGGGTACTACCGGAAAACTCGGTATCGGCATTGAGCCATTGACTCCTGAAGTCAGATCGCAACTTGGGTTGCCGGCAGGAACGCAGGGAGTGCTGGTTCGTGAAGTTGATCCGATTGGACCGGCAGCGGATGCGGGCATTGAAAGAGGAGATGTCATTGAGCAGGCTAATCAACGTCCAGTGAGTTCGGCGGCTGACGTAAAGAGCGCAGTCGAACGGTCGGGCAATCGACCTGCACTGCTACTGATTAATCGTCGCGGAACGACCCTGTTTGTAACAGTGACTCCGCGATCGTAATCTCATTTAGTTGTGATTTATGGAAGCTGAAACTCGTTTTCTCGAGGCCATCGAACTCAATTCCAACGACGCAACAGAATTTGCAGCATTCCTGGAGGTTTGTGAGGATAGACGAGGCGGTGTCCTGATTTACAAGACAAGTAAACGATTCCCTAAATCACGCTAAGCAACACTAAGCAACACTAAGCCTTTGTTCTGAAACTTCGTGTGACGTCGTGGACCCGTCTTGACCATCAGGGGCACCATTGCCGTGAGCGCAAACTTGATAACGCAGGGAATCTTGAGAGTCAGCCGCAAGGACCACTCGCAGTTTTACCTGACCGACCAAGGTTTCCAGATAACAGCGGAATGAATGCAACACTGGAGCTAATTTTTGTGAATCGCCCATGGACAAAACGATCTCTTCGGCAAAGCGTTCATATTCGTCCCAATCTCTGTACATCAGGAACTGCATGGTTTCATCGCGAAACCTAATGACCCGGTCAATAATGAATTTTCGTGCGCTTCGATCGAGAGTGGCTTCACAATCCAGCACACTTCGGATCAAATCTGAAAGGTCACGGCAAAGAAGAAGCGATTCCTGTAGCCTGGCATCGGAATTATTAAAGAAGCGAGCGCCGCTAAAAGTCGGGTCAAAAACCTGTGCGAGAACGACTGTTGACTGTTGCAGGCAATTAGTAAGCATGCCGTGACCGTGAACCAGCTTCCCAATCACGAGTTCGTTTGGCTGATCAGTCGCACCTTTGAGTTCGCATTCAAACACCTTCTGCAAATCGTGATTGAGGGCGAAGCTGATGCCGTCAAGAGTTTCATAAAGAGTCTTATCCACTCCGACAGTTTGCATCGCTTGTTGCACAGAATCGACAACTGAACAAGCGTCAACGTGGATGAGGGTGAAAATTGCTAGTGCTTTCCTGGATTCATTGGCAGGGAGCCAGCGGCTGCCTACGAACCGCAGACAATCCAAAAGGCGAAGGAGATCGCTAAAGACATTTTGGACAGCTTCGCGGACTGCCGGAGACTCGATGGAATCCAGCAAGGGATCGATCTGCCAGCCTCGGTCGGACAGTTCCGAAGGGCAGCCTTGCATATCTCCGATCCTGCCGGCATCTTCCGAGTAGAGGGTAGAGAGCATCCGGGATGAAGTGGGTTGGAATGTAGGGTAAACGAGTGTAGACATGGCGCACGTGATTCTTTCTTGGAGGTAGCGTTCGTAATAGCTTTACTTTAAGAAGATGGAGTCATAGGCACTGCGAAGCTTGTAGCCAGCATTGCGGTAGAAGTTGTGGGCCTGCGTATTGTTCTCGTTTACCAGCAGGCAAAGGGCGTTCGAGTGAAGCAGGAGATTTCTCGCAAGTTGTGACATACATTGCTGGCCCTGACTTGTGCCACGATGGTTGGGACTCACCCAAATACCTTCGAGGTAGGTAGCTGCAACGGTATCAGCCATGATTTCCGCCTTGAAAATCAGTTCGCCATCCTGGACCAGAACCCACGTACGACCCAGATCGATGCGTCTAATACAGCGCTGAAGAAAACCCTCGGGGTCGCGTTCCATAGGGTTGATGCCACTCTCGTTAAACGCCATCTCTGCCTGAAGGGGCATGACAAGTTCCAGATCGGCACGTGTAGCCGGGCGCAAGCCTGGGACGGCTCTTCGGACTGCCACCGGGCAGCGCAGCTCGAATAACAACTCCCGGCAAGCGAGGCGATATTCCTGGCCCGCCGCAGAGTAGTAGGCCCAGAATTCATCGATACGCTGCTGCTCACCCATGATCATGTGAGCACTCTTGCCTTTCTGAGCTACTTCCGCAAAGGCTTCCATAGCTCGGTCACTACGGGTTTCCAGCAATGTTGCGTGCCCGATAAGGGCGACGCCCTCAACTTTCCCGGTATGATTTCGGTAGGCATAGAAAACGCCGCGGTTGAGCGGGCTGACAATTCCGTTGTCCAAAATGAAACCCATCATGGCGACGGTGTGAATTGGTCGTGCCGACAGGAACTCGAGCACCTCGACCTCATTCATGGCAGTCAGGCGTTCTACTTTACCTTCTTGCGCAGAGTTCCTTCTTTCCGGCGCTGACATCATTTGTGCTATAGCGTTTTGTTGATACATGGCGTTTATCCCTTCGTTTGGTGGTTGATGTTTCAAGCTGCTTGAGTGCGTCGAATTCGACTCAATCAATAGCCAAGATAATCAAGCCCATCGTCAGGATCGATTGGCATAGCTGTAGTGGGGTCACCACCGAGCAGAGCTGAGTACGCTTGGATTATTGCGTCACCGAGGAGAACGCCGTCGCCAAGCAACACACCGTCGCCCAGCAGTACACCGTCGCCTAGCAACACGCCGTCGCCTAATAGAACACCATCACCAAGCAAGACTCCAGTTGGAAGGAGGGAAGGTCCCTCGCCCATAATGGTGCCGAGGCTAACGGGAATGCTGTCACCGAGCAGCACGCCGTTGGAAAGCATTTGCGAGTCGCTCAGGAGAACGCCGTCACCCAAAAGGACGCCGTCGCCGAGGAGAACGCCCTGGGCATAAATCTTCTGATACAGATTCATTAATGAGGCGCCCGTCGCGTAGGTATTCCCAACAATGATCCCTTGTGACCATCGGAAGGTGGAAGTTCCAGTATTTGTTACTTTAACTAAATGACCCAATGCGTCAGTAGTCTGAATTTCATCTTTGTACGAGATGCTGGATTCAGGGTTGGGGGCAATTGCGGTTAATAGAGGGGCACCGAGTGCAGTCGCGGGACTCAGGTCTCGCCGAACCAGTTTTGCCACTCGGACTGCGCCATCGATATTAAGTTCACCTGCTCCCTGCTCGAGCATATTGGCGCCCGAGAGTTGCTGCGCCGTGTACATTAGTATCGACTTCACCATGTTTGGAGTAAGGCTAGGATTCGCCTGCAAGAGCAACACAGCGGCTCCGGCCACGAGCGGAGAGGCCATCGAAGTGCCGCTGAGTTTCATACCTTTGCGTTCTGGATTATCACTTATCCCGGCATCCAAGGATGGATCTCGGTTGATTAGAAGATTACTCACCGATTCAGCAAAGATCGTCTTATTGCCAGGGGCAGAAATGTCAGGTTTAATAAGGTTGTCGTAGTGCTTTAAACCATTCAAATCCGTCCAGGAGCTTCGAGTCGGGCCGCGTGAGCTATAGCTAGCAATGCTGTCATCAGCGCGATTATCAGTACCCTTGGTATCGACGGCGCCCACTGTAATCACTGATGGTTCATTGCCGGGCGAGTGTATCTGTCCATAAATCTTCTGACCAAGACGGTCCTTACCGTTGTTACCCGCAGCGGCGACGACGACAATCCCCGCATTGACAAGACGGCGAGAGGCAATGCAGATCGGGTCGGTCTTGTATGAATTAATGGCGGGCATCCCAAGACTCATGTTGACTACTCGGATGTTGTAAATCGATCTGTTATTGAAAAGCCAGTCCAATGCGGCAAGCACTGATGAGACTCTGCCGATACCTTGTGAGTTAAGGACGCGTAGACTAAGGATATTCGCCTTCGGGGCGACCCCAATGTATTTACTCTTCGCGACAACGCCATTTCCGGCTACTGCTGACGCGACGTGTGTACCGTGCCCGAATGGATCTTCAGTGATTCCTTCGCCGGTGAAGTCTTGATTAGCGACAATTCGCGAGTCAAACGAATCATGGGCAGCGAAGATTCCCGAATCCAACACGGCAACACCGATTCCTGCTCCGTCCAACGGCTTACCACTCGGACCCATCGATCTGACATTATCAGCGCCGGTCGTGTGAGACACATGCCCGCCAAAACTTCTGACTTCGCTGTCTAAGGATATGAAATCGACTTCCGGGAATGATGCGAGCGCCTCGACCACACTTGCGGGTAGCTCTACAGCCAGCGAGTTAAAATTAAGAAAACTCTTGGTAACCTTTACTCCGTTACCCTTAAGTAGACTCTTCAGAGCCTGACTAGCAACGTCGTTAAGTTGCAGAATGACCTTGACGCCCTCAGCGTTGGGTTTCTTCCGATTCTTCTCGCGAAGGTCTGGAGCGATGTTGTCTTTTCTTTCTTTCGTTCTTGTTCTGCTTCGCCGCTCCGTCGTTTCCGGGCTTGTTGGCCGCGTTCGCCCTGTTGTCCAGCAGCATGCCCATGCACAACGAGAGCGCCACCGACAAACAGGTTAACCAGGTCAATGCCACGGAAAACTTTGTTCTCTTCATTAATCTCACCTCAGACCGCCTCTTCAATCTCGAGCGCCCAGCACAGAACAAGACGCTGCCCTCCCATTGCATCGAATATGCCAAAGCTATATTCACCGTTGAACAGTCGATTTGCTGGCAATAAGGACGATCTTGCGGGACGCTGCAAATTGAAACCATTCTCGGTCGGTCAGATTGAAGGTGGGATTTGTCAATCTGATAGCATGACGTGATGAGGGAAATCCCACGTTTGCCTGAAGCCGTTGAGGTTTACCGTGATCGCAAGTGGCGCCGGGAGCCGGAGCATCGAATTGAGGATGCGTATGGTGCAGAGAAGCTTATCGAAGACATCGGTTTTTGCGGTGCGCTGACAGATTCGCGCCGGCCCGGTCCGTCGGTTTACATAGGAGTTTGTGGGCGGCGCGACGCGCATATGCCTCGCAACGTTCAGAAGGATCCGGAGAGTTCTCTGGCCTGGACAATCAAGGATGAGCTTATGCGGCGTGGCAGAGTCTATTACGGCAAACTTCTGCGGGGACGCGCAACCTTTATTGCCCGTAGACTAATTCCGCATTTTCACGCTCTTTGGGGAATTCGTCCGGAAGAAGAATCAACTCTGCTATCGAACGATGCGCGCTCGGTCTTGCGAGTCTTACGTCGTGAGTGGGAAATGGCTAGCCGCGACCTCCGCCAAGCGAGCGGCATGAGTGATCGCGTTCGCTTCAATAGAGCCATTGATGAGCTTCAGAAGACATTTAAAGTGATTCCCAGCGACGTTATATATGAGCCGACCTTCACGTATATTTGGTCGTTAACGGAAAGCAGGTTCCTTGAGGAATTAAGAATCAGTGTGGCTACAGAGGAAGGTTTAAAAGAAATTGCCAGAGCCTATCTGAGCGGAGCCGGGATGACGGTCCGCCGCGAACTCGCCAGCGTTACGGGCCTATCCGCACCGGATGCGGGTCTGGGTAACTGGGCGCTAGTGGATGAAGGCGTTGCCGTTAGGCTGACGACTGGAGTTTACCGTTTGCGCGAATTGGCTTGCTCCACAGTCTCGGTAATTTGAGAGTCTTTCCGATCGTCGGATCTTAGATCACTCTGGTCAACGTTACTGTGCGCCTCTCGCAGAGCTTCTCGTTCCAACTTTTCCATTTCGACCGTTAATGGCAGATGCTCCTGGGTAGTGCTGAGCCTTCGGAGCATAGCATCGGTTTCAATCTCCGTCAGGCTCCGGCTTGCGGCCGCTTCGATCGTCTGCAGGCGCGTTTTTGCTTCGGCCAAGCGGGCATGCGCCTCAACTTTGAGCGTACTCAATCGGTTATGGTCAGCCTCGAGATCGCTCTGCAAGGAAGTGGCATCTGCCAGCACAATATTGCGCGCCTGGCTAATTCGTCTCCGAACTCTCACTAATTCCCGATCAGCCTTTGCAATTATCCTGGTCGCAGTTAGACGGGCAGCGACCGTCTCGACGTAAGCGTCGGCCAGGAGTGGATTCTGACTTGTCAGCTCCCGAAGCGCTTCACGTTCGCTTGTCGTCAATTCGGGTTCAAACCAAACGACCTCGCTACCCGTTATACCGTCCGAGGCGAGCCTGTCGCGCAGTTTGGCAAACCAATGCCTTCGATACAGAAACAAAAGCATTAGGACCACGATAGCCGCAACTGCGCCGAGGCCGAGTGAGATACCAGCAAGGAAGAGATAGACCGCCGCCGACTCGGTAGTGGCAGCAGCAAGGAACATTAGGAAAAAACCCAAGGGAAGCGGCGCCAATGTTACCAGCAAGGTAAGCCAGGGCGCGAACCGGAGTAGTTGAGCCACTCTCTTATCTTTGTTAGTAAGCTTCCCGTTCACTGCTTGAGTCATCGTACTGTCTGAACTTGTCAGACTCTTGGAGCGAGGCCGACTTAGGATTTTCAATCTTAATCCAAGGTGGTGGAAGATCTTAGCCTGTAAGACAGCGGTTCGCTAGTCAAGACGATCTATCAGCAAGCAAGCGATTTGGCCCAGATGTCTGTATAATGCCGCCAAACGCCGTCAAGATGCGATCAGGAGTGGCAATGAAGAGAGTAGCGATTTTCGCAGCAGTGATTGCCCTGGGATTAACGTCGACGCTGGGCCTGAGGGTGCGGCCGGTCCTGGCCCAAAATCCAACGGTGTCTTCAACCAGCAGTTCGAGGAGTGCGGCCAATCCTGTGACCATCCCGATCAGTATTAAAGTCAGCGGCGCAAAGCCGGAGCCAGAATTACAAACAATTGATCTGACTGTGAGTGAAGATGGCGACCCCCAGACAATCCTCTCAATTCGAGCAATCGGCACAAATTCTCCCTTAACGCTGGCAGTGCTAATCCAGGATGATCTAGTTTCGTCGATAGGTAACGAGATCAAGCCTTTGCGGGAGTTTATACGCCAATTGCCGCGAGGCTCACGCGTCCTTGTAGGTTATCTGAGAAGTGGTTCCTTGCAGGTAAGACAAAAATTTACCACTGACCAGGAAAAAGCAGGGAAGGCTTTGCGTGTGCCCGTCGGAGTCGCGAGCGCGGCACCTTACAATCCCTATGTAGAGGTAATTGAGGCAATCAAGCGGTTCGACTCACAACCCTCCGGTCGCAGGGCAATACTGCTTGTCTCAGATGGTCTGGATACCTCGCACGGACTTGACTCAAGTTCCGCGACGCAGAGTATCGACCTTCAGCGGGCAATTACCGAAGCCCAGCGAAGGGGCATCGCTGTTTATTCATTCTATGCCCCCAGTGTTGCCGGTCGGGACCAGATTCTTATTGGGAACGCACAGGGTTCACTACAGAAATTGTCAGACGACACCGGAGGCAGGGCGTTCTTTCAGGGAACTGGCGCTCCGGTTAGTTTTGATCCGTTTATTAGGGAAGTGAGTTCGCTGCTGAACAAACAAATAGCGCTAACCTATTTATCAACTCATCCTGGCAAGGGTTTTCATCGCATAGACGTGCGTTCCCTGACCCCTGGCGTGAAGGTAGATTTCCCGGCGGGTTACACAAGGTAGTTTGGGTTGATCAAGTCCGGCGAATTATTGAACGGTAACAGGAAGTAAGGAGCCGCGGCGATCGCTGGCGGTAGCCCAACCCTCAGCCAGGTTTCCAATCATTCCATGAAAATGAATTTCGGCACCGGAGAGCACTACTATGACATCACCTGCCTGGTATCGCTTGTCTTCTAAGCGAAAGCGAATGACAGTCGCTTGCCCATTATCATGCTCCACTGTCTCAAAGTTAAAGTCCTCGGCGGCTACTGCGTAGGTCTGGGAGTTGTTCGCGACCCTTTGCTCGTCTGGCATTCTGATTACCTCGGCTAACTGTTTGGTGGGGCGGCTAGAGGGACTCGAACCCTCGACCTCTTGATTCACAGTCAAGCGTTCTAACCGACTGAACTATAGCCGCCACAAATATCAATAATTAAATGCGAAGGCATTGCCCCCGGCAGGACTCGAACCTGCGGCCCTCTGCTTAGCTTCCAGCATCAGGCTTTCCCTGACCGCTCGCCAAAACGAGTTTGCTGGCTGGACTATATCTTAGACATCGCAGTCCCGACCCGTATAGTCTCTGAGGAACCCACCCTTCGTCTTGTCCAATGGGGGTTTCCTGCGGATTACCCAATCCTCCCGGATTGTTACTCGCAATTCGCTGCTCGAGTACCGAAGGCTCTCAGGGCGTTCCCGCATATGGGGTCGTCCACTTAATGAGTTCTTTTCAAAACGCCCTTCCCCATTAAGGCTCCAACAAGGCAGATGCTCTATCCACTGAGCTACGGGGGCAAACTTTGCCAATGTGCGGCGATGTTAGCATGCAGATGGTCAGGTCGGCCAACCCAATTAGGATCAGTTGGTCACTCGAATAAAGGGCTCCTAACAAGCTGCGTGCAAAACGAAGAGACCGCCCCTGTGTAGGGGCGGTCTCTTCGGTGAAACAGAAAGATAAAGTTGAATTAAGCAGCACGCGGATGCTCGGTGTTTTCTGCAAACACGCGGCGACCGTTTATTGCATCATCGATAATCTCGCGCACCGCAGAGATATCAGGATTGACGTCCATCCGATCACAGGCTCGCAGATGCCGCAGAATACCCTCCGTGGCAATCTCGGCCGCGACGCCCGTCAGTTTTGAATATCGGCGCGCTTGGATATGGTCAATTCTTTGAATGCGCTCATCGAGCGGCAGATGTCTATCAAACGTCACTTTGCTTTTGCTCCTCACTGCCCGATCACTCGGGTTATTGATTTCTAGCTTAGATGTTCCAATGAACGCTCGGGATGTAAGATCTTTACCGTGTGCCATTGAGTTTTTACGCCCACAACAAGCCTTGGGCTGGTCAGTTTCGACTTGCTGACTTTCGCATGTCCCGCAAAACGGGTGATTATACACGAGTGTGATGGAAAATCCTAGGTTTTCTTTCAACCACGTCCCTGGGTTGCGATAAGTCAGTTCACGCTCCGTTAACTCAATGTCAGGCAATGGCTTGCAGCTAGGCAATAACAAGCGGCCTTCTTTGCATGGATTTTTCGCATTTCCATCGGCTAATAGTGTCTTTAGAAAGCGTAAGCGCCGCCCCGAGTTCACCGAGCTATGAACCGGGTCCGGCGCTTTATGCTTTCAGAGCCAGAAATTGCAGGGATGAGCTAGCTTACTTTTTCGGTAAGACAGTGTCTTTCATGCTCTTTCCCACGCGAAACTTTAGAGTTGTCTTAGCCGGGATTTGGATTGTTTCTCCAGTCGCAGGATTACGTCCCTCGCGAGCTTTTCTTTCAGATTTTACTAGCTTGCCAAAGCCCGGAAGCACGAACTCACCATTTGTCTTTACTTCCCGGGCTGCGAGGTTTGAAATTTCCTCGAAGAATTCCTTAACTTGTCCGCGCTTCATTCCTGTCTTCTCGGCGAAGTGATTAAGTACCTCCGACTGCGTCATTCGCTTCTTGCCTGTCGCCGCTTTGGTCGCCATAGTTGGGTGGACACCTCCCACAAAGCACTAAAATTGAAAATCTACTTGAACAGCATATATCACACTCGGGCCTCAAAGTCTCGAAAAAATCGAGGTTTTTGGCCGTATTCAGCAAAAAAGTTTCCGACACAGGTCCGTAACAGCCGACCAATTCAGCGAGCGATTAGCACGGAGCGTTGCTCATCCCTTAAGGCAATACTCCGACCAGAACCACCGCCAAAAGTCACCTGAGGGTGTTATTCAACTCGGCCCCTTTTCCCATCCCAAGGTTCGGCGCCCAAAGGCTCGACAAAACCTAACTCTTTGCTTTTCAAAAGTTGCGGCCAACCGGGATTTTCGAGTATTTTGCGGTGTTCAAGACGGAGTCGCCAGTAAAAGCAGTTACGGGCTGTTCTTTAGGGACACGAATCTGATCCGTTTTAGAACCCGAAAATCCAATTGTCTTGGCCCAACACATTTCGAGAACTGGGACTACTCAGCCAGTAAGTTCAAGGCGTTTTGGTTAAAAATGGACTTAATCAAAACGTTCGTAAGGAAGCTGTGAAGCTCGCGTCTCAAGAGATGGAAGAGAAAACTGAAAGGCTCGTCGCGCTTTGTGCGGCGGAGGGTCTGGCTGGAGTATTGATTAACTCTCAACCTAACTTTTCCTGGTTGAGTGGTGGAGGTACCAACGGCGTCGACGTGAGTCGAGAGGCGGGCGTCTCGACCCTGTTTGTAAGACGCGATGGACACCGCTTCATTCTCGCCAGCAGAATTGAAATGGCGAGAATGTTGACCGAAGAGGTGAACGGCCAGGGTTATGAGCCGATTGAGTTCCCGTGGGAACAGGAGAAGGGAAATGCCGGGCTGGTTGTGGATCTCACGCGTTCACTCGTTAGCGATGATTTACCAATAGGCTCGGATCTTTTTCTTACTGGCGCGCGTTCCGTAGAAGGAGCAATTGCCCGTTCAAGATTCAAACTAACAAGTTTCGAAGTGGACCGTTTCAGGGCCCTGGGTAGAGACGCTGGGAAAGTGATTGGAACGATGGCCAGAGCGCTCGCGCCGGACCTGAGCGAGCGTGAAGTGGCGCGCCGTACTGATGATGCTCTCGCCAGCATTGGTGCCCACTCAGTGGTCACGTTGGTGGCTGCTGACGAACGACTGACGCGCTTTCGTCACCCTTTACCTACGGACCTGCAGTGGAAGAAGGTCTTGATGATTGTAGTCTGTGCGCGGCGCGGTGGTTTGATTGCTTCATTGACGCGGATTGTCTGTGTTGGAACAATTCCCGAGGACTTGGTCGAGCGAACTCGGGCGGCGGCATCTGTCAACGCGCAACTGTTTACTGCAACGCGCCCAGGTGTATCCGGAAGTAAGCTTTATAGCGTGGCAGCGCGAGCCTACGAAGACGCCGGTTTTGCCGGCGAACAGGTTCTGCACCACCAGGGCGGCGCCACCGGGTATCGCACGCGTGATTGGTTGGCCCATCCGCAATGCACCGAGCGAGTCCAGGAAAATCAGGCCTTTGCCTGGAACCCTTCAATTACAGGGACAAAGGTTGAAGAGACTTGCATATCTTTTGCAGGTGGGATCGAAATTATTACTGCAACGCCAGGTTGGCCCACTGTGGATGTGGAGGCGGAGGGGTTCGAATATTCAGTGCCCAACGTGTTATCAATTTGACGTGGCAGGTGCGCAACTTGCAATGAACGCTCCTCACGCAACGCGGTAGCAGTTCCGATAGACCAGCAGCGCTCTTAAGGTCCCGCTATTGGCCCAGTCATCTCAAATTCCCCCGTAAGCCGGATATCTTCGGAAGATGATCCGATCATCACCTTAAACATTCCAGGTTCGACTACTAAACGCATACTGCGATCCCAGATGGCCAGGTCGTCACTCCTCAGAGTAAACGCGATTGATTTTGTTTCTCCCGGCTTCAGGTGAACTCGCTCGAATCCTCTAAGATTCTTTTCGTACGTAGTAACACTACTCACTACATCACGGGTGTATAGCTGTACTACTTCGTCGCCTGTTAAATTGCCTGTATTCTTGACGTCAAAGCTGACTGCGATATTCCCGCCTGACGTTTGCTTCGATGGGCTGATTGCCAGATTGCTATACATGAAGGTGGTGTAACTTAGCCCATATCCGAAATAATAGAGGGCGCCGCTGACGCGTGTCTTCTCGCCTTCCCATTGCGCATTTGGCTTAGTCGGAAAGTTAAATGGGATCTGGCCAGCCGTCTTGGGAAAGGTTGCCGTCAGTTTTCCCCCCGGGTTGTAATCGCCGAACAGAACATCGGCAATCGCGACACCGCCCTGGGCACCTGGAAACCATGCTTCGAGAATTCCCGGAACATGCTTTACAACCCAATTGATGCTAAGCGGCCGACCATTAATCAAAACTACCACAACCGGCTTGCCCGTCGCATGAACGGCCTGGACCAGCTCCAACTGCCGTCCTGGTAAATCCAGACTCGTGCGGCTGGCGCTCTCGCCCACAGTCTTTGACGAATCGCCCAAGACAACCACGGCAAGATCTGAGTTTCTTGTGATCTCTACTGCTTTCGCGATCTCGGTTAATTCCTCTTTGGTCAGGGGCGAGGGAAGCACCTCCGTTTCCGGCCAACTCGCGTCAACGATCTCACAGCCCTTCGCATATCTGACTGCGACCTTATTGCCCAACTTGTTCCTGATTCCCTCCAGGACCGTCACGCCTTTTACGCCCGACGGCCCGTAACGATATTTTGTATTGCTGTCGTCATCAGCGTTTGGCCCGATAACGGCGATAGAGTTAAGGCTTTTACCGAGTGGCAGGAGGCTCTTCTCATTCTTCAGGAGGACCATACTTTCAAGGGCCGCGCGCAAAGCTACCTGCTGATGCTCGGCCGAGTTGACAAGTTTAAGAGTGGCGTCCGCATCCGTTACATAAGGGTGATCGAACATTCCGACCAGAAACTTGACTCGCAGAACGTAGCGCACTCTGTCGTCGAGCGTTTTCATCGAAACTTTGCCCTCTTTGACCAGCTCGCGTAGCGGGAGAATGAAATCGTCCGGGGGTGTGAAGTTTGTTTTAACGTTTAATCCTGCCTCAATAGACTGTCGCACGGAATCCTTCATGTCTGACGCAACAGCGTGTTTGCTATGCAGGAATTCCACAGCGCCGCTGTCGGAAACGACATAACCTGTAAAGCCAAAGTCGTTTCTTAGTCGCTCAGTAAGCCAGTACCTGCTTCCAGTAATTGGGATGCCGTCGAAATCATTATATGAACTCATGACGCCAAGCAGTCCGGCTTCTTTGATCGCCGCTTTAAAAGGTGGCAGAAAAATATTTTCAACTTCCCGAGGCGAAGTTTGCGGGTCCGTCCGGGCCTCTCCCTCCCTAGCGCCTTTGTTAGCGCTATAGATCGCAAAATGCTTTGCGGTAGAGGCTACGGTGTAGTTTTCCTGAAGGCCCTTGACCATTTCCACACCGAGGCGAGACGCGAGGTAGGGATCTTCACCGTAGGTCTCGGCGAAGCGACCCCACCGCTGATCGCGCGCCACATCAAGGATCGGTGCATAGACATTGGTATAGCCCAGCGCTCGGGCCTCGACTGCTGTGATGCGGCCAATTTCTCGCACTAAATTCTTATCCCACGTATGACCAACTCCCAACTGAGCGGGAAAACTGGTGGCGGTGAGGAAGGCGAGTCCGCGAATTCCTTCGTTGGTAAAATCTACGGGAATACCCAGTCGTGTCTCCTCAATGAAAAAGCGTTGAACCTCATTCATTGCCCAGACGTGCTTCTTAATGTCGCGTGCGTAAATGCTGCTTGCCCCTTGCGCCCAACCATTCAAGTGTTCGTCAATATTTGCGATACCATCCTTCCAGATTTGATGCTTCCATTCCGGCGTGGGCAACTCATCTTTCAGAACTCGCGAAAAACCGTATAACGTTGCTGTCTGGCAGGTTTTCTCTTCCAATGTCATCTGCGTCAGCAAGTCATCAATGCGTCTATCAATACCAGCTTTTGGGTCCTCGTAAATATCCATCCGGCCGTTTTTGTTCAGGTCGATGTATTCGGCGTGGTAGATCTTTGTCTGAGGACTCGGCCGCTCCTGATGTCCGACGTTGATGCCGGTGAAGAAGAGCGTCAGCAACATCACCTGAACCGTTCGCATTGCGGTTGATTCCTATCCCATTGAATTCGGAGGACCTTGGTAGACATTATCGTCGCCGGGCTTTGCGGCCATAACCCAGCTCAGCGCCGCCCGAGATGATATGGTCCACACCGGTTGTGAAACTCGCTTCGGCAGCGATGAAAAGACAGAGTTCGCCAACTTCTTCAACCGTTCCCATCCGCCCGAGTAACTGCGCCGCCTCGCCTTCAGCGCGGCATAAGTCCGGGTCAGGGGCCGCATCAATCGCCTCTTGCCACAGCGGCGTGTCAATGTTCCCAGGTGAAACTGAATTCACTCGCACGCCATGCTCAGCCTCATCAATCGCCAGTGCTTTAGTGAAAGCCGTAATTGCGCCTTTCGTAGCCACGTATGTAGTTGCATAAAGCTGCCCCATGCTTCCTACCAGGCTCGCCAGGTTTATGATATTTCCCTGAGTGCGACGCAGATGCGGCAGAGCAAACTTACATGCGGCAAATATGCTGACCAAATTCAGATCCAGCAAGTCCCGAAACTCCTGAATGGAAAAATCATCTATCGGCTGGTGAGGCGGATGCCACCCGGCGTTGTTTATCAAACAATCAATCTGGCCGTGGCGGACGACAGTGGCGTCTATCAATCGATGAATCTCTTCGGTTTGGGAGACGTCGCATCGCATGAAGTATGCCTGACCTGGACCGAGTTGGTTCACTTCCTGCGCGAGCTTCACACCACTCTCTGGCTTGCGCGAGCAAAATACAACCTGCGATCCAGCATTGACGAAAGCTCGGACACAGCCCTCACCAATTCCCTTGCTGCCACCGGTGACGATTACAACTTTATCCTTATATTTCATCTCATTGTAACTTCTTTGGAGTGCGGCGGCCTGGCGCCGCTTTGGTCAGCTCGCTACTGACGCAGCCCCGCCGACGGAAAGCGGCGCCAGGCCGCCGCACTCCAAAGAAAACCTCATTCTGTAATGGAGACTATCCCTCGTTTGGAGCTGCATCACCACGACCCGCCTTGGTCCCACGCGAAGGTCAGTTTCAATCGATTCAGCGCTCACCTTCGGATCAAATAAGATGGAGAACATATGTCCTCCACGCGTTAACGTGACTTTTCCGGGCTCGACTTTTAACTTATCACTCTCGGCAACCAGCAACGGAATCTGTTCACGAAGTGGACCAGAGTGTTGCACGTCAACCGTGATCTGATCCTTAGCAAACGTCAGCGTCTTGTCTCCCTGATCGGTGAATTCGTACCTTACTGTTAACACTCCTCGCGGCAGGTCACGGTTGCCGGGAAGAGCAGTAAGCATTTTCCCGTTGAGGCTGAATTCGGCACTCAGGCTTGCAGCCTCGAAGACGCCTGGATTCTGTCCCAGCACCGTTCCCCAAGCCGCGTTGTTGGTACCGGTTTGAGATTGCAGGACCGATCCCATTTCAGGTTGCGAAAGCAGACCCAGTCCATAACGCTGCTGACTGGTCAGGAGCGGACCCGAATTGAAGATTGCGTAGTAGCCGGGCTGGCGCACAAAGGTAAAAACAACGCGCTCACGATCATCCATTCGTTGATGTATGAATTGACGCTGCTCGTAAGGCAGCAGACTGAACGCCGCTTTCCTTTGTGCTTCGGTTGGGTACCACCTTACGTGCGATCGATGGAGAAACGCGTATGGAGAGAAGGCCCGAAACTCTCCTACTGGCAACTCAGTCGAACGCTGCCAATTCAGCTCGAGTTGTGACCGCTGCCGGACAAGATCGCGGCGGATTTCCTCGCGTGTCGGGGCAAAGGCCCGAGCAAGCAGGACCTCCGAGGAAATTAGTCTTTGACCCTGATCAACCTGACTGCGGGTGATCTCATTGCTGCCGATAAACGGCCTTCTTTGCCGCGTTTCAATCGCGCGATTCAGGGTAAAGCCTGATCCGTCGGGCTCGCGCACCGCATTGTAGGCCAGCCATTCGACAAACCGCCGTTCCTCCTCCACAAACAACCTCCCAAGTGGAGTTCCGCGTGTATAGTGCCAGGCCATCAACAGATTGCTGTGATGCGTTCCAAGGTTGTAGCCCCAATCTGGCCCACGTGCTTCGTAGAAATATCCGACGGGACTCTGAAACACTTTGGTGGTTCCCCTAATGCGGCGACGCAGGAGCGCACTCAGTTCACCATCCGGATATAACGCGAGAAAAGCGAGCCCACCCGCGAACACATTGGTATATTGGTTTGCGAAGTTCTTGCCATGCGCCAGTAGAGTAGGATCAGTCAGCACAACACGAATGGCTGCGCGGTTTGCTTTCAGCACTCGCTCGAGTAATTCCCTATCGATTGGTGGACCGGTATGGAGAAGTCTCAATGTCTCGCCCATAAATTTTGTAGCAAACGCAGTGGCCGGGAGATTCCATTTTTGCGGACCGTATTCGCTGAAGCGCCCATCAGAATTTTGCATGCGGCACCAGAAATCGAGCGCCGCTTCGAGCCGCACTCGTACCGCAGGCGACGCGTAATACTGATTCCAGGGGCGTTTGGTGGAATAGAAAAAGGCTAGAGAGAGAATGTTCTCCATGATCCGCGCGTTGTAAGGCTTGTTGTCCTGCAGATTGCGCCAGACCGCTACGTTGATGAAGCCGCGATTTTCGCCCGTCTCGACGACGCTGTTCGCCAGACGGTGAAAGTGCGCCAGGTAGTAAGGTAAATCAAGCTCGTCATCAGCGAAGTCAGAAGGTTTCAGGGTTCGGAGATCCGCGGGTGGCACGGGAGACCAGGAAGATATTGTTTGTGCAGTCGCAACTGAACCTGGAAGGAGCAGAAGCAGTAAAAATGAAAGCAGTATCTGAGCTTTGTTTCGAAGGACCATCCGATGTTTCATTACTTTCCGGGCACGTCGGCGATGCGCTTCGCGTATGATTCAAAGAGTCCCAGGTAATAGAGTCGAGCGAGGTCTTTCTCGAGCGCATCAAACTTTGTTGCCTGCGTGGGCTCAGCCTGTCGAACTTCCTTAAGCCGCGCGCGCAACTGTCGAAACACTTTTTCTTTTAGCCAATACCCGTGGTCATATCGTTCTCCGATCGAAGAAGCTGAGGCCAGCTTATCGATTTCCGGCGTTGTCAGTCCCCGACGCCACGCGGCGCGGTAGACGGTCAAAGCTTCCTGAAAGCCTTGATTGGCGATCCGCGTGAACAGCTCGTGCAAACCCTTCCAACCTTCCTTGTGGGTATCGACCATTGTTACGACATCCGGGTGGGGCTCGGTGGAACTACGATAATCAAGTAGCGAGACTCGGAAGTCGATCTTGCGGTCGCCGTCGTAGTCGTATTCAACAGTGTCCAGGAAGCCGTTATTGTCCGCGTCGGTGTACTTGACTACTTCTTCCACCTTAGGTGCCCTCCGCTTCGGGGAAGGCGTTTTTGTGCCGCCGTGAAACTCGGCGTTCTTATCAACCAGCCATGCTCCCCATTCTGCGCCGGCGAGGTGCAGTTTCCGATCGAATACGCCTACATAGAGCTTACCGCCGCCGGAGTTGTCCTCGTCGAATTCGCCACGATCACCGAGCGAATCAGCCTGTGGATGTCCGGAAATTCCCGGTCGCTCAGCAGGGCCGACCATGTCTTCCTGCGCATAGTTGCCTCGTCGCCAGCGCATGGTTGAATACAGATCAATCTCCCTCGGACCACCAAAGCCGTGCATCGGGTAATACATTTCCACACGTTCCCAGCGATGATCGTCGTCATCTTCGTCAAACACTAAATAGAGACTGGTCCAGCCGGCCTGGAAGAAAGCATCGTAGCTACGGTCATGCGGCATATACATCAGCTCGTCAATACGACGCCAGTTGTTCCACTGAAAACACCCGTCGAACTTGGGATTGCCTTTAAGCGCTGGATACTTGTGAACGAACGAGCGGTATGGAACACCTGGCCCTCCCGCGCCACGCAATGACATGTCGTAGTCAGTTTCGTTTCCCTTGGTTGAGTCATTGTCGAGATCGAATGTAACAAAAGCTTCGTTGAGCATGCCAGACAGTTTTGTAATGTCTTTATCGAGCGGTGGCACAGGATCGAGCCAACGCATGGCCATCTCGCTGAGGCCGTCGCCGTCGAAATCGTAAAAAGCAAACGGGTTCTCCCAATTGAGTCGCGGATCGGGGAGCGACTGCGGCGGACGATGAACTTTCAAGAACACCGCATCGCCATTGTAATCGGGCAACCAATCTGCGGTGCCCGTATAGGCCCAATTGTCGTTGCTGAAATCGAACTTTTCCCAGTCGAGGTAACCGAGCACGCCGTCTTTTTCGACGTCAATAAAAACCATCCAGTGCGACCCGCTTGCATTCCACTTACCGGCGGACCATTCGGGCGATTGGGTGACCCACGCCTGAAGGTCGGCTTTCCCATCTCGGTCGTTGTCAGCCCACTTAACATTTAGATCGTAGGGACCGTCGTAGAGACCATCGCCGTTCTTATCCACCTGCAAGACGTCGGCAACCTGGTCGCCACGGGTATCAGTTGCCAACAGGTCGCCATTCTCATCCAGCCAGCGTACACGCTTTCCATTCCACCAGCGCTCAATGATGTCGGGTTTGCCGTCCTTGTCGACATCGATGCGCAAGACTTCATCTGAAGGAGTGCTGGATTTAAGACTCGTCTTGCGCAGGTCTTGACGGTTTTGTTGGCCAAAGGCCGACAACGTATTAATTGCACTGGCAGCAATAGCGATTGTGAATATGAGAATCCGAGAGCGCATGGTCTTGGCACCTCAGCAGAATACTAGTTGCTCAAATAATTGGCGTTGGCGTTTGTTAGGAGCAGTTTGGAACAATCATTCACCCAACTCAATAACGATACTTTCAATCCTGCTCGCTTTCACATGGCGGGTGGAAGGGCTTATAGCATTTACGATCTGCGACTAGCAAGATAGTTGATAGAACTGAATTGGTTCAGAATTGGTTAGAGACTGTCGAGTTATTTGCGCGAACCATTGCTCGTCTCAACTTTTTCAGCAACCTGCTATGCCTTACGCTGTCGCTAGCTTCGCAGGCGTTTTTCTATTAGTAACAGTTTAGATTATGAAGCGACGAAGTTTTCTTTTCTTGTCAGCCCTCGGACTTCTGCCAAAAAGTTTATTGTCAGCCCTCGGACTTCTGCCAAAAAGTTTACGGGCCAAGGATTTTGACTCCTTCGATTTTTTGGCCCAGAAGAGGATGGCTGCTTCTGCCGACTCCGCGTGGAACCATCTGCGTCTCTGGTATCGGCAGCCGGCAGCCAACTGGAATGAAGCTCTGCCGATTGGCAACGGAAGATTGGCGGCAATGGTCTTCGGCGGTGTTAAATCCGAGCGCATTCAACTCAACGAAGAGACCATCTGGGCCGGTGAAAAGCGCAATCGCATCAACCCTGAAGGCGCGCGCAACCTTGCTGAAGTGAGACGACTACTTTTCACAGGCAAAGCGGCAGAGGCTGAGGAACTTGCCGAGCGAACAATTATCTCGATCCCGAAGCGGATGCCTCCATATCAGCCGCTCGGTGATTTGAAGATTCACTTTTCCGGCGAAGACGCCGCGAGTGAGTACCTCAGGGAACTCGACCTTGATACGGGTGTGGTTCGAGTGAGCTACCGATTGGGAGATATGCGTTTCAACCGGGAAGTGTTTGCTTCAGCCGTAGACCAGGTGATCGTGATCAGATTAACCACTGACAGGCCAGGGAAGCTTTCTTTCGCGGTCGCCATTACGCGGGAACAGGACAGCCAAACGCTGGCGGTCAACCCGAATCTTGTGGTGATTACGGGGGAGGCAATCGCACGCGGTGAGCGCCATGAGCTCGAGCGGAAAGTTGGCGTGAAGTTCGTGGGAATGTTACGGGCCCTCTCCGAAGGATCAGGAGCGAATACGCGTGTCGAAGGTAATGAGGTACGCGTGGAGAATGCGAATGCGGCGACGCTCTTGTTCGTTGCGGCTACCAATTTCCATCACAATGACCCGGCAAATAAAGCTGAGCAGCATCTTGAAGCCGCGGCTGCGAAGGCTTACACGCACGTCGTGCGAGCTCATATCGCAGATCACCAGCGACTATTTCGGCGGGTCTCATTTGATCTTGCCGCGGTCGCGCCTGATCTTCCCACCGACGAGCGACTGAAGCGTGTGCAATCCGGGGGAACAGATCTCGCACTCCAAGCGCTCTATTTTCAATTCGGTCGTTATCTGCTGATTGCCAGTAGCCGTGCCGGCTCGATGGCAGCGAATCTTCAGGGCAAATGGAATGATCAGATGCAACCTTCGTGGGATAGTAAGTACACGATTAATATCAATACGGAGATGAACTACTGGCCTGCGGAAGTCTGTAACCTGTCGGAGCTTCACGCGCCGTTGTTCGACCTGGTTGAAAATGCGCGGGCCGATGGACGCAACCTCGCGAAAAACCTGTACGGGGCGCGCGGTTTCGTGATCCATCACAACACCGATGGTTGGGGACACGCGGGACCGATCGATGGAGTCCATGCGGGAATCTGGCCCATGGGCGGTGCCTGGTTAAGCTTGCATCTTTGGGATCATTACGACTACACACGCGACCTTTCGTTTCTCGCAAATCGCGCATATCCCTTAATGAAAGAGGCTGCCGAATTCTTCCTTGACTATCTTGTCGAAGACGGAAATGGTCATTTGATTACCGGACCCTCGATTTCTCCAGAGAACCAATATCGAGCGCCTGATGGCAGGGTCGTCAAACTATGCATGGGACCGACCATGGATACCCAAATCACTCAGGCACTGTTCAGTCGCGTGATGGAAGCGAGCCAGTTGCTGGGAGCGGACGCGCCGTTTCGCAACAGGGTCGCCGTTGCGCGCGAGCGGCTGACACCGATGAAGATTGGGAAGCATGGACAGTTGCAGGAGTGGTTGGAAGATTATGACGAGCCTCAACCCGGACACCGCCATATGTCCCACTTGTTTGCGCTTCATCCGGGTAATCAAATTACCCTGCGCGGGACGCCGGAGTTAGCGCGAGCTGCGCGAGTCTCACTTGAGCGTCGGCTGCAAGCCGGCAGCGGACATACGGGTTGGAGCCGTGCCTGGATTATCAACTTCTGGGCCAGACTGGAAGAACGGGAATTGGCCCACGAGAACATCGTTGCATTATTGTCTAAATCGACGCTGCCGAACTTGCTGGATAATCATCCGCCGTTTCAGATCGACGGAAACTTTGGCGGCGCAGCGGCCATGGCCGAAATGCTGTTGCAGAGCCATGCAGGTGAGATTAGCTTGCTCCCGGCGCTTCCGCGCTCCTGGGCCGAAGGTCAGGTGCGCGGACTGCGAACGCGTGGTGCGCTCGAGGTTGATCTGCATTGGAAGAGAAGTAAGGCGACGATGGCTTTGTTGCGACCCGATATCACTGGGGAGTTTCGTCTGCGGCCACCGCGCGACCAACAGATCGCAAAGGCGTCGGAGCGAGGTAAGAGAGTAGCGTTCACAAGCGGTGCCGACGGGGTCGCGCGATTGAGTCTTTTAGCTGGAAAGGAATACGCGATCACATTTCGTTGAGTACGCGATCACATTTCGCTGAGTACTCAATCACATTTCCTTGAGTTGGTTTGGATGGAACTCGCATCCGCTTCACGGCTTCGCCGCTCGATGTGAGTAACTATAAGGCGGTGGCTCTGCCCCGCCGGTAAGCTGCAAGAACCACTTGGGCTGTGCCCTTGGTTTCGGGCTTCGCCTTGGTTCAAAGGTGTGGTGGTTTCCAGGAAGTGTGGTGGTTTCCAGGAAGTGTGCTCAATTCGATTATCCAGCGATGAGCAAATGACTGATCTCAGCAGAGGCCAAGTTACAGATTCTTCGAGGGCAAAGCCCGAACCAGGGGCGCAGCCCAAATGCTTAAGTAACTGATCGGGCGGGGCAGAGCCACCGCACATCAAGCGGCGAAGCCGTGATGCAGACTCAAGTTTCATGCGAAAGAAATGTTTCTAACCTATATACTCCGAGGTTGCAGAGAGGCTGAAGAAGGAATCCAGGTGATCAAACTTCTCACGATCGGCCTGCTCGTTCTGTTCACTGTTGTTGGCTCAATGGCCCAGGACGTTCAAGTCGCTACCACGATCGCATTCATTGAGGGACCGACGGCAGATGGGAAGGTAACGTTTTCTTCACAGATCAGGCCAACAACCGAATCATGAAATTGAGTTCAGACGGCAAGCTTTCAACTTATCGCCATGATGAGAGATCCATTACTCTTGTTATTGGACGAATGCATCTCCCAGCGGTGTAAGCCCGAGCTATAAGCATTTCGCCACTACGTGGCTGGGAGCGAACCGCCAAATGCAACTACACGGCAAAAGCATCATTGGAAACGAATTACCCAGCGCGGCGAGTGGCAACGGACAAACATTCCTCGCCTACAATCCCGCAATTGGTCAGGATCTTGATCCTGTTTTCTACGAGGCCACGGATGCTGATATCAACCTCGCTTTCTTCTGTGCTGAGAAGGCCTTCGACGTCTACCGTAGCAAATCCGCGGAAGAAATCGCCGGCTTCTTAAATACCATTGCAGAAAAGATCATCGCCCTCGGTGATGAGCTAATTACGCGCGCTTCCGCGGAGGCCGGCCTGCCCACAAAAAGACTCACGGGTGAGCGCGCTCGCACGGTGGGCCAACTACGCATGTTTGCCGATCTGGTCAGAGAAGGTTCCTGGGTTGAGGCCACAATCGACCGCGCGCAGCCTGAGCGTAAACCACTGCCCCAACCTGACATTCGACGAATGCTTATTCCCATCGGCCCCGTTGCGGTTTTCGGCGCGAGTAATTTCCCGCTGGCTTTTTCAGTTGCCGGAGGGGATACGGCTTCGGCTTTCGCGGCCGGCAATCCGGTAATTGTTAAGGCGCATCCTGCGCACCCGGGAACATCAGAAATGGTGGCGCGCGCAATTGTGACGGCAGCAGAAGCGACAGGAATGCCCGCGGGCGTCTTTTCTCTCCTGCAGGGAACGACACACGAGTTGAGTCTAAAAGTTGTGCGGCACCCAGTTACCTCTGCTGTCGGCTTCACCGGCTCACTACAAGGTGGTCGCGCGATCTTCGACGCTGCAGCGCAACGCCCCAATCCAATCCCGGTGTTTGCTGAGATGGGCAGTGTCAACCCGGTTTTTGTCCTGCCGGGAGCTCTGCGTGAACGCGGCGCTGACTTCGCTGTTGGTCTTCAACAATCAGTTACTCTCGGTGTGGGCCAATTTTGCACGTGCCCAGGTTTGGTTGTTGGCCTGCGAGACGCCGGCATGACTGGGTTCAAGAAACGGATCGAGGAGTTGGCCGCGACAGCATCACCCGCAACGATGCTCCATCCGGGAATCCTGAGCGCATATGATGAAGGAGTGCGTCGTCTGGAAAGGACCAACGGCGTAGAGACACTGAAGTCCAGGGTTGCCGCAGACGCCGGGAAGACTGAGGCTGGTCCAGCAGTGTTCATCACAGATTCGAATACTCTTCTTAAACACAAAGAACTTACCCACGAGGTATTCGGCCCTTCAACGCTAATTGTAATGTGTGATTCCAGAGAGGAGATGCTGCGCGTGGCGCGCGAGCTTGAAGGACACCTGACTGCGACCATTCACGGCACAACAACTGAGCTCGAAGAGTTTAGAGACTTGATTGAGTTATTGCAGAAGAAGGTCGGAAGGCTTGTCTTTAACGGTTTCCCAACCGGCGTGGAGGTTTGCGCTGCAATGCATCACGGTGGTCCCTACCCCGCAACTACCGATGTGCGAGCAACGTCGGTGGGCGCTTATGCGATTAAGCGTTTTGCTCGTCCGGTTTGTTTCCAGAACTCCCCGCAGGCCATTTTGCCGGTTGAGCTGCAAGACAAGAATCACAGAAACATCTGGCGCGTTGTGGATAATCAATTAACGAAGGACGACTGCTAATGCGAACCGTTCGTTGGGGCATGATCGGATGCGGCGACGTAACCGAAGTCAAAAGCGGTCCAGGCTTTCAGAAAGCCAGCCACTCCAGTCTGGTCGCTGTAATGCGACGCAGAGGAGAGCTCGCCCGAGACTATGCTGAGCGTCACGGGGTTCCTCGCTGGTATGACGATGCGGCGAGCTTGATCAACGACGCTGAGGTAGACGCAGTCTACATTGCCACCCCGCCTTCTTCTCACAAGGGTTACACTCTCATGTGCGCGCACGCGGGCAAACCGGTCTACGTCGAAAAGCCCATGGCCCTCAACTTTGCTGAGTGCGAAGAAATGATTCAGGCGTGTGCAAGGGCGGGAGTACCGCTTTTTGTCGCCTATTACAGGCGGGCCCTGGCGCGGTTTTTGAAAATCAAAGACCTTGTTGACTCGCGAACAATAGGAGAAATCCGATCCGTAAACATCATTTTCCATCAACCAATTGCTCGTGAGGATCTTGATTCGCAGAATCTGCCCTGGCGTGTGGACCGTACGATAGCGGGAGGCGGGCGGTTCGTCGATTTGGCTTCTCACATGTTGGATTTTCTGGACTATCTATTCGGTCCAGTCATTGCAGTTCATGGCCTTGCGTCGAATCAAGCAGGGAAGTATGAGGTTGAGGACATCGTCACAAGCACATTTCGGTTCGCGACTGGAGTGCAGGGCACCGGCACATGGTGTTTCACTGCCTCAGAGAACCGCGATTACACGGAAATTATTGGCAGTGAAGGCCTGCTTGCCTATTCGACGTTTGATGCCAAGCCAATCGCACTGACGACGCGTGATGGTGTGAAGGAGTTTTCCCTGGCATATCCACAACACATTGAACAACCACTGATCCAGACTGTAGTGGACGAGATGAACGCCGTCGGCAAGTGTCCCAGCTCTGGTGAATCTGCTGCGCGCACATCCCGTGTGATGGACCAGATGCTCGCCGAGCAACGGAATTGAAGCTGAGAGGAATAAATAGCTCAAAGGGTAGTGTCAAGTCACAAGAAGGATTGCCAGCTCTTCAGCATTTGGCTCAGCTCACTCCTTTCGTGATCGGTGAGATTGACAAGCGGTGGCCGCACCGGTCCGCCAGCCAACCCAATGACGTCCATGGTCGTTTTTACTACTGATACTTCGTAACCTTTGCGACGAGAGCGAAACGAGTAATGGGGAACAACGTAATCTCGCATCAGCTCGGCTAGACGGGTCGATTCATTCTGTGAAGCAAATTCGTGAATGGCGAGTGATAGCTTTGGAGCGAAGTTGGCCACGCTGGAAGTGTAGGTGCGGATACCTAAGCTGTAGTAAGCGGGCGCCAGGTCATCTCCGGCGCCGCCAATCCAGTGAAGTCTGTCGCCCACTCGGTTCATGATCATCTGGTATCGCCGGATATCTCCCAGCCCGTCTTTCCACGCAATTAGATTTGGGATGGTAGTCAATCGTTCGACAAAGTCCGAACCAAAGTTTGTCCAATCTCTGGCGTAGATAAGCAGCCCCAGGGAAGTTGAATTCCCGATGGTGTTGTAGTAATGCCACATCCCTTCGTTGTCTGCGTTTGGGTAGTAAGGAGGAAAGGCGAGGATACCGTCAACGCCTGCTTTTGCTGACTCACGGACCATTCCGATGGCGAGCTGTTGGTTAAATCCAACTGCTGTCAACACGGGGACTCGCCCGCCAGTAACTTTGAGAGTTGTTTGCACCACCTGCAGGTGCTCTGCCGGCGTCAGGGAATACATTTCCCCCGTGCCGCCGGCGGCGATCACTGCGCAGATCCGGTATTCCAATAGACGCTCGAGGTTTTTCTTTAATCCTTCAAGATCGAGCGTTAAGTCTTTTTTGAAGGGCGTAACGGGAAAGGCGATAACGCCCTTCAGCTTGCTGCGAAGTTCTTGTGGGTCCAAAATATTTCCTCCAATTTAAGGATTGCGCAGATTTCTTAGCCCGGCTTACGCCGCAACTACGCAGATTCCACAGCACGGCTTACGCTGCAACCAAATTAGTCTGGACTTTCGTAACGGCTCTGCCGCCCGATGTGTGGCGGCGGCTTCGCCCCGCCGTAAGCTCGCGTGAACCACCTGGGCTACGCCCCTGGTTTCGGGCTCGGCCCCTCGTTTGAGGGCTGTGATTCCGCCGTTCCCTACCCAGATCGCCGACCCAGCTACTGTTCATAGGTTGACACCTTCATACAACAGAGGCAAAGCCCCGAACCAAGGGCATAGCCCAGATGTTGGTGTGAGCCGACCGGCGGGGCGAAGCCACCGCCTTACATCGGGCGGCAGAGCCGTTCGAAAGCTTCGCTCTAAAGGGCGGCGACCTCAAGTAGATGGTTACACAAGGACCCTCGCCCAGAAACAAGAAGTTGACTGCTTGTTTCGCAGCGCGGATTAGGCCGCAACAAGAAAACCATTCAAGCTAACTGAGCTAAAGGTCCATGAGCTAAAGGTTCATAGCCTGACTACGGTCACTCCGTTAGAAGTGAGATGTTTATAGCTTAAATGCGGGGTAGCCAGCCGCAACGTGGCCATCGCCACTCAGGCGGCAACCGGCCGGAGTGCTGGGTCTCCGGTGATGGCAGTCTGCCCGATGAGAAAGATATATGAAAACATTCCGACAACTAAAGTCTTAAAGATTGCCGGTCAAAAAATAAGGTGGTGAGTGGAAACGAATGTTCACTCACCGCCTTTTGTGCTGACCTCTATTTTAGACTAGTTGCGCCGCGTTAAGGATCGAGTTTACTTCATGCTTAGAGAGCGAAGCTGCCATAGAAAGCGCTGTTCTCACCCGACCTCTGCCAGGGATCCGAAACCTCAGAGCCTGAAAAAAGTGCCTTTGTCGTGTAACCGACTTTCCGGTTCTCGAGCGGCACGAGCGGGGAATACCAGACGAGCTGCGGCATTTTGCAGCACAAATCATCTGGCATCGCTTCAACATTCAGGGAAACCAAATCACCAGCGCTCACCGAATACGTTCTGCCCTTATGATCAAAGCTCAACGGGCCACGGCGCACAGAAATGATCTTGCCAAACGATGCCGTGTACCTGATCTTCAACGCCTCAACCATTGCAAGCGACTGAGCGTCCGTGGCATTTTCGCCGATAATGATCTCCGACCGACGCTCGCTGTTCTCGGCCAGATTGGCGTCAGCACTTACGATTGCCACCGCACGAACTCCTGTTAAATCAGTACCCTGCCAGTGGCCCGATTTTACATTCCAGGCCATCAGCGCATCGCGTCCCGCCGTCGTGAGTTCACCATTGTAATGACACGCACCGGCGAACACACTTGCTGTGCGCACCTCAACGTATTCGCCGCGAATGGCCGCGGTCTCGGCCCGAGAAGTGAGAGACAAAGATCCCGCGAGGCTTAGCAAGGCTCCCAGTAATATTGCTGCAATCCAAAATCTCCGCATTTTTACACCTCCTAAAAAACTACTGGCACAATCATACACTCTCCAGGGCTGAGCTGTAACATGCCCGACTGGGTACACACCGGTTGGGATGAACGCGTCCGCCGTCAGGTCCCACCACTTGCTGAGTCTCGCGGCACCAGCAGTGATTGCTGGCGTCGAGATACTGTTGAGCGTCGGTAGCGAGGCTATCGAGCATAAAGAATTTCTTGGAGCGCAACGAAGCGCAGAATGGACTTTGAATCCCCGTGCGCTCATTCTCGTTGATCGATTCATTTGTCATTGGCGTATCTCCATCTGCGGCTTACTCTCCTACCGCCTTTGCCAGCGCGCGCTTTACCAATGTCTGCGTCAGGGGCACCTTGTAAGCATTCTTCTCCAGCGGCTCCGCACCTTGCAGCGCCAATCTGGCAGCTTCCGCCCGGACCTCTGCGCTTAACGTCTTACCCACGAGGAATTGCTGCGCCGCTGATGCACGCCAGGGGATAGGCGCTACTCCGCCCAACACAAGGCCTACTTGAGTGACCGTTTTGTTTGCTCCCAGTTGCACCGCTACTGCCACCGACGAGAGCGCAAAATCCATCGATTCGCGCTCCTTAAATTTCAGATATGCCGAATGGGCGGCGAGAGGCGAACCGGGAACTTGGATTTGCGTGATAATTTCATCGTTTCTAAGCACATTCTCGCGGCGAATGTTCTCACTGGGTAGTGTGAAAAACTTGTCGAGCGGAACGACCCGCTTACCGTCCGCGCCAGCTACTGCGACACTTGCTCCGAGAGCGACCAGCATCGGCGCCAAATCGGAAGGATGAACAATGTAGGACGGGCCGCCGCCTAGAATTGCGTTGTACTTGTTCTCACCCGTTGCGGCGTAACACTCTGACCCGCCCTTTTTTAGACAAATCACGTCTTCCAGACGGAAGTACCAGCAGCGCGGGCGCTGGCAGAGGTTACCTCCCACTGTACCCAAGTTACGAATCTGCGGTGTGGCAATGGAATGTGCTGCTTCGGCCAGGCCGGGAAAACTCGTGCGCACGAGTGGATTCGCTTCCAATTGAGACAAAGTAACCAGAGCGCCGATTGTCAGGCCGGTTTTGGCACTACCCTGAATGCGATCAAGTCCGGCGATATGCTTAAGATTGACCACACGCGACGGACGCGTCGAGTAGTCCTTCATTGTCGTCAGCAGATCCTGCCCACCTGCAATCGGCCGTGCAGCTTCGTCAACGTCACTTGTTGCGGGCGCCGTCTTCAGCAACTGAATGGCTTCATTGACGCTGGTCGCATTGACCCACTCAAACGCTTTCATGAAGTTGTCCTCCCGCTCGTGAGGGCCATCAAAAGCTTGTCTGGAGTAATCGGCAGATCGCGCACCCGCACACCTGAGGCATTGAAGACAGCATTTGCCACCGCGCCAACTGAAGGAATTATTGCAGGTTCTCCTACGCCGATCACAGCTTCGCGCTTATCTTCGTCGTCGATAATTGCAACCAGTTCAGGTATCTCCGCCGATCCGGGCAACTTGTAATCGCCGAAGCCGGGATTAACTTGAATACCTAGTTTGGCATCCATCACGCGTTCTTCCCAAAGAGCCATGCCGAGTGATTGGATCATGCCGCCATTGATCTGGCTTTCGATCGCGAGCCGGTTGAGCGGGAGCCCGATGTCCTGCACATGGACCATTTTTATCGGTCGTACATGTCCCGTCTCCACATCCACCTCAACTTCCGCGAAACAGACACCGTGCACGCCACTCCCCTGAAGCTCAGCTTGCCACTCGCCTCGAACCGTAACTCCCGCCGACGGAAGTGCCGCGCAAGCTTGTTTCCAGCTGAGCGACGTTCCACCACCGCTCACCTTACCATCCGCGAAGGTAATGGCTTCGGGCTTGACGTTTCCAAGCAACGGCGCAATTTTCTCAGCCACCGCCATGCGAGCCTTATAAGCGCCGTTCTTCACTGAGGGAGACAAAGACGCCGACGTCGTGGACCCACCAGAGGCATTCGCGCCCCCAAGCGTCGAGTTACCAATTCTCTCAACCACGTCTTTGATTTGAAGCCCAAACTCTTCCGCAACGATCGCCCGGGTAAAGGTACGTGTTCCAGTTCCCAAATCCTGGGTCCCCACGGCGACTAGAATGGAGCCGTCGCGCGAAACAGTAACATCAACTTTGCATTGGTTATTGCCACCGCCGCCCCATGTGCCTACGGCGCATCCGATGCCACGCTTTAGAGGTCCAGTACCCGCACCGGGTGTTTTATTACGTCTGTCCCAACCTATCTCTCGAGCACCACGATCCAGTTGCCGGTGATAAACCTTATCTCTAAGGTTCGTCTTGCGAAACACCAGCGGATCAAGCTCCAGCTTGTGGGCTAGATCGTCCATCAAGCATTCGATTGCGTATGAGGCTTGCGGATGGCCGGGGGCACGCATCGCCCGCGAGGCGTCTTCATTTGTGTGAATCGCGTAACGCTCGCGATATGAACTTGCCGCTCTGTAAATATAAGGTTGGCCGGCTTGTGAACCGTCGCCAAGTCCGCCGAGTTGATACTGGATCGCTTGAAGAGCGACGAGGGTTCCGTCTCTGTTCGCGCCGGCCTTAAATTTCTGCCATGAGCCCGAGCGATTGCCTGCCAAAAGAAATTCATCTTGACGCGTGAGCATCAGCTTCACAGGCGCTTTGGCTTGCTTGGCTAATCGACAGGCCAAAGCGCCCTCTATGCCGATTCCAAACTTTGATCCGAAACCGCCGCCCATGTGCTCGACAATGGCGATGACATCGCTCTCTTTCAATCCTAGTTCCTTCGCCGCATCGCCGGGGATAGTGAATGTCCCCTGGGTAGAAGCATAGACGGTAGCTTTATCGGCGCCGCGAAAATCAACGACGTGGCCATGGGTTTCCAGCGAGGAATGATGAACGATGGGTGTGCGGTACTCTGCTTCGAAAACCACGTCGCACTTCTCCCAGGCAGCAGAAACCTTCGTGGCGTAGCCCTGACTGTCTTTTGGTTCCAGGTTGCCTTCAGGGAAGACCTTCGGCGCACCTTCTTTGAGAGCATCTTCGGCGCGCACGACGTGAAGCAAAACTTCGTATTCAACTTTGATCGCGTGAAGCGCATCTTCTGCGATCTCAGCCGTCTCAGCAGCGACAGCTGCCACGGGCTCACCTGCGAAGTGAACGATCGTTTCCCTAGGTTCCGAGGGCGGGGACGTCGCGCCGCTTTCAGCAGCTGTTGTATTTTCCGATTTGTCAGTGATGCTTACGAAAGCCTTCACGCCGCTCATCCGTTGCGCGGCCGAACCGTCAACTTTGATCACGCGTGCGTGAGCATGAGGTGAGCGAAGCACCCGCCCATAAAGCATACCCGGGAGATGTTTGTCGTAAGTGTATTCGGCGACCCCGCAGACTTTGAGCGGTCCATCAACTCGCGTTAGATGATGATTGAGAAGCGTATGTTTATCGTTTGGTCCCCAACCCGGACCACCAACATCGTCAACTTCGATCTCGACCATTGTCTCGATCCCGTTGACCACCCTGGGAACCCTGACCTTCTTTTTCTTTCTAGCAGGTGCCTGCTGCATAGAAATCCTCCGTGAATCGTAAATCGTCAATCGTGAATCGCAGGCGGATAATGTTATCTATTCACCATTTACGATTCACGATTTACGCTCTTGGCTGCAGCGAGCGCTGCTTCAAATACCCTCGGATAGGTGCCGCACCGACAGAAGTTTCCCTTGCAAGCCTCACGAACTTCGGCGAGAGAGGGATTAGGTTTCTCCTTGAGATAGGCGGAAATGGTCGTGACGAACCCCGGCGTGCAGAAGCCGCACATGAGGGCGTCCTTGTCGACAAAAGCACTCTGCACCTGATTTAGTGCTGCCGGAGTGCCAAGTCCTTCTACAGTGGTTATCTTCTTACCCACTGCATCAACGGCGAGCACGAGACATGAGTAAGCAGTTTTCCCATCAAGCAATACCGTGCACGCGCCACACGTTCCCATGTCACATACCAGCTTGGGACCTGTCACCGGTGGATCGAGTTTGTTACGCAGCGCGTTGAGTAAAGTGGTGCGTGGTTCCACTCGGGTGGTGCGGTTCTGCCCGTTGATATTGAGTGTGACATCAACGTTTCCACTTAACGACCGACTGGGGTTAGTCTGAGTGGCTTTCGCTTCCGTTTCAATCAGGAGCTTATCCACCAGGGCCGCCCCAGCGCCGGCGAGGCCTACTCCCTTAAGAAAACGCCGCCGACTTGAATCATGAGAGGGCCGTCTATCATCCTGCTCAGAGTCGTCCGTCATTATTTCTCCTAATTAATTCAGCTCGTGTGCTGAAACGATTGCTAAAAACAAAAAGAAAACAGAGCTCCAAAGCCAGCACGATTCCAGAGCGATTACGAGACTGATTAATCACCTCACTCCACGCGGCATGACCTTGATGAGCCGACCTTTTATTGCCCGCAATATGGCCAAGGTGGAATTTCCTGTCAAGCCTTTTGTGAAAACATTCAAACTACCTTCCTTCCACACGGTTCGTTCCAGTGAACGTTCATCTTTGAGTTGTCCGGCTGCCGAGCTAATCCGCATGGGGTCTCGCCGAAGGAATTTCGTTATGTCTTCTCATCAGAAAAAAGCGTTGACAGTTTAATTCTGCAGCCGCTAGTATCCGATTTTGTCCTAAGCCGGGTCAAATTCAATCGCTGGCCGGAACCCCTTCGCGCCGTCCCATGGTGCCACTTCTTTCTGCAACTAAGGGAGCCTATATGCGGCCTCGGAAATCGCACGTTTGTTCGCTTTTGCTGGGCACTGTCCTCTTCCAACTTGCGGTGACGATTCCCGCGCCTGGCAAAACTCGAAGACAGGAGCCGCACGCTGCGACTGGTGTCCGGCAGCCAACCAGCAAGATTTCGCAGCGCATCGACTGGTCCAAGGCTATGGTCGAGTCGACAATGAAGCGGTTTCCGACGCCTCAGGATCTTGGTTCCTGGGGCTATGCAAAATCGCTCTACCTTTACGGTCAGTACCTGGTATGGAGAAGAACAGGCGACGAGAGATACCTTCGTTACATTAAAGATTGGATCGATTCTCACGTCGATCACGACGGGAATGTTTTTAACACTGACAAAGATGGCAAGATCACACCTATAAGCTTTACAAACCTCGACAGCATGCTTCCCGGGAATCTACTGCTGCTACTGCACAAAGAAACTAAGGAGCCGAAGTACAAGCTTGCCGCAGACAGGATCAGGAAAAAGTTCGATACGTATAAAAGAACCAGTGAAGGGGGCTTCTGGCATGCAGAATCTAAGAGTCGTGAATGGCAACTCTGGGCCGATGGCGTGTTTATGTCGATGCCGTTTCTCGTCCGGTACGGCAAGTTGTACGGAGATAGCGCCTACGCCAACGATGAAGTCACGAAACAGCTCATAATTTATGCGAGCCATTTGAATGACCCGCAGACCGGTTTGATGTTTCACGCCTACGACGAGAGCGGCGCCTCAACCTGGGCCGATCCCACCACAAAACATTCGGCGGAATTCTGGTGTCGTGCGATCGGCTGGTTTGGCATGACCTTGATCGAAGTCCTGGACGTCCTGCCGAAGAACCATCCGAAAAGACCGCAGCTAATTGCGCAAGTCAGACAGCTCGTGAAGGCTTATACCCGGTTTCAGGATCCGAAGACTGGGCTCTGGTATCAGGTGGTAAACAAAGGTCATTTACCGGAAAACTGGCTGGAAACCTCAAGCTCCAGCATGTACACCTACACGATTTCAATGGCTGTCAAGCGCGGATATGCCGACAAGAATTACTTGAGTGTCGCTAAAAAAGGATATCGTGGCGTGCTTACAAAGATCTCTCTTGATACCGATGGCATGACCAATCTCGCTGATATTTGTGAGGGTACAAATGTCGCTGACATTGCTTATTACCTGGCCCGAAAAAGAAACATAAATGACTTTCACGGTCTAGGCGCATTCCTGATCATGAACGAGCATATGATGACCAAAGGTGTGCCTCGACGTCTGCTGGCTGATTGAATAGCGATTTACCGCACTAAAGGTCCGCGGAATTGCTGCCCTTCTAAGTTGTTTCCTACCTACCTTCATCTTGGTAACTGGTACGTGACGATCAGTATTCGTTGAGCAAATGGTTGTACCAATTGCCTGTTCAGTGTTCGCAGTGCGTGCCTTGATCGCTTCGCGAAGCTACTGAACTCGTCGGCCCTTTTTTATGGAATTGAGGGAAAGGGGAAAGTTTGTGGGCAAATGTTCCTGCAGGGCACCTGAAATTAACTGTTGACAGGATGTAAAATTGGTAGTATACGTTCGCCGGCATGCAGTTAAATGGTCGCACCAATCCTAATGGTAGTCGGTTAAAGGTCGGAGATTCGTCAGGCTCGGCTCAAACCACTGAGGAAGTTGTCGCTCGAGTTTCGGAACTTATCAAGAGCACTCGACTGGAACCGGGCGACCGCTTGCCGCCTGAGCGAGAACTTGCCAAACAACTCGGTGTAAGTCGGCCCTCATTGCGGGCGGGGCTCAGAGCGTTGGCGTCAATGGGAGTGTTGAAGTCGAGGCAAGGAGCAGGCACTTTCGTTGCGGGCGGTCCGCCAACTCTGGATAGCGAGCCGCTGCGATTGCTGGCCGCGCTGCATGGTTTCAGCTTCGACCATATGTTTGAGACCCGGTCTATTCTGGAAGTCGGGGCGGCGGGTTTGGCCGCCGAGCATGCGACGAGTGAGCAACTCGCAACTCTCGCCGATGAGATTGCTGAGATGTACGCCACCCTCAGTGATCCGCAGGAATATCTAGTACATGACATCCGCTTTCATCGCGCGGTGGCCCAGGCGTCGGGCAATCCGACTCTAGCCACGCTGGTTGAGATGGTTTCGGCAGTAATGTACGAGCGCCGGAGGGAAACAATCGACCGGGCGCATGACTTTAGCGAGTCACTCGAGTTGCATCAGCAGGTTTACCGCGCTATTCGGTCCCGTCAGCCAGAAGAGGCGCGAGCTGCCATGCGCGAGCATATTGTGCGTGCCCAGCAAGCCTTCGCCCTTGAAGAAAGCGAAGAGCAGGTCTCCAGTCCAGTTTCCGAAGAACGTATCAGCAGGGAAGTTAGGGCTTAAGGACCAGTTTCCCCTTTTGTCCCCAAAATTGCCCTTAATGTACCGATTTTGTCCGAAGACAGGACAAACTGTATTGAGGTTATTGGTCAGGATTCGACTAAAAAGACAGTTGAGTTCGCGTCGTTCATTTAGGAAATCCAGTCGCTCCGTTAGTTTCGTCTCAGGAGAAAACCGCTCAATTTGAGAATTATCTTGAAGGAGGCTCCAAATGTTCACTCTTAGTTGTCGTTGCTCAAGGCTGCTTTCGGGTCCACTCGTGATACTTGCAGTCATGGTGCTGAGCGGTGGTTTGGTGATGGCGCAAACGGTCACCGGAAGCATCTCCGGTACTGTGACCGATTCAGCAAACCGTGTCGTGGCGGGCGCCACAGTTAAGCTGATCTCTGAAGGGACCGGGACAAGCCGCCATCTCGTTGTCAAAGACGATGGCCGGTTCAATTTCGCTGCGCTGCAGCCTGGTCCCTACACACTGAAAGTGGAGCAGAACGGCTTTCAAACATTGGAGAGAAAGGGTGTTGTTCTCAGCGCGAACGAAAACCTGGCGCTTGGCGAGATGGTATTGACTGCGGGCCAGGTTACAGAAACGGTGACGGTTACCAGCGAGAATCTGGTCGTCGAAAAAGAAAGCAGCGATCTCACAGCGCGCTTAACTTCCGATCAAATAAACCTCATCTCCACAAAAGGACGTGACATTACTTCGCTGTTGCGGTTGATACCCGGGACCTCTAATGATGAGGATATCGAAGCTGTGGGTGAGGGTTTCGGGACAAACTTGCCAAATATCTCGGGCCAACGAGGCCGTTCTACTGTTTCCACAATTGATGGCTTGAACGCCAGCGAACCGAGCGGCAATAACAAACTGAGCATGACTATCAATCAGGATGCGGTTGCCGAGGTCAGCAATAAGATAAGCATGACCACAAGCCAGGACGCCGTAGCCGAAGTCAAAGTTCTACGTAATAACTACGCAGCGGAATATGGGAATAATGGTGGCGCCCTGATTAATATTGTCTCGAAGGGTGGCGGAAAAAATTACCGGGGGACCGCTTACTACTTTCTGCGAAACGAGGCGCTAAATGCGTCTCCGTTTTTCACCAACAAGGCAGGTCTGCCAAGGCCTCTCTATCGTCATAACATCTGGGGTTTCAATGTTGGCGGGCCAGCCCCTATTCCGCGTTTTGGTGAAGGCGGACCATTGCTAATCAGAGACAAGGTGTTTTTCTTCTTCTCTTACGAAAAGCCGCACCAGATCACTCCGCAGGATCCTCGCTTTGTA
>WNGE01001793.1_pt1 | contig 36870 bp, 38 predicted proteins | sample 5400651 | NCBI WGS metagenome assembly WNGE01 (sample SAMN13153370, study PRJNA577476) | soil metagenome | isolation source: 60 cm soil or saprolite under grassland replicate 2 | place: USA:California | collected 2016-06-15
ACGCTCTGGATCCCGCCGAGCAGGTCGTTCAGAGTCGGGTTGACGAGCAGGTTCTCGAGCGTCTGTCCGTGGGCGGTCGCGATGAGCTGCACGCCTCGTTCGGCGATCGTGCGCGCGGCCACGGCCTCGAGCTCGGTCCCTATCTCGTCGATGACGATGACCTCGGGCATGTGGTTCTCGACCGCCTCGATCATCACCGCGTGCTGGAACAGCGGCGTCTTCACCTGCATGCGGCGGGCGCGGCCGATACCGGGGTGCGGAATATCCCCGTCGCCGCCGATCTCGTTCGACGTGTCGACGATGACGACGCGCTTGCGCAGCTCGTCGGCCAGCAACCGCGCGCATTCGCGAAGCATCGTCGTCTTGCCGATGCCGGGCCGGCCGAGCAGGAGGATGCTCTGGCCGGAGACCACGATGTCGCGGATGATCTCGCCGGTGCCGGTCACCGCGCGCCCGACGCGCATCGTCAGGCCGACGATGCGACCGGATCGATTCCGGATCGCGGACACGCGATGCAGCGTGCGCTCGATGCCTGCGCGGTTGTCGTCGCTGAACTGGCCCACGTTGTTCTCCACGTGGTCCAGGTCGGATGCCGAGACCGGATGGTCTGCAAGGAGCACCTCGCGACCCGGCACGCGCGCCTCCGGCTCGCGGCCCAGGTCGAGGACTATCTCCAGCAGCTCGCTGGGGTGGATGCGCTCGTGCAGCGCGCGTGCGAGGTCCGGCGGCAGCGCCCGCGCGAGCAGCTCGATCTCCTCGTCCCAGTTGGCCGCGCGCGGCTGTCGCTCTCCGCTCGGCTGCCGTTCTAGAGCCACGGTCGGCGGCCTCGGCGAGAGATTCGGTGGCCAGGTGGCTCAGATGCTAGGCGCGGCCGAGCATCGGAGCGATCGCACACCTCCCGGGGTCCGCGCGCCGTGGTTGCGCGGGGGTGACGAGAAGCGGAGGCCGCAACAAACCTTCGGGGTCCCCAAGCCGCAGGCTTGGGGCCGCTGGACGCCGAAGATCCGCCGCGGGTCGTCGGCCGTGGCTCTCTGCTCATCCGAAAGACGGCACCAGTCCTTTTTCGCGCACCGGCTTCGACACCCGGACCGCCAGCTCCTTCACGAGCAGCAGCTGCGTCAGCAAGATCGAAAACCCACGCCCTCTAAGGGCGTCGATCATGTGCGAATCATAGTGACGGAGGCTCGACCAGGCCGGCGCATTGGAATCGCCGAGCAGCGAGATTCCGAAATCCGCGAGCTCTGAGGGGAGCGGACTCTCGGGAGCGTGTCCGGTCGCGCCTCCCCCCCACGCTGGGCGCGGACCCAGCCGACGACCTCGATCCGGTCGACGACCTGGCTTCCGGCTGCGCCCTCGCTGTGGAGCGCCTTCCAGTCGCGATATGTGGGCGCTTCGACCTGCGACACGCCTTGGGGCGTCACCTTGCGATAGAGCTGGTAGAGGTTGCGATCGTCGCCACGCTTGCTCGAGCGCACCCCGAGCGGGTACTCGTCCGACCGCTGCCGGGGCCGGTCGGCGTACAGCACCTGCTCGGTCGCGTACTGGCGAAACCCGCGGAGCCGGAACGCCGGCAGCAGCGCGTCGCGATCGGGCACTCGCACGAACAGCCTGAGCGCCCCGCGTTCGAGGGCCTGGTTCGAAAGATGCTCCACGAGGGCGGGCGCCACCTGGTCCGGGTCTGAGTCATCGGCGACATGGAGGTTGAGCACCTGCATGACGCGCGCCCTCCGCAGGTCGAGCGCCTGCGGCTGACCCGAGGCCTGGATGAAGCCGACCACCTTGCCGCGGTCCTCGGCGACGTACATCAGCGTCTCCTGCGAAAGCGGCAGCAGGGCGGACAGCGTCGAGCTGAGCACCGACCACAGGCGTGCCGCCGGTGGAGCTGTCTCGCTCAGCTTGATATCGGACGAGCGGTGCATCTCTTCGATGCGCGAAAGATCGAGTAGGCCGGCACTACGGACCTTCACTGTCGGGTCCCTGCCAGGCGGACGAACTCGCGGTGCAGGCGGATGTCACCGCTCAGCTCCGGGTGGAAGCCCAGAGCCAGGATGCGACCCTTGCGCACCGCGACCGGATGACCTTCGTGAGCCGCGACCACCTCGACGTCGCCGACGCGCTCCACCAGCGGCGCACGGATGAACACTCCGGGAAACGTCTTGCCGTTCATGCCGTCGATGTGCAGCGGCGCCTCGAAGCTGTCGATCTGACGGCCGTAGCCGTTGCGGCGGACGGCGATGTCAAGGAGACCCAGGCCGTGCTGCTCGGCCATGCCGTCGGTGATCTCCTTCGCGAGCACGATCATGCCCGCGCAGGTGGCGAGCGTCGCCAGGCCGCCGGCGATCGCGTCGCGCAGCGGACCGAGCAGGCCCACGCGCTCCATGAGCATCGTCATCGTCGTGCTCTCTCCACCGGGGAGGACGATGCCGTCAAGGTCCTCGAGGTCGTCACGCGCGCGAACCAGCCGCGTCCGCGCGCCGGCGGCCTCGAGCGCTGTGATGTGCTCGGCGAAGGCTCCCTGCATCGCGAGGACCCCGATGAGGGGTTGCTGGCTCGGTTTGCTACCAGCCCCTGGCAGCGAGCAGCTCTTCCTTGGGGATGGCCGGGATCTCGAGGCCATGCATCGCCTTGCCCAGCCCGGCCGACACCTCGGCCAGCACCTCGGGCTTGTCGTAGTACGTCGTCGCGGCGACGATCGCCTTGGCACGCTTCAAGGGGTCCTCGGACTTGAAGATGCCCGACCCGACGAACACGCCGTCGACGCCCAGCTGCATCATCAGCGCGGCGTCGGCGGGAGTGGCGATGCCGCCGGCGGCGAAGTTGACGACCGGCAGCCGGCCGAGCTTCTGGCATTCGGCGAGCACCTCGACCGGCGCCCCGATCTGCTTGGCCTCGTGCACGAGCTCGGCGTGGTTCATGCCCTGGAGCTTGCGGATCCCGGCGTTGACTGCGCGCGCGTGGCGGACCGCCTCGACGACGTTGCCGGTCCCGGCCTCGCCCTTGGTGCGGATCATCGCCGCGCCTTCGGCAATCCGGCGCGTGGCCTCGCCGAGGTCGCGGCAGCCGCAGACGAAGGGCACCTTGAAGGGGTGCTTGTCGATGTGGTTCTCCTCGTCGGCGGGCGTCAACACCTCGGACTCGTCGATGTAGTCGACGCCGAGCGCCTCGAGGATCTGCGCCTCGACGAAGTGGCCGATCCGGCACTTGGCCATGACCGGGATGGTGACCGCGGCCATGATCGACTTGATCAGCTCGGGGTCGGACATGCGTGCGACTCCGCCTTCCTTGCGGATGTCCGCGGGGACGCGCTCGAGGGCCATCACCGCGCAGGCGCCGGCATCCTGGGCGATCCGGGCGTGCTCCGCCGTGACGACGTCCATGATCACGCCGCCTTTCAGCATCTGGGCGAGCCCGGCTTTGACCTTGAATGAGCCCTTCACCGACCCGTTGCCATTACGACCACCGTTGCGTTCGGCCACGAACGGAATTCTACGCGGGCAGTGCGCGCCCCCGGCCCATCCCGCGTTAGTCCGGACTAACGCCCATTCCCGGGCAGTACATACGGCTGATAGTCCGGACTATCGCCAGTTTCTCGCGGCTAGAGGCGCTCCAGGACCAGGGTCCGCTTGGAGGCGTACTCGTGGTCGGACAGCAGGCCGTCGCGGTGGAGCCGGGTCAGCATGTCCATCTCCTCGAGCACGTCCAGGAGCGGCGCCATGGTGCGGCGCGCCAGGTACGCGTCGGAGGCGGTGCCGGCTTCGTCGCCGCGCGCGTCGAACTCGCGGACGAAGAACAGCGCCTTGACGGCGGAGAAAGGGATCCCGAGCTTGCGGATCGGGCTGTCGGTCTGCTCCGCGTGGAGATGCAGGACAACCCCATAGCGGTGCCGCTCCAGCGTGCCGTCGAGATGGCCGCGCAGCACCTCACCGTCCAGGAATCGGATCGCCACCTTGCGGGTGGGCGTGTCGGCCAGCTCCTTGTCGCGCTGCAGCTCGACCCACTTGACCGCGGTGAGCGGAATCCAGGCGGTCTCGTTGTTCTCGAGGCCACCCGCGTCATCCACCTCCACCAGGAAGTCAGGCTCGTCGAAATCGAGGTCGCGGGCCGTCCCTTCGACCGTCTCATCGTCGAAGAAGCGCACGACTACCCTGGCCATTGCATACCTACTGTACTAACCCTCATCTGGCTTCACTCCTGCGCTGATCTTTGAGGCGCCGGCGACCGATCCGGCGCGCGCACTTGGCGCATGTCGCGATGTGGACGCGGACTGCCTCGGCCTGCGGGCGGCGCAGCTTGCCGGCAAGGTAGGGCGCCAGCAGCGGAAGCGCCTCCTCGTGGCTCAGCTCGCCTTCGCGCTGCGAGGCGAGGTATTCCTCCTTGAACCTCAGGCGGGCGCGATACAGCAGCGTCTCCACCGCGCTCTCGGACATCTTCAGCGTCTTGGCGATCTGCCGGTAGCTCATGTCCTGCAGCTCTCGGAGCGTGAGCACCAGGCGGTACTTCTCGGGCAGCCGCTGCGCCACGTGCCACACCTGCCGGCGGGTCTCGTTCGACTCCTGGACGAGGACGGGGTCGAACGCCCGCGCTGTCGACGGCAGGTTCGACATGATCTCGCTGTCCTCTTCCTCGTCCGCGCCCTCGGCGCGGAGGTCGCGCTGGCGGCGGCGGAGCTCGTCGAAGCAGAGGTTGCGGGCGACCGTGTGGACCCAGCCGCCGAAGTTGAAGGTTTCGTCGACGCGGTCCATCATCCGCAGCGCCTTCATGAAGGTCTCCTGGGCGATGTCCTCGGCCAGCAGGGCGTCGCCAAGCTTGCGGCGGACGAGCCTGTAGATCGAGGCGACATAGCGGCGGTGCAGCTCTTCGAACGCGTGGACGTCGCCGTTGCGGTACGCGCGGACGAGCTCGACGTCGGTCGGCTCCCCTGCCTCCCTGCCGGCCGGCTGGTCCTCTACTTCGCCCATGGATGCCTGCGGCAGGCTACTACGGTGGCCAGCACCAGCATCCCCTCTGGGTCATTTAAGGCCTGCTGCAGGTCGATTCCTTCGTCCACCAGCGTCACCACCGAGTCGACGCCCAGCTCGTGCAGCGCCTCCCAGCCGGGGCCCTTGCTGCCGGCGATCAGGACGACCGGCACACCGGCGGCCCGGGCTCGCCGCGCCACCTCGCCCGGGGCCTTGCCGAAGGCGGTCTGGGCGTCGGCCTGACCCTCCCCCGTGATCACGAGGTCGGCGCCCGCCAGGTGCTCGTCGAACCTGCTGGCCTCCACGACCAGGGGGGCGCCACGTTCGAGGACGGCTCCCAGGAAGGCGATCATGCCGGCGCCCGTGCCGCCTGCCGCGCCCGCCCCAGGGATGTCTTCGACCAGCCTGCCCACTTCTCTTGCGATCACGGCGGCGAAGTGGCCGAGCGCGCGATCGAGGAGCTCGACCGTGGCAGGGTCGGCGCCCTTCTGGGGCCCATAGACCGCGCTTGCCCCGAGGGGCCCGGTCAGCGGGTTGGTCACGTCACAGGCGACGCGGACCGTCACCCTTGCCCAGCCTGGGTCGACGCCTGCCGTGTCGATGTGCTCTACGTTCAGGAGCGCCGCACCGCCGCGTGGCACCTCGCGTCCGGCCGCATCGAGCAGCCGGACGCCGAGCGCCTGGGCCATGCCGGCCCCCGCGTCGTTGGTCGCCGAGCCGCCGATGCCGGCGATGACCTCGGCCGCGCCTGGCGACCGCGCTGCCTCCAGGAGCTGCCCAAACCCGAACGTCGATGCCCGCCGGGGGTCGCGTCGCTCGGGTGGGATGAGGGCCAGGCCGCTGGCGCCGGCGAGCTCGACCACCGCCGTGCGCCCACCGTCCAGCAGGCCGTAACGCGCCTGGACCGGGTCGCCAAGAGGTCCCACCACGGTGGCCGCCCGGTACTCGCCGTGTCTGGCCTCGACGAGCGCTTCGACAGTGCCGTCGCCGCCGTCGGCGACCGGAACCTCGACGATCTCGGCGTCGGGAAAGACCTCACGCACCCCGCGCGCCATGGCGCGCGCTGCCTCGGCTGCCGTAAGAGTTCCCTTGAACGCGTTCGGCGCGACGACTATCTTCACGTGTGGAGGCCTGCCTCCCCCGCGCTAATAGACGGGGATCGTCCAGTCCTTGTACTTCGGGGTCTCGCCGCGGACGGCGCCGAAGTAGATGTTCTGCAGCTCCTGGGTGAACTCGCCCACCTTGCCCGTGCCGATCGGGCGGCGGTCGACCTCGATCACCGGAGAGATCTGCGCCCCGGTGCCACAGAGAAACAGCTCGTCGCAGGTGTACAGCTCTGTGCGGTCGATGCTTCGCTCCAGCACATCGAGGTCGAGCTCGTCCTTGATGACCCTCATCAGCAGCTGTCGCGTCACGCCCTCGAGGATGTCATCGGTCACGGGCGGGGTGACGAACACGCCGTCTTTGAGCATGAAGATGTTCTCGGCCGACCCCTCGGAGACATGGCCGTCGACAGTGAGCACGATCGCCTCGTCGAATCCGCCCTCGACTGCTTCCGACTTCGCGAGCGCCGACTGGGCGTAGGAGCCCGTGATCTTGGCCCGGGCGGGCAGCGACTGGTCGGGCACCCGGCGCCACGTGCTGACCATGCATTTGATCCCGGCCTCGACCTCGACGTAGTTCCCGAAGGGGATCGCGTAGATGAAGAAGCCGCGGTCGAGCTTGTGCAGGCGGACCCCGATCTCCTCGCTCGACGTGTACAGGAGCGGCCGCACGTAAACGTCGGACTTGAACCCGTTGCGGCGCAGCAGCTCGAGCGTGAAGTTGACCAGTTCCTCGGTCGAGTAAGGAAGCTTCATACGCATGACGTTGGCCGACCGCTTCATGCGCTCGTAATGGGCGGCCGCCTCCAGCAGGTACAGCTGGCCTTTCTTGTCGTTCCAGTAGGCGCGAATGCCCTCGAACACGGCCGTGCCGTAGTGGAGGGCGTGCGTCATGAGCCCAAGCTTCGCGTCGTGGTACCGCGAGAAGTCGCCCTCGTAGAAGACCCACGTGTTCGGATGGGCGCCGTCTTTTTTCACCGCGGCCTTGGTTTTTGTTTCCACACCGACTGACGTAAGTGTATGCGGGCTTGGGGTACCCCCCGGCCAGGGGTGCACAGGGACACCGGGTTCTGTTATGAATCCGGGCGTGAGCCTCTACGGCATCATCGCCGACCTGCGCCGCAAGCACCCGACGCCCGCCGCCACCGAAACCCTGGACATGGTCGTCGCCGAGCTTGGCAAGACACGGGACAACCTCAAGGAGGCGGTCGCCGGCCTGGAAGGCAAGACGGTGCCTGCAGGCGGCAAGCCGGTGCTGGACGAGCTCGTGCAGCGGGCGCGCGAGGCGGACGTCTACGACCTCGACTACGGGCCTGATCCCTACGAGAGGGCGCCGGTGGAGCCGCTCGACGAGGCCACCGCCGGCATCGGGGCCTTGCTCGCGATCTCATCGCTCGTTGGGGTGGCGCTTGCGGTGGCCGCGGTCGTCGCCGGCTTCAACGCCATCATGCAGAGCGGTGGCTGAGTACTCGTTCGACGTCGTGTCCGAGTTCAATCCCGCGGAGCTGACGAACGCGATCGACCAGGCTCGCCGGGAGGTCGCGACGCGGTTCGATTTCAAGGACACCGCGACCAGCTACGACCACCGCGACGACATGATCGTGGTCGAGTCGGCCAGCGAGGACCGAGCCCGGGCTGCCGTGCAGGTCCTCCGCGAGAAGGCCGCGCGCCGCCAGCTCTCGGCCAAGCTTTTCAAGACCGGCGACCCCAAGACGATCGGCAAGGGCCGCGGGCAGATCGAGGTGCAGCTGAACGCCGGCATCAACGACGACCTGGCGAGAGACCTGCGCAAACGGATTCAGAACGTTTCCAACAAGGTCCAGGTCCGCATCCAGGGTGACCAGCTGCGGGTGGTCAGCAAAGACAAAGACACGCTGCAGCTGGTGATCAAGTCGCTCCGCGAGGCGGAGGACATCCCCGTGCCGCTTCAATTCACCAACTACCGCTAGAGCCCAGCCACGAACGTGCTTGTCATCCCGGCGATCGACATCCTCGGCGGAAAATGCGTGCGCCTCACGCAGGGCAAGTACGACCAGGCGACTGTGTACGGTGACGACCCGGTCGATGTAGCGCAGCGATTCGCAGCCGCCGGCGCCGAGCACATGCATGTCGTCGACCTCGACGCGGCGCGCGGCTCCGCCAGCAACCGGGACGTGATCGCGCGGCTTTTGCAGAATTCCAACATCTCGGTCCAGGTTGCCGGAGGGGTTCGCAGCGAGGACGCTGTCAAGTCGCTGCTCGACGCGGGCGCGCAGCTGGTGGTGATGGCCACCACCGCTGTTCGTGACCCGCACCTCTTCGAGCGCATCGCGTTCGGCAATCCGGATCGCATCCTCGCCGCGCTCGACGTGCGCGACAACAAGGCGGCGGTGAGCGGGTGGCTGGACACCGACCCGGTCGTGCTCAAGGCGCTGGTTGGACGCTGGGCGGACCTGCCGCTCGCCGGCCTGATGCTCACCTGCATCGACCGCGACGGCACGATGTCGGGGCCAGACCTGCAAACGCTCGTTTCTGTGCGCAAGATGACGAGGCATAACTTGCAGTACTCGGGCGGCGTGGCCTCGGCTGACGACATCCGGCGCGTCGCGGCAGCGGGCGCCGAGGCGGTCATCCTGGGCAAGGCGCTGTACGAAGGACGCATGACCCTGGAGCAGGCGCTGGCGACGTGACCCGCATCGCGCTGGTCGCGATGGCATTGGTGCTTTCGGCCTGCAGCGATCACGCTTCCACGGACAACCAGGCGCTGCATCGAGCCATCGTCGACGGGAGCTCGGGCGCGGAGGTGACCTTCACCGCCACCGCTCTCAACGACCCGGTCCAGTCGGGCGATCACGAGCATCCAGGGCGAGCTATATATCGACCCCGGACCTCGATACGGCGTGCACTGCACCCACGCGCAGACCTCGGGCGGCTGCCCGAACCCTGGCTGGATCGAGTACAACAGCAACTATTACGAGTAGGCGATCGCGGCGCCGCCAGTCGACCTTGGAGGCGACCTTTCACTTCTTCACGCGTCTGAGCAGCGGCGATTACAGCCCGCTCGATCGCGTCCGCCGCATCGCCAACAACATCGGCCGGCGCACAAGTGGCGAAGGCTGCTGCGGCAACTACGGCGAACCTGGTTGTTGAATGACGAAGGACGAGGCCCGTGCGGCCGGTCTGATCAAGTAGACGAGGCGAACCACACATCTGTGCCCGAATGGCTGTATCGATGGCCTCGGATGCAACCATTCGGGCGCGAATGGTGGAATCCGGACCCGGCGTGTGCCTGAGCCACGACGCGCGCGGTTCCCCTCCCCGCTTGCCAGGGAGGGTTAGGGTTGGGGAACATGCACGCAGTCGTCTTCGAGCGCAACGGTGGGCCGGAGGTTCTCGAGTTCAAGGAGGCATCCGAACCCACAACGCAGGACGGAAAGGTCGTGGTTGACGTCGAAGCGATCGGGGTCAACTTCCGCGACGTCTACGAGCGGGAGGGCGGTGGCTACGGTTCGCAGCCGCCGGCGATCATCGGGGTCGAAGGCGCCGGGACAGTGGCCGGAAGCGGAGAGCGCGTGGCCTGGGTGGATGTCCCGCACAGCTACGCGGAGCGGGTGGCCGCCGACCCCAGGAGGCTGGTCCCGATTCCCGAAGGCGTGTCCTCCGAGCTCGCCGCGGCGGTGCTCCTGCAGGGGATGACGGCGCAGTACCTCGCCGCCGACTCGTACCCGATCCAGGAAGGCGATTGGGTGCTCATCCACGCGGCGGCGGGCGGCGTCGGGTTGCTGCTGACGCAGATCGCGAAGATGCGCGGCGCCAGGGTGATCGCGACGACCTCGACCGACGACAAGGCCCAGCTCGCCCGAGAGGCCGGCGCCGACGAGGTCGTGGGCTACGAGGGATTCGCGCCGCGCGCACGTGAGATCACGGGCGGAGAGGGGGTCGCCGCCGTGTACGACGGCGTCGGCAAGACCACTTTCTACGAGGGCCTCCAGGCCATCCGGGCGTTCGGCCGGATGATCCTGTACGGCGCCGCGAGCGGGCAGCCGGAGCCCCTCAAGGTCCAGACCCTCGCCCCGCTTGGCTCCCTCTACGTCCAGCGCCCGACTCTCAACACCTACACGCGGACTCCGGACATGCTGGGCGAGCGGGCTCGCAGTGTCTTCGAGCTCGTCCGCGACGGCAGGCTGATTCGGCGGTGAGCGGCTTCAGACCCTGGTAGACGGCCTTCGCCGCATTGCGGTCGCCATGAAACCGAACCACGCTGAACTCCGTCTCCACGAGTCCGGGCGCGATCTCCGTGATGCGGATCGGCTGGCCGTTGAGCTCGAGGCGAAGCGTCTTGGTGATGGCACGCACCGCGTGCTTCACCGCCGTGTATCCGGCGCCGCCGGCATAGGTTTCGAAGCCGGCGATCGAACCGATGTTGACGATGTGGCCGTACTTCGCCTTCCGCAGCAGAGGCAGGCAGGCGCGCGTCACCCACATCAGCCCGAGCACGTTCGTCTTCCACATGCCGATCCACTCGTCGTCGATCGCGTGAGCGATCGGGTTCAGGCCGAGCGCACCGCCCGCGTTGTTGACGAGCACGTCGATGCGGCCGAACCGCTTCGAGATCTCGCGCACGAATGCCTTGACGCTCGACTCATCGGTCACATCGAGGGCCAGCGCCAGCCCCTCCTCGCCGGCGACGCGTTCCAGGCGCTCGACCCGCCGGGCGCCGGCCACGATCTGGTAGCCATGCCGGCCGAGCGCTATGGCCGTGGCGGCCCCGATGCCCGACGACGCCCCGGTGATGACCGCGATGGGAGCCACTGTCAACTCCTGTCTGTAAACCGATGCAAATCCGGCCTCCTCCAAGCGTAACCTAGGTAAAAATGCTGGACCTGCTCGTGGGGTTCGTCGTGGTGCTGCTGGTGGCGGCCGGCATCGTCGTCATGGTGGGGCCTCGTTCTGTGCTCCGGCGCATCCGCTCCATCAAGCCCCCACGAGGGCTTCCCGAGCTGTTCGAGCCGCGCCGGACTCGCGAGGTCGTCCCTGCGGCGCTCAACCCGAGGACGCAGCGCGTCCTCGTCGCGGCCGCCCGCCTGTCGAACTGGCTGCGCGCGCACGGCCACGAGGAAGCCGGGCGCGACATCCGCAACGCGGCGGCGCGCATGACCACCAACGAGCCGGCCGGCCTCTACGCGCTCCAGACCACGTTGCGACGGATCCGGGTCGTCAACGTCACCGAGTCCGAGTCGCAGGAACGCCTGAAGGCGCTGGTCACGGAGCTGCGGACGGCGGTCCAGGACCGCTTCGAGCAGCTCGAGCTGCTGCCCTTCAAGAAATCCTGACCGACCGACAGCGCGTCCGGTCGGGGTCGCCTCTGAAGGGCGAGATCGAAGCCGAAGCCATCACTTCTTAGGCTGCGGGCCCTTGCCTGACTCGACGTACCTCTTCAGCGACTCCATGTTCTTGCGGATCCCGGCGGCGTACTGCGGACCGAGGACCCCGGTGGCGAAGCGAAGCAGGCCCCCGAGCTGGTAATCCATCTCGTAGACGAGCCGGGTGCTGCCGTCCTTCCGCCGCGTGTACGTGTAGGACCAGGTTCCGTTCAGCGGGCCTTTGATGAATCGGCCCGAGCACTTCTTCGGCTTGTTGTACACGTCCTGCTCGACCTCGAGCTTCTCTTTGTGCCCGCCCAGGTCGAGGTGATAGCGGTAGCGCGTGCCGCGGCCCGGTGGTCCGCCGTCCAGCTTCTCCACCTTGTCGAGGTTCGAGGTCCATTTCGGCGCGTTCCGGACATCTTCGGCGACGACCGCCCAGACACGTTCCGGGGGCGCGTCGATGTCGACGACCTCGTGCAGCGTGGCCACACTGGGATGATCGCAGCAAGTGTCTGAACGAGCACAGGGCCGCATGTTGGGCGCGCTGCGCCACCGCAACTACAGGCTGTTTCTCGGCGGTCAGATCGTGTCCACCATCGGCACGTGGATGCAGACCGTGGCGATGCCGTGGCTCGCGCTGGAGCTGACCCACAACGGATTCCTGGTCGGCCTCGTGCTCGCCGCGCAGTTCCTGCCGGTCCTGCTGCTCAGCCCGTTCGCGGGCGACGTGGCCGACCGCTACCGCAAGCGCACCGTCCTGCTCGTCACCCAGACATCTTTCGTCGTGCCGCCGCTCGCGCTGTTCATGCTCACTGCGACGGGACACACGCAGTACTGGATGGTCGTCGTCGCCGCCGTCGCCACCGGCACCATCAATGCGCTCGACGTCCCGTGCCGGCAGGCGTTCCAGGTCGAGATGGTCGGCAAGCAGGACCTGATGAACGCGATCGCACTGAACTCGTCGGTCTTCAACGCCTCGGCCGTCATCGGGCCCTCGATCGCCGGAATCCTGATCGCGGTGGTCGGAGTTCCCATCTGCTTCCTGGTCAACTCGATCAGCTATCTCGCTGCCATTGGCGCGCTGCTGCTGATGCGCGACCTTCCAGCCGTCACCCGGCAGGTAGAGGAGGAGCCTCTTCGGACCCGCCTGGCCCAGGGCGCGCGCTACGCCGCCGGGAGCCCGTGGTCGGCATGCTGCTGGTGCTCGTCGCCGTGTTTTCGCTCTTCGCGATGAACCGGACCACGCTGCTGCCGCTGTTCGCGGACCAGGTCTTGCACGTCGGCGCTCACGGATTCGGCTTCCTGATGGCTTCGATGGGTCTCGGCTCCCTGATGGGCGCGTTGACGCTGGCATTCGTTCCACGATTCGGCGCCGATCCTCGGCGCCAGCTGTGGATGGCGGCGATCTGGGTCGCCGCCCTGCTCGAGTTTTCGGTCTCGCGAAACTTCGGCGTCTCCGTCGTCACGCTGTTCGTGGCCGGCTACTGCCAGATCTCCTTCGTGGCCGCCGCGAACAGCCGCATCCAGACGATCACGCCCGACCGCCTGCGCGGCAGGGTGATGGCGCTCTACGCCGAGGCGTTGATCGGGGTCGGTCCGGTGGGCGCGACACAAGCGGGCGCGCTGGCCACGCTGCTGGGAGCACCCTGGGCCATGGCGATCGGCGCGTCGCTCGCCGGGCTGGCGGTGCTCATCGTCCGGTTACTGGGACCCGAGGTATTCGGTCAGCCGACGAAAGTCTCGAGCACGGCCGCGACCGCCAGCGCGGGGACCAGCCACCCCAGCGCGCGCACGTAGTCGGCGAGTGCGGCCAGGACGCGAGCGCTCCATCCTCCGCGCGCGTCCATGTGCATCGCCGCCGCGCCGACCTGGATCGCGAGCCCACCGGCGATGACGGCCGCCGGGATCTCGACCAGGCCGTTGGGCACGATGCCGGTCAGCGCGATGCTCCACGAGGAGAGCGCCGCCGCGTAACCGAGCAGGAACCCCGGCGCAAACGTCAGCAGGAACCCGCTCACGCCCAACGTCGCGATGGCGAGCACGGCGACGAGCAGGAGCGCCATCACGTTGTGGGCGAAGATCGCGATCGCCTCCTCCGTCGCTCCGCCGCTGCCGGCTGACCGGACCAGGCTCGAAAGGACCGGGCTCACGACCTGCGCCGGAATGGCGTGCGTCGAGCCGGCGAGGTAGCCCGCCAGTGCGCCCAGCGGCAAGCCGGCGGCGGCGATCAGCATCGGGACACGCCGCATCCACACGAGCCGCAGCAGATCGGGACGCCCCGCAAAGCTGTTGACGACGGCAGCCGCCGCGCGCCGGAGCGGATTCCTGAGACCGGCATCACGCGCCAGCAGAGCCTCGCGCGAGAACCCGCTGAAGCCCATCCGCACGAGGACGATCGCGACCACCGCCATCAGCAGCGCAAAGCCCCACAGGAACTCGGCGCGGCCGACCAGGATCAGCGCCGCCTCGATCTGGAGCACCACCGACATCGGCAGGATGATGAAAGACGCCATGACGTTGGCCGCGCGCATGGTCCTCGCATTCAGGCTGATGATCACCGCGCCGGCGACCATCGCCGCCACCTGGCAGACCGTGGACAGCGCGAGGGCGAGCAGGATGCCGAACGGGAAGTAGCCGAGGCCCGGGAACGTCACCAGGCAGTAGACGAGCAGGCCGCCGTAGCACAGGGCGAGCGAGACCGTGAGCACGGCGGCGACCTTGCCGGCGTAGATCTCGGCTTCGCGGAGGGGCGTCGAGAGCAGGACCTCGAGGGTCGTGCGCTCGCGCTCACCGACAAACGACTCGAGCGCTAGCACCAGCGAGAAGCTCGCCGGGATGAAGACGACGAAGAACGCGCCGACCAGCGCGAGCCGGTCGACGACCGCGGTCCCGCCGCCGAACGCGGCGAGCGCGCGCACGCCCGACCCCGAGGCGATGGGAATCGCGAGAGTCAGCGTCACCATCGCCGCCACCAGGCGCAGTTCGCTGACCGCGTCGCGCAGGTCGCGCCGCGCCACGATGGCGGCTTTACGCCGTTCGAGTCTCGGCCAGCTCATGCTCTGCGTTCCGGTGATTGCCGACGATCGCGAGATAGATGTCCTGGAGCGTCGGCAGCTCGCGGACCTCCTGCCACGTCTTCAGTCCTGAACGTCGCCGCAGCTCGACCATGGTGCCGACGGCAAGGGCGCGACCGGCCGACATGATGCCGATCTCGCCGGCGAGGTGCTCGGCCTCCTCCATGCTGTGCGTGCAGATCACGAGCGCGCAGCCCTCCTTCTGCAGGTCCTTGAGGTAGATCCAGGCGCGCCTCGCGCTGTCCGGGTCGAGCGCCGACGTCGGCTCGTCGGCAAGGACCAGGCGAGGGTGGTGGAGCGTGGCGCGGATGAGCGCGACCTTCTGGCGCATGCCCTTGGAGTAGGTGCCGAGCCATCGGTCGCCGGCGTCGCTCAGCTCGAACAGGTCGAGGAGGTCCTCGATGCGGCGCCGCCGGAGGCTCGGTTCGACCTCGTAGATCGCACCGAAGTGGTCGAGGTAGGCGCGCGCGGACATGCGCTCGTAGAGACCCGGCACCTCGGGCATCAAGCCGACCCGCGCCCTGACCGCCGCAGGGTCCTCGGCGGCGTCGATCCCGTCGACCTTGACCGTCCCCGCCGTCGGCAGCAGCACGCCGGCCATGCAGCGAAGCGCGGTCGTCTTGCCGGCGCCGTTCCGGCCGAGCAGGACCAGGCACTCGCCCTCGTCGACTTTCACGGTGAGGTCCTGGAGCGCCAGCACGTCGCCATAGCGCTTGGCTAGCCCTGAGACTTCAAGCACGGCTAAGGGATTGTGACGGGCAGTGGCTATGAAGTTGGCGGGTTAGGCGGAGTCGGGAAGATCGGCCGCACTGCAGGGCCGTACTTGCGGAACGCGCGGTAGCTCGTCAGGAACATACCTCCCAGCGAGAGAGCAAACGCCACAACGCCCGCGACAAGGACGCCGAAATACGGAGACCCGAATCCCACCGCGGCAAGGGCGGCGATCGACCCCCCAACCGCGGAAACGATGACGCCGATCATGCCCGGGAGTGTGACGAAGCCGTGGAAGATCGTGCCCAGAGTTGGTGCGCTGGTGGGGTCGAGGCCCATTGTCCTCAAAGCGCCGGTGAGGTCGTCGTGCGGGCTCGTGATGAAGTTCGGCTCGAGCTCTGGATGGAGCTCGAGGTATGCGTGGCGAAGGCGGTTCATGCCGACGACCCAGACGTAGTCGTCGCGGTTGAGCATGTTCAAGCGCCTGACGGTCGCCACCCCGACGAAGAAGACGACGGTGAGCATGAAGATCGCGACCGAAATGAACGCCGGGCCGAAGTGGTCGGCCTGGGCGACCAGGGCGAGGGCGATCACGGCGCCCGAGAGGATGGTCAGGAAGATGTTCACGCGGCCGAGGGACTCCTGGTAGGTCAGCGCGCGCGTCGCGAGCAGGCTCCAGTGCTCGGTGGCGAGAATCTGGATGGCCTCCGAGTCTCGACGCTGCGGCGGCATCTCGGTGGACATCTAGTCTCGGGGAAGATAGCGCGGCAATTCCGCGAGCGATGAGAAGCCCCTGGCTTCTAGAAATGCTGCGATGCCGTCGTGCACCTCGGCGATCGACTTCGGATTGACGAACGTGGCCGTGCCGACCTGGACCGCGGCGCAGCCCGCGACCAGGAACTCGAGGGCGTCGTCGGCGCGCATGATGCCCCCGACACCAACCACGGGGATGTGCACGGCGCGGGCTGCCTGGTGCGCCAGGTGCACGGCCAGCGGCCGGATCGCCGGGCCCGACAGGCCGCCGGTGCGGAAGCTGAGGCGCGGCCGGTACGCGTTGAGGTCGATCGACATGCCGACAAACGTGTTGACGGCGGAGAGTGCGTCGGCGCCGGCAGATTCGACCGCGCGCGCGATGACCCCGATGTCGCTCACCATCGGCGTCAGCTTGACCCACACGGGCAGCTTCGTCCGGCTGCGCACCGCTTCGGTCACAGCCGCCGCGGCTCGCGGGTCGTTGCCGAAGTACAGGCCCCCCTGCTCCACGTTCGGGCACGAGATGTTGATCTCGAAGCCGGCGACGCCGGGGACGCCGTCGAGTCGCGCCGCCAGCTCGCCGTACTCGGAGGCCGACTCGCCGTTGATGTTGACGAGGACCGGGAAGTCCCATTCCGCCCACTGCGGCGCGTAGTCGCGGACCAGCGCCTCGGCTCCTGGACCCTGGAGGCCGATCGCGTTGAGCATCCCGCTCGGGGTCTCGGCGATGCGCGGGGGTGCCGTCCCCTGGCGCGGGCGCAGGAAGATGCCCTTCGACACCATCGCCCCCAGGGCCCGCCGCTCGAGCAGCGGGACCTCCGTGCCGTAGCCGAACGTTCCCGAGGCGGCGAGCACCGGCCCGCGCAGCTTCATCTCCCCGATCTGCACCGACATGTCTGGGGTCATGCAGTCACCGCGTATGAGTGGTGGGAGGGCAGCGCCGTCCAGTCGATGTCGGACGCGCGATAGACGGGGCCCTCCTTGCACGCCCTGTCGTAACCCCCACGTGTGAGGGGCACCGCGCAGCCCAGGCAGACGCCGGTGCCGCATCCCATGTACGTCTCGACGGCGACCTGGGCGTCGGGCCAGCGCTTCGCCACCGCCGCGAGCATGCGGTTCGGACCGCACGCCAGCACCACACCGGCGTCCGGGGCGGCGGCGACGGCGGTGCCGTGAAAGCCGCGCGAGCCGTCGTCCGTCGCCCATACCACCTCGTCGCCGTCCGCCTCCTGGCAGAGCTCGGCGGCGCTGCGAGCCCCGTGAACCCAGGTCACCTGCGCGCCCGCGGACCTCGCATCGCCAGCCGCCAGCGGCATGGGCGCCACGCCCAGGCCGCCGCTGATCAACAGCACGCGTGACCCGGTCACATCGAATCCACGGCCCAGCGGCCCGAGACAGCTGACCCGCTCGCCCACCTCCATGGCGAGCAGCTGCGATGTGCCGGTGCCGACCGCCTTCAGCACCACCTCGATGGAATCGCCGCCGGCGCGGTACACCGAGAACGGCCGGCGCAGCAGCGGCCCGCCGGCCCAGCCCAGGTTGACGAACTGGCCCGCGCGCACTGTGACGGCGATCTCCGGTGCATTCATGCCGATGACGAACATGCCGCTCGCCACCTGGCGCCTGCCCGTAATCGGCGCGTCAAGGAGATACAGGAACGAACCTCCCCGCCCTAGCCCTCCCCGGCAATCGGGGAGGGGAAATTGGCCTTCCGCCACTCATCGATCGTGCGCACTTCCATCTCGTCGGCGGCCGCCACCGCGGATTCCAGCAGCGCGGTCGCCGTGTCGAGCGAGGTCAGGCAGGGGATCCTGCGCTCGACGGCCGCGCGCCGGATCTCGAAACCGTCCTTGAACACCGGCGTGCCGTCGCCGCGGTCCTCGTAGATGTTGGACATGGTGTTGATGACGAGCTGGACCTCGCCGCGCACGATCACGTCGAGCACAGTCGGACCTTCGTCGCCGATCTTGGCCACCACGCGCGGCGAGAAGCCGCCGGCGCGCAGCGCTTTCGCCGTGCCTTCGGTCGCGACCAGGCGGCAGCCCAGCTCGACCAGCCTCGAGACGATCGGAAAAAGCTCCGGTTTGTCGGCGTCAGCGATGGTCAGCAGAACGGCACTCCCGCGTTCGACCTGCACCCCCGAGGCGGCGAACGCCTTGCGCAAAGCCCCGTTCAGTGTGCCGGCGATCCCGATCGCCTCGCCGGTGGACTTCATCTCCGGCCCAAGGTAGGAGTCGACCGCGGCGAGCTTGTTCATGGAGAACACGGGGGCTTTGACCGCGACCAGGTGACGCTCGGGGACCAGCCCGCTCGTCCAACCGAGATCGGCCAGCTTCTCGCCGAGCATCACCCTCGTCGCCAGCTTGACCATGGGCACGCCGGTGACCTTGGAAAGGAACGGCACGGTGCGCGACGCGCGCGGGTTGACCTCGAGCACGTAGACGTGTCCGCGATGGACCACGTACTGGACGTTGACGAGGCCGCGCAGCCGGAGATGCCGAGCGATGCGCAAGGTGTAGTCGACGATGCGCTCCTTGTCCGCCGGCTCGAGGCCCTGCGCGGGGTAGACGGCGTAGGAGTCGCCGGAATGCACGCCCGCCCGCTCGACGTGCTGCATGACGCCAGGGATGACCACCGTCTCGCCGTCGGAGATCGCGTCGACCTCGGCCTCGATCCCCTGCAGGTACTTGTCGACCAGGACCTGTCCGCGAGGCATGGCGCCGATCGCCCACCCCATGTAGCGGCGCAGCTCCTCACGATTGCGAACGATCTCCATCGCGCGGCCACCGAGGACGTACGACGGACGCACCAGCACCGGGTAGCCCGCGCGCTCGGCGATCGCCTCCGCCTCCTCGACCGTGGTCGTGGTGCCGCCCATGGGCTGGGGGACGCCGATCGCGTCGAGCGAGCGCGCGAACGCGCGCCGGTCCTCCGCCAGGTCGATCGCCTCGACGGTCGAGCCGAGGATCATGACGTGGTTCTCGAAGAGCGGCTCGGCCAGGTTGATCGCGGTCTGGCCGCCGAACTGGACGAGGGCGCCGCTCGCCTCCTCGGCCCGCGCCACGTGCAGGGCGCCGTCGATGTCGAGGGGCTCGAAGTAGAGGCGGTCGGAGGTGTCGAAGTCGGTGGAGACCGTCTCGGGGTTCGAGTTGACCATCACTGCTCGCACCCCGGCCTCGCGCAGCGCCCATGCCGCGTGGACCGAGCAGTAGTCGAACTCGATGCCCTGGCCGATGCGGATGGGCCCGGAGCCGATCACCTCGACCGTCCTGCCGTCCACGGCCGCGGACTCGTCCTCCTCCTCCCAGCACGAGTAGTAGTAGGGCGTCGCGGCCTCGAACTCGCCCGCGCAGGTGTCGACCAGCTTGTAGGTCGGCGCCGCAGGCTCGACGATCTCTCCGCGGAGCGCGGCGATCATCTGGTCCGAGAAGCCGGCGCGGCGCAGTTCGAGGACGCTGCCGCCGACTTCGAGGCGCGCGATGGTGGCCAGCCGGTCGATGAACCAGCGGTCGATCCCGCTGCGCTCGGCCAGTGAGGCCGGGTCGGCCCCGTTTCGCAGCGCGTGCAGCAGCGCGAAGAGGCGCCGGTCGTTGGGCCGGTCGATGGTGTCGGGGCCGAGCTCCCACTCCGCGGGCGGCTTCTGCTCCAGGGAGCGCATGGCCTTGATCAGCGCCGCCTCGAAGGTCCGCTCGAGGGCCATCACCTCGCCGGTGGACGCCATCTGCGTGCCCAGCCTGCGATCACCGGCGGGAAACTTGTCGAACGGCCAGCGCGGGATCTTGACCACGCAGTAATCGAGCGCCGGCTCGAAGGCGGCAAACGTGCGCCCGGTGATCTCGTTGCGGATCTCCTCGAGCCTTCGCCCGACGGCCACCTTGGCGGCCACCCGGGCGATCGGGTAGCCGGTCGCCTTGGAGGCGAGCGCGGAGGAGCGGCTGACGCGCGGGTTCACCTCGATCACGTAGTACTGCGAGCTCTTCGGATCCAGGGCGAACTGCACGTTGCACCCACCCTCGATGCCGAGCGCGCGGATAATCCGGATGGCCGAGGACCGCAGCATCTGGTGGTCGCGGTCGGACAGCGTCTGCGCGGGAGCCACGACGATCGAATCTCCCGTGTGGACGCCCATCGGGTCGAGGTTCTCCATGTTGCAGACGGTGATGCACGTGTCGGCGCTGTCACGCATGACCTCGTACTCGATCTCCTTCCAGCCCCACAGCGACCGCTCGATCAGCACCTGATGGATGGGCGACGCCGCCAGGCCGCGCGCCCCCACCTCTCCCAGATCGGCCTCGGAGGTGACGAAACCGCCGCCCGTTCCGCCCAGCGTGTAGGCGGGGCGAATGACGAGGGGCAGGCCGTTCTCCGCGGCGAAGTCCTTGACCTCTTCCAGCGACTCGCACACCCGTGAGACCGGCACCGGCTCGCCGATGTCCTCGAGCATCTGCTTGAAGGCCAGGCGGTCTTCAGCCTTGCGGATCGTGTCGAGCGTCGCGCCGAGCAGGCGCACGCCGTACCTCTCGAGCACGCCGGCGCTGCCGAGGTCGGTCGCGAGGTTCAGGCCCGTCTGGCCTCCGAGCGTCGGCAGCAGTGCGTCCGGCCGCTCACGCTCGATGATCCGCTCCAGCGCGTCCACGGTCAGCGGCTCGAGGTAGACGCGGTCAGCCACCTCTTCGTCGGTCATGATCGTCGCCGGGTTCGAGTTGACGAGCACCGTTTCGATGCCTTCCTCGCGCAGCGCCTTGCACGCCTGCGTGCCCGCGTAGTCGAACTCCGCCGCTTGGCCGATGACGATCGGGCCCGAGCCGAGGATCAGGACCTTGCGGGGGCGCGGCTGTTCCTTCATCCCCGCCACCGCGCGCGCTACGGGCGCACGGCTGCGGACCATGTCGAGAAAGCGGTCGTAGAGGTGCTGGTTGTCCTGCGGCCCCGGGCAGCCCTCGGGGTGGTACTGGACGCTGAACGCCGGCAGCGCGCGGTGGCCGAGACCCTCGACCGAGCCGTCGTTCAGGTTTCTCTGCGAGACGTAGAAGTCGCCGGCCGGGATCGAGGCCGCGTCGACCTGGAACTCGTGGTTCTGGCTCGTGATGTGCACGCGGCCCGTGTCGAGGTCTTTGACCGGGTGGTTGGCGCCGTGGTGGCCGTACGGCAGGCGCGAGGTGGTCGCGCCCGCGGCCCGGCCCATCACCTGGTGGCCCAGGCAGATGCCGAACAGCGGTATCTGGCCGAGAGCCTCGCGAGCCAGCTCCACCGGCCCGTCGAGGACCGCCGGGTCGCCAGGACCATTGGCAAGGACGAGGCCGCCGGCGCCGGTCGCCCTGATGTCGGCCCACGTCGCCGTGTGCGGCAGCGCGACCACCTCGCAGCCCCGCTCGCGGAGCGAGCGCAGGATGTTGCGCTTCACGCCGTAGTCGACGACGGCGACGAGCAAACCGTCGCCGCCGCCGCCCCGCCCGGAGCGCAGCTCTGCGGGCATGCGGTCGAGCCACTCCTCGCTCGACGTGCGAGACGTCTGGGCGACCAGGTCCTGCTCGGCCAGGGGCGTCACTCGACCGGCGGCGACCCCGAGCTCGGCCAGCCGCGCGGGTGACGGCGCCTGGTCCTCGTGCACGAGCACCGCGCGCAGCGCGCCGTGGGTGCGGATGTGGCGGGTCAACGCACGTGTGTCGATGCCGGCGATCCCAGGCACGTTCCAGCGGCGCAGGTACTCGTCGAGCGACGCCTCACTCGAATGGTGGCTCGGCGATGGACACGCCCAGCGCACGATGAGCGCCCGCGCCCACGGCCGCGCCGACTCCGCGTCCGCGTCGCGGACTCCGTAGTTGCCCTGGAGCGGATAGGTCATGCAGACCATCTGGCCGGCGTAGGAGGGATCCGTCAGCACTTCCTGGTATCCGGTCATCGCCGTGTTGAAGACGACCTCCCCCTCACCGACCACACCGGCGCCGAGGGCCTCGCCGACAAACGCTCGTCCGTCTTCGAGGACGAGCACCGCGAAAGGCCGGTCAGCCGGCAACGATCACCGCCCCGTCGAGGCCGTCTTCCTCGAAGACCAGGACCTCGACGCGCTCACCCTCGGCGGTCGGCACGTTCTTGCCGACGTAGTCGGGCCGGATCGGCAGCTCGCGATGGCCACGGTCGACGAGCACCGCCAGCTGGATCGCGCGGGGCCGGCCGAAGTCCATCAGGGCGTCCATCGCGGCTCGCGCCGTGCGCCCGTGGTGGATGACGTCGTCGACCAGGACCACCACCTTGCCGCCGATGTCCGGCAGCCGGCTGTCCGGGCGATGACCGCCGGGCGGTCGGAGGTGGAGGTCGTCCCGATGCCTGGTCACGTCGAGACGGCCGTAAGGGACCGTCCCAGTTTCGAGGGTCGAGAGGATGGCGGCCAGGCGCTGCGCGAGCACATCGCCCTTGCTGACGATGCCGACGAGCACCACGTCCGTGACGCCACGGTTGCGCTCGACGATCTCGTGCGCGATTCGCGACAGCGAACGCCGAACCTGGTCAGTGTCCATGACCGTGGCCTTGAGACGGCCCTCCGCGATGCTCAAGTCATGACCGACCCGCCGCCGGCGGCGAGAGATTCGGTGCACAGGCGGCCCAGATGGGAGGAGACGACGAGCACCGCAGCGAGCACATCCGTTGATGCGTGAGCGAGGAGCGCAGGAGTCGACGATGCAGATGGGCTGCATGGGCGCCGAAGATCCGTCGACGACGGCGGGGCGGTCATGTGAGCAACCGGTCGAGGAGCGCCATCCGCACGTGGAGTCCGTTACGGGCCTGGCGGAAGTAGGCGGAGCGCGGATCGGTGTCGACCTCTGCTGAGATCTCGTCCACCCGCGGCAGCGGGTGCATGAGGATCGCGTACTTGCGCATGAGCTCCATCGAGCGTTCGTCGATCCGGTACACGCCCTTCACGGCGTTGTAAGACTCAAGATCGGCAAAGCGCTCCTTCTGGATCCGCGTCATGTAGACGACGTCGACCTCCGGCAGGACCGAATCCAGGTCCTGGGTCTCGGTCCACGGCACGTGGTGCTCGTCGAGGTGCGCCTTGAGGTCGTCGCGCATGGCGACCTGGGGTGGCGCGACGAACCAGACTTTGATGTCCTTGAACTTGCTCAGCAGGTAAGTCAGGGAGCGCACGGTGCGGCCGTTGGCGAGGTCGCCCACCATCGCCACGCGCACGCCGTCGATGCGGCCGAGCTCGTCGCGGATCGTGTACAGATCGAGCAGCGCCTGGGTCGGATGCTGCCCGGGTCCATCGCCCGCGTTGATGATCGACACCGACGACACCGCGGCCGCCCGCCTGGCAGCCCCCTCTTCGTTGTGGCGGAGGACGATGACGTCGGCGTAGCCGCTGACGATGCGGATGGAGTCCTCGAGCGTCTCGCCTTTGGCGGCGGACGAGAACTCGCGTGCGTTGTCGGTGCCCATCGTCTGGCCGCCGAGACGCAGCATCGCGGCCTCGAAAGAGAGTCGCGTACGGGTGGACGGCTCGTAGAAGAGAGCGGCCATGACCTGGCCGGCGAGGCGGCCGATGAAGTGGTGGGGTTCGCGCTTGATCTCTTCAGCGCGAGCGAAGAGATCTTCCAGAAGCGATCTCGAAAACTGCTGGCTTTCGATGACGTGGCGCAGCTTGGTCGTAACAGCCACGAAAAAACTCCTTCCCTGGCTCTCAGGCCAGGACTTAAAGGCGAGCTCGCGAGAGTTTAGCACCAACCGGTAACCTGTCTCGCCGTATGAACCGGCGCCCAGGACACGTCAACGTCACCGTCGAGACCGGCTTCTGCTCGTTCTGCGGGCGGCCCCGCAACCTGCGTTCCGAAGCCCACCAGCTCGGCACCCTGGTGCGCACGATCGTGACCTGCGAGACCTGCCACCGGACTCTCTCCAGCACGATCGGCGTCGCGGCGGACGAACCGGCTCCGGTCGAAGCGCCCGCCCAGGTCGAGGCGCCGGCTGAATCGAAACCACCGGTCAAGACCAGGCGGGCGCCGGCCAGGCGGACGGTGAAAGCGACCGCCACAGCGACGAAGGCGAAGACTCCGACCAGGCGAGCCACGACCAAGAAGAAGTGACAGGAGCGGCGGTCAGGGTCGACCGCCTGGAGAAGTCGCTCGGACCGACCAGAGTGCTGCGCGGCATCTCGTTCGAAGCGCAATCCGGGGAGATCTTCGGGCTCCTCGGTCCCAACGGAGCCGGCAAGACCACGACCCTGCGCATCATCTGCACGCTTCTGGCGCCGGACGCGGGGTCGGTCGAGGTCCTCGGGTTTGACACGCGCAGCGCGCCGCAGGAGGTGAGGCGTCGGGTCGGTGTGGTGACCGCCGAGATCGGCGTCTACCCGCGCCTTTCCGCGCGCGAGAACATCGCGTACTTCGCCGAGCTCAGCGGGGTGCTCGATGGTGAACTGCGCCGCAGGGTGGACGCCGTGATCGAGCGTCTCGACATGGGTTCGTTCGCGCGACAACGGGCGGAAAGCCTTTCCTCAGGCCAGAAGCAGAAGGTCGCGATCGCCCGGGCCATCGTTCACGACCCGCCCGTCCTCATGTTCGACGAGCCGACCTCGAACCTGGACGTCCTCGCATCGCGGGAGATCCGGGACTTCATGGTCGAGTCGAGAGGTCGCGGCAAGTGCGTGATCTTCTCCACGCACGTGCTGCACGACGCCGAGCGGCTGTGCGACCGGGTGACCATCATCCACCAGGGCCGCGTCGTGGCCGGCGGGACCACCGCCGAGGTCCGCGGCAGCCACCGCGAGCTCGAGGATTCGTTTCTCTCCCTGGTCGAAGCGGCCTCGTGAGAGACGTGGCGATCGTCTTCCTGAAGGAGCTGCGCGAGATCCTCCGCGACCGGCGCACGCTGACGGCGATCGCGCTGGCCGCGTTTGCCAGCCCGGTCGTGCTGTTCGTCATCTCGCAGGTCTCGGTCAGGACGGCGTCGCAGACCTACACGGTCGGGTACTCGGGCGACGTCCCGGCCGGCCTGGACATCCTGTTCAGCGCGACCTCGCTCAAGCTCGAGCGCGTCGACGATCCGGCTGCCGCGGCCAGGCAAAAGGTCGACCTCGGCCTGGTCTTCAGCCCCTCCAGCGTCGACGAGTACTACGACCCCGCGCGCCAGAGCGCGCAGATCGCCGACATCCGGTTCCAGACGATCCTGAGCCGGTACGACGCGGCCAGGATCGCTGCCTCGCTGCAGGAGAAAGGCGTCGATCCTTCGATCCTCAACCCGCTTCCCCTGACGGTCCACCCCCTGACCTCGCCGGCGCAGGCGGCCAGCAACTCGTTCCTCGGCTTCTTCCTGCCCTACATCCTGATCACGATGTGTCTGACCGGCGGGCTCTCAGCCGCGCTGGACAGCTCAGCCGGGGAGCGGGAGCGCAAGACGCTGGAGAGCCTCCTCCTCACGCCGGCGTCGCGCGGGCAGGTGCTGATCGGCAAGGTTCTTGCCGTAAGCACCATCAGCCTGGCCGCGGCGCTCGCCTCGATCGGCTCGATGCTCATCGCTTTGAGCCAGATCTCCTTCGGCATCACTGGAGGGCGAAGCGAGCACATCGCGCTCAGCCCGCTCGCCGCGCTCGTCATGACCTGGCTGGCGATCCTGCTTGCCACCTCCTTCAGCGCGGTGACCATCACGCTGGGAACCCTGGCCCGAAGCTTCCGCCAGGGCCAGGCGTACGCGACGCCCCTGTACTTCATCACGATCTTCCCGGCGTCGATCGTCCTGTTCATCCCGGACTTCAACCCGAGCCTGGGCTACTACCTGATCCCGATCCTCAACGCGGTGCTCGTGCTGCGCGACGCGATCGTCCACAGCACCATCTCGTGGAGCGCTCTCGCGGTGACTACGGCCAGCCTCCTGGCGACAGGCGGGGTGTGCTTCTACGCCGCCCTGCGCCTGTTCACGCGAGAAGCCTTGCTCGTCCGCTCCTAAACTGTGCCTTAGGAGCCATGCGCCGCCGCCTTGAGTTAAGGGACCTTCGCAGCCTCGAACGGAGGAGCATGTACTCGATCTTCCACCCGCTCGACCCGAACGAGCGGCTCCCCCGCGAGCAGATCTTCGAAAGCCAGCGGCACCGGATGCTCGAACGGCGGACGTTGTTCGCGATGGTCGGATACCTGTATCTACCGATGCTGATGCTCATGGTCGTCGTCCTGGGGTCATTCAGCATCGGCGCTCTCGCCGCTTTCGGGCTGGCGGGACTGGCGCTGCTCGGCGTCTACCTGTACGTGATCTCCGCCAGAGAGCCCTGACGGCGTATAACCGTCGCATGACCGATGCAGTGATCGTCGCCTACGGCCGCTCTCCGATCGGACGCGCCCGCAAGGGATCCCTCGTCGACGTCCGACCCGACGACCTGGCCGCGCACGTCGTGACGAAAGTCCTCGACAAGGTTCCGCAGCTGGACCCGACCCAGATCGAAGACCTCATCTGCGGCTGCGGCCTTCCCGGAGGCGAGCAGGGCCACAACATCGGCCGCGTGGTCTCCATCCTGGCGCGCATCGACGTCCCCGGCGTGACCGTGAACCGTTACTGCTCGTCGTCTCTGATGACGACTCGCATGGCGGCGCACGCCATCGCGGCCGGCGAAGGCGATGTGTTCCTGTCGGTCGGCGTCGAATGCGTCTCTCGCTATGGCAGCGGGTATCCGGACGCCCCCGACACCTACAACACCAAGCTCGTCCGCGGCAACACCGAGGAGTACCCGGACATCTACATCAAGATGGGTGAGACCGCCGAGAACGTGGCGCAGAGGGAGAAGATCACCCGCGAGGAGCAGGACCGGTACGCCGTCAAGAGCCTGGCCGCCGCGGTGAAGGCTCGGGACGACGGCTTCTTCGATCGCGAGATCATCCCCGTGCCCCTGCCCAACGGCCAGACGTTCGCCAAGGACGACGGCCCGCGGCCCGGCACGACCATGGAGGTGCTGGCGGCGCTGCAGCCCGTGTTCCGCGAGAACGGCACGGTGACGGCCGGCAACGCGTGTCCCCTGAACGATGGGGCGGCGGCCGTGGTGGTGATGTCAGAGCGGAAGGCCAACGAGCTGGGCATCAAGCCGATCGCGCGCATGGTGGCGACCGGACTGTCGGCGCTGGAGCCGGAGTTCATGGGCCTCGGTCCGATCGACGCCTCCCGGCAGGCTCTGAAGCGGGCAAAGATGACCATCGACGACATCGACATCGTCGAGATCAACGAGGCCTTCGCCGCCCAGGTCATCCCATCCGCGCGCGGGATCGGCATCGACCCGTTCGGGGACAAGCTGAACCCGCACGGCGGGGCGATCGCGCTGGGCCACCCCTTTGGGATGACCGGCGCCCGCATCCTGTGCACCCTGCTCAACGGCCTTGACGAGAAGGACAAGACCTACGGGCTCGAGACGATGTGCGTCGGCGGCGGCCAGGGCATGGCGATGATCCTGGAGCGCCTGAACTAAAAGGGCGGGCACATTTTTCTCTCCGCCATTCGGGCACGCATGGTCGTCCCGGCGAGCTGGGAGTCCGCCGTTCGGGCAAGAATGGCGGAGAAGAATGGCGGGGTTGAAGAGGAGCTGAGTTAGGCCCGGCTCTCCTGGAGCATCCCGTCGAGCACCCGCTCGATGAGCCTGCGGAGAGTCTTCCGCTCTTCGGCTGACAGCGGCGCCAGGATCTCCCCCTCGAGCCCTTCGCGGGCTCTGTCCGCACGCTCCAGGGCGCGCCGGCCGGCAGCCGTCAGCTCGACGATGTGCCGGCGGCGGTCCTGGGGGTCTCGCCGTCGCACCACGAACTGGGCCGTCTCCAGCTCGTTGAGGATCAACACCACGGTGTTGGCATCCAGCAAGAGCCCGGTCTCGAGCTCCTGCTGCGTCGTGCCGGGATGGTCACGCAGGTGGCCGACGGCCATGTAGGCCTTGAGGCGCATGCCGAGCAGCTCATCGGTGGAGCGCCGATGTAGGGCCTTGGAGAGCTGCGTCACGAGCGAAACGAGCCCTCGCTCAGTCGAGCGCTCGCCGTCCTTCACGTTCATCGATTCTATCACCAACTATTAATGTTCCCATCTTCCAGATAATCCATGCAATAAGGATCATGATGCTCCTGTTATAGTGATCATCCTACAGTCGGTTGGTTTCGTGGAGGGTCTTATGAGCTCGAATTTGAGACGCTGGATCGCCCTGGTCGTGGTGTGCCTCGGACAGCTGATGATCATGGTCGACGCCACGATCGTGAACGTGGCCCTGCCCTACATTCAGCGCGACCTGCGGTTCAGCCAGGCCGACCTGACCTGGGTGGTCAACGCGTACCTCATCGGTTTCGGCAGCTTCCTTCTCCTGGCCGGGCGCGTGGGCGACCTGATCGGGCGGCGCAAGGTCTTTCTCGCCGGCGTCTTCCTCTTCACCGTGGCTTCCGTCGGCACCGGCCTGGCCCCCGCTGCGGAGAACCTGATCGTCGGCCGGTTCCTGCAGGGTCTGGGGGCATCGCTGTCGGCCGGCGTGGTCATGGCGATCATCGTCGCCGAGTTCCAGAGGCCTGCCGAGCGCGCCCAGGCGATGAGCGTGTTCACTCTGGTCATCGCCGGGGGCGGCTCGTTCGGCCTGCTGGCCGGCGGCCTGCTGACCCAGCTGGTCAACTGGCACTGGATCTTCTTCATCAACCTGCCGATCGGCGTGGTGACCTTCGCCCTGGGCGCCTGGCTCATCGTGGAGAACGAGGGCCTCGGCCTGGCCGGCGGTGTCGACTTCCTCGGCGCCCTGCTGCTCACGGTCGCTTTGATGCTCGGCGTCTACGGCATCGTGACCGCCGCCGATTACGGTTGGACCTCGTCCCACACGTTGGGATTCGGAGGCGCGGCCGGCGCGCTGCTCGCCCTTTTCGCCGGTCTCGAGCTCCGCATCGCCAATCCGATCATGCCGGTCCGGGTGCTGCGGATCAGGTCGCTGACGACCGCCACCGCAGTGCGCGCCCTTCTGTTCACCGGCATCTCGTCGAGCTTCTTCGTCGGCGTGCTCTACCTGCAGCTCATCCACGGCTTCGGAGCCCTGGAGACCGGCCTGGCGTTCCTGCCGATGACCGCCACGCTCGGCGTCCTGTCGACGGGGATCACCGCGCGCCTGATGGCGCGCTTCGGTCCTCGCACCCTCCTTCTCGCCGGCATGCCGGCGATCATCGGCGCGCTGGCGCTGTTCGCGATGGCCAACGAGCAGACGGCTTACTTCCCGGTGCTCCTGGCGGGCTACACCCTGCTCGGGCTTGGTGGCGGCCTGTCGTTCCTGCCTCTGCTGACGATCTCGATGTCAGAGGTGCCCATCGTCGACGCCGGACTGGCGTCGGGCTTCAGCAACCAGGTCATGCAGGTGGGCGCTGCGCTGGGACTCGCGGCCGTGGGAACCATCTCCACCGACCACGCTCAGGCCCTCGTGGCCCAGGGTCAATCGCTCCAGGCCGCACTCACGGGCGGCTATGAGCTCGCGTTCCTGCTGGCCGCCGGCAGCGTGGCCGCGGGGCTCTCGGTCGTGCTGGTGGTGCTTCGGCCGAGTCGTTCACGCATCCGGCCCGAACGCGCTCCTGCCCAGCTCGAGCAGGCCGAAGTCGAGGCTGCCTAGAGCGCGACGCGGAGATGGTCGACGAGGCGGGCGATGTCCGCCTCGTCGTTCCACCAGCCGACGGACGCCCGCAACCAACCGTCCGGGAGGTGGCGGATGACGATGCCCGCAGCCTCCGCGCCCTTGACCACCTGTTCCGGATCGCCAGGGACCCGGAACGAGATCAGGGTGCCCTGGCCCTCCGCGGTACGGAGCTCAGCGCCGGCGGCGAGCAGCGCCTCTCGGCAGTGCCTGACCAGGGCCGCGGCGCGCACGAATCCCCACCCTGGAACGTCCTCGACGGCGGCCAGCAACCCCGCGAGCGCGTTGCTTCCGAGGTGCACCAGGCCCAGCCGGCTCGCGTCTTTGCGCGCCGACGCGGCGTAGCTCTGGATCTGCGGCCGCAGCCCCGCGTGGTCTTTGACGTAGAGCGCGCCCGTCGTCTCAGGGCCGCACAGCCACTTCTGCCCGGAGACTGTGTACCAGTCCGCCACCGAGGCGTCGACCGGGATGGCGCCCACCGATTGGGCGCCGTCGACCAGGAGGGGCAGGCGGGTCGCCTGCTTGATCTCGGCCAGGGGCAGCACCTGGCCGTTGAGCCACAGCACGTGGGAGAGGGCGATCAAGCGCGTTTGCGGCGTGACCTCCTCCAGGATCGCGGCCAGGGCCTCGCCCGGCGGCCGCTCCATCACGCGAGCCTGCTTGACGGTCGCGCCGGAGGCCAGGAGCGGCATCAGCAGTCCGGGGTGCTCCGCGTTCGTGGTCACGACCTCGTCGCCCGGGCCGAGGCGGAGGCCGGTCACCACCAGGTTGCAGCCTTCGGTCGTCGAGGACGTCAAGAGCACCTGCTCCGCCGAGACCGCGATCAGCGCCGCGATGCTCGCGCGAAGCCTCGCCTCCGTCGCCGCCGCGCCCTCCCAGACGCTTGCCCCCGCGCGTCCTCTTTCGAGCGCCAGCGTCTCGGCGCTCCGCATGGCCTCGAACGTGCGCCGCGAGAGCGGCCCCACCGAGCCCGCGTTGAGGTAGGCGCACCTCTCGAGGACGGGAAACGTGGCGCGCGCCTCGGCCGGGGTCATCGGAGATTCCCCGCGACAGCCTGCACTCGCGGTTTATTCACTCCGCAGCGCAGTGTAGAAGCGGCAGGGCGGCGATTCGGGGGTGGTGTGGAAGTTCCAGTGCCGGCACCATGCGGTGCCGTCGAACTTCCGGCAAGAGCCGCACGTGACCCGCGGCGCGGACGCGCGCGTCTTCTTCATGTGGTGCTCCGACCGCTCCCCCGGAAACAGGGACTCCTCCTTCACAGCTGCGAGCGCACCTCCCAGAGCTCGGGGTAGAACCGCTTGCCGAGCGTGGTCCGAAGATACTGCGCGCCACTGCTGCCGCCGGTGCCGGTCTTGCTTCCGATCTGCCGCTCGACCATCAGCACGTGGCGCGCGCGCCAGTGAGCAAATGTCTCGTCGTGGTTGAGCAACCCCTCGCAGAGGTCGAACAGGTCGCCGTGGCGCTCGCGATCGCGGAAGATGTCGGGCAGCGTCGGCGAGCCTCGACGGCGGACCAGGTCTCGAAAGGCATCGTCGAGGGTCGGTTCTTCGAGCCTCTTGCGCAGGCGCGACATCTCCTCCGGTGTTCCCTCCAGCCGCGCCACGTACTTAGGCTCTTTGAGGCCGGAGAGGAACTCGATCTCCCGAAACTGCACGGACTGAAAGCCGCTCGCGGGCGCCAGCTTCGAGCGAAAGGCCAGGAAGTCCTGCGGGGACATCGTCTCGAGCACGTCGATCTGCTCGACGAGAAGCCTTTCGATGACGTGCACGCGGTGCAGGTGATGGCGGGCGAAGAAGATGTCGTCGGCGTCGATGCGTTCGCGGGCGGCCTCCAGCTCGAAGAGGACGACCTTGAACCACAGCTCGTAAGCCTGGTGCGCGACGATGAAGAGGAGCTCGTCGTGCTCCTGGCTGAGTCCCTGCTGCAACTGCAGGAGCTCGGGGATCTTGAGGTAGCTGCCGTACGACAGCTCACGCCCTTCTTCTCCGAACCGGCGCGACATCAATGCTTGAAGTGGCGCCGCCCCGTGGTGACCATGGCGATCCCGGCGGCGTCCGCGGCCGCGATCACGTCGGCGTCCTTCAGCGAGCCACCCGGCTGGATCACGGCGGTGACCCCGGCGCGGACGCCCAGCTCGAGGCCATCGGGGAATGGGAAGAACGCGTCCGACGCCATGACGGCGCCCCGCGCGCGGTCGCCGGCGCGCTGGACCGCAAGCTGCACGGCCTCCACGCGTGACATCTGGCCCGCACCCACGCCCACCGCCGCCCCGTCCTTGAACAGCACGATCGCATTCGACTTCACGTGCTTGACGGCAGTCCACGCGTAGCCAAGCTGCTCCCACTCCTCGTCGGTCGGGGCACGCTGCGTGACCGTCCTGGTGGACGCGCGGTCGAAACGCCCCCGGTCCCAGTCCTGGACCAGGAATCCGCCCGGCACCGAGCGCACGTCGTAGTCGAACATGCCGGCGCGTGGCGCCTGAGCGGCGAGCACGACCATGTTCTTGCGCCGCGCCAGAACGTCGCGCGACTCTTCGAGCACGTCGGGCGCGACGACGACGTGGGTCACGATCTGCACGATCAATTCGGCGGTGGCCCGGTCGAGCGGCCGGTTCGCGGCGACGATGCCGCCGAACGCGGACACCCTGTCGCACTCGTAGGCCATCCGGTAGGCAGTGGCCAACTCTTCGGCGGTGGCCAGCCCGCACGGGTTCATGTGCTTGACGATCGCCACCGCCGGCCGCTCGAAGTCCATGACGAGCTGGAAGGCCGCCGACGCGTCCTGCAGGTTGTTGAAGCCGGGCGTCCCACCCTGCACTTGCAGCGCGCCGCCGATGCCGCCCGGGTCTGGGCCCAGGCGGTAGAAGGCCGCCTTCTGGTGGTCGTTCTCGCCGTACTTCAGCGGTTCCGCAAGCAGGCCGGCGATGGTGATCTCGGGCGGGTAGCCGTTGCCCACCTGGCGTCTCATGTACGCCGCGATCCACGCATCGTAGGCCGAGGTGTGCGCAAACGCCTCCGCGGCCAGGCGACGCCGAGCCTCGAGGTCGAGCGTGCCCTCGTTGAGCGCTCCGAGGACCTCCGAGTAGCGCTGCGGCCTCACGACGACGACGACCGACTCATGGTTCTTCGCCGCGGCTCGGATCATCGCGGGCCCGCCGATGTCGATCTGCTCGATTGCGTCCTCGAACCTGACGTCCGGCCGCAGCACGGTGTCGACGAACGGGTAGAGGTTGCAGCACACGAGGTCGATCTGGCGAAGGCCGCGCTCGGCCAGCGCCTCGACGTGCTCGGGCGTGTCGCGCCTGGCCAGGATGCCGGCGTGCACGCCGGGATGGAGCGTCTTGACGCGGCCGTCCAGGATCTCTGGGAATCCGGTCAGGTCGCTGACCGGCCGCACGTCGACCACGGCGTCCTGAAGTGTTTGCAGCGTGCTCCCGGTGGCAAACAGGTCATAGCCGAGCCGCTTGAGGCCACGCGCGAAGGCCGCGAGACCCGATTTGTCGCTAACCGACAGCAGAGCTGTTGGCAACACGCGCCTCCATCAACCTGATGCCCGCGGGAAGGATTCGATGCTCGGCCTCGTGCACTCGCTGGCGCAGAGTCTCCACCGTATCGCGTTCGAGGATGGGCACCGCCTCCTGCAGCAGGATGGGGCCGGCGTCCAGGTCGGCCGTCACGATGTGCACGGTGGCGCCGGTTCGGGTCGCGCCGCTCGCCAGCGCCTGCTCGATCGCGTCCATGCCGCCCGCAAACTCGGGCAGCAGCGAGGGATGCACGTTGAGGATCCGATTCTCGAATGCATCCAGGAACGGAGGCGTATGGATGCGGTCGTAGCCGGCATCGACGACGAGCTCCACGCCATGACTCAGGAAGAAATCACGCATCGCAGCGTCGCGCGCCTCGACCGAGTCGAAGGCTTTCTGTGGCAGCTCGCCCAACGGGATTCGGCGTTCGCGCGCGAACGCGGCGGCGCCGCAGGGCGGCCGGTTGGTGGCGACGGCCACCACCTCGAAGCCAAGCTGCACCAGGTTGCGAAGGTTCGTCCCCTCGCCGGAAACGCAGACTCCCAGCCTCAGAGGATCTTCACCCGCTCATCGCTGTCGTGCTTGACGACCTCGCCCACCACCACCGCTCCGTTCGGCACGTCCTTCGCCTCGACCACCAGGATCATCCCGAGGCCCATGTTGAACGTTCTCCACATCTCGTCGTCCGAGACGCGACCCCGGCTGCGGATCCTTTCGAAGATCGGCGGCACCTTCCAGGCCGCGCTGTCCAGCCGCGCGCCGGCCGACGCGGGAAGGCACCGCGGCAGGTTGCCTGGAATCCCGCCGCCGGTGATGTGGGCCGCGCCTTTCCAGCGGATCCGCCGCAGGTCATCCAGGTAGGACACGTGCGTGGCCAGCAGCTCGTCGGCCAGGGCGCCTTGAATCGAAACGCCCTCGAAGACCTTGCGCGCCAGGGAGTAGCCGTTGGTGTGCAGCCCACTCGAAGCAAGGCCGAGCAGCACGTCGCCCGGCTCGATCTCCGCACGGCGGGCGCCTGGCTCGACAAGCCCGACGATGAACCCCGCCAGGTCGTAGTCGCCGAGCGCATACACGCCGGGCATCTCGGCCGTCTCCCCTCCCAGCAGGGCGCACCCCGCATCGCGACACGCCGCGGTCATGCCCTCGACCAGCTGCGTAAAGACGCCGGCGTCGAGGCGGCCGGTGGCGAAGTAGTCCAGGAAGAAAAGCGGTCGGGCACCGGCCGTCGCGACGTCGTTCACGCAGTGGTTGACGATGTCGACGCCGATGCCGCGATGCCTGCCCGCGGCGATGGCGACTTTGATCTTGGTCCCCACCCCATCGGCGCTCGCTGCGAGATGACCGCCTCCCGGCAGCGCGTACAGCCCGGCGAACGGACCCACGCCGCCCGCGACCTCCTGGCCGTGGGTGGCCGCGATCAGCGGCTTGACTCGCTCGAGCACCCGCTCGTAAGCCTCGATGTCGACGCCGGCGGCGGCGTACGAGATTCGTTCCTCGTTCACACCTTGGTTAGCTGCGGCTTTGGGGCTTCGAACTGCATCTTGTCCATCTCCAATTGCTGCGGCACCGGGACAGGGTACGAGCCGTCGAAGCACGCCCGGCAGAACCCCTGCGCCGTGCCCCGCCCGATGGCTCGGATAAGGCCTGGGATGGAGAGGTAGTGCAGTGAGTCGGCCCCGATCTGCTTGCGGATCTCGTCGACCGACCGGCCGGCCGCGATCAGCTCCTTGGTGGAGCCGATGTCCACGCCCATGAAGCAGGGATAGCGCATGGGCGGGCTCGAGATGCGCATGTGGATCTCGCTGGCGCCCGCCGCGCGCAGGCGCTCGATGATGCGCCGCGAGGTCGTGCCGCGGACGATCGAGTCGTCGACCGCGATGATGCGCTTGCCCTTGATCGATCGCGGCAGTGGGTTGAGCTTCAGCATGACGCCGGCCTCGCGCAGCGATTGGTCGGGTTGGATGAAGGTGCGGTTGATGTAGCGGCTCTTCATCATGGCCTCGCGGAAGGGAATGCCCGACGCTTCCGCGTAGCCGATCGCCGCCGGGGTGCCCGAGTCAGGGAACGCGACCACCATATCGGCCTTGACCGGCGCCTCCCTGGCGAGCTCGTGGCCCATCCGGATGCGGGCGTCCTCCAGCTCGCAGTTCTTGAGGATCGAGTCCGGCCTTGCGAAGTAGATGAACTCGAAGACGCACATCGCGTGTTTGCTCGAGGTCTGGAAGCCGACGCTGTGCACGCCGTGCTCGTCCATGATCACCATCTCGCCCGGCTGGACCTCACGGACGAACTTCGCGTGCACCGTGTCCAGTGCGCACGTCTCGGAGGCGATCACGTGCGCGGGCTGTCCCGGGAGCGGGATGTAGCCGATGCACAGGGGGCGGAACCCAAATGGATCCCGCAGCGCGATGAGCTGGTTGGGCGTGATCACGCCGCATGAGTACGCGCCGACGATCCGCGCGAACGTCTTGCGGATCACCTCCTCCCAGGTCCGGCCGTGCGTGTTCTCGATCAGGCGCGCCATGACCTCGGTGTCGAGGGCGGTCTCAAAGACCACGCCGCTCTCCGAGAGCTGCGCGCGCAGCGACTCAGCGTTGAGGAGATTCCCGTTGTGCGCGATCGCGCCCGGGCCCAGGGTGGGGTGGTGGAAGGGCAGCGGGTGGGCGTTCTCCGCCCGGCTCGACCCTGTGGTCGAGTAACGCGTGTGGCCGAGCGCGATGATCGAACCCTCGCCCAGGTGCTTCAGCTCCGCGGCCGAAAACACCTGCGCCACCAGGCCCATGTCGCGGTGGACCCGCACCGTGGATCCGTCGGAGACCGCGATCCCGGCCGATTCCTGGCCGCGGTGCTGGAGCGCGAACAGGCCGAAGTAGGTCAGGTTCGCGACGTCGACCCCGTGGGTGGCGCAGATGCCGAACACCCCACACATGGCTTAGGAGGTCACCATGGATTCCCAGGCCGCGCGGACCTCGGCGAGCGAAAGCCTCAGCTGGCCCTCGAACTCGATGAGTTCGCCGCCGGCGAGGCCGAGCAGCGACAACTCCACGTTGTGCCGACGGGCCAGCGACTGCATCTCCGGCATCGCGCGTGAGGGCACGCTCACGATGTAGCGGCTCGGCGACTCGCCGAAGAACGCGGCGTCGAGCCGGAGGGGAGGCTCAGGTCGCAAGGCCGGACACCGAACGCCCATGCCGCCCAGCAGGCAGCACTCGGCCAGCGCGACAAGCATCCCGCCGTCGGCGCAGTCGTGCGCCGAGTGCAGGTATCCGCTCTGCGCGGCCAGCAGCATGAGGCGGTTCACGGCCTTCTCGCGCGTGAGATCGAGCCCCGGCGGCCGGCCCGCGACGTGACCGTGCTCGACCTTCAGGTACTCGCTGCCGCCCAGGTCGTTGTGGCTCGACCCGATGAGGAGCACGAAGTCGCCCTCGACGCGAAGGCCGGCGCCGAGTCGCTTGCCGTAGTCGTCGATCACGCCCACCATGCCGACCACGGGCGTGGGGTAGATGGGCGATTCGCCGTTGGAGTCGTTGTAGAGGCTGACATTGCCGCTCACCACCGGCAGCTCGAGCGTACGGCACGCGTAGGCGAGACCGGCGACCGCCTCCTCGAGCTCCCAGTACACCTCCGGTCGGTCCGGGTTGGCGAAGTTCAGGCAGTCGGTGACCGCCAGCGGCCGGGCGCCGGTGGCGATGATGTTCCGCGCCGCCTCGGCGACGGCGAGCTGCGCGCCGAGGTGCGGGTCCAGGTGGCAGTAGCGCGCGTTGCAATCGGTGGTGACGGCCAGGCCGAGGCGCGTGCCC
>WNGE01000990.1_pt1 | contig 36856 bp, 30 predicted proteins | sample 5400651 | NCBI WGS metagenome assembly WNGE01 (sample SAMN13153370, study PRJNA577476) | soil metagenome | isolation source: 60 cm soil or saprolite under grassland replicate 2 | place: USA:California | collected 2016-06-15
CCTGGTGCCCGGCCCTGAAAGGGGTGCCCACGTGGACAGGTGAGCCTTGGAAACGAAGCAGAAGCAGACACCCCAACCAAGGGATAAGTTGGACACTTCGGTGAATGGACCTGCGGGCCTGCACCCCACCTTCGACGGGGATGCCTGGGAACAGGTGGACTGGCGAAGCTGTGAGGAGCGGGTACGGCGGCTGCGGTGCAGGATATTCCAGGCAGTTCAGGATGGGGACCTGGCCACGGCCAGGAACCTACAGCGGTTGATGCTGCGGTCCTGGTCGAACACGCTGGTCAGCGTACGCCAGGTTACGCAACGCAACACGGGCCGGAAGACCGCGGGGGTTGATGGGCAGGTCGCGTTGACCAGCCAGGCCCGGGCTGAGGTGGCCGTGCAGGTGCACGCCACCCGAGACTCGTGGCAACCCGCCCCGGTCCGACGGGTGTATATCCCGAAAGCCGGTGACACCACCAAGGTGCGCCCGCTCGGCATCCCAGTGATCATGGACAGGTGTCACCAGGCGCGGGTCCGCAACGCACTGGAGCCGCAGTGGGAGGCCCAGTTCGAGCCCCGATCGTATGGGTTTCGGCCGGGTCGCGGCTGCCACGACGCGATTGAATCATTGTTCAACACGCTGTGCGGGAAGTCCAAGCGGGTGTGGATTCTTGACGCGGATTTGGCTGGCGCGTTCGACAACATTGACCACGAGCACCTGCTCACGACGATCGGTGACTTCCCCGGAAGGCGGATGGTCGTTGGTTGGTTGAAGGCAGGGACTTTCGAGGTCGGGCGCGGGTTCTCACCCACCGAGGTGGGGACCCCGCAGGGTGGTGTGATTTCCCCCTTGTTGTTGAATATTGCACTGCACGGGCTGGAGGAGGCCGCTGGTGTGCGTTACCGAACCGGCAGTCATGCCGAGGAGGTGACCGGCACCAGTCCGACGCTTACTCGGTACGCCGATGACCTGGTGGTGTGCTGCCATTCCAGGCAGCAGGCCGAGCAGGTCAAGGCGAAGCTGGCCGCATGGCTGGCGCTCAGGGGGTTGGCCTTCAACGAGTCCAAGACCCGCATCGTTCGCCTCGACCAGGAGGGGTTCGAGTTTCTCGGGTTCCACCTGCGTCGCTACCCCAACGGCAAGCTGCTGATCAAACCGAGCGTCACGGCCATCAAGAGGTTCCGGAAACGGCTCGCCAGGGAGTTCCGGGCACTACGCGGGGCCAATATCGCGGCGGTACTGGCGAAGATCACCCCGATCGTTCGGGGCTGGGTCGCCTACTACCGCACGGTGGTGTCGACCAGAGTGTTCAACGCGCTGACCGACTACCTGTGGAAGCTCACCTACAAATGGGCATGCTGGAGCCACCCGAACAAGCCGAAACGCTGGATCGTCAAGCGGTACTTCGGAAAGTTCAACAAGTTCAGGAACGACCGTTGGGTGTTTGGCGACCGGGACACCGGCGCCTACCTACCGAAGCCGGCCTGGACCGACATCACGCGGCACACCCCGGTCAAGGGCGGGGCGTCTCCCGACGACCCCGACCTGGCCGAATACTGGGCGCAGCGTCGCCGCAAGGTCAAACCCCCGCTGGATGCCTACACCGTGCGCCTGCTGTCCAAGCAGGACGGACGATGCACCCTGTGCGGGGAGAACCTGCTGATCCCCGACCAGCCACCCCAGACCCCCGAGGGCTGGGAATGGTGGTTCATGTGGGTGACGAAGAAGGCGATCAAGGCGGATTATCTGGTCCATCACACCAGGCCCAACACGCCACGTGATGAACGGACACACCTCGTACACGCCACCTGCAGCCGCACGAGCAAACACGCCCGGCCGGCGGCGGGAAACACCGTGCTACAACCAACGATCTGAACCGCTCTCGCGGCTTGCTTGGGCCGTGTGCCGCGATGAGTGGCATGCACGGTCCTGAGGGGGCTCCGGTGCAGTAATGCACCGGGGCTACCCGGCGGCTGGTACCGGTACGCGACGAGCACCTCCGTCTCGGACAGGTCCCGGGTGTTGGTGACCAGCGGGAAGCAGCCGTCGCTGGCGGCGTCGTAGGCGATGACGTCGTCACGGGTCTGGTAGGTCAGCGTGTAGTGGGTGCGGGTGGTGCGCCGGTAGCGGGTGTCGGCGCCGGGCCGGCCGCGTTTCTCCTGCCGGAAGCTCTCCTCGACGGTCTCGGTGACCGTGACATCGAGCCACCGGGCCGCGTCGGCGTCGGCGAGTGCTGTCGCGGCTGCCTGGTCGACGGCGGCGCGGGTCTTCAGGCGGGTCTTCGGCCCGGCGAGCCTGGCGTTGAGCGCGTCGATCGTGGTAACCCCGGCCTCGATACGGCAGCGGCGGGCGTGCTCGTCGCGGGCGGCCTTGACGGTGGAGTGCACCCAGATGATGCGGTAGCCCTCCGCCGAGGGCAGCGGCGAGGCGGACACCGACCAGACCCGGGGCAGGTCGCCGATCCGCTCACCGGGCAGCCGGATCGCTTGGGTCCACTGTGGCTGGTTGGTCTGCATCCAGTCCCGGAACCACTTGTCCTCGCCCCGGGTGCGGGGCAGCACGGTGACGAACCGGCCGCCTTCACCGTCGATGTGGCGCATCGCCTCCCCGGAGCATAGTTTCGAGTCGGCCGCATAGAGGAAGTCGCGCCGGCCCAGCACCTTCACCAGAGCGTCCCAGGTGGGGATGTGCGTGGGGTCGTCTGAGGTGTTGCCGTCGGCGAGCCGGTACGCCATCGGCACTGACCCGTCCGCCGACACGGTCAGGATCCACATCAGTTGCCTGAGGTCCGGCCGGTGGTCCTTCGAGTGCCCGAACGTCACCGCCGCGGTCGGCTTGCCCCGCCGCGACCGCCCGTCCGCGTCGCGGTAGTCGCCGTGCACGGACACCGAGGTGGAGTCGTTGTGCATCTCGGCGGTGTCGATGCCGAACTCGGCGACCACGCCGACGATCAGCTCGGTGAGCAGGCTGGCCCGGTCCGCGTCGAACAGGCTGACCAGCGCCCGACCGACCCGGTCATCATTCAGCCACGCCGTGTCCCCATCCGGCAGACCCAGCAGCCCGGGTGCGTACGGGGCGGCCCACTCACCCAGCCCGTACAGGGGTGCCCGGCCGACCAGCAGATTGACCACCAGCAGCCGGATCGCGGTCGCCGGCGGCAGTTTGAACCGCCGATCCGGCGCCGGCAACCACCGCTCCAGCAGGTCGTCCAGACCGATCCGGTCCAGGAAGTGGTTGAGCAGCGGCAACGCCCCCAACCGGTGACTGACCAATCCGAACGGGCCACCCTTCGGCGTGTCCACCATGACCTCCTTGCCGACGCGGTCAATGTCAGACAGTATGCATACTGTCTGACATTGACGGGGCGCGACACGCGGAAGGGAGATCGCGATGGCCCAGACCGAGCTGGCCCGGCTGCAGCGGCGCTACCGCGCCCTGCTCGACCAGATCCAACACCTGGGGTTCATCGCGACCGGCAGCGTCATCGAGCGCTACACCACCTGCACCAAAGCCGGGTGCCGCTGCCACGCCGACCCGCCCCAACGGCACGGCCCGTACCAGCAGTACACGCGCAAGGTCGCCGGCAAGACCGTCACCGTCCGGCTCACCCCCGAGCAGGCTCAGCACTACCGCGAGCAGATCGCCAACCGGCGCCGCCTCGACGAACTCATCGCCGCCATGGAGGACGTCTCGGCCCAATCCCGCGACGTCCTCCTCCAGCCGTCGAACCGCCGACCCAGGCAGGCCGACCAACCGAGCTGACCGCCCAGCCGCCAAGTGGGGGGCCAAATCAGGTTCGAGAAGTGCGGAACGTCAGTTCGAAAGCTTCAAGGATGGGATTCGCATGGTTGTCCGGGGCCATCGCTTTGGTCAGGTTTTCGTACGCGGCAAGCTGCTGGCCGATCGCGGCCTTGCAGTGGTCGAGTTCTTCCCGTGTGTAGTTCTTGCGACCGAGCATGCGGAGCGTCCTTCCATCGTTGATTGGCTGTCGGACGTGGGATTGCGCCAGCACGGAGACGGCTGGCCTCTGCATTCGACCGACTCCCGCCCTGGCGACGCCGGTGGCGATCACGAGACGGCGGGTGCTGGCCAACAGCAGCGCTGCCTGGCTGATGGGCTCGCGGCCCACGTTCTCGCCGATCCACAGCGAGCCGTAGCCCAGCGCATCCAGGTCCTGGGCAATCCCGCGGATGCGGGTCGCGGGCTGGAAGTCGAGCTGGGCAGTCCAGACGCCGGCACCGTCGAGCTTCACGGTCGTGGTCCCGATTCGCGGACGCCGAGCCGGCAGGCGAAATCCTCCAGGCGTTCATCCATGGAAGCCAGGGAACCGGCTCTCGTCGATGCGAGCTCTTTTCGGAGATCTCGAGCACGCTGGAGAATCGGCATGATCGGTTGGCTACTGGCGACGGTAAGTGCCTGGCACGCCAGTTCGCTTGCTTCGTCGACACGGCGTCGCTGGGCCGCCGCGGTGGCCATGCCAAGCAACAGGATGGCATGTGCCTTGGCATGCGCTGTGGGAAGCGTGTTCAGGGATTCCTGGAGGAACTCGGTTGCCGCGTCCGGTTGGTGTAGCAACAAACAACTGGTGCCCGCGTAGTAGGTCAGGTCGAGCGTGTGGCCGTCGAAGTCCATTCCGTGGCGGCGGTCAACCGCGTTGGTCCGCGAGACCAAGCGATCCGCTTGGCGTTGTGCGGTGCGGAATCCGGTGGTGTCGCCGACGCCGGCCCGTCCGCGCGCTTCGAGTGCATGAACCCAGGTCCGAACGGTGGCGTCCCTGGATCGGTCAGCTGCGGATTGCCCCTGCTCGATGAGGATTAACGCGGCCCGATGGTCGTGCCGGTAGGAGGGGATCAGGCTGCGGGCGCCGAACAGCCAGCCGCACAGGGCCTGGTCCTCGGCCTCGCGCGCGGCCCGGATTGCCGCGTCATACCACATGTCAGCGGCTTGATGGTCTGCGAGATCGAACAGTAACCAGGCGCGAAGACCGGCTAGTCGGCCGGCGAGCGAGCACAGCCGCCGGCGGTGAGCGACCGGCTGGGACTCCCGCAGAGCGCGGATTGTCCTGCGCAGGTTCACGCTGACCTGGGTAGGAGGACCCGAGGTGGGAGCTCGGCATAGCGCTGGTCGAGTCGGGCACAGGCCGCCTCGGCCAGCGCAAGCCCCTGACTACCGATGCGGGTGCCGCGCAAGACATCGTTCAGTCCCCAGAGATCGAATCCGTCAGGCTCGTCGTGATCGTCGTCGACATCCGCCCGGTAGGTTTCGTTGCGGCCGCCATTCTCCGCAGCGTCAACAGGACCGTCGAACCGGTCAGTCGGCTCACGCCGGCTGTGATCGGACGTGGCGCCAGCAATGTCGGTGATCTTTCCGTACGGTGCTGCCACGTTCGGCGGCTCCACCGCCGTAGGTGCGTTAGATGCGTTCGAAAGTCCACGGATGACGTGGAAGCCGAGATCGGCGTCGTTGGAGACGTTGAGCACGGCGCGGAAGCCATCTCGATACAGCGCGCTTGGCCAGCGGTGCTCACCCCGTTCGAGCTTGCCGACGTAGTTGTCGTCCAAGTCGAACTCGCGCTCGGTCTTGTGGAACAGGTACTTGTCGACTTCGTCAGCCAGTTCCTGCCGCGACATCGGCCGCCCAGACCCCGACGGGGACGGCATGCGCAGGCGGGCGCGCCGAAGCAAATCGTTGGGAGGAAGGCCTCGCCGCCGCACCTGCCGAACCTCCCCGATCGTCTTCGGCGCCAGCCGTCATCAGATGCCTGCTCACCGGCGCCGAGCGGGAGACGGCCCATGCAGGCCGTCGGCGACAGCATCGCAGCGCGACCGATTGCTTACAAGGCTGGCGGAGCCCGTGCCACTGTGTTCCCGCGTCCCTTGTCGACCGGCCACAGGCTCAGACGTCGACCCCCCGTCACGGACGCCATCGTTGAACGCCCCCAATGAGCAGCGGTGAACCCCGGATCGGGCCGGTAGGCGCCGATGCGCCCGGCCAGGCAAGTAATGCCTGGTCAGCAGCTTGTCTCCCGCTAAGTCCCCCGTTGTCGCCCGCCAAAACGGGGTTCCGACTAGATGGGCGTTCCGTGATCGTTAAGGCACAACAAGCGACACGCCGATGGAACCGGTGGCTTCGTTTCGAGGTGGTCGCCGCGGGCTTGTTGCTGGCACCGCCGCGAATCCGCATGTGACGAAGGACAGCGAAAATGGCGACCAACGGCATTTCCAAAGCCGCATCGATGCCAGCCTACATTTGCCAACACCTGCGGGACCGACGTCCGCACGTGATCTTGGTTCGGGTTCCACGGTCTCCCCGCTGCGCCACGTCGACGTCACTATCGCGGCGGGTGAATGGGAGCGGCGCACAGGCAGCGACCCGCGCGGCCGACGTCTGTGCACCGCTCTGCCCGCCCGGACGCGACCTCGGCGTGAACAGCTTCTGTAGCGGGCGTTGGCCGGTAGTGGGGACCGGACCCATTGGGGAGGCAAACGATGACGCGTGTATCGGTCGAGATCGCGACTTTGCTCTCCCACAGCCCGGCGAGGCAGGCACTTGTTGCCATCGAGCCGATCCCGAGCCCGCCCGGCTCGGGTCGTAGGCAGGGGTGCGGCGGTCGGATGCTCCGAGTCAGGCCCGGCCGCCGCGCCCCACTCCATGGAGGGGGAGGCGTGAACGCAGACGACGTCGTCAGGATCGAGCAGACCCACAAGGCATCGGTGATGTGGTTGAACGGCGCCGTGGGATGGATCTGCGTGTGCGGCAACGCCTGGCCGTGCCGGCTACTGCAACTCGCCGACGACGCGCGGCAGCAGCAGGCGCGGGTTACCCGCCACGCAGGCCGGGCCACCTCATGAGCGCGCACCAGCCGATGGCCGAAAGCTGGGTCTGCCTGGGCTGCGGTCTGCCGTGGCCGTGCGCGACGCGGCGCCGGCAGTTCCTCGGCCAGTACGCCGACGCCCCGGCATCGCTCGCTCTGGTGTTGGGCAGCGCACTGATCGAGGCCTGCGCCGATCTGCGCGACGTCCCGGCCGGACACCTACACGATCAGTTCGTCGGTTGGCTGCCCGCGTTCCGGAACGGAAGCGGGTGACGACATGTCGCCCGTCGACGAACGACCACGGGCAGCCTGCTCCGCCCGGGCTTCGAGCTGCCCACGAATACGTGTGAGCCGGAGGCACCCGGACGGCTGACCATGGTAGGTGTGAGATCGGTCTTCCGGTCGTCCGCCACCGTCGAAATTCGGCCCCTCGACGTGTAGATCCGGGCCGGTTCCGTTCGTCGTACAAGCAAACCGGCGGTGCGAGGATCCGATCGAGGAGGAACCATGAAGTACCTGCTGTTGATCTGCGTCGACGAACCGATCGAGGCCAACCCGGCAGACCTCGACGTCCAGCCCTGGATCGAGGAGACGGAGCGCAGGGGCGTCCGCCTCCTCGGCGACCGGCTGCGGCCGGCCAGTGACGCCACCACCGTACGAGTCCGCGATGGCGAGGTGCTCGTCACCGACGGGCCGTACGTCGAGACCAAGGAGCAGATGGGCGGCTTCGACATCATCGAATGCGCGGATCTGGACGAAGCGATCGAGGTCGCCTCGAAGCACCCCATCGCACGCTTCGGCATGATCGAGGTGAGGCCGTTCTGGACCGAGTGACCGAGGCGGCCGCCACGGTATACGCCGACGAATGGGGCCGGATCGTGGCGACGCTGATCCGGCTCACCGGCGACTGGGACCTGGCCGAGGAGTGCGCCCAGGACGCTTTCGCGCAGGCTCTGGAGCGCTGGCCCCGGGACGGCGTCCCACGCCGCCCCGGGGCCTGGCTCACCACCACCGCCCGCAACCGCGCCCTGGACCGGATGCGCCGGAGCGCCACGGAGGCAGCCAAGCTGCGGGAGGTGGCCCGGATGGCACCGCCCGAGGAGACCCCGGAGCCAGGCGACGGCGAAGATGGCGTACCGGACGACCGGCTACAGCTGATCTTCACGTGCTGCCACCCGGCGCTGCCGCTGGAGGCCCGGGTGGCGCTCACGCTGCGCAGCCTCGCCGGACTCAGCACCGCTGAGATCGCGCGCGCGTTCGTCGTCTCGGAGCGGACCATGGGGCAGCGCCTGGTCCGGGCCAAAAACAAGATCCGCAACGCAGCGATCCCGTTCCGGGTGCCGCCCGACCACCTGCTCCCCGAGCGGACCTCGGCCGTGCTCGCCGTGCTCTACCTGCTGTTCAACGAGGGGTACGCGGCAACCGCCGGCGCCGACCTCATACGGCGCGGGCTGACCGCCGAGGCGATCCGGCTGGCTCGGGTGCTCGCGACCCTCATGCCGGACGAGCCGGAGGCCCACGGTCTGCTCGCGCTCATGCTGCTGCACGACGCGAGGCACGCCGCCCGGCTGGACGCGGCCGGGGACCTGGTGCCGTTGGAGGAACAGGATCGCAGCGCGTGGAATCGGCGCCAGATCGACGAAGGGACCTCCATCCTCGACGCCGCGCTGCGCCGCCGGCGTCCCGGCGCGTACCAGGTGCAGGCGGCCATCGCGGCGTGCCATGCCAGCGCGCTAGACGCGGCCTCGACGGATTGGGCTCAGATCGCTCTTCTGTACGGGCAGTTGGCCCGCCTCGCGCCCAGCCCGGTCGTGGAGCTGAACAGGGCGGTCGCGGTGGCTATGGCCGACGGTCCCGCCGCCGGGCTGGCCCTGGTCGAGACGCTGTCCGCCACCGGCGCACTGGCCGGCTACCACCTGCTGCCGGCCACCCGGGCCGACCTGCTGCGGCGCCTCGGCCGGCGCGAGGAGGCGGCCGCCGCCTACCGCGAGGCGCTCCAGCTTGCGACCACCGACACCGAGCGGCGGTACCTCGGCCGCCGGCTGGCCGAGATGGCATCCGCGGTGTGAGATGCGTCGACCACCGTCCTGGTCGGCCTACGCCGATTCGTTGACCTTGCGGGTCACCTCGTCGGGGTCGATTCCGCGCTCCTCCAGCAGGCGGTCCAGCTTCGCCTCCATCCGTTCGTTGGACTCCTTCGACTGCGAGGAGCCCCAGAAGAAGAACAGCGCCAGGCCGGCGGCCTGCCATATCAGCTGCAGGAACTCGGACTGCCAGTTTTCGAAGGTCGAGGAGAGGAATTGTGGAGAGAACTCCGCCCATTCGAAGCGCTGGCCGTGTTGCGCGGCGTCATTGCGCTCGGTGATCATTTGGAAGATGAACTGGCCGGCCCAGGACAAGACAAAGAACAGACCCGTCACCAAGGCGAAGCTGTATGCCTTGGTGAACCGCGGCTTTCCCAGATCGTTGTTGTGCAAGGAGCCGCCGCGGGCGCGCTTTTCAGTAGATTGACCCACCCTTGATCACCTCCTCGTCGGTGATCGATATTTGCCCAACGGCGGGGGTTTCATGCGGAAACCCCGCGGGCTCATGATCACCTGCTGGCGGCCTCCGCACGGCGGATGATCTCGCGAACTACGTCCGTCTTGGCGTCGGCGTAGTGCTGGACGTGCCGCCACGTGAGCTGGGCCAGCTCGCGCTTGGTCTGCTCGTACCGGTCCCGGTCGGCGTCGTTGGCCCGCAGCCAGTCACGGAAGAGCAGCATCCGGTCTATCTCCGAGGCGCTCTCGCTGAAGACGTGCATGTTGATGTTGGTGTCCGGGCCCTTGAACACGCGGTGCTCGAACCAGTCCGGCTCGCGGATGCGCAGCACGTATCCGGCCGCCTCCAGCGCGGGCACGTAGGACGGCTCGTCGGCGGAGTTGGGCACGACGAGCAGCATGTCGATGATCGGCTTGGCCGACAGGCCGGGCACCGAGGTGGAGCCGACGTGTTCGATGCGCAGGGCAGTGTCCCCCAGGACGTCGCGCACCCGCGCGGCTTCCCGGGCGAACCGCGCCGGCCACTCCGGGTCGTACCCGACGAGTGTGATCGGGGTGTTGAGCGGCTGGAGCTCACCCACGGTCATACCTTGCAGTTCCTCATCGCTCACCAGATGCGGGCGTTCCGTCGAGGACATGGCGCTCCTTCCAGGGGCAGCCGAAGATCGGCACAACTTGCGGAAAGTTGTGCCATCAAAAGGGGCCACGAGACCACAACTTTAAGGGAAATTGTGACGATCTCGGGGAGCGGCGACATGAGATGGTCGACTCCGACCCAAACCTGCACCTGTCGCTTTCCCACCGGGGTGCAACCGACGCCGCGGTTTCGAACCGTTCGCGCGGGGGTAGAGCGCGCCGGCATGAGCACCGTGGGCGGCGAGACGTGGTCGCCCGACCAACTTGTCCACCAGGTCGACCTGTCGACGCTGATGCTGCTCGCCGGTGTGCGGGCGGCGGCCGGGCGGGACTGCGCCGACCTCGACCTCAAGAGCCCGGCGCAGCGCTGGTGGCGCCCCCGGCGCGCGTCGAGCTGGACCGGCATCCCCCGGCCGCGGGTGGCCGACGTGCACGGGAGCAAGATCGCGGCGTGGATGGCCGACGCCTACCCGGCCAGGCGTTACCCGGCGGTGGTGATCGGCTCGCCGCACGCGGGTGCGCTGCACCTGGCCACGGCGCTGGGCGCACCGTGGCTGCCCGCCGGTTTCCGGCTGTCGGTGCGCAGCCCCAAGGTGGACGTGCGCCGCCCGTACCCGGCGCTGCGCCACGGCCGGCCGATCGCCGCGAACCTCCTCGACGGCGACGCCGAGATCGCGGTCTACCAGCGCTGCGACCCGCTCGGCACCGACTCGGGCATGCTCGACTTCTACGTGAAATGGACCACGGTGCCGCCGGCCCTGCGGCAGTTCCTGAGCGAACGGCTCGCCCCGGACGCCACCGTGCTGCTCATCCGGGACTGCCGCGGCTGGCCGGCGACCCGGCTCGACGACGGGTACCGCTTCCAGGTGGGCGCCGTCGACTCCGGGCTGTCCTGGCCGGACTACTGCCGTCAGGTGCGGCAGATCGCGCAGGAGGCCGGCGACGACAGCTGGTCGGTACCCCCACCGGACGGCGGCGACCTCGACGCCGAGCAGGGCATCCACCCCGGTTTCCTGGGCGACCTGCGCCGGTGGAGCGGGGAGGACGGCCGGCGGCTGCGCATCGTCGCGACCACCGACCCGAACGCGTTGAGCGCGGCCGTGGCCGACGTCTACCGGTCCTGGCTACGCGACGCCGGCAAGACCGGAAACCGCCTGGTCATCGGCTGCGGCTCGCTGCTCGATCCGTTGCACGTGATCCGCGCCGGACTGGTGCCGTACTGGTCGCCGCGCCCGCTGCACGGCGACGTCGAGGCGCTGGAGTACTGGCTGGCCGGCAGCGAGGCGTTCCGCAGCATCGACGTGCTGGTCGAGCCGCCCGGCCGGCTCAACCCGCCGGTCGTGTCCCGGCAGCGGCTGGTCGGGTTGAGCCGCTTCGCCACCGACCGGGGGCACCTGGACCCGGCCTGCCGCCGACGGTACCCACTTGGCATGGTCGACGCCTGCCACGCCAGCCGGATGCTGCGCGAGCAACCCTACGACGTGCCGACCCCACCTCCGCTGACGGCCGGCGCCGCGCTCGAAGGGGTTGACCGGCTGGCCCGGTACGGGCGGCTGCTCGTGATCTAACCTGGCGCCCATGTCCCTGATGATGGCGTGGCGGCGGCTGGTGCCCGGAGCCGACGAGCTCGGCGCGCGGCTGCTGGAACGGTGGTCGGAGCCACACCGGCACTACCACACGCCCGACCATCTGGCGGCGGTCCTCGCGGTCGTCGACGAGTACGCCGACCTGGCCGGCGACGCGGACGCGGTGCGCCTGGCCGCGTGGTGGCACGACGCCGTCTACGACCCGCGCGCCGAAGACAACGAGGAGCGCAGCGCGGCGCTGGCCGAGGCCGCGCTGCCGGCGGTGGGCGTGCCGGCGGCCCGGGTCGCCGAGGCCGCCCGGCTCGTACGGCTGACCGCCGGGCACGCCGTCGCACCCGGCGACACCAACGGCGCCCTGCTGGCCGACGCCGACCTGGCCATCCTCGCCGCGCCGGCCGCCGCCTACGACCGGTACGCCGCGGCGGTCCGGCGGGAGTACGCGCACGTACCCGACGGCGCGTTCCGGGCCGGGCGCGCGGCGGTGCTGGAGCGCCTCGCCGCGCTGCCCGAACTGTTCCGGACCGTGCCGCCACGGCGGCGGTGGGAGGCCGCGGCCCGGGAGAACCTGGCCCGCGAGCTACGCGCTCTTCGATAGGTGGGCATCCGCCCGGCCCCACCAGCCCGGCACCCCGAAGAGGCCCAGGTCGCCGAAGCGTTCCGGGACGTGCGGATCGACACCCAGCCCTTCCGGCGTCGCCTCCAGGCCGAGCAGGCACCGCAGCAGGAGCAGCGGGGCACCCGCGGCCCACGCCTGCGGCGAGCACGCCGATGGGTACGCGACGGGCACGTCGGTGACCCCGCGGTCGGTGCCGACGAACACCTCCGGCAGCCGGAAGTGGAAGTACGCCGCCGCCTCCAGGACCGCCTCGGCGATCCGGGCCGCCTCCGCCCGCCGGCCGTACCGGGTCAGCCCCATCGCGATCAGCGAGTTGTCGTGCGGCCAGACCGTGCCGTTGTGGTACTCCATCGGGTTGTACGCGCGCTGGCCGGCGCCCAGCGTCCGCACCCCCCAGCCGGAGAAGAGCTGGTCGCCGAGCAGGTGCGCGACCACCGAGTCGACGTGCTCCTCCGGCACGATCCCGCTCCACAGCAGGTGCCCGATGTTGGAGGTCAGCGTGGGCACAGGTCGGTTCGCGCCGTCCTGGGCGAGCGCGTAGAAGCCCTCCTCGGGCAGCCAGAACGCCTCGTCGAAGCGCTTGCGCAGGAGCTCGGCGTCGCGCTCCAGCCGGTCGGCCAGCTCCGGATCGTCCCAGCACTCCCGGGCCAGCCGTGCCGCGCGTACCCGCGCATCGTAGGCGTACCCCTGAATTTCGCAGGTGGCGTGCGGCAGCGACGCGAGCGTGCCGTCGGGGTAGACGATCGCGTTCCAGGAGTCCTTCCAGCACTGCACCTTCAGACCCGTTTCGGGGTTGCGGCTGGCGTACTCGATGAACCCGTCGCCGTCGAGGTCGCCGAACTGCTCCATCCAGCGCAGGGCGGCCCGGGCCGGGGCCTCCAGCTCGCGGACGGTCTCCCGGTCACCGGTCCAGCGCTCGTACTCGTCGAGCACGATCAGGAACAGCGGGGTGGAGTCGGCCGACCCGTAGTAGGGCGAATGCGGCGACTGCTTGAAGTAGGTCATCTCCCCGTTGCGCAGCTCGTGCATGATCTTGCCCGGCTCCGCGTCGCGGAAGTCGTCGAACTCGGTGGCCTGCTGCGCGGCGAGCGCCCGCAGCGTGGTGCGGCACATCTCGGGCACGAACGGCAGCGCCTGGTAGCTCGTGATCAGGCTGTCCCGGCCGAAGAGCGCCATGAACCAGGGCAGCCCGGCGGCGGGTAGCGACGAGTCCGGCACCGAGTCGGGGTAGAAGCGCAGGGCCGCCAGGTCGACCATGCTGCGGCGGTATACCCGGCGCAGGTCGTCCCAGCCGGTCACCAGGCGGGGCGCGGCGTCCAGCCACTCGTCCAGGCCGAAGGGCATGTTCGGCTCGTGGGCGCGCTTCGGCGTCGGACGCTCGTGGGCCGTCGCCACCGCGACCTCGATCTCGGTGTGCCAGGTCTGGCGGGGCTGCAGGTCCAGCCGGAACGTGAGCGACTCGGCGGTGAGGAACGCGTTCTCGGCCCGGATCACCGTTTCCCGGCGGAACTCCCCCCGCTGGTAACCCAGCGTAACCTGCCCGTGACCGACATGCCGGTAGAGCTTGCCGGACTTCGTCAACCGGTCCTTGACCTCGAACACGTCGGCGAAGTCCGCGCCGAACAGGATCGACAGCTCCACCGCCAGCGGTTCCACACCGTGGTTGGTGAGCTCCAGGTACTCGCGCATGCCGTCACCGACGTGCCGGCGGCGCAGAAGCGACACTGTCGGGTTCCGGTAGACCGTGCCGGTCGGCTCGACCAGAAAGAACACGGCCTCGTCGTATTCGGTGGCGTCCCCCGACAGCGCGTCCAGCTGGCGACCGTTGAGTCGCACCTGCCATTGCGACAGGTGTCGCATGTCCCGGTAGAACAGGCCGGCGGGGTCGTCCGGGTCTGGCGTTACGTCCCCGCGGGCATCACTGACGACGAAGGTGATGCCTTCGAGAATGTTCACCTGGGGCAGTTTCACGGTTACTCCTGGTGGCTCCGGGTCTTGGTGCACTCTAACTTTTTTCAGGCGTCAGGGCGGTTTGGGGTCTCTTGCGGGTTTAGTCCCACCTCACAAACCACTGGGCAGGTTCAAATTCGCTCAGAGCGGGTAAGCGGGGCATCGGCTCAAGGTCATGACCTCGCGGGTGACGTACCTGGCGAGTTGTGAGACAACCGGAAGGGGCCGGAGAAGTGACACTGAAAGAGGCCGACCATAGCGACACTACGTCTCCGTTACGGGTCGCCATGGTCGTTCCCCCTTGGTACGAGCTGCCGCCGCAGGGGTACGGCGGTATCGAGCTGATCTGCGCCGCCCTGATCGACGCCCTGTGCGTGCGTGGCCACGAGGTCACCATGTTCGGGGCCGGGACGCGGACGGGCACCTCGGCGCGTTTCGTGAGTACCGTGACACAACCGCAGTTCGAGCGCCTCGGACACGGCATGCCGGACGCCCTGCATGCCGCCCGGGTCGACCAACTGCTGGCGGAAACCCAGTTCGACGTCATCCACGACCACACGCTGTGCGGCCCACTCGCCGCCGCGCACCGGACCGCGCCCACGGTCGTCACCGTGCACGGTCCGGCCGACAGCGAGCTGGGTGACTTCTACGCCGCGCTCGGCGACAACATCCACGCGGTCGCCATCTCGGAGGCGCAGCGGCGGCGCCGCCCGGAACTGCCGTGGGCGGCGACGATCCACAACGCGATCGACCCGACCGGCTTCCTGCCGATGCACAGCGCCGACGGGCCGGTGCTCTGGCTCGGCCGCTTCTCGACGGACAAGGGCCCGGACCTGGCCATCCAGGCGTGCCGGGAGGCCGGGCTGCCGCTGGTGCTGGCCGGCAAGTGCAACGAGCCCGCAGAGCAGCGCTGCCTCGACGAGGTGATCCGGCCGATGCTCGGCGACGACGTGAAGCTCATCGTCAACGGCGATCGGCAGACCACCAACCGGCTGCTGTCGGAGGCGCGCTGCCTGATCATGCCCATCCGCTGGCACGAGCCGTTCGGCATGGTCATGATCGAGGCGTTCGCCTCCGGTACGCCGGTGGTGGCGATGCGCCGCGGCTCGGTACCCGAGGTGGTGCGTCACGGCACGACCGGTTTCGTCTGCGACGACCCGTCGGAGCTGCCAGCCGCCCTGCTGCGCGTCGGTGAGGTCGACCCGCAGGACTGCGTCGCGCACGCCCGGTCGGCCTTCAGCGCCGACCTGATGGCCCGTCGCTACGAGCGGGTGTACCGCCAGGCCATCGTGCAGTCGCGCCGCAGCCGGCACCTCACCCGCCGCCAGAGCGCCGTCCCCGCGGCACCGGTACGCCGGTTGGCAGCCGGCAACGAGCGGCGCGCGGGCGTCCTCGGGCGTGCGCCCGTGGTGAACCGCCAACTGGCCGGCGACCGCTAGCTCACAGCGCGCATGATCCGGTAGAGAAGGCGGGGCCATGACACCTCTTTCCCTACAGGATCACGAGCCGTGCGCGGCCGCGCGCTTGCGGCGGCGCAGGCCGGCGGCGTAGAGGCGCTCGACGATCTCGCGGCTGGGCACCTCGACCGCGCCCAGCCAGACGGCCGCGCGCGCCCGCTCGGCGGGCAGGTCGTAGTGGTCTCGCTCGAACGCGCGCCGGGGTGCGCCCAGCAGCTCGGCGAACGCGTGCAGCTCGGCGAAGGACACGTCGCTGATCAGGTGCGACCAGAGCCGGCCGCGCGCCGGCCAGCGGGGCGGATCCACGTAGATCACGTCGTCGCTCTCAGGCCGGCGCGTACCCCCGCGGATCCGGGGCTCCCAGTCTCGCCGCGTCCGCGGCCACGTCGTCGGGCATCCGCTGCGACTCCCGCTCCGCGGCGACCCGCGCGAGGTAGTGGTCGATCTCCCGCTGCCGGGTGGCGTCGTCCCAACCCAGGACCCGACCCATGATCAAGGCGGCGTCCACCGCGGTCTCGACGCCGCGGTGCACCGTCTCGATCGAGATCCGGGTGCGCCGGGTGAGCACGTCGTCCAGGTGCAGCGCACCTTCGGCGAGAGCGGCGTAGGCCACCTCGGCACACAGGTACTCCGGGGCCCCGACCAGGGGCCGCCCGAGCGTGGGGTCCTCCGCGACCAGCGTGAGCAGCTCACCGGTGAGGGTGCCGTAGCGCTCCAGCAGGTGCTCCATCGCGCCGACCGAGACACCGTGCCGGCGCGCCACGTCGGCCCGGTTGGTCCACATGTGGTGATAGCCGTCCGCCCCGAGCAGCGGCAGGTCGGTCGTGCGCGAAGCGGACACGGTTCCCCCGTCGCGGCGCAGCCCGCCGAGCCGGCGCGCCGCGCGGTCGACCACGTCGACCGCCATCACCCGGTAGGTCGTGTACTTGCCGCCGGCCACCAGCATCAAGCCGAGCATCGGCTCCACCACCGCGTGGGTACGCGACAGCGCCGAGGTCTGCTCGTCATGGGTGTGCGGGCCGGAGCGCTGCCTCGCCTCGGCGGACAGCAGCGGGCGCAGGCCGGCGTACACCCCCTCGATGTCGTGCGGCGTGAGCGGCCGGTCGAGCACCTGGTTGACCTGCTCCAGCAGGTATGCGATGTCGGTCGCCGACGCGGCCGGATGTGCCCGGTCGAGGGTCCAGTCGGTGTCAGTCGTACCGATGATCCAGTGGCCACCCCACGGGATCACGAAGAGCACCGACGACGGGGTACGCAGGATCAGCGCCGCGTCTCCGGTGATCGCCGAGCGCGGGACGACCAGGTGCACGCCCTTGCTCGCGCGTACCCGCAGCCCGGTGTGCTCGGGCGTGCCGTTGGCCGACAGCAGCTCCGAGACGTCGTCGCTCCACACCCCGGTCGCGGCGATGACAGTCCGGGCGCTCACCTCGAACTCCTCGCCCGACTCCTGGTCACGCACCCGGACCCCGGTCACCTCCCGAGCCGAGCGGACCAGGCCAACGGCGCGGGCGCTGGTCACCACGGCCGCGCCCAGGCTCGCGGCGGTGCGGCCCAGGGTGACGACGAACCGGGCGTCGTCGACCTGGCCGTCGTAGTACTCGATCGCGCCGGTGACGACATCCTCACGCAGGCTCGGAAACAGCCGGCGGGCAGCGGTCTTCGACAGGTGCCGGTGCATCGGCATGCCCCGGGTCGCCTCGCCGTGCAGCAGCTTGTTGGCCAGGGAGGAGACGCTGGCGAACGCGTCGTAGACGGCGACCCCGGCGCCGTAGTACGCCCGGTAGAAGGCCCGCTTCGGCAGCCCTTTCGGCCCCGGCTCGGCGGTGAGCGGCACCAGGAACGGCACCGGCCGGACCAGGTGCGGCGCGAGCTTCGTCGCGAGCAGGCCGCGCTCCTTGAGCGCCTCGTGCACCAGCGCGAAGTCCAGCTGCTCGAGGTAGCGCAGGCCACCGTGGATCAGCTTCGAGGAGCGGCTGGACGTGCCCGAGGCGAGGTCACGGGCCTCGACCAGCGCGACGGACAGGCCCCGGGAGGCCGCGTCGACCGCGGCGCCCGCCCCGGTGACGCCACCGCCGATGACGAGCACGTCGAAACGCTCCGCCTTGAGCCGCTTGATGTCAGCGGCGCGCCGCTCGGCCGAGAGCTGTCCGGCCCCGAAACGGGACGCCTGAGGATCTCTGCGCACGGCTCAACCGTATCTCCCGGCTGCCGTCGCCTACCCATCAGTAGTGTCGAACCTCATGCGCCCGGTGCCCCGGCACGGCAGGCCGCGTCGGGGCACCGGGCCGCTGGTCAGGCGTAGAAGTGGATCGTGCCGCGCAGGGCCGGCGCCGCGCCCTCGCAGTGCTGCTCGAACGTCGCGGCCAGCGCCTTCACCGCACCGGTCGGGTCGGTGACCAGCTCGGTGATCGTGAACGAACCGGTCAGCGTGTTACAGCCCCGACCGTCGCCGCCCACATCCAGGCCCGGGTGGCCTGGCTCCCGGAACGGCGTGCGCTGGGCGCCGGTGTAGGTGCCCACGTGCAGCTGCTCGCCGACCGGCGGCGCCAGCTCGACCGTCCAGTCGTCGCGCTGGCCGGACACGGTGTAGTGGACGCCCGTCGTGCTGCCGATGAGCGCGAAGACGCTCGTGGAGTTGGTGTAGGACTTCGTCTTGCCGCCGCCGACGAAGTCACCGGCGTCGCTGACGAACCGGTAGGACAGCGGGTAGGCCCGGTAGCGCACCGTGCCGATCAGCCGCGGCGCCGTGGCCGACTCGCAGCGCTGGGTGAAGTGCGCGTCGAGGACCGCGATCGACCCGGACACCTCGGTCTCGATCTGGTCGATCGTGAACTGCCCGTAGACCTGGTTGCAGCCGCGCCCGCTGCCGAAGACGTCCAGCCCCGGCGCGCGCCCGGTGCGGAACGCCGCCCGCTCGGCGTTGCGGTAGGTGCCCAGGCGCAGCTTCTCGCCGCGCGGCGCGGCAAGATCGACATACCACCAGTCGTCGCCCGACGTGACCGCGACGGTCAGCGACTCGGCGGTGCCGGAGGCGGAGATGGTCGCCGGTGGCGCCTTGTAGGACCGCGTCTGACCGGCGCCGATGTAGTCGCCGGCCTCGCTGCGGAACGAATAGGACGTGTCGGCCTCCGGCGCGGCGACCGCGGCCGCCGGCGTCAGCGTCACCAAAAGGGCCGAGACGACACCCGCGCCGAGCACGGTCGCCATGCCTCGGCGCCGTGCCGGGGCAGCCTTCATCACCTGCATTGATCCTCCCCAGAAGACCCATCGTGGCACCGATCGGCACCACGCCCGTCGATGTTATCGAAGGGGTGGGACAGTTTGGGGGCCGTCGCATGTGGACGGCGGGCAGTGACTTCCGTGTCCCGGAAGACGACGGTGGCCCGCACCTCGTAACGTCGCAGGCATGTGGGAAGTCAGACCGGTGCCGCCGCGGGACGGTTGGCGTGGCCCCGTCACGGTGATCCTCACCGTCCTCACCGGACTCTGGATCGCCGGCGTGTTCGGCCTCGCCCAGTTCGTCACCTGGGGCGTCGAGCAGTACCTCCAGCTTGACCAGGGCCGCGAGCTGCCCGGCTGGGGCTGGCTGCTGGGCACCGTGCTCGCCACCGTCTTCGCGGTCACACCCGCGCTGCTCCTGGCCCTGATTCCGCGGTTGCCGACGGCGCGCGCGGCCGGTCGGGTCTGGACGCTGGCGACGGCGTTGTGCGCGGTGCTCGGCACGGTGCGCGCCGTGGTCCCGGTGCCGCGGCACGAGGTCTACCTCGCCGCGCTGGCGCTCGTCGCGGGGGCGGCGGCGCTCGTGCTCAGCCGGAGCGGCACCGGGCGGACCGGCACGGCCGAGAACCCCACCGGCACGGCCGAGAACCCCACCGGCACGCCCGGGACCCCCACCGGCCGGGCCCGCACCGCCGCCGGGCCGTTCGCGGTGGCCGCCGGGCTGGCCGCGCTGCTGCCCTGGCTGTGGTTCGGCGCCCTCGGCGGCGCCGTCGAGACCGTCCTCGCCGTCCTGGCCGCGCTCGCGGTCGGCTTGCTGGCCCGGGCCGTCCTCGACGAACGCTTCTGGGCGGCGTTTCCGGAGCACCGCTCGGCCTGGCTGCACATCGGTGCCGCCGGCCTGGTCGCGGGCGTGGCGCTGGTGCCGATCGCGGCCGGCACCGGGGCCGCCGGGATCGCCCTCGCCGAGCTGCTCGTGCTGCCCCCGCTCGGGTTCGCCATGGCGGCCCTGCGTCGCCTGGCCGGCAGCGCGACACCGACCCACTGGACCATCGGGCTCGCGGCGGCGGGCCCGCTCGCCCTCGCCGACCCCGAAGAGCTCGCCATCGTGCTCGGCTTCACCGAGACACCGCGATGGATCCTGGCCGCCGCGCTCGGCTCGCTCTCCGTCGGGCTGCTCATCGGTCTCGGGTACGCGCTGAGCCTCGGCCGCGGCGTCCGCCCCCGCCGATGGATCGGTGCCACGGCCGCGGTCGGGCTCGCGGTCGCGGGCGCGGCCGTCTACCTCGGCGCCGGACAGCCGGGCACCTACGGCGACCGGCTCTTCGTCGTGCTCAAGCGGCAGGCCGACCTGCCTGCGGCGACGACGACGGCCAGCCGCGAGCAGCGGGTGGCCGCGGTCTACCGGCGGCTGGTCGACACCGCCGAGCAGTCGCAGCGGTCGCTGCGCCGGGACCTGCGCCGGCTGCACCTGCACTACACGCCGTACTACCTGGTGAACGGGCTCGAGGTGGACGGCGGGGACGGGGTGCGGGCCTGGTTGGCGTCCAGGCCGGACGTGGACCGGGTCCTCAACAGTCCCCGGCTGCGCCCGATTCCGGCGCCCGCCACCGGCGAGCGCGGCACCGAGAGCGGGCCACCTGGTCCACAGTGGAACATTTCGATGATCGGCGCCGACCGAGCGTGGCGGGAGCTCGGCGTCACCGGCGAAGGGATCGTCGTCGGCACCTCCGACTCCGGTGTGGACGGTGGGCACGAGGCGCTGCGCGCCGGCTTCCGGGGCAGCGACGACTCCTGGTACGACCCGTGGTCGCACAGCCGCACGCCCGTCGACCACCAGGGCCACGGCACGCATACGCTCGCCAGCGCGGTTGGCGCGCACAACGTCGGCGTCGCACCCGGAGCCCGCTGGGTCGGCTGCGTCAACCTCGAACGCAACCTGGGCAGCCCGGCACGCTACCTCGACTGCCTGCAGTTCATGCTGGCCCCGTTCCCGGACGGTGGGAATCCGCTGCGCGACGGCCGGCCCGAGCGGGCGCCGCATGTGCTGACCAACTCGTGGGGCTGCACCGTGGTGGAGGGCTGCGACCAGCGCTCCCTGCGGCCGGCCGTCGACGCGCTGACCGCCGCGGGCATCTTCGTCGTCGGCGGCGCCGGCAACTCCGGCCCCGACTGCCGGTCGGTCACCGACCCGCCCGCGCCCTACCGGGAGACGCTCACCGTCGGGGCCGTCGACCGCAACGACAAGGTGGCCGACTTCTCCAGCCGGGGTCCGGCGCCCGACGGCTCGACCAAGCCCGACCTGATGGCGCCCGGCGTCGACGTGCTCTCCGCGCTGCCCGGCGGCGGGTACGGCCGGCTGAGCGGCACCTCGATGGCCACACCGCATGTCGCCGGCGTAGTGGCGCTGCTGTGGTCGGCCAACCCGAAGCTGATCGGGGACGTCGCCCGCACGCGGGAGATCCTGGCGGGCACCGCGAACCCGGTGCCGCCGGTCCCGGACGCGGGCGACTGCGGCGCACCGGCGAATGTGACGGGAGCGGGCCTGGTCAACGCGTTCCGCGCGGTCCAGGCCGCCCGCACCCTCCCCTGAGGACGCGCCGCCCGGCCCCGGTCGTCGTCATGCGGAGACCAGCGCGTCCAGCTGCTCAAACGTCGCCAGCGACGCGCCGCGCTCCCGGCTCACCCGGGCCGCCACCGCCTCCGTGTCCCGCAGCACGCGCAGCGCGTTGTGCCAGGCCAGCTTGCCGAGGTCGGCCTGTGACCAGCCGCGCCCGGCCAGCTCGTCGAGCAGCGCCGGGTATCCGGCGACGTCGGCGAGCCCGACCGGGGTGTTGACGATGCCGTCGAAGTCGCCACCCAACCCGACGTGGTCGACCCCGGCGACCTCCCGCACGTGCTCGACATGGTCGGCGACGTCGGCCACCGTGCACGGCGGCGGCGGGTTGGCGCCTATCCACTCGGCACGGGCGGCGTACCACTCCGGCCCGTGCTCGGGGTGGGTCGCCGTGATGGCCTCCTCAGCGGCGAACAGCTCCACCGTCCAGTCGCGACACTCCTCGGTGAGGAAGCCGGGCACGAAGGTGACCATCACCATGCCGTTGCTGTCGCGGACCCGGGTCAGCACGTCATCCGGGACGTTGCGCGGATGGTCGCACAGCGCCCGCGCCGAGGAGTGCGAGAAGAACGCCGGTGCCAGCGAGGTGTCCAGAGCGGCGTGCATGGCGCTCGGCGCCACGTGCGACAGGTCGACGAGCATGCCCAGGCGGTTCATCTCCCGCACGACCTCGTGGCCGAACGGCGACAGGCCGCCCACCACCGGCGCGTCGGTGGCGCTGTCCGCCCACGGGGTGTTGCGCACGTGAGTCAGGGTCAGGTACCGCACGCCCAGCTCGTACAGCATCCGGAGAGTACCCAACGAGCAGTTGATCGAGTGGCCGCCCTCGGCGCCCATGAGGGAGGCGATGCGGCCGCCCGCCCGGGCCCGCTCGACCTCGTCGGCGCTGGTCGCGAGCGCGAGGTGGTCGGGGTGGCGCGCGATGAGCCGCCGGACCGCGTCGACCTGCTCCAACGTGGCCGACACCGCCGCCTGCCGGTCCGGGGTGCAGGGCGCGTAGACCGACCAGTACTGCGCACCGACCCCGCCCGCACGCAGCCGCGGCAGGTCGGTGTGCAGGCCGATGGCGGACTGATCGGCGGCGATGTCGAGGGCATCGAAGTCGTAGCGAACCCGGCGGCGCAGCTCCCAGGCCAGGTCGTTGTGGCCGTCGAAGATCGGTTCGCTCATGGTTGCCCACGTTACCGGGCATCACCCGGCCCGGTACGGGGTAAAGCCCCACCGGCACCCGCGACGACCCCACGCCATGATCGTGAAGGATTCTCCGTGCTGTAGCACGGAGAATCCTTCACGATCATGGTAATGGGCGCGACGAAAAGGGCGGGCCGCGATGGGCCCGCCCTTCCGGTTGCGCAGACTTCTTAGAAGTCCATGTCACCGCCGCCGGGCGCACCCGCCGGGGCCTTCTCCTTCTCCGGCTTGTCCGCGACCACAGCCTCGGTGGTCAGGAACAGGGCCGCGATCGACGCCGCGTTCTGCAGCGCCGAACGGGTCACCTTGGCCGGGTCGATGATGCCCGCCGCCAGCAGGTCGACGTACTCGCCGGTCGCCGCGTCCAGGCCGTGCCCCATCGGCAGGCCGCGCACCTTCTCCACCACGACGCCGCCCTCGTGGCCGGCGTTGACGGCGATCTGGCGCAGCGGCGCGTCCAGCGCGACCTTGACGATGTTGGCACCGGTGGCCTCGTCGCCGAGCAGGTCGAGCTTGTCGAACGCGGTCTTGCCGGCCTGCACCAGGGCGACGCCACCACCGGGGACGATGCCCTCCTCGACGGCCGCCTTCGCGTTGCGAACGGCGTCCTCGATGCGGTGCTTGCGCTCCTTCAGCTCGACCTCGGTGGCCGCGCCGACCTTGATGACCGCGACACCGCCGGCCAGCTTGGCCAGGCGCTCCTGCAGCTTCTCGCGGTCGTAGTCGGAGTCGCTCTTCTCGATCTCGGCGCGGATCTGGGCGACCCGGCCGGCGATCTGCTCGGCTTCACCGGCACCGTCGACGATCGTCGTCTCGTCCTTGGTGACGACGACCTTGCGGGCCCGGCCCAGCATGTCCAGCCCGACGCTGTCCAGCTTGAGGCCGACCTCCTCGCTGACGACCTGGCCACCGGTGAGGATCGCGATGTCCTGCAGCATGGCCTTGCGGCGGTCACCGAAGCCGGGAGCCTTGACGGCGACCGACTTGAAGGTGCCGCGCACCTTGTTGACGATCAGGGTGGCCAGGGCCTCGCCCTCGACGTCCTCCGCGATGATCAGCAGCGGCTTGCCCGACTGCATGACCTTCTCGAGGATCGGGAGCAGGTCCTTCACCGACGAAATCTTGCTGTTGACGATCAGGATGTACGGGTCGTCGAGGACGGCCTCCATCCGCTCCGCGTCGGTCCAGAAGTACGGAGAGATGTAGCCCTTGTCGAAGCGCATACCCTCGGTGAGCTCGAGCTCGAGCCCGAAGGTGTTGCTCTCCTCGACGGTGATGACGCCTTCCTTGCCGACCTTGTCCATCGCCTCGGCGATGATCTCGCCGACCGTGGGGTCACCGGCGGAGATCGACGCGGTCGAGGCGATCTGCTCCTTGGTCTCGACGTCCTTGGCGAGCTTGGCCAGCTCCTCCGCCACGGCGGAGACGGCGGCCTCGATGCCCCGCTTCAGGGCCATCGGGTTCGCGCCGGCCGCGACGTTGCGCAGGCCCTCGCGGACCAGCGCCTGGGCCAGGACGGTCGCCGTCGTCGTGCCGTCACCGGCCACGTCGTCGGTCTTCTTGGCGACCTCCTTGACCAGCTCAGCGCCGATCTTCTCGTATGGTTCCTCGAGCTCGATCTCCTTGGCGATGCTGACACCGTCGTTGGTGATCGTGGGGGCGCCCCACTTCTTCTCGAGGACGACATTGCGGCCCTTGGGGCCCAGCGTCACCTTCACGGCGTCGGCGAGGACGTTCATGCCCCGCTCGAGGCCACGGCGCGCCTCTTCGTCGAACGCGATAATCTTGGCCATTCGGCGTTGTCCTCCTGGACACAGTCACGGGCGCCCTGGTTTGCCAGTAGCGCACCGCTGCTTACGCACCTTCGGCGGTCACCCAGCGGCTGCTGGGCAGACCTACGTCCGGCCGGGCCGGATAGCCCGCGACGACTGGTCTCCTGCCGCCCCCGGCCCGCCCGGCGCCTCACGCTCGCCGGCCGACCCGGCCGCGGCCGGTGACCCCACCGCCCCGACCATTGGCACTCACCGGGTGGGAGTGCCAATGACTTGTTTAGCACTCCCCACCGTCGAGTGCAAGCAGAGCGGCCGTCGCCGCACGCAGGCGCCGAGGTCCCGTCCCCACGTGAGCAATTCGCCCGAATTGGCCACTTATTAGTAAGTCGCAATACAATTCTCTAACAGCAAAGACGAAAGTAGGACACCGTCCCTCGATGGGAGGAACGGTGTCCTGGAAGTGGTGCGAGTTTGTCAGGAGTCAGGAGTCAGGAGGCGAGACGAACGTTCTCCGCCTGGGGGCCCTTGTTACCCTGCGCGATTTCGAACTCCACACGCTGACCGTCCTCCAGCGACTTGTAGCCGTCCATCTGGATCGCCGAGAAGTGGACGAAAACGTCCTGCCCCCCGTCGACGGCAATGAAGCCGTAGCCCTTCTCGCTGTTGAACCACTTGACGGTGCCCTGTGCCACGGTGCACTTCCTCACTTCGGTGGTGCTGGGTCTTGCTAACCCCCGACGTCGCGGTCGCGGCGCCGGAGCCGCCGGTGCTCGACGTGCCCGGGGTGGACACCGACGACGAACGACGACCGAACACGCACGCTACACGAGCGCGGCCGACCCCGTACAGCCCCAAATCGGACAGGCCGGTTACGGTCGCGCTACGCGATCCTCACACCCGATACCGGTGAGGCACCAGGGTTATGAGGCACTCGACGGGCGCCCATCACATCGGAGCGCATCTATAACGGATTCCGTAGTCGGGGCTACCCGTGACGGCGTGACTGCACTATCCGGAAGCGGCTGGCCACGTAGGCGCCGTCGGTCAGCGCGGCATTCGCCGCGGCATTGGCGCCGGTGCCGTGGAAGTCGGAGAAGGCAGCCGATTGATTGACGAAGACGCCGCCGGTCAGATTGGCTGACAGATGCACGCCGACATCGAGTGCGACCCGCTCGGCCGCATCCAATACCTTGTCATCGGTGGCATAAACGGAAGCCGTCAAAGCTCCTTTACGACCGACCGTGCGCCGGAAGAGCTCCAGGCTCTGCTCGGTGGAATCCGTGGCAATGACAAAGGAGATCGGCCCGAACCACTCAGTGCCGAAGGTCTGCTCACCGCCAGCGTCCAACTTCACCACCAGAGGGGTACGCACGACCGCGTCACCGAACGCGGGATGCGTGACGGCCCGCGAGTCGAGGACGACCTCACCGAGCCCGCGGCTGCGGTCGAGGCGCTCGAGCACCCCGTCGTTGACGATCGCCCCGGTCAGCTCGACGCCGCGGGCCGGGTCGGCGGTCAGCTTCCCGACCGCCGACGCGATGCCGGCGGCCACCTCGTCGAAGCTCTTGTGGCCGGCCTCGGTGGCGATGCCATCCCGGGGCACCAGGATGTTCTGCGGCGTGGTGCACATCTGGCCGCTGTAGAGCGTCAGGGAGAAGCCGATGTTGCGGCACATGCCGGCGAAGTCGTCGGTGGAGTCGACGATGATCGCGTTGACCCCCGCCTTCTCTGTATATACGACGGCCTGCCGGGCGTGCTCCTCCAGCCACTCGCCGTACTCGGTGGAGCCGGTGAAGTCGACGATCCGCACCTCCGGCCGCTGGGCGAGCACGCTGGCCAGCCCTTCGCCCGGCTCCTCGGCGGCCAGCGTCACCAGGTTGGGGTCGAAGCCGGCCTCGGCGAGCACCTCGCGGGCGTACCTGACGGTGATCGCGAGCGGGAGGACGGCGCGCGGGTGCGGCTTGACCACGACCGGGTTGCCGGTCACCAGCGAGGCGAACAGGCCCGGGTAGGAGTTCCAGGTCGGGAACGTGTTGCAGCCGATCACCAGGGCGATCCCCCGCGGCACCACGTGCCACGTCTTGACCATGCGAAGCGGGTCGCCCTTGCCGGCCGGCTTCTCCCAGGTCGCCTCGGCCGGCGTGCGCGTCATCTCGGCGTACCCGTAGGCGACTGCTTCCAGAGCACGGTCGAGGGCATGCGCGCCGCCGGCCTGGAAGGCCATCACGAATGCCTGGCCAGTGGTGAACTGCACCGCGTTGGCCAGCTCGAACACGTTGTCACCGAGCCTGGTGAGGATCTCCAGGCAGACGCCCGCCCGGGCCTGCGGCCCGGCGTCGCGCCAGGCCGGCATGGCGGCTGTCGCGGCCGCGAGCAGGGCGTCGACGTCGGGATGCGGGTAGCGCACGTCCAGCGGTACCCCGAACGGGCTTTTCTCGGTGGCGGTCCACCCGGTCGTGCCGGGCTGGTCGAGGGGGAAGTCGGCGGCCAGGTAGCTCTCGAACGCGGCCTTTCCGCGCGGCGCGGCGTCGTCGCCGTAGACCCGCGGGCTGGGCGACTCGTTGAAGGCCGACCAGTAGGCGCGCTCCCGGATCGCGGTGAGGGCCCGGTCGAGCGTGGCGGAGTGCTTCTCAAAGAGAGGGTCGCTCATGACGGCACTCCGCTTCGCTCCGTGCCGCCATAAGGCTCCGTCGCACTGTGCCGTTTGATTCGCTCGCTGCGCTCGCTCATGCCGTTATCTTGCCCGCTTCGGCTTGATCGTCGAGGGACTCGTCGCGGGGAAGTTCGCGCATCGTGCGCAGCGGCGAGAAGAAGACCGGCAGAAACGCCAGCATCCCGCCGACCGCGCCGACCCAGATGGCCTGGCGCACACCGAGGTACGTGCCGAGCAGACCCCCGACGAAGCTGCCCAGCGGCAGGGTGCCCCAGACCAGGAACCGCATGGTCGCGTTCATCCGGCCGAGCAGCCGCTCGGGCGTGAGCCCCTGCCGGAAGCTGACCTGGGTGATGTTGTAGACGACGGCGCCGTACCAGTACATGAGCATGCCGAACGCCGCGGCCCACAGCAGCCAGCCGCGCTGGGCCAGCGGGGTGAGCAGGCCAAACGGCGAGGTGACCGCGATGGAGATCCAGATCGTCGGGCCCTGGCCGAGCCGGCGCGCGATCGGGCTCGCGGTGAACGCGCCGAGCAGGCCGCCGATGGCCCCCAACGAGAAGAACAGGCCGATCGTGCCCGCGGGCAGCCGCAGGTCGCGGGCGAGCAGCACGATCATCATCGAGCCGGCGATGCCGGAGAAGAAGTTCGAGGAGCCGGTGCACATGGCGATGGAGCGCAGCAGGCGGTTGCCCAGCACGAAGCGGAGCCCTTCCTTGATCTCCCGGCCGAGGTGGGCGTCGGACGTGCGCTCGGGTAGCGCCTCGCGCTTGCGGATCAGCCCCACGAACACCGCGGAGCCGGCGAAGCTGATCGCGTCGAGCGCGACCGCGAACGGCGCGGTCAGCCACTGGATGATCAGGCCGGCTCCGGTCGGGCCGGCGAGCTGGGTCACCCCGCGCACCGCCTCCAGCTTGCCGTTGCCCTCCACCAGGTGGTCGCGCCCCACCAGGTGCGGCAGATAGCTCTGGTACGCGACGTCGAAGAACACGGTCAGCACCCCGGTGACCAGCGCGACCGCGTAAAGCTGGGGCATGGTGAGCACGTCCAGCGCCCAGGCCAGCGGCACCGTGCCGAGCACCAGGGCCCGGCCCAGGTCCCCGGCCATCAGGACGTTGCGCCGTCGCATGCGGTCGACCCAGGCGCCCGCGGGCAGGCCGACCAGGATGAACGCCAGCGTCTCGAACGTGGCGAGCAGGCCGACCTCGAACGGCGTGGCGTGCAGGGTCAGCACCGCGACCAGCGGCAGGGCCAGCAGGCTCACCTGGGTGCCGAGCTGGCTGATCGTGTCGGCGATGAACAACTGCCGGAAGTCGTGCTCGCGCAGCAGTCCGAATCGCAGGTTCATATCGGGCAGCATCATGAAGTGATTGAGGAAAGTCAACCAGTTATGGCTCTAGGCTTCCCACCATGAAGGGCAGGCGGCCGGCCACCGAAGCGGAAGCGCGCGCCCTTTCCTCGGCGATGCGGCTGCGGATCCTGCGCCTGTGCCTGGACCGGGCGCTCACGAACAAGGAGATCGCCGAGCGGCTCGGCGCCAACCCCGCCACGACACTTCATCACGTCCGCACGCTGATCGACACCGGCTTTCTCGTCGCGCAGCCGGTCCGCCGCGGCACTCGGGGCGCCCGCGAGGTGCCCTACCTGGCGACCGGGAAGTCGTGGACCGTCGACGTGCACGAGGCCGGCGTACGCGGTGGCGGCGGGGCGGTGCTCGACGCGTTCCTCGCCGAGGTGCGACTGGTCGACCTCGACGACGCCGGCCTGGCGCGGCTCGGGCTGCGCCTGAACGACCGGGACTTCCAGGAGCTGCGCGACCGGATCGGCGAGCTGCTCAACGAGTACGCCGATCGGCCGCGCGACCCGGAGGGCAAGCCGTACTCGATCTTCGTCGCCTGCTACGAGGACGTGAGCCGGGACGCCGCGGCCGGCTGACCGCACCCCGGCCTCCCTGCGTCGATCTAGGAGTTATGGCCGCCGCATGACCGGTTTGTCCGGCCACATCTCCTAGATCGGCGCGCCAGGCGCGGCGCGCGGGGCGCGCTTGGCGCGGATCCCCCGGAAATGGTCGAGAGGACGCTCGCACAACGCCTCCGGCGTTGCGGTCGCGGGCCTAACCGAGTGAATCGGTGGCCTCGCGGCGACGCGTCCTCCCGCACGGAGCATCGTGCTAGCCGGAAAGACGTCCAGTCAAGTCCCCGCAGGGACGAATCCTGAACTGTAAGCAACCTTTTGAGTACGCTCAGCGACCGTGACGTCGGTCGATCAATGGTCAACAGCCGGCCGGACGGCGAGGCACCAGTGGCCCAACGGCCCATACAGCCACATTGATCGATTGCATGACCGTCACGTTGGGTAGCCGTCTGGCGGAAAAATCATGCCACCAGGCCGGCCTCGCGAGCGGCGCGCAGCGACGGCTTAACCCGGAACGTGGGACCGACCAGATCGGCCACCGCGTCCATGGTCTTCAGCCCCTCGCCGGTGTTGAACACGACCGTCTCTGCCTCCGCGTCGAGCCGGCCCTCGTCGACCAGCTTGCGCAGCGCGGCAACGGTCACGCCCCCGGCGGTCTCCGCGAAGATCCCGGTCGTGCGCGCCAGGAGCCGGATCGCATCGCGGATCTCGCCGTCGTCGGCGTACGCCATCCAGCCGCCGGAGCGGCGGACCGCCTCCAGGGCGTAGATGCCCGCGGCCGGGTCGCCGATGTTGAGCGACTTGGCGATACCGGTCGGCTTCACCGGGATGATGTCCTCGCGGCCCTCGTGCAGCGCGACGGCGATCGGGTTGCAGCCGGCGGACTGGGCACCGAACACCCGCCACCCGTCGGCCGGCGCCTCCACGAGCCCGATCTCGACCAGCTCGGCGAACGCCTTGTCGATCTTCGTGAGCAGCTCGCCGCTGGCCATCGGGATCACGATCTGCGCCGGCAGCCGCCAGCCGAGCTGCTCGGCCACCTCATACCCCAACGTGCGGGAACCCTCGGCGTAGAACGGCCGGACGTTGACGTTGACGAACGCGGTCGACTCGAACTCGTCGGTCTCGGTCAGCTCCGAGCAGAGCCGGTTGACATCGTCGTACGAGCCGTCGACGGCGACCAGGTCTCCGCCGTACACCGCGGTCGTGACGATCTTTCCGGGCTCCAGGTCGGCGGGGATGAAGACCATCGACGGCACCCCGGCGCGGGCGGCGTGCGCGGCGACCGAGTTGGCCAGGTTGCCCGTTGACGCGCAGGCGTACCGGTCGAAACCCAATGCCTTCGCGGCAGTCAGGGCGACCGAGACCACCCGGTCCTTGAACGAATGGGTCGGGTTGGCCGAGTCGTCCTTCACCCAGAGCGGCGCGCGCAGGCCGATCTCCCGGGCGAGCGCGTCCGCCGGTACCAAAGGAGTGAAACCGGGGTTGAGGGTGACCCGACTCGACGGGTCCTGGCCCGCGGGGAGCAGCGACGCATAGCGCCAGATGTTCTTGGGGCCGGCCGCGATCTCCTCGCGGGTCACCCGCTTGAACGCCGCCGGGTCGTAGCCGACCTCCAGCGGCCCGAAACACTCGTAGCACGCGTGCTGGGCGGCCAGCGGAAACTCGGTGCCGCAGCCGCGACAGACGAGGGCGCGGGCGGGAGAGTTGACGAACGGGGTCGATTCGATGATCGACGTCATGTCGAGGCCTTCCTCTCATCTTTCCCGGGCGTCGCGCCGGGGACGGAATTGGCACCTGCCACGAGCGGCCTCGCCATCGAGTCCTGCGCGGTGGTTGCCGGGGCTTCATCGGGCCGTTCCCTCAGCCCCTCTGGATGAGGTATGCAGTTGTGGGGCCGAGTTTACGGAGGTGTTTCGCCTCCCGCCATGGAAGATCCCACCTGGTGAGCGAGGTCACCGAGGACCTGTAGAGCCAGCGCCTCGCCCGGCCGGTGCCCGGTCTCCCGGTGGATCGCCAGCGCCCGCTCCGCCGTCGCGATCGCGCTTTCCCGGTCACCCACCGCGGTGTACGCGGCGGCCAGCGCCGTGAGCGCCTGGCCTTCGAGCACGCGGAACGCCGCGGCCCGCGCCACCGACACCGCCTGCTCGGCGTCGGCGACGGCGGACCGGTGCTCCCCGATCCGGCGCCGAGCGTTGGCCAGCCCGATCAGCGCCCGCACCCGCGCATGCGCCTCGGCGGTGCCGGCCCGCTCCACCGCGCGCGTGTAGTACCCGATCGCCTGGTGATGCTCCCCCAGATCCGCGTGGATCGCGCCGACCGCGTGCAGCGCGTCCGCCTCCAGGCGGTGCTCCCCGGTGGCCGGGGCCAGGCTGAGCGCAGTGCGTGCCAGCTCACGGGCGGAGCCAAGGTCACCGGCGTCCCGGTGGACCGCCGACAGCGAGCACAGCGTGTCCACCTCGTTGCCCCGGCTGGTCACTTCGCGGTGTACGGCGAGCGCGTTTTCGAGATGCCTCCGGGCGCTGTCCAACCGCCCGAGCAGATGGTGGATCTCGCCCAGGTTGCTCAGGATGGCCGCCTCGCCACTGCGTACGGACAACTGCCGGGTCAGCACGAGCGCCTGCCCGCTGTGCTCGGCGGCCTCGGCCAACCGGCCCATTTGCCCGTACACCAGGCCGAGGTTGGCCAGGTTGGTGAGCTGGCCCGACAGCCAGCCGGACTCCCGGTTGATCGCCAGGGCCCGGGCGAGATGGTCGATCGCGAGGTCGAGGCGCCCGGCCTGCCAGTGCAGCGCGCCCAGGTTGCCCAGGGCCGTCGCCTGCCCCTCCAGCCATCCCGTCTCCCGCATCAGGGGCACCGCCCGGTCGTACTCCTCGATCGCCCGCTCGTACTCGCTGCGCCGCCAGTGCAGGTGCGCCAGGCTGATGTGCGCGGCTCCCTCCGCCCGCCGGTCGCCGGCCGCCCGGGCCGCGGCCAGCCCGGCCTGGGCGACCCCGAGCCAGTCCACGAAGTAGCGGCGCAGGAAGAAGTAGCCGCGCAGGATGTCGGCGAGCACGCACGCGGCCGGGTGCGGCCCGTGTGCGGCGGCGTGGGTGACCGCCGCGACCAGGTTGCGGCGCTCCGCCTCGAACCATCCCGACGCGTCGGACCCGCTGGTCGGGGTGATCGGCGGCGGGCTGCCGAGCGGCGGGACGGGCAGCCGCAGGAAATGCGGGTACAGCGCGCGGGCGGCCGCGTCGGCACCACCGACGTAGTAGTCGTACAGGCGGGTGCGGGCGGCGTCCCGCTCGCCGTCCGCCGCGGCGTGCTCCGCCGCGTAGAGGCGCAGCAGGTCGTGGATCGTGTACCTGCCGGCGTCCCGCCGGTCGATCAGGTGCGCCCTTGCCAGCCGTTCCAGCAGTTCCCGGGCATCGTGGGCCGGGACGCCGGCCAGCGCGGCGGACGCGGCCGGCGTGAGATCCGGCCCGGGTACCAGGCCGAGCAGGCGGAACAGCCGGCGCGCCGGCGGCGGCAGCGCCGCGTAGGACAGGTCGAACGCCGCGCGCACGGCGGCCCGCTGGTCGCCGTCGACCGCAAGGGCCGCCAGCCGGTTGTCGGCGCGCAGCTCGTCGACGTACTCGGCGACCCGCTGCGCCGGCGCGCCGGCCAGGTTTGCGGCGGCGATGCGCAACGCGAGCGGAAGGTGCGCGCACAGGCGCGCCAGCTCGGCACTGGCGGCCGGCTCGGCACCGACCCGATCGTCGCCGAGAACCGTGGTGAGCAGGGCCAGCGACTCGTCCGGTGCGAGCACGTCGAGTCTGATGCCGCTCGCCGCCAGGCCGCTGAGGTGATCCCGACTGGTGACGAGGACCAGGCAGCCGGCGGTTCTCGGGAGCAGCGGCGCGACCTGGTCGGCGCTGGCCGCATTGTCCAGCAGCACCAGCACCCGGCGGTCGGCGAGGAGATCCCGGTACGCCGCGGACGCCGCCGCGGTGTCGGTCGGCACCCGCTCGGCCGGCACGCCGAGGGCGCGCAGAAACCCGGCCAGCGCGTCGATCGGGCGCACCGGCGGCGCTGGGGCGTACCCGCGCAGGTTCACGTAAAGCTGCCCGTCCGGGAACTTGTCCCGCACCCGGTGCGCCCAGCGCACCGCGAGGGCGGTCTTGCCCACGCCGGCGGTGCCCGCCACGGCCGAGATCAGGACCGCGCCCTCGGCGTACCCGTCGGCCAGGATCCGGTCGAGGGTGGCCAGGTCCTCGTGGCGGCCGGTGAACGCGGAGACATCGGCGGGTAGCTGGGCCGGCCGGACGGTCCGCTCACTGGACTCCGGGCTCTTGAGGACCGCGTCGTGGCGGCGGCGCAGCTCGGGGCTCGGGTCGATGCCCAGCTCAGCGGAGAGCCGGTCGGCCAGCTCGCGGTAGACGGCCAGCGCCTCTGCGCGCCGGCCCGCACGGTCGAGCACGGTCATCAACTGGCCAACCAGCCGTTCGCGCAGGGGATGCTCGGCAACGAGCACGCGCAACTCCTCGATCAGCCCGTCGTCGACGCCGGCCCGGTGTTCGAGCGCGGCGAGATCCAGCTCGACCCGGTCCTCGATCGCCGCCAGCCGCCGCTCGTCGTAGGCGGCCGCCGCACCTTCCAGCCGGTCGCCCGCCGGCCCGCCGCCCGCCGGCTCGCCGGCCGCCGCACCTTCCAGCCGGTCGCCCGCCGGCCCGCCGCCCGCCGGCCGGCTGGGGCGGACATCGGCCAGCGCCGGGCCGCGCCACAGCGCCAGCGCCGCGCGCAGCAGTTTCAGGGCGGCCGCCGGATCCCCACTCCTCGCGGCCAGCCGGGCCTCTTCGACCAGCCGGTCGAACTCCCACGCGTCCAGCCCACCCGGCGCGACGCGCAGCCGGTACCCGTCGTCGTAGGTCTCGATGACCCCGCCGGCGCGGGTGAGGATCGCGCGGAGCGCGGCGATGCGGTTGCGTACCTGCCGGTCCGCCGTCGGCGGCGGCTCGTCCCAGGCCGACGCGACCAGCCGCCCCAGGCTGACCGGACGGTTGGCGTGCAGCAGCAGGGCGGCGAGAATCCGGCGTTGCCGCAGGCCACCCAGGTTGAGCGCGCGCCCACCGGCGTGCGCTTCGAGTGGCCCCAGGATCCGGAATTCCACGCCAGCCCCTCCCCCGGGCTCCACCTTAACGAGCCGAGGGAAGAACGTGATTTACCGTGTACACCCATGGAAGCTTCCGCCGAGTCCTGGTTCGGCAGCCGCACGTCAACCTGGCGCGACTGGCCCGTCGACCGGCTTGTCGCCGCCAAGGGCGAAACCCAGGTCAGCGTCGTGCTACCGGCCCTGGACGAGGAGCACACGGTCGGCAGGATCGTGGCCGGCATCCGGGCGCTCGCCAAACAGACCGGCCTGGTCGACGAGGTGATCGTGGTGGACTCCGGCTCGCAGGATGCGACCGCGAAGGTGGCGCATGAGGCGGGCGCGGCTGTCTACCACCGCGACGACGTGTTGACCGCCCACGGCTCGCAACCCGGCAAGGGCGAGGCGCTGTGGAAGTCGCTCGCGATCACCCGGGGGGACCTCCTTGTCTTCGTCGACGCCGACCTGACCGACTTCCAGCCGCACTTCATCACCGGCCTGCTCGGCCCGCTGCTCACCGACCCCGCGGTGGTCCTGGTCAAGGCGTTCTACGACCGGCCGCTGCTCGACGTGTCGGCCGGCGGGGGCGGCCGGGTCACCGAGTTGATGGCCCGGCCGCTGCTCAACTCGTACTTTCCGGAGCTGGCCGGCGTGGTCCAGCCGCTCGCCGGGGAGTACGCCGCGCGGCGCTCGCTGCTGGAGACGTTGCCGTTCGACGCCGGGTACGGCGCAGAGACCGGGCTGCTGCTCGACGCCGTGCTCGACGCCGGGCTCGACGCGGTCGCGCAGGTGGACCTCGGTGAGCGTACGCACGGTCGCCAGGACACGGCGGCGCTCGGCCAGATGGCCGCGACGATCCTGCACACCGTGCTGTCGCGGGTGTATCCATCCGATCCGCTCGGCGAGACCTTGACCCAGTTCCGGCGGGTCAACGGCCGGGTGACGCCCGTGGACCGCCCGATCCCCGGGGCGCAGCGCCCGCCGATGATCACAATCCCCGAGTACGCGACGCGCCGCGCCATCCCGACCCGGCGCTGACTCCCTTGATCGTCTTGGGGCTCAGCTGACCACGTCTTTGCGGGTGAAGCGCCACCAGGCGAGGCCGAAGAAGATCACCGCGTAACACAACGCCGAGAAACAGCCTCGGACCAGGTTGTCGGTCTGCATCGGCGTCGACAGCAGACCCAGCCAGGCGTCCGAGAAGTGCGTGGGCAGGAAGCTGCGGATCGCCCCGAGCGCCGTGATCTGGTCGAGGATGCTGGACAGAATCTGCAGCAGCACCGCCCCGCCGACCGCCCCGAGCGGCGCGTCCGTCGTCACCGAGAGCAGGAACGCCAGCCCGGCCACGACCAGCAGACTCACCGACAGGTACCCGACGATCCCGAACAACCGCAGCAGCGCGTCGCCGGCGGCGATCTCCCCCGCGATGGTGCTGCGTAGCGGATGCCAGCCGTACCGCAGCGTGCCGGCCGCGAGCGCCGTGCCTAGGAGCAGGGCTATCGCCAGTACGCAGTAGGACAGGGCGACGCTCAGCTTCACCCCGAGCAGCCGGCCGCGCGGCACCGGTATCGCCAGCAGGTAGCGCAGGCTCCCCCAGCTCGCCTCGCTGGCCACCGTGTCGCCGCAGAACAGCGCGACCACGACGATCAGCAGGAAGCTCGCCGACACGAAGATCGTGAACAGGGCGAAATTGACACCGCCCGCCGTGGCCAGGTCGACCAGACTGCTGAACTGGCCGCGCCGGCCGCCGTTGTCGCTGTCGCCGCCGCCAAGCTGGAACGCGGCCAGGATGATCAGCGGAAGGAGGACCATGAAGCCGAGCGCGAGCTGGGTACGCCGCCGGGTGGCCTGCCGCCGGAACTCGGTGGCGTAGGAGAAGGTCTGCGTAATTGTCGTCATCGTTCCCCGCTCGCTTTCGTGTCGCCGCCCACCAGGGCGAGGAACGCATCCTCCAGGCGCCGCCGCGGCACCACCCGGTCGACGCCGACGCCGGCGTTGACCAGCGCCGCCACCACGTCGGCGCGCGGGCTGCCGTCGATGTCGACGACGAGGCCGTGGCCGCCGTTCTGGGTTACCGACCGGACCGCGATGAGCTTGTCGAGTACGCCCTCGGCCTTGTCCACATCGGACACGTCGAACTGGACGCTCGGCGAGTCGCCGACGATGTCGTCGACCGGGCCGGACGCCACGATCTCGCCCTTGTGCATGACGACCACGTCCGTGCAGGTCTGCTCGACCTCCGCCAACAGGTGGCTGGAGACGAGGACCGCCCGCCCGTCTGTCGCGTACCGGCGGAGCACCTTGCGCATCTCGGCGATCTGCGGCGGGTCGAGGCCGTCGGTCGGCTCGTCGAGCACGAGAAGCTCCGGCAGGCCGAGCATGGCCTGGGCGATGGCGAGGCGCTGCTTCATGCCGTGGCTGTAGGTTTTCACCTTGCGGTGGATGCCGTCGCCGAGGCCGGCGATGTCGAGTGCTTCCTGCATCCTCGCCTCTTCTGGCGCCCTGCCGGTGGCCCTCCAGTACAGCTCGAGGTTGTCTTTGCCGGACAGGTGCGGCAGGAAGCCCGGACCTTCGACCAGCGCGCCGACACGGCTGAGGACCGGGGCGCCGGGTTTGAGCTCCTGGCCGAAGACGAGGATCTCGCCCTTCGTCGGATACGTCAGGCCCATGAGTACGCGCAGAGTCGTGGTCTTTCCGGCACCGTTGGGGCCGAGCATGCCGACCACGGTGTCGCGTTTGACCTCGAAGTCCACGGTGTGCACCGCAACAAAGCCGTCCGCGTACTCCTTGCGCAG
>WNGE01003358.1_pt1 | contig 36850 bp, 40 predicted proteins | sample 5400651 | NCBI WGS metagenome assembly WNGE01 (sample SAMN13153370, study PRJNA577476) | soil metagenome | isolation source: 60 cm soil or saprolite under grassland replicate 2 | place: USA:California | collected 2016-06-15
GTTCATCGTCCAAATCGTTCGAAACATAGATATTGTTGACGCTCGGGTTGTTCGCGATTGTCGAGTCCGAAGCGGTGTCTGACAGCTCTTTCAAATTGATGGTGAATAATTCACCATCATAAAAAGCGGGCATCTGACCTGCAGCGCCGTTCTTGCTTCCTTGAGCTGCGAGCGAGACCGTGAAAGCCCCGGCCAGAGCAGTGGCGCATGCGATAAGCAGGATACGACGCGTGGCTTGATTTTCTGATGCATTGTAGTTCTTCATACCATTCTCCCTTGTGCGCATTGTGCGCAGCTTGTTGGGCTGATGCGTCCAAAGTCTCGAGCAATCGCAATGCGGCCAATCCTTTGTGAACTGATTGCCAATCACCCGACTACGCGGCGCCCGTTTGAATTATCGAGCGTTTATGCGGGGCCGAGCCGACCAGCCCCACACTCTAATACTCGCGGCAGTTAGTTTTTATTCCCGATTGACAACGCTTGGGGTTGCTGCGCTGCCTGACCAGCTTTCTTTTTATGATTAATCGCCTTCTCATGATTACCTCCCTCGTTTCGGTTTCTCTTTCTCGTAACAGCTAACACGCTGACCTGATGCCGCGAAGCAGCATCCCTTAATCAAGCCAGTTGCGCTGAAGTTTTCGAATAAGTGCAGTCGGCGATTTTTTGATGCGTTTGCCGCCGGGATGTTATTCGCTTGCTCAGCAAGCTGCGGAGTCTCATGCGAGCTTTGTGCAATTGCGACTTCGAGGTCCCAACTGCGCATCCGAGCATCTGTCCAATCTGTGCCTGCTCATACCCTTCCACGTCGTGCAAGATGAACACGGTGCGGTAACCATTTGGCAACTGCCTGATCGCCTCTCCCAGGGAAATGCGATCAATCACGGACATCTTGCCCGGGTTCTCTGTTCCGCTCGCGATTCGAACCGGAGTCGTGCCATCTTCAGTTGTTTGCTCCGTCTTTGCGGTAGGCTTGCGAAAATGCATCAGCACCTGGTTCACCGTCAGCCTGTGTAGCCATGTAGCGAACGATGACTCACCGCGAAAGGTATTGATCTTGCGAAAGAGCTGGATGAAAACGTCCTGGGCCAGATCTTCAGCCTGGGACACGTTCCTGGTCATCCGCAGGCAAAGACAGTAAACCCGGTAGTGATAGCGACGGTAGATCTTTTCGAAAGCCTCCCTTTCGCCCGCGGCGGCAAGCTTTGCATCTGGACCTACCGTCGTCATCTCTTTTCGCTCCTCGATTTGATCTCGAAGCATCCGAGTCAACGATCAACCGAAGCACGCGACACTACCGAATGCGACGGGCGATCGCTTAACGTTTCATTGCAGACCACCGGCGATGCTCACGGTCTCAACCATCACGTTCCCGGCCATTTTCCCAGCCGAGGAATTTGCTGCCAGGTTACGCTCGATTTCACGCTCGCCGCGCGACTCCGACAGGGTCCTGCCAGTCGTTGAAGCTGCCGGCCATACCTGAAAAAGGAAATACTGATCTCCGTACCGGCGGAAGACCAAAGGAGGATAGTCGCAGCCAGCGTTGGGAGTCATAAACGTAGCGTAAGTGTGCGGTAATGTTTCGGTAACGCGAGCGCAGGCCGACGAAACTCTCTCTCATAGCTCCGGTTTTGCGTAGCTAGAAAATAGTAAGACGCGTCGATCGGTTTCGCCTTTAAGGGTAACTCGCCAGTGGTTTGCCGTGAGCACCTCTACTGCGGAGATCGCTTGAAGTTTTTAGCGACATACGCCTTGATGGCGGCTAGAGTCGCTGGCGCTTCTAACAATTCTTGCGCCACCCTGTCGAACTGTGGACCGTCTTCGCGCACGCGCTTCATCACCGGCTCGCGGACCTGACGCTTCGTCAACGCGAATGCGAGCGGAGGCAGGGCCGCGAGCGTTTCGGCTGCCGCGACCGCCTGCTCCAGGAGCGTGCCGGAGTCGACGAGCGCGTCCACCAGACCACGCTCCAGGGCTTGCGCTGGGTCGACCGTAGCTCCGCCATACAGCAACTCGGAAAGATGATGAGGTGCGACGACGCCTCGCATAATTTCCAACGCGATCGTGGGAAAGGGAATCCCGACAAGCAATTCTGGAACGCCGATGCGCCCGGTTTGCTGCGACATGAGTCGATAGTCAGCCGCACATGCCATTAGGCAGCCTCCGGCAATCGCGTGACCATTGATCGCCGCGACGACCGGTTTTGGATAGCAGAAAAGAGTTTCAAAAACCGTACGCAGGGCCGGCAGGAAAGTTGTCAGGTAGACCGGACCGCCTTCCAGGACTCGCAGAAGATTGACCCCGGCGGAAAAAATCTGCCCGTGACCGATGAGAACAAGTGCCTGCGTGGACGCGTGGCGATACTCCTCAAGTCGAACGGTTATGGCCTCGCAGAACTCAATATCCAGCGCGTTGGCCTTGCCATGAGTCATGTGGAGAACGCTTATGTGCCCGCGCTGCTCAACATCAATCAATTTTGTGGACCTCCGCACTATCAATCAGCAGAAAACGGCGAGTCCATATATACGCAAGAATGAAGAGCGCACCAAGGACCAAATCCACAAATCCTGCTCCCAGCATTGGTAGACTCACGCGGTTGAGTGCGAACAAGACACCCACCGCGATCGCGAAAGTCGCTTTCTCGATGATCGCCGGAATCATCATGGGCCGGTAACGGATGGGATTCTTCGCCATTAAGAGGAAGGCGATTTGCCACGCCACGGCGATGCCAATGAAGCCGTAGTAGTACTCCGGGTGCGTGATTGCCGGCGGAAAGTCTCGGCCGTTCTTCGCCTCGAGCAGGTACTGTGGCAGAAGAACGACGAGTCCGTAAATTCCGGCGATCAGGAATGTGCGTTTCGCAAAGTCCATCGTAGCTATATCGTTTCTTGCGTTAGAAGCGCACCAGGAGCGCCCTCAATGCCACCCCCAAATTGCGGTCAACATTTACTTCGTAGAGCCGATTGCCTGATGTCCATGTTCACATTCAGAGACGGCTTGAAATTCTTTCCGCAGCCTCTTTTGATGAGATGACTGGGTACACTTCAAAGCTAACAAGGTCGCTCCACTTTGCGATCCAGTCGTCCAGATGACTGGGATCATCTGCTTCCATCAGTTGAAAGCATCGTTCGAACTTTCGTCGACCCAACTTGATACGTATTGCAACCCTTCGGGAGCCAGGCGGCCCTGGTTACGGAGCCTGCGATATACAGGCACTGGATCCTGATTCTTGAAGTGTTCAACGATCATATAAAACAAGGCTGTTCCTCCGTCGAGGCCTAGAGATAGCGCTCCCTGATGATATTCATGTGGCGGAGTTCGTGCCCTGCAATGTGATAGGCGATGGCTCGCACGCTCATCACGTTTCCGCTCGCTACTCCGACTCTTCTCAGCGATTTGTCATCGAGTCCGTTGTAGAGTGATAGCGTCGCTGCCCGTACCGTCGTCAGCTCGCTAAGCAGGTCCTCGAGAAGACGCTGGGTTGCTCCTGCCAGGCGTGTGTAATCGTCCTGATCAAACCCCGGCAGCTCAGTGCGGTCGTTGCGAGCGAACCGTAGTGCCCGGTATGCATAGATGCGCTCGTCATCGGCGAGATGCTGTACGATCTCCTTGATTGTCCATTTACCATCTGCATACTGATACAGAAGTTTGTCTTCAGGCAGCGATAGAAGGAAAGCTCGCGTCGCCTCGAGATTAGTCCGCAAATGATCGAGCACCAACCCATCATCCGGCAGCAGCTCGATATACTGGCTCACGTACGGCGCGTACTCGTCTTGGTTTGGTTTTTCGATTCTCCTCATGGTGCTTCCTTTTTAAGCGCTCGTATCCGGCGAAGTGTAATAACTATGCCGCACGACGCGATCCTTAAGCGTGAACTGGCACGTCCGTGGCACATCAGAGTTGAATAACCCCGGAGCCGCCTGATCGAGTTGATCATCGCTTAGGTCCGGATCGCAACGGCTACCGCACTGTACGGAAGTCGTAACGCCTCTGACTTTCGTTCGACCAGGAGATGAAAGGGTTCAGCTCCTTACGGACTCGAACCCCTCCAAAAATTGCGTGAGAGGCCTCGCCAACGATGGCCTCCACGCCCAATTTTCTGGGCCCTTGCAATTGTGACAACCGTTCGCACGACTATGGCGCGCAGAACGCGGTGACTTCGTTCTGTAATGCTCCTACGCTGAGGAACTTGAGCGCCACAGAAGCTTCAGAAAAGCTCCCAAACTGGTTGGCCAGCGCAGAGGCAGTTTCCCCGTGACAATTAGATTGCCCTGGAGTTCCGGCCTCGGGAACAGTTTCACCGGCTAAGGAAAACGTCATATTGAATGTGGGCGGTATTGCGCCGCCGATGATGTCCGTGCCGATTCGGGACCAATCTGGCGCCAGCTGCGAATTGCGAATCCAGGCTTGCAAGTCGCCCGCGAAAAGTGGGGGCATGGTCGGTCTAGGCGCCGACAGGTACAGGAAATCGCCACCGGTTACCAGCACCTCCGGGCGAAAGAAATAGTGACCCGCCGGTAGAATAATCGGTCTGGTGAAATTGATTTTGATCTTGACCTCTTGGCCGGTTCTTGCTCCTTCGCCGAGAGTAGTTTGGTCAGGCTTTTTGTTGATGCCGTCGAACACGCTGTTCCCGACCGTGAAACTCTCATTCAACAGTGAGGCGGTAAAATCCAGCGTTCCCAAACTTGAATCGCGCGTCGCGAAATCGATTTCAACATCCCCAGGCGAATTTACGCGACTGATGACATTTCCTGAAGGAGGATTGACCGAATCCAGGGGAAAGACGTGGTACAACTCGACCTCGACCTGCCCGATATTTGTGGGTGCTGCTCCCAGGATGAGCCCGGTAATCGTGGCCTGAGTGATCACTGTGGTTTCCGGTATGATGAAGTCATCGGCCGTCTCGGTCTCGATCTTACCGACGCTGGCCCGCCGGGACAGTGCCCCCAGCCGGCCATCAGGGTTACCTGTGCTGAAGGAAAATACACTCGCCCAGACGGGTGTTGCCGACAACACTCCGACGAGGACGATTGTCGTCAACGAAAACAAAGAGTTCTTGAACTTATTCATTTTTCCATCCTTTTCATTCAAAACATTTCCTGCCGCATGGCAGGCTTGATGAAAATTGCGATCCTAAAATCATCCTTTCATCAAGAAAGAACCAGGATAGTCCTGGTAACTTGGGGAAAGTCATAACCTTGTCGTAAATGTGCGTTACCTTTCGGTAATGCAAGCGAAGCTGGGATTTCTTTAGTCGGCATCGGCACATCGCTTGATGACTTTGGCCGTTACTCCCAAACTCGCAACCAGCGCGCGAAATCAGAGCGAAGCAGCACTGCTCAAGTCCGGATTAATGGCGTTGTTAGCCGGGCTTATTGTCTTGACCTTCTCTAATACCGAAACTCCGCGAGATTTATTCCGCAACAAACCATCGTGTTGCCTTAAGCGGCAATTTGCTCATCCTGCCCTCGAGACATCCGGGATAAGTATCGGTTTTAGTGAAACTGGATGACGAAAGTTGCCCTCTCTGCATTAAGAGTGGCCAACAAGCGAAACGCCTGAGGTAAGTCATAAACTTACCGTAACGCTTTGTTAACTTTTAGAGATTGAAGTGCAGAGCGAAAAGCGGATAGGCTTCGACTTTTGCCCGGACTCGGCTCACGAGTGACTGTGGAGAGGCTCGCGAACAATCAGGCTTAGGAAGGTGCCGGCAAAGGATCACGAAATCAGAATCTCATGACCGAATAGCATCCCCATCAATTAACGATTCGCATTGGCAAGTCAGGCTCAGCGCACCGGAGCGCAAAGCTCCAGGTCGTGGCCGTCAGGATCCGAAAAATAGACGGACTTCGCCGGCATCCACTCGTGGTACACAGGCCCTTCGACACTAACTCCTTGCTGCCGCAAAGATGTGATCGCTGCTTCGACAGCTTGCATTAGGAATGCTATCAACCGGAACACTACAGTTATTCAAAATGAAAGCGGAAGGAGCCGTGGCCCCGTATTTTCGCATATCGCTATAGGCGATCCCGTGAATGAAATATTTCCCTCGTTGCTGCTTCTGGTCCTGACTGTGGTGTCGTGGTATTTCAGACCTGAGAATAGAAAGATCATTTCAGTTAATCAATAAATATTCATCAATATGTTCTGAAGTTAAACAGGCGACAGAAAGTCCATGCCGCCAAAAATGGCTATACGCAAAAGTATGAACAACATTAATAGCAATAAAAAAGAGTTGTCACCAGAACAACATGAAGGACTACTCAGAGCATTGAGAGCCCGTTTTGAGAAAAATATGAACCGCCATAAAGGTCTTGAATGGGCTAAAGTACAAGCAAAGCTGGAAGCTAATACTGGAAAGCTATGGTCGCTCAATGAAATGGAAAGAACTGGCGGTGAACCGGATGTTATTGGTCATGATAAAAAGACGGGCGAATACATTTTTTATGATTGTTCAGCGGAAAGTCCTAAAGGCCGCAGAAGTGTTTGTTACGACCGTGAAGCGCTGGAGTCAAGGAAGGAACATAAACCCGAAAATAACGCTATTGATATGGCAGCTGCCATGGGCATTGAACTTTTAACGGAAGAACAATATCGAGAGTTGCAGAATCTTGGAAATTTCGATACGAAAACGTCGAGCTGGGTGAAAACACCTTCTGACATTAGAAAACTCGGCGGCGCCATCTTTTGTGATCGCCGCTACGGCAATGTCTTCGTGTATCACAACGGTGCGGAGTCTTACTATGCCGCCAGGGCGTTCCGTGGCTCGCTAAGGGTCTAAATTTTGTACAGACAGCTAAATTTGAAGTTGAGAACGGATCACCTGAAAAAAAGAAGGAACACATAATTCCTGAAGAAATTTTCAAAACAAATTAGATGAAATCCCTGCCTTGAAAACTGCTTTTGATGCGCTAACGCCAGGACGGCAAAGAGCATACATTCTTTGCGAAAATACTTTTTCCACTGTTGGCCCTAGAATTCTCGCAGCTATCACGTGGCTCGCAGTCATCGACGCAATTGTTCAACACACCCGATCGCGGAAGTCCTCTCTCGGTGACGGTTGGCTTGAAATGATCGAGGCTGGGGCCGTTATTGGCTGCGATGCGTACTCTGCATACAACTCCCAAAGCGGCGACTCATTGGAGTGTGCGAACAATGGCGCAATTGCATGGCGTCAGTCCGGCCACAGTCCAGCGGATCTGGGACACTAATGGGTTGCAACCACATCGAAACCGGACCTTCAAGCTTTCCCGAGATCAACAGTTTGTTGAAAAACTTAACGATGTCGTGGGCCTGTACTTGAATCCTCCCAATAAAGCCTTGGTCTTGTGCGTAGATGAGAAGAGTCAGATTCAAGCTTTGCAAAGATCGCAGCCTGGGTTGCCCATGAAAAAAGGTCGTTGCGGCACCATGACCCACGACTACAAACGACACGGCACGACCACCTTGTTTGCAGCCCTCAATGTGCTGGACGGCACTGTCATCGGCGAGTGTATGCCGCGTCATCGACATCAGGAATATGTGAAGTTTCTCCGCAAGCTTGACCGAGAATTTGCCCATGGCCTGGACTTGCATCTGGTGGTAGACAATTACAGCGCCCATAAACATGACGAGATCACAGAGTGGCTCGCGAAGCATCCGCGCTTTCATATTCATTACACACCCACCAGTTCTTCCTGGCTAAATCTGGTCGAGCGTTGGTTTCGCGAGCTTACTCAAAAGCGCCTGCGCCGTGGCAACTTTATCGGTGTAAAAGAACTCATCGCCGTCATTAAGGAATATCTCGCTCAGAATAACAAACAACCGAAACCATTTGTCTGGACTGCTACCGCACAACAGATCGTCGACAAGGTCAATCGTTGTAAAGTTTACCTCGCTGAAGACACAAACCTTGGTCGCCCTGTGGCCTTGAAAATTCTGCCTACCGATGTCGCTCATGATCGAGAGCGTTTGCGCCGTTTTCTCCAAGAGGCGCGCGCCGCTGCTGCCCTTCATCATCCGAACGTCGCGCACATCTACGAAATCGGAGAGTTCAATGGCATAAACTTCATTGCGATGGAGTATGTCGGGGGGCAAACCCTTGACGCCAAGATCAATCATCACCCGCTTGATGTAGGTGAGGTTATTGAGATTGGAATTGAAATAGCCGACGCGTTAGCGGAAGCACACGCGAAAGGTATCACGCACCGCGACATCAAACCCACAAATATCATGCTGACGCCGCGCAGTGAAGTGAAGGTGCTGGACTTTGGGCTAGCGAGGGTCACTACAGTCGCAGGAGCAGAACTACAGCGCGCGGCGAGCGACGTTTCTACGCAAATAAAGACAAAGCCTGGAATGGTGATGGGGACGGTGCAGTACATGTCGCCAGAGCAGGCGATGGGGCGTGAGGTGGATCATCGCTCGGACATTTTCTCTCTCGGCGTCGTGGTGTACGAGATGGTGACAGGCAGATTGCCATTCTCCGGCGAGACGGCAACCGAGATTATTGACCGCATCGCTCACGCGCAACCGGAAGCCATCGCGCGTTTTAATTACAGTGTTTCAACAGAGCTTGAACACATCATTCGAAAGTGTTTGGAGAAGGACAAAGGAAGGCGCTACCAGTCGGCGCGCGAGCTTCTCGTCGACCTGAAAAATCTGCAGCGAGACACCACTGCCAACGCAGGTATGGCGGCGCCATCACGCAGGAAGCGTTCTCGCAAATCAATCAATTCGCTCGCTGTTCTGCCTCTCGTCAACGAGAGTGCCGATCCAAACGCTGAATACCTGAGTGATGGAATCACTGAGAGCATTATCAACAGTCTCGCGCAACTGCCTCAACTGCGCGTCATGGCGCGCAGCACTGTCTTTCGCTACAAAGGCCGGGAGGTTGATCCGCAAGAAGTCGGGCGTGACCTGAATGTTCGTGCCGTGCTCGCGGGAAGAGTTCTCCGGCTTGGCGACAGATTAATCGTTAAAATAGAGTTGGTTGATACGACAGATGGGGCGCAACTCTGGGGCGAGCATTACAACCGAAGCCCCTCGAACATCTTGGCTGTGCAAGAAGAAATTGCGATAAAAATATCGGAGAAGTTGCAAGTCAAGCTAACCGCTCAGGAGCAGAAGCGAGTCATCAAACGCTACACCGAAAACACTGAAGCTTATGAGGCATATCTGAAGGGGCGCTATTACTGGAATAAGAGGACAGTAGAAGATTTCAAGAAAGGCATCGAATACTTCCAGCAAGCGATAGAAAAAGATCCAAGCTATGCTCTAGCTTATGCTGGGTTGGCCGATTCCTATATTCTGCTTGCGACATACAATTTTCTTCCACCGACGGAGGCCATTCCCAAAGCGCGGGCGGCAGCGATGCGGGCTCTGGACATCGATAGCAAATTGGCTGAGGCTCACGTCTCGCTCGCAACCATCGAAGGGGAAAACGAGTGGAACTGGTCAGCCGCCGAGAAGGAATTCAAGCAAGCCCTTAAGATCAATCCCAACTATGCCACCGCGCACCAATGGTACGGCGAGTATTTGGCGGTAATGGGGCGATTTGAGGAGGCTTTAGCAGAAATCAACCGTGCTCATCAACTCGATCCGCTATCGCTCGCCGTGAACATAGCTTTGGGAGACCTGTCCACTACACACGTCGTTACGACGAAGCGATAGAGCAGTACAGAAAGATGCTCGAAATAGACTCGAACTTTGCCGCCGCATACTCGCGGCTTGGCTCGGCTTACCTGCAAAAGGCGCTGTACGCGGAAGCCATCGTTGAGCTTGAAAAGGCGCGGGCGCTGTCTGGCGGGAAACCGCTCATTGTGGTAGGGCTTGGATATGCCTTTGCGTTGGCGGGTGAAAAAGAGAAGGCGCGAGATATACTTGATGAATTGAAGGAGCGATCAAAGCGAGAGTATGTCTCGCCGTATTACCTGGCGATGATCCATGCCGGCCTTGATGAGAAGAATCAAGCGTTCGAGTGTTTAGAAAAAGCTTACAGCGAACGCTCGAGTTGGCTGCCCCGCCTCAAAGTAGAACCAAAGTTCGACCGACTCCGCTCAGACCCACGCTTCGCAGATTTGCTGCGGCGCGTCGGTCTTCCGTCGTAGGCTATTGAATCAGTAGCACCGTTGGATAGTTACTTAGGATGTTAGCAGGACCGCAGAAACCATGAGGGGAAAGGTGGCGCGAGATAGGCATCACGAGGAGAACGGCGCGGCTTGGGACATTGTCGCACGAGCCAAATATGAAGCCGAGATGGAAGAACATATAGAGTTTCTCCGCGCCGGAGGACACACCCTGCTGGTCCCCGAAATCGAGGCGCTGGGCCCTCATCTTTCACGAGCCCACGTCGTGCATCTTCAGTGCTCACATGGACTCGACGCGCTGGGGCTGCTTAACCTCGGCGCCGGGTCAGTGACTGGTATCGACATCAGCCCCACAATGATCCGACAGGCGCAGCAGAAAGCGTCGGCGCTCGGGCGATCTGCGACCTTCGTGTGTGCGGATGTTCTTGAGGTCCCCGCGCACTTCGACGGGAGCGCGGACATTGTCTACACGGGCAAGGGAGCGTTGCCGTGGATGATGGATCTCAAAGCCTGGGCGAAGGTGATTGCTCGGCTCCTGCGACGCGGCGGCCGCGTTTTCATTTTTGAGGGTCATCCGCTGGACGCGCTTTGGGAGAGGGAGTCTGACTTGCTGGAACTTCGCCAAGACGCTGAGTACTTCGACCCGGTGCCGCGGGAGAGCCCTGGGTTTCCCGCTGAGTTGTTGGAACGCGAGCTTGGGCCACAGCGTCCCCGGCTGGTGGAGCGATTCTGGACTCCCGCTGAAGTCATAACTAGCTTGCTGTCTGCCGGCCTGACCCTGGAGTTATTCCAAGAGCATCCGCTGCTCTACTGGAAGCAGTTTCCGAGGTGGTCAGAGGGACTAATAGCGCGATTGCCTCACTCCTACTCATTACTTGCTGTCCGCCATGCAGCGCGGTCTGGCTAACTCAGGGACCACCACCTAACTCAGTCGCATCCTCTTCTGTAATCTGTCGCAGCCTCTCTTGTGTAGTCGCATCCTCTTCTAGAAATCACACGAGCAGTCCATTTTAGTTTCCCCCTCTGCGGGCCGATTGTGCCACAGAGCCCGCTCGCACAACTCTCCGCAAAGCCTCCGAGTGCTCCACTCCGTTTCGCTCCTACGGGTGTGCGTTCGTTATGGGGAGAGAAAAAGAGCGCGGTGAGCAAAGTAAGCAAGTGATCTTTTGCCGGCCCTTCTTTACTTCGCTAACTTGTTAATGGAAAGATCAAAGTCTCTTTACGCAAAGTTAACTACGTACCGCTACCTTAGTCGTTCCGTCGGGCGGACAACAGATCTCGATTCGTCCTAGTTGAAGGGAAACGTTCAAGGCAGCGCGCTCGGCGGGTTGGCCGGGTCGGCTCCATCGAGTTAGTTAGGCTGCGCTACCACGAAGCAGACTCAGAGAAGTGAACATGGAGTTTCCTGCGCGTCATTTCGGATCGGAATAAACCGTCTCCTCGGGAACGTCCGTAGGACTTTCGAAGTCGAGGCGATACCCGTCCGGGTCAGTGAATGATGTGACCCATAGATTGTTGCCGACAAACGGTCTTGCCGGCTTGAGCCCTCGTGCTCTTGAATCGTGGTACATTGTGATCGCGTCCGCGCACATGAAGCAGATGGACACTCCCTGGCCCAGTGGGCCTGTAGGCCACCCACCCGGTCGCCCGTCCTTCCAATACTCCTGAAGCATGATCGCGACCTGACCGAGTTCGAGCCAACACCAACGGATTCGGCCGCCAGGCTCCCAATGTCGCGTAATCGTGAATCCGAGGCCACCCACATAGAATCGCAAGGATGCCTCGATGTCCTTCACGTTGAAGAACGGAACCGCCTGTCGGACATTAGGAGCATCGGAGAGTTGTAGTCCCATCGCGACGTCGAAGAGTGTCTTACTGTCGGTAGCCATTTCCTACCTCTGCTCACACGGGTCGCAAGACCGCTGGTCCCAACCCGCAAGTAATTTTTGCGTTACACGTCGGCAGCCTAACTTTCGAGCTAACTGGCGACCGACAGGCGGCGAAGCCGGCTGTTGGGCGTCCGGTTCAGCGAGGGGTTAGACGTCGGTCTTTCTAGGCGGCGACTGAACTTTATTGTCCCTCTGGCGGCTGCCAGAGTTCAACTTTGTTGCCCTCTGGATCCATGACCCATCCGAATTTTCCATACTCCGAGTCGTCGGTCTTGTCGAGCACGTCACAGCCCTCTTCGCGCAGCGCTTTGAGAAGTCCTGCGAGATCTTCGACTCGATAGTTGACCATGAAGGTGGACTTGCTTGGCGCGAAGTGGTTGCCCTCCGCTGAACCCACTGACCAAATCGTGGTCCCCTTGGTCGGGTTGCCTCCTGAGTCAGTCCAGGTGAAGGCTGTTCCACCCCAGTCCTGAACGTCTATTCCAAGGTGCTTCTTGTACCAAGCGCATAGCGACTTCGGATCCTTGGCGCTCATGAAGATACCGCCGATGCCTGTGACTCTTCGCATTCAGACCTCCGATGTTGGTTGAGCGGCTCAAGGGTAGCGCTTCAGACGTCTAACAATGTATATCTGGTTCCGCATAAACCCGGCGACCTAAGTTCCTTCCGTATAAAACCGTGCGCTACGTTCTGCCAAGTCTCTGGTTATCAACAAATTGTCGAATGCCGGACTCGGCCTCTCAGTTTTATGCGGATCCGTATAAACCCGAATCGACGCGGTTCAGAGTGCGTCCGCCGGACTCCTGATGCTTTTGCCGCCACGGTTCAGCACGTGAGTATAGATCATCGTCATCGCCACGTCTTTGTGACCAGCAATTCCTGAGTCGTACGGATGTCATAGCCATCCTCCAGCAGATTGGGCTATGGAATCCCATCGGATCGCGAACGCCACCGCATAGCCTACCTTCAGACCCATCAAACCGCGTTGGAGCAAGTTCTAGCGCTCCAAATAAGAAGACGAAATTATCTACGACAAATTGACGAACCGCAGTTAGGCCTCGGCTTCACTTCCTTCCAGCCGAGATGTGAAGTTTTAGAAGTCGATGCGAATGAAAAGGGGCAGATCGCGCGTTTTTACAGAAGTGGATGCGAATATTTATAAAAGTGGATGCGAATGATTTCGGATTTTATAGAAGTCGTTGCGAACAGTTTTTAGCGGCTGAAGTGGCGGATCGAGGCGCTAGCTACCGGCAGAACCAGACCACGGCTCTCTCCACCTTCTTTTCAACACTCTAAACAAGACAGTCGAGTTGCATCGGTTGAGTCGTGATGGGTCAAAAGGGCAAGACTGCTCCAGTCGCTTTCTGTGGCCGGCGCTTTTCGGCAGTGGAGATCGAACTAGTCCGCGAAGTGGTAGCTGATTTCGGCCGTCTCAGTCTCACCGAGATCGCGCGCACAATCTGCGAACTACTGCAATGGAAGCGCCCGAATGGGCGTTTGAAGAACCACGAATGCCGGTTGCTGTTGGAGAAGTTGAGCGCCGAGGGTGTGTTCAATTTACCGACACTACGACCAAGTGGGCCGCGCGGCCCGCGCGCAGTCACCTACACAGCAAACGGCGAAGAGCAAGAGCCGCTCACTGGAAGCGTAAGCCAATTCACTCCTCTGTCTTTGACGGTTGTCCGTAGTGGCCCAGAAAGCGCGCTATGGAACGACTTAGTAGACCGCTACCACTATCTGGGCTATAGAGTGCCGGTGGGCGCTAATTTGAGATACCTCGTACGCTCTGTCTCAGCTGGCCAAGTGCTGGGTTGTCTGTTGTGGTCCAGTCCGGCGTGGGTAAACGATCACGGGTGAGCTGGCGCATCCTTCTTCAACGTTGGAAGTATCCTGATTGACTTTCCCGCTTTCTGTTCGGCAAGACGCAGTTCGTACAGGCTTTGCAGATTCAGCCAAAACTCCGGACTGGTACCGAAGAAATGGCCCAAGCGTAAGGCCGTATCCCCAGTAATCGCGCGCTGGCCATTGATGATTGCTGTAATGCGGTTGGTCGGCACCTTAAGCTGCCGCGCCAACTCAGCCGCACTCATCCCGAGTGCTTCTAGTTCTTCGGCCAGATGCTCGCCTGGGTGTATAGCTGTTATTGGCATAAAAGTTATCCTACTTAGTGATAGTCGACAATCTCTACGTGAGTCGCCCCTGGCGATTTGTCGGGCCATTCGAAGCATACCCGCCATTGGTCGTTGATCCGTATGCTGTACTGTCCTTTGCGTTTTCCTTTCAGCGCTTCAAAGCGGTTGCCCGGCAATGCAGCCAGATCCTTCAATGAGGCCGCAGCTTCAAGACGATCGAGCTTCGCTCGTCCCGGTAGCTGAGAATCACAACTCAACCCTAAGCCATTCTTACGCGTTACGTCAAACATAATGCCCGGCTGAAGGATGACCTCATTCGCATCCACTTCTATTGGAAGACCTGGACTGGGAGAATGAGTTGCTGTACGTGACTCGTCCCAAGCCGCGCCGCCGGCAAACCTATCCGCTCTCACATACCGTGGGTGAGGCACTGCTGCGATACATCAAAGAAGTACGACCTCGTTTTCACTTACGATGGATCTGGCCTGGAAGAACGTCGCGGGGCGATACCTCGACCTTGATCCCAGGATCTGGTTCTTCACCAACTACTACTCGATCAGTCCGGGGATGCTCTCGAAAATACCGGGCAAGGGTGCCGCTTACATGATCGGTTTTACTGACCATCCTCAGGCTCTACGGCCCAACCGAATCTGCGATCAACAAGAGTTGGAAGCCTGGGGACATCGAGAAGGTGAAGTGACCAGGGATGACCAGACATGAAGAAGAACGAGGAGGGCTCGCTATCCAACCGCGAGAGCTTGATCACTTTTTTCGGCGATGAGATCGTGGCCGTGCGCTGGCGGCAGTTTTGGCTGTATCCAAAGCAGTTCGTGAGTTCGGCCGGCCATCCGGCCATGTTCGGTGTCGGCGGCTACCGCTTCGAACTGAGCGGCTAACCCGCGATCTTCAATACCGAGCAAGATCCGCACGAAGAGGTAATACCGCCGCCGTGAAGGCGTGGGTGATCGCCGCGTATATGAAGGTCATCGGCGAGTCTCTAAATATATCAATCCCAAAGCCGTCAAACTAACGCAATTCAGCAGGTGATGATCGTAAGGCGGCGTTTCGTGTGTCGCGCCGGCTAACGAACTAAGGACTTTGTTCGCCCATGCTGGCAACACGGGGAACGTAATTGAGTATCGAGGAGATCTTATCCGGAGTTCTGAACACGATGAACAAACGATGACGATGACACGATGCGCGGTCAGCCAGTAGTGAGCCCTGCCCTTTGAACGCGTCGAATCTCGGATGACGCCGCTGTCAGTTTGCCATATAACAGCTCGTTTTCGGCTTGCAGAGCGCGCACTTGCTCTTCTAGAAATCTGATGCGTTCTTTGAAGCGGGCGATCTGAGCGTCTTTTGCTGAGTCACTTTTGTTTGAGTTCGTTCGGGTGGACGTTGATGGTTGTGGATTGGAATGACGGAGCGAGCGAATCTGTTGCGCGAGATCTGAATGTTTGGGATCGTAGAGGAAGGTCTTTGAAACCCGCGCAGCGTGGCAAACGGTATTGAAGTTAATCGGACTACCCTGACTTTGCATAGTGGAAATGGCGGCGACAACGCGGAGCCGCAGCTAGCGGTACGATGGCTTGGGTATTCCTTTTCACTTTGATGGCTGGCCCCTGCGATTGTGTGGTCGCTCCTCTGGCCGGCAGGTTCAACTCGGAAAGAACTTTCTCCATACCGGTAATCTGATCCTCGAGGTCGTTCGCATACATCTCCCAGCCTTTCTCTTTGGCGACAATCCGACTCTTCTTCAGATCCTCGAGCGTAGCCACTATCAGCGACAACACGACGAAACCGAGAAGATGTGTCATGAAGCCGATGAGTCAGGCCCCCTTCCATACCGAGCGAACACGAACTTGTTTTCGGGTTCGTTCAAGACCACTTGAAGTGCATCGTTGCCATAGATGCCTCCTTTCCCATCATTCACGACGGTGACGGGACACACGAAGGCATCACGAACCGCCGCTCGTCCAGGCTGCGATTCCGAAACCTCTACACAACCGGCCGAGCCAAAGATCTTGAACACGCTCAGGAAGACGCTGAATGGTTTGTGTCGCATTGCGAATCCCTCCGTTCTCTCAGGCCGAACGTATAGGATTCCTTTCAAAGTGCTCGCCGGATCGCTGCCACCCGCTTGCGACAACGCGCCTCTTATCCATCTTGACCCCCGGCGAGACTTCGGAAAGAATCCTATACGTTGGGCCGACGTGAGAACATCGCGGTTCGACCACGTGAACATCATGGAATGGAACCCTGAGTGCTCTTTCTGCGGGTCTCGCACAGAGGGCCAGCTTGTCAGAGCGGGCGGCAGAGATTATTGGATTTGCTGGGAATGTGTCGAGCGGCCTGCGACCGTTCGACAGACCGTGAGCGCCTGTCGCGGCTGAGCGGCAGGGGACGTTGGGCGTTCGAAGAGTGGACGCATGACCACACAGCAACTTTACCTGTTTAACGGCCTCTACTTGATGTTGTTAGTTGTAGTCGGCGTCCTCACGCGCGCTACGGCACGGCGCATCACTGGTGCCCTAGCCGGAGGTCTTGCCGTTGGTGTAGCGGGACTGGGTATCATCGCCCTGGGTGAGAAGGCGAGGTGGTGGCATCAAGTGATTACGTGGCAGCTGTACTTCCTGGCACTCCTAGTGGTTGACTTCGCCTTGTGCGCGTTCGTCTTCCTGATCACGTGGCGTATCGCCCGCCGCTTCGGCTCCCGCGGTCTCACTGTGGCAATGATCGTCGCAGCGGTGATCGGTCCGCTGCGGGACTATTGGTACATGGCGCATTTCCCGGAGTGGGGCACCTACACGTCGGGCGTTGCGCCCGTGCTGGCCATCTCCGCGGCATATGTTCTTTTGGGGATCGTCGGGCACGGCGTAATGCGGCTGGTTGCCGGCCCGGCCCGTGAAGACCGACTGGCCAGTTGGCCATGGGAGGCCGCCCAACCCGCCGCTGGATCCGACCGCTAAAAAGCGCGGCGGCTCAGCGACAGCCCGTTGCCCTGCTCTCAGTGAGGCTAGGAGTTTCTTATGAGGCGATTTGTCAGTTATGCCGGGGTTAGTTTATTAACTGCAAGCCTCGGAATAGCGCTTACGATTTCGCTGACCTCCCGCAATCGTGTGCGACCACCCGTAATAGCCAATGTTCCAATCAAGTCTTCAGATGATAAAGGTGACGTCATCGAAATCGTATTTCGCGATTTGATTCACCGTTATCAATCGCGTCCCGTTTATTTCTTGTCGTTTGCTGAAACCGATCCGAGTGATGATTTTATGTCGCGTTTTAACGGAGATCCCAGGATCAAAAAGCTTTCTCAAGCTGTTCGAAATGCTAATCAGGTAATTGATCGCGAATCGGGTGTGATTGGAGTACACGTTCAGGCTGGGATCTACTACCCTGTCGACGAGAATGAAGTCTTGGTGGGCGCTGTCTGGGAGCTTAGTGAAAGATTAGGCAAGGATCCAAGTTGGATCATTTGGAATGTCGAATATCGTTTGCAAAAAGTAAGTAGCAAATGGGTAATCAAGTCATTTAAGATCGTGCCACCGATTGCGTAACGCGCAGGCTAACCGCACGTTGGACCGGAGCGGCGGTAGCGTGTTTCTCAAGTACCCTGTTTCATCCAACGCCCTTCTAATCGCGCCGCCCGGTCAACGTGATCATTCCGTGCCATTCCGTCCGGAGGGAATGATGGTCTACCAAGAGACGTTTGTGCAGCGGGACCAACACCGGATCTACGTCCGCGACCATCCGGGAGCGGAACCGGCGATCATTCTGATGCATGGGTTGCCGGACAACTTACACCTATACGATCGTCTGCTTCCCTACCTGTCACCACCGCGGCGGGTCGTCGCGTTCGATTTTCTCGGGTGGGGGAGTTCAGATAAACCATCCGGCTATCCTTATACCGCTGACAATCAAGTCGGTGACCTGGATGCCGTCATCACTCAACTGAGGCTCGAGCAGTTCACCCTCGTCGCGCACGACGCCTCGGGCCCACCGGCGATTGACTGGGCACTCGTCCACCCCGAGCGCCTGGCGGGGCTGGTGTTGTTGAACACATACTACTGCGAAATGCCAATGCTCCGGCCGCCGGAGGCAGTTTGGCTTTTCTCCACGCCCGTGATCAGAAGCGTCGCCAGGCCTGTGTCGCAGATGTTTGGTAATTGGATCTTCCGTCGAATGTATCGGTGGCAGGTCGGGAGGTTTTTCCGAGACGCGGATGTCAGGAGTGAGTTTGTGCCGCTGCTGTATCAACAGTTCGATGCCACGCCAAGTAGCCGCCCTGCCTTCTTCTGCTTGAACGAAGACTTATTGCCCACGATCAGGTCACGCGCAAAAATGATCCCGAAGATGAAGGAGTTCAGACGTCCGGTCCGGATCATTTTCGGCGACGCCGATCCTTACCTGAATAAGGGCGTCGCCCAGAAGTTCCATGAACTCCTCCCAGGGTCTGAACTATTCCTTGTCCCAGGTGCTCGACACTTCGTCCAAATGGACGAGCCTGAACAGTTGGGGCGGCTAATTCTGGAGATGCCGCGTACAAGGAGCGACCTGGTCTGACGCTCGTAACGAAATCGCCCACCGAACCAGCCGCTGCAGCAGACCGGGCCGGCATTTCGGTTATTCGAGACATCACGGTCACTCAGCCGGCCCGGCTGCTGAGCTTTATCGTTAGATTGCTTTATTAAAACTACACAATCAGGATGGGCCAGTGAGAGAGCAGGACACGAGAAACATGAATCAGTTTTGGGCTCGATGCGTCATAGGTGTTTTAGGTGTGCTGATCCTTCCACTATCAGTAGCAGCCCAGCAGCCAGCCAATACACGCAGCTATCCTCCTCCTGGCAAACTGGTCGATGTGGGTGGGTGGCGAATGCACCTTAATTGCACTGGCGAGAATAGGTGAGATCACGGCTATCGACGACGAAGGTCTCCCGTACTTTGATGGACTCAAGAAGATTCGGCGCACGTGTGCGATTGTTTTCTACGCTTTTGACCTCCTGGCGCTGAATGGCGAAGACCTTAGAGACTTGCCGCTCCTGAAACGAAAAGCAGCGCTCAAGCGAATCCTACGCAAGACTAAGAACAACAGAATTCGATTCACTGACCATGTAATTGGCGCCGGTGTAGCGTTATTTGCTCAACTCGAGGAACGCGGGCTTGAGGGAATGGTTGCGAAGAAGGTCGATTCTCTTTACACAGGAGGCAGAACTCGAGACTGGCTGAAGATCAAGACCGCAGCGGGGAAAGAAACAATGAGAAGGCGGATTGAAACGTGGTAGACGTCAGGCCCGCTTATGGTTTTTCGCTCGTTCATGTCGTAACTCACTAAGAGATTGAGCGAGCTATACGCCTAACGAACGAGCACATATAAAAGAGTCTCCGGTGTGCCTATGTCGTCCCAACTGACACAGGGTCGGAACCAATTCTTCTGAAGTCGAGTGTTGGGCTGCCTCGTCTATGCTGGAACGAGGCGAAACCTCCGTGTCGCCGCTCACCATGTCCCGCATATCGCAGTACTGATCGCATCGCTAGAACGAAAAAAGCGCAGAATCGGAGAAATGCCAAATGGGCAATTCTCCAAGCCCTTTGCGCTGGGGTTAACGGAAATGGTCAGATGATGTTTAAGTTCTAAATCAAGCTGGGAGTGTTTCCAAATGCGGCCTTACGAGTTTTGACTCGATGCTTCTCATGACTCAAGCCGACCGATTGCCTCCAGCCGGCAAATCCATTGATTGGAAAGTTGTCGGTTCGCGAGACGATGCATGGCTGAACCGGGTTTACACGCAAGAGTACTGCTTGACTCTGGACTTGGCTCCAGGGTTTATACTTCTGCAAAGTTAGGTAATGCGATGGAAGAGACGGAGTTTCGAATAGGGGAAGTTGCGATCCGCGCAGGCGTGAGCGTTGATGCTTTGCGTTACTACGAGCGCGTAAAACTATTGCCCCGCGCCAAGCGGTCCTCTGGAGGCTTTCGTTTGTTTGGAATCGACGCGATTGAGCGCGTCCAATTCATTAAGCAGGCACAAGAGTTAGGTCTGACGCTGGACGAGATCAAGGGACTTCTGGCGACGGGCGGTCCTGAAGAGTGCCGGGGAGTGCGAGATCTGCTGAGTAAAAAGATTGACGAGTTGGACAGCAAAATGACCGCTATGAAAGATTTTCGTCGCACGCTCGCACGGCATTTCTCGGCATGTGAGCGTGAACTCGAAACCCATGGCGACTCGGCATGTTGTCCGGTCGTGGCGGGCGAGAAGAGTCAACCGGCTCAGAGAAAAAGTGGCAAGAAGTAAGCTGATGGATACGGAAAGAGCTAGCGCAAAGGCTTCAGGTTCAAGGCGAACCATTGTTGCCAGTTTGGCGGCGCTCGGCAGTGTGGTGTTGGCTTCCAGTTGCTGCTTGCCGATGTTTCCATTCATCTTTGCCGCCGGGGCCGCAGGAAGTTCTGCGTTTTTTTCAAGAGCTCGGCCTTTCCTGCTTGCGGCGTCTCTTCTCTCAATCGCTTTTGCTTTCTATCAGAGATGGCAAGCGAAAAAGTGCCAATGCAAACCGACTTTGCTTAGCACAATCGTGTTGTGGTTCTCGGTGGTTATCGTGCTGACGTTTTTCCTGTTTCCGCAAGTCATAGCGAATTTGGTAGCCAATTTCCTGGCGGGGTGAAGATGAGACGCAAGCACGTGATTTACGGATTAGTAGCGGTGGTCGGTGCAATTGTCTTGTTCGTCGTCTACTACTTGTATTTGGGTAGCACGCCACCGACGGGGCAACAACCCTTAGTTCGCCTCAACAACTCGACCATTGATTCTATAAAAAGGTCCTTCAACGACTCTGCCGATTCTGTCCGGGTAATAGTGATGCTCTCTCCTACTTGAACCGTCTGTTTGCAGGGGGCCTCTGCATTCCAAAAACTACTTGACGAGCAACCCGAAGGAAAAGTGCGAGTGTTCGTAATCTGGGAGCCGGTATTGCCAACCGATTTAACTGCGCCATCAACGATGACGCTAAAGCGCATCGCTGACACCAGAGCATCACAGTATTGGGACAACGAACATCTTGTATCCAAATCGATTGGCGAGGAAGACGACGTTGTTTGGGATTACGTGGCCGTGTACCCGCCTGGCAAGCTTTGGGAGAAAGGACCGCCCGAACCAACCTACTCACAAGCTCCGGTTGTCCATTCGATTGACGGTACGAGAGAAGCGATCCAGAAGTTATTACGAGAGAATTCGAAGTAGGACTCCTTTCGACGAGTTTATGAACTGCTGCATTACAGATGACACGGGCGGAACCCACTTGGAGGCCAATGAAGCCGTTTGTTCGACTGACGAACCACACGAAAGAAATTTGTGCGGATCGTGCAAGCAGAAAGGGAGACCTGTTTCCAGAAAAACCGTGCTGCTGATGCTAAAGCCGGACTTGCTTGAGAGGGCTTTGCATGGAAGCTATAGCTTCTGCTCGGAACGCGATTGTTCAATCGTCTATTTCGACGATCAAGGTCGCGAACACTTTACCGTTGATGATTTGCGCTTGCGGGTGGGGGTTAAAGTTAAGGACGATCCGGTTCCGCTGTGTTATTGCTTTGGCTTCGACGAGAACCATATTCGTGATGAAATCGAGCGAACTGGTAACACGAGCATTCCCAACAAAGTGTCCGAGCTGATTCGCGACGGTCTGTGCGCGTGCGAAACTCGGAACCCCGCAGGGGTGTGCTGCTTGGGTGAAGTCAATAAAGCTAGCAAACGCCTTATGCTTGAACGAATCAGAATTCGAAACCAAGGTTAAGAAACTTTTGGCAGCATTAAAGTAAGATCAACTGATGAAGCGTTCAGAACCGTTCGTTGCAATTGGCACGTTCATTATCATGGCCGTACTGTGTGTCTGCACGTTGGGCCAACAACCGGGCACAATTCCCCAAATTGCTCTACCGATACTCGGCGGGAAGACACTACGTGCAGAGGATCTGAAAAACAATATCGTCGTTCTCGACTTCTGGGCGACCTGGTGTGAAGGCTGCATCATCGAGATCGCGGACTTCAACAAACTGGAAAAGGAATACTCGTCCCGCGGAGTCAAGGTGATCGGCGTCGCTGTGCAGTCCGGTTGGGCCAGCGACATTCAGAAGTTCACCAAGCAATACAAGATGCGTTACACCGTACTAGTTGGGAATGATGATACGGTTTCTGATTTCGGGGTCATTAGTTTTCCCAATACCTATGTCATTGGTCCCGGTTGGAAACTGTACAAGAAATATTCGGGCGTATCCGAGACGAAAGCGGCCGACATTCGCCGAGACATTGAGACTCTATTGAAGGCGAAGTCCTGAATTGATAGGAGCAAGATCACAAATGAAGACTAGACCTTGGTTTCTGCTGCCCGTGATGGTGCTATTGCTGCTCGTAAGCGGCGCAACCGCTGCTCATGATCAGGCTCAGCTCAATCCTCAAGAGCAAAAGGTTATCGATTACCTGGTGAAGGATTGGGGCGAAGACTACAGCGTCACCAGTGTCGACATCGCGATGAACGCAGTCAAAATTCCACCGTCAGACGAGACCCGTTTCCGCATCGGCAGTTACGTCAAAGCGCATCCCGAGTTGCATGAAGTGATTCGTCGTTGGGGTTGGGTAACGCTAGTGCTTACTCCCGATGAGAAATTAATTGCACGCGCGCTTATCAACGCCCAACGCGATAGCAAGCCGACGCCATCGCTAACCGAGTTAGAGAAGGCAGTAAGCATTAAGGAACCGGATGTTAAGCGCGGGTTGGCAATGCTTGGGCGGTACGAGATATTGAAGAAAGACAGCAAAGCGGGCGAGCCAGGATTTACCGTGGTTCCGCGATATATTAAATGGGAGCCGCGCCTGGACTTTGTTTTTCATAAGGTGAGCTTGGACAGCGGCCGACAGTTCAACACTAATTGAGCGCTTGATTCTTTGCTGCTGGTCAGTGGCAAACTCGCAAATGAAAAGCTTACGATTGATGATTCCTCACCGGAAAGCACAGTACGTATTCATCTAGTTTTTGATAAAGGCAAACTCGAATCCCAGGAGCCGGCTTCTACCGTTTTCTTCCTGGGTGGTGGTTGAGGAGTCATTAACTTCTTCAGGTCTGAAGAAGCATTAAATCAGTGGCTCGCTAGATACCCGGAACTTAAAGACAAACCTCACTGGACGATCGAACAAACTTTGGAAGAAATCAAGAAGCGACCGAAAGCGTAAGTTAACGAGCCCAATTCCAAGTGGCCAATACGTTGACAAAAATAACTGTACTTTACGGGTACGCGATGGTAATGAATGGGAATGAACCGGAAAACCCTTAAAATCTCTTGGTGGCTGCAACTTTAGAAAAGGCAATTACTTACGTTTTTGCCGAGAGTCCGATCGTAATGCGGAGGTCAGAGGTTCGCCCCGTCTGCTCGACTAATAGGAACCGGCCCGCTCAGCTCACGTCCATTAAACGTCCAATAAGGATTCCCGTGGGTCCTTCAAATGCGGTTGAGTGCTATCCATGCCGCCAAGTTCCGTTGAATTACAATAGGTCGCTTCCCTTTCACGGCGGCAACACGGGTTCGACTCCCGTACGGGACGCCAAATCAAATCAACAACACCGGTAGCCCACCTCGCTCAAAGAACGAAACCCCAGGGGATTGCGAAGCGCCAAGTTTGGGCCGCTCTGTGAGCAGTGAAAGATATTGTAGAGTTCGGCGTGCTATGCTGTGGTCTGAAGTCCCGGCGAGCTACTGCTGCAGAACGGTTACAAGGCGTTTCGAGTTACGTTTCAGAACAAGGAGTCGAGCGATGCCCATCATTGTCAAGCCACTCAATAATCTCGACAGTCCAGGCAATCCTCTCAACCGTCCATCGGACGGCTTCGATCCGACGATTCCCTATCAGATGATCCCCCTGGGGCAGAGCCGCGAAATGGTGGTCCAGACTGGGGATTTCAAGGCGGATATGAATCTGACGATCCCCGACATCTCGAGCATGTCAAATTTTCGAATACTGAGGCAGAGCACGCCGAACCTGTTTCCGTTGCCCGGGCCTGGAGTGCCCGTGCGCACGATCGCATTGCCGGAGCGATCAGTCGTTCAGTTTACGCTCGCCGGACGCTCGCTCGGCATTACGGTGCTCGAAGGCCGGGATCGGCCGGGCCAGGGGGCGCCCCCGCTCCAGCCACTCAAGCTGGTGGTTTCCGTAAAGGGGAACCAGCAGCGCAAATTTGCGGTTTGTTATGTGTTCGATCGGATCAACCGAGATGTCGGCGCTCGTCGGGACTTCGCCGGTCATTTGGCGGAAGTAAACAAGATCTTTAACGAGCAGGCGAACTTTTCGATCGTGAACATCGATGGCCCTGCCGCGAGCACCCTGGCTGCACGCACGATCACGTTGAACGGGACTTCGGGAAAGGTGTTCGACATGCGCGATAATGACCTGCTCGGCCGGGTCATCGATGGGTTTGATGCCAGATTTCCTGGAGTGGCCGCGAAGATCCATTGCGTGGTGTTCGTGGTTCAGGTTCCGATTCGTGACTCTAACGATCAGAAAGCTCGCATCCTGGGGTTTAGCTTCCAGGGGCTGCGAAAATCTACTCGGCGACCGTTCAGCATACTGCTCGTCGGGCCCCAGGATCCTCCTCGTAAATCGACCAGTGGGGGACGCCAACCGAGCCAGGTAAGTATGTTGCGGCATACGATGGCGCATGAGATTGGCCATTCTTTTGGGCTCGACCATGATCCCGTCAAGAAGAAATTGCCGCCGGAGCTGCTGGGCACGGACGTGAACCCGATTTTCTTTACGAGCCCGCAACTCTTCAACCTGATGTTTCCAAACAATTTCTTGCAGTCCGATCGGATCAACGGCGTCCAGGTTGAAGTCATGCATCGAGTCGGTCCGCAGTTTCGCCAAGAGGATGTCTGAAAACGAGGTGGTTACCGATGCCTTTGAAATCAAGCACGTTCGCGAATGACCAGCAGCTCGAATCCTGCCTGGTGAATGACACCGCCCATTTGACGCTGGGGGTGCAGGGCGAGTTCGTCGCCAAGGTCCAAGCGGCGCTCATCTTCCTTGATGGCCTCACTATCGATGAGGCGGAACTGGATGCGCTCATTTACGGCAAGTCGACTGCCGCGGCCGTTCTCTCGTTTAAAAAGAGACGCAAGATCATCAACCGCTCGTACCAGCAGCACGAGGACGATATCGTGGGCAAGATGACGATCAAGGCCCTCGACGACGAGTTGGCGATCGGCGAGAACGCGCCCGTGGACTTGTCCGTCTCTCCGGTTTGTATTGAGAAACTGTGAGAGGCAGTTCCGGAAGAAGGATTCGACCACACGCTATGGTACTTGTTGCGAGCTAAGTATGGCTGCTTTCCAGATATGCATCGGCTAAAAAGAAGGCGCGAAGCCATCTCGGTTTTCACTGCTGGCGGAGTTGTTTTAGATATCATCAGGTCAACAATGCTTCTTTCGACATCAGCGGCTGCTGACGGCGGCACGCGGTTGGCGTCCGCTCGTCGCACACTACGGACTGATATTGACGAAGCAGCTTGGAGCAGCCTCTACAGCAAGGTGAGCAGACCGTTTGCGCGGACTTACTGAGGGCCTCTTACCGGAAACTATTGCCTGCACGAGTTGAAAGGTCTCGGGACCGACAATCGGCTCGAACGCACCTTTAGAATCAATCTGCCAATCTCCGACAACCAACTTACCGGCGTAGAAGGGATTCTTCAGAAGATTACAGAAGCTTTGCGCGCTCAGCTTCTTTCCTTTTCTCGTGCGAAGGCGTGCCGAAGTAACGGTTCGCAAAACCTGCGTCCGGTCGTAAGCGCCAGACGCGTAAAGCTCAAAGGCTTGCCTTAAAAGCGGCGCTGTTTCTGGGTCCAATACTATTTGGGAGCGGCCACCTTCTTCAGGCACCTTGAGATAGCCTAGCGGCGTTGGAAATGGCCAAGTATCTTTTTCCAGAGCCGCTTTCATTCCCACAACTGTCAGTTCAGCCCTCTGATCGTTATCAAACTGAGAAAAGCACGCGATGATGCCTTCCATCAGTTTGCCGGTTGATGAATCGTCAATGGGTTCCGTTACAGATCGCAACGTTATGTTGAGCTTGCTAAGCAGTGCTCTAATAGTGACGTGACTAAACTGATCGCGTGGGAATCGATTGAGAGAATAGACAACGACTAGGTTAACGCGTTGCTGCCTGTCACGACAGAATGAGAGCAGTTCCTGGAATTTAGTTCGGTCAGCAGTCTTGTCGGATTCGCCCTGTTCAATAAAAATCTTTGCTATCTCGTAGCCTTGCTGTTCGCAGTACTTTCGACAAGCCAATTCCTAGATAGGCAAACTAAGATTCTTCGTTTGCTCTTGCGTCGAAGCCGGCAATAGACCACTGCTCGTTGCATAGTTTGTCGACTGTTAATTCAAGTGTTCAGTCTCGAGGGCGAATGCAAGGAGCGGATCAGGCTTAAGACGGAGCCCTTTGCTACTCCTCATATTCTCAAAATATCGCCAGGCTGACATTCTAAAGCCCTACAGATCGCCTCCAATGTTGATAGCCGAATCGCTTTCGCTTTGCCATTCTTCAACACGGAGATATAGCCATCTTAATACCGACTTTATCGGCGAGCTCGGTAACGCTCATTTTCCTTTTCGCCAACATGACATCGATGTTAATGATGATTGCCATGTTTGTTTAGACAATCAGATCGTTAAATCCCTGGTAAAAACCGACAAAAAATGGGACGAAGGCCAGGTATATATACGCCAAAAATGGGTCCTTGAAATATATCTCAAAAAGCGTGGCGTTCACGTTCCTGCCCTCGAGGTGGGGTTCCCAAAGCAAGAAGGCAAAAACGCCTACCCCGAGAAGTAGAATTACTGCCTGAAGGAAGATTGTTGAGCCTCGTTTCATAGTTGATCTTTATTGATGGTCTATATTGCGAGTCATAACGGACATACTAGGCGTTAAGACGCAATTTGACGGAGCGCTTCCATTTCCTTTAGCCAAGAGATAATCTGGTTCCAACTCGGAATGCTTTGGGACGCCAAACTTGAATTTGATAGCGAAATCTTTTGTAACTGGATCCCACAAGAGCGACTTGGTCTCGTAATCGTCGCTGACCTCACGTCGAGCGCTTAGGCTTTGCGAGTTTGATGTGCTCCACCTTTCTCAGATCGGTCTCGACTCCGTTTTGCACCAGCACCGGAGAGAAGTGTTCGATCTTGCCGGATCCATCTGTACGCGCCCGTATGAGCACGGCCCCGGAAACTTGCCGACCATCGCCCATCAGTACCAGGTCTTTTTCCACATCACCCTCCGGTAGGGCAGGCGGGACATTCCCGGCTGAATCCGTCTTCATAGACTCGCGTGCCGCTACATTCCTGCTCATAGAACCAATCAGTGAACGCCTCAAGTGCTTACCCTCACCCACCTTTCCGCTCATGCCATACTTCAAAACCTTTTCGTCAAGCGACCAAACAGGAGCTGCATCTATCCGGCTGCCATCGCGTAAGTAGACAGTCCACACGTCCCACCCGCCCTGTGCCAGCGCTGTCATCTCACAGAAAAAGCCGAGGCAGAACGCTGCAATAACCATCGAAATCTTTTTTGAACACATCATTGAAACACCTCCCTGAAGCTATGACGGAGCCTACAGATTCAGCTACTGAAACTGAAGGTTTTCGCCTTCCATTGATTAGGTGGTCGTAAGCTGTAAAGCATCACCGACGGGGGTCGCTAAAGGTCCCTCGAATTACACCACACAATCGGACAACTTGGTGTGACGTTCTTGATGTTTGCGCCACCTTAGTGCGAGGGCAGGAAACGTGGAAGCAACGGGCGACAGAGTTCAACCGACAGAAAAAAATAAAGCCAAAAGAAGGTGATGACGGAGCTTGAGCATGTCATCACCTTCTGCGTAGAACTAACTATTGATCTGCGCCCCCCGAACAAAAAAATCACGGCGTCGGTTTTGTCACCAAACTCATTTCTTTTACATCAACAGTGAGCACTTTCAGCCGCTCAGCTACTTCTGGCGTCATGGACTGCTGGTAACGCCCACCCAGATGTTTAGCCAAAAACCGTTCGGCGGCGGCGATCACAGCCATGTTGTTTACAGGCCGCGCGTATCCATGCCCCTCGTCGGGAGCGACCAAGTATTCAACCGGGTAGTTTCGCTCACGTAGCGCGATGACAATCTGATCAGATTCGCGTTTGTTCACCCGCGGGTCATTTGCCCCTTGCGTGATAAGCAACGGCGTTTTGATCTTTGCCGCGTGGGTCAAGGGCGACTGCCGCAGCAGTTGCGCTTTACCTTCGGGAGTGTTCGGGTCACCCATCCGCTTGTAGAATAGCGCACGACCGCTTTCCCAGTACGGCGGAATTGTTTCGAGAAGAGTTATCAGATTTGACGGCGCGACTTCCGCGACCGCGGCCGCGTACAAGTCGGGTGTAAACGTTATACCTGCGAGCGTTGCATAGCCACCATAGCTGCCGCCCCAGATTCCCACGCGCTTAGGATCGGCGATCCCTTCAGCGACAAGATATTTGACGCCATATGTTATGTCGTCCTGCATCTTGTCTCCCCATTGTCTATTACCGGCGTCCAGAAACTTCTTGCCAAAGCCGGTTGACCCGCGAAAATTTGGGAGCAACACGGCATAGCCGCGATTGGCGGCGAACTGCGCGTAGGAAAAATACCCCCACGTATCGCGTCCCCACGGTCCCCCGTGAGGCATCATGATCGTCGGTAGATTCTTCGCCGGCGCCCCTTTCGGTAAGACGAGGTAAGCAGGAATCTCAAGGCCGTCCGACGATTTGTAACGGACCACGCGCACTTCGGCCAAATGTTCGCGTGGCAATCTTTCGCGGATGCGATACTGCTTCGTCAGGTTTTTCGTTTTGCGGTCGAACAGAAACGTTTCACCAGGTTCCGTATCACTCCAAGCCGTGACCATCCACAGCATCTCGTCGCGCGTTGAGGAGCCGAATGAAACTTCCTTTCCAGGCAGTTTCGCCTGTAAAAGTTTGTAGTCGGCTTCGAAGGACTTTTCTTTGAAATAGATCCGCGGCTTGTCGTCCTGGTAAAGCGTGTAGATCATCTCGTCCGTCACATCTGAAAAACGCGCGTTACCGAAGTCAACACGGTTCATCGGATCTGATTCCACCGCCTCTTCTTTGCCGGTTTCTGGATCAAACAGCACGAGACGAATTAGATTAACGTCGCCTTTGTTAGTAACTAGATAGACGCGACGGTTGTCCTTGTGAAAACGAACCGGGTAGCACGTCTCAAAAACAGTACAGGAATAAACTTTGGTTGATTTGCCATCCGGGTCGAGTCTCAATAGCTCGTAGTCGCCGTTTTCTGGGATGCGTGTGGCGAGACGCAGTTTTCCCGCGTTGTCGAATTGATAGCCGTCAAAGCGGTCGGTGTTCTCCCTGATTAACTGGCGCTCACCGGATGAAATGCGGAGTTTATACAGATCATGCCATCGTGCGTCACGGTTGTTCAGTCCGACGTAGATCGCGTCTGGCTCACTTCGCGGAACTTCGTATATGAACGCACGAACTTTTTTCATGTCTGTCAGATTTCGCGTCGGCGGTACTTCCGAACCAGCCGCCGGTGTAACCGACGGGTCAGCAGCGTACACGTTGAAGTTTTCATCGCCGCCGAAGTCGTTGACGAACAGAATGTATTTGGAGTCGCGGGACCAAAAATAATTTCTGATCGGGCGCTTTGTTTCGCTCGTGATTAACCGAGCCCGCTCAAACGGCTCATCGGCCCGTTTGACCCAGAGATTCATCGTATCTTTGTACGGCTTACGAAAAGCGATGTACTTGCCATCTGGCGAGATTTGCGCACTGGCGATCTCCGGATTTCCGAAGAAAATCTCGCGGTCGATTAGTGGCGGCAGCCCGTTTTGCGCTGCAGCGGTTGTTGCGATAGTTAACGCCGCGGACAACACACATGCTGCCGCATAAAAATAACGAACTTTCTTACTCATAACGATTCTCCTGGTTGGCCAAGCATTGATTGCGTGACACGGTCGATGACTCATCGATGCACATGTCGCCAAGCCCTAAGTGTGCCGCTTTCAATCCAGAAAGATAGTATGACGTCCCGCGTGGACGCGCCGGTTGCTATTTTTGCGTCTTCCGCAGATGTCATTTCTCCTCTACGTTGATCCGTGCGGACGAAAAGCCTATGGAGCAAGCAGATTTCAAACCTGACGTGATCTTTTTACAAGACAACCGGACGTGACGGGGGAAATTGTTGTCTGACAGCTTACAATCAGCACCTTTAGGGTGCGAGTTTAAGGCAGTCTGCACGGATCTTCCAGCGCTCGGCGCGGTCGATCACCAGCACTTCGAGAACAGCCGTTTACGCAATATCGTCGCAAATTCTATGTCGCTAAATGACGGCTAATCAGGATTCCATTCAAACTGGGGATAGTCGTGCGTGGTCGTGGGTATGAGGAAAAGCCGTGTTTCTTCAGGTCAAGCGGCTGCTTTGCGAAGCGTTTCCATCTCTCTTAGCCAAGCAATGATTTGGTTCCAACTGGGAATGCCTTGGGGACGCCAAATTCTTAAGTATTTTTGCAGGGTCCGACTGGGTATCTAGCCGCTGATGCTTTCGTTAGTGGACTCTTCTGGACGTGCGGTCGGGCCTGGGATAGTTAGGAGAAGCATCTTCACAGCCTTGTTTTGCGCCTTCCCGTTGTTGTCTGTCCAGCTTCGACGTACCTGCCATCTTGATCCTAAGATCAGAATACCGAAGGAGGTTTAGAATGACTTGGGTTCCAGCTATCTATTGAGCCGCTATGATCGTTGATAATTCGATTACTTGCCCGTCGCAAAGTACTTTGCTCCTGAGCCTTTCGCCCGCGACCGGTGAGCCACCAGCATATTTCATAAAGACGAGCTTGCTTTTCTCATCACCTATGTCTACATAAACCACGTCGCCTGATTGCGTCTGTCCGGTTGCGATTAGGTTGGACAGTGGATAGACAAGAAAGCGCTCGATGGACCGCTTGATGTGGCGCGCCCCGTACCTGAAATCGAGACCTTCTCTGAGAAGCATGTCCTGAGCTGCGTCGGAGCACTGCAAAACAAATTTCGCTCCGACAGAATGCATGATGCGGTCCTGTACGGCCTGTAATTCCAGATCGACAATCTGTCGCAAGTGATACTGTTTCAATGGCCGGTAGACAACCACCTTATCGATGCGGTTCATAAACTCTGGAGAAAACTTTCGCCGAGCCGCTTCCAGGGCCGTGTGATAGATTTTCTGTTCCACTTCGGTTTCGCCTGTATTCAGCGAAAAATGAGCGGGAGCAAACCCGATCCCGCCTGAAATCAGTTCTGATATTTCCCGCGCTCCGAGGTTAGAAGTCATCACGATCACCGTTCGCGAGAAATCCACATGTTGGTTGTCGCCCAATGTTAATGTCGCTTTGTCGAGTATGCCCAGCAGGAGTTGCCATAACGCATCCGAAGCTTTCTCGATTTCGTCAAAGAGCACGAAAGAAAGCCTGGTATCTTCGGTGTGATAGCGCTCTAGATTTTCCTGCGACAACAGGGGATGGGTCTCGCGGTGGCCCAGATATCCTGGAGGAGACCCGACCAGCTTTGAGATTTCATGGCTGTGCTGAAACTCCGCGCAATCAATCTTGAGGACGACGTTCCGCGCGCCTAGTAATATCTCGGCGGCCGCTTCCACCGTATGCGTCTTGCCTGAGCCTGTTGGTCCCAGGAAGAGCAGGGAGCCTAGAGGACGATCTGCCTGATTCATGCCCGCCAGAAAGGTCTGGTACAAGCTGCTCAGGGAGCGAACGGCTCGCTCCTGGCCTATGATGAACCCAGATAGTTTCTCTTCAAACTCTTCGACGCGCAGGCTCTTTCGCTCGGGGTCGAGAAGGATAGCTGGTGATGTGTTGAAGTGACCTTGTGACGTATTAAGCTGACTTTCAATTGTGGCGATCATGATCGTCCCCCTTCCCAAACAGTGGTTGGTATTGTCCAAGAGCTAGTCATTCTGCTTATTATCATTAGCGACTATCCTGATTCCTTCTTGCTCCGGGTAAGCCTGTATTAGGTCGCTCCAGTCAGGGCCCTGTGGTTGAGATCCACTTTCGCCCCAACCGGAGTGCATCCTAATTTGACAATCAAAACAAGCTGGCGACGATCTCGAGCTTCTCGACTTTCGTCACTTTTCCAGACATATTGCTCTGCTGGGTTTGTGCTAATTGCCGCCGGATAGTTCGCTCGCTGCGAGACTCAGGCACTTGCGTTCCCTCTTGTTCACCACCCGACCAGATCTGTTCAAGGAAGTACTGGTCGCCGTACCTGTGGAAGACCAGAGTCGAATCGTTCTTAGGTGTAAGAACTTGGACCCCAAAGGTTGACTGAAACACACGTGCACTGGCATCCACGCTGCTGACCAACATAATTTTGCTGTCAGAAACTCCCGACAAACGACTGAAGGTATATTCGCCAGCCGGGAGCTTCTTAGCACCCACGCTGAAGTCGAAAGGGATCTTCGCCCTGACTGGATAAATGAGTTGTGCGTTGGCGGATGCGACCGCCGCGCAAAGAGTGAACATTGAAACCAAGCTCAGCATCGTGAGCCTTTTGATAAATTTCCCTTTCATACAATCTCCTATTTGTTTTCGGCGAGCGGCAACCAATTGATTGCCCCAAACTGCGCCCACCTAAGTTACCTTTTCGAGAGCAAAGTTGGTTCTCTCCTTGTAATGATCCAGGCGGCTATAACTCAGCGAGTTGTCTTCAAACCTGACAAGCTCTTATCGCCTTCTGCTACTCCATACCGCGAGAGCACGCAAAAAATTCCAAGGATGGGTGAGATTCAGTGACCGGAATAAATTGGTTAGTGAGCGGGTCTTATCGCCAATTATGAAACGTACTGATTACTGTTAGTGAGCGGGTCTTATCGCCAATTATGAAACGTACTGATTACTGTTTTCCAGGAAACGAGGGTAAGACATGGAGAGAATCATGCGCGAAGCGTCCTTAATCGTAACCGCCGCTGGCGCGGTTTTGTTGCTTGCACTTGCGGCTCAGTCTCTTGGTTCTCCATTACCAGGTGGATCGCAGAACCCTGACACCAACTCTGTTTTTGCGAAGAACTGTGCTACTTGTCATGGTAAGGATGGAAAGGCAAAAACGTTCAAGGCGAAACTCAATCACGCGCGGAATCTCACTGATCCTGAATGGCAGACCAGCGTGACTGACGAGCGCCTATTCAATTCAATTACTAATGGTCGCGGACATATGCCGGCCTGGGGGAAGAAGCTAACCGAAGCTGAAATCAACTCGCTAGTCGCCTACGTTCGCCAGCTCAAGAAGTAGTGCAAAGCATCCGGAGCGTACGTTGCCGAATTTGATGTGCGACAATTCAGCATAGGCGACACGCGAAAACGCATCTTGCGTTTAACTCCAGAAGTGATCCTCCGGCGAACTTTGCGTCCTTGACTTCCCACCTTGCGTGAAACAAGATCCGTCTACACTCAGAGTTCTGTTCCACCTGTTGTATGCAGCACGCTGGGCAAAATACGGAAAAACCGCAAACTCACCCTCCTTCGGAAGACGTTACGGAACGGAAGCGAACGGAGGAAGCCCTGCGAAAGAGTGAGGAGCGGTGGCGATCTGTCTTTGAGAATTCGGCAATTGGCGTTGCGCTCACCGATCTGAATGGCCGGTTCCTGGCCACAAACCCCACGTACCAAAAAATGCTGGGTTACACGGACGAGGAATTCCAAACGGTTTCCTTTCTCGAGATTACTCATGAGGATTACCGCGAGGCTAACCTGGCTCTAGTTACGGAACTGCTGAAAGGAAAACGAGAGCAGTTTCAAATCGAGAAGCAGTATCGACGTAAGGATGGCAGTTTTATCTGGGTAAGGAACAATGTCTCTCTGGTTCCCGGCACTGAGAGCATGCCGCAATTTATTATGGCGCTCTCGGAGGACATTACTGAACGGAAACAGGCCGAAGAAGCCCTGCAAAAAAGCGAGGAGCGAGTCCGTCTTATTCTCGATTCCGCCGCTGAAGCAATCTTTGGCTGCGATACCGAGGGCACGTGTCTCTTCTGCAATCCAGCAGCAGTTCGCTTGCTCGGTTATGAAGAACCCGTCGAATTGCTTGGCAAGAACATGCATTCGCTTGAGCATCATACTCGCAAAGACGGGACCCCGTTTCCCATCGACGAGTGTCCCATTTACGTGGGTTTTCATAAGAACCTTGGCGTCCATATTGACGATGACATTTTTTGGAGAAAGGATGGCACCAGTTTCCCGGTAGAGTATTGGTCCCATCCCATGCTTCGTGATGGCAAGACCGTCGGCGCCGTCATAACCTTCTTCGACATTACTGAGCGGAAAAGGGCGGAAGAGGCACTACGAAAGAGCGAGCAACGGAAACGCACTCTGCTCGAGATCAACAATGCCATCATCAACAACCTCACTCAAGAAGCGCTTTTCGCTTCAGCGTATGAAGCTATTCGTCGCGTCGTCCCCTTCGACCGGGCTGCCTTCCTTCTTTACCGGCCGGAAACCAAAACCCTGAAGCTCCTCTCTATGGAAAGCGACACTGAGTCTGAGTTCTTCCGTCTGGGAAAGGAATATGATCTGCAAGAAACCCGCATTTCGGCATGGGTTCTTGACCGTCAACAGGCGGTGGTGCGTGGCGATCTGGAAAAGGAACAGCAGTCCGCCGGCGACCGGCGTCTTGTCGCTGAAGGTATTCAGTCCTATTGCGTGGTTCCACTCGTGGCGATGGGCAATAGCATCGGCACCTTTACAGTATGGAGTGAGTCAAAGTACCGATACTCCGAGGCCGATGCAGAGTTGCTTCAGGAGGTCGCGAATCAGGTCGCATTAGCGATCGCAAACATGAAATCGTATGAAGAGATCGCAGCGTTGAAAGCAAGGCTTGAAAAAGAGAATGTCTATCTTCAGGAGGAGATTCGCGCGGTACATAACTTCGAGGAGATCGTGGGCAGCAACCCAAAACTTCTCGAGCTTCTGCGACGAGTCGACCAGGTCGCCCCGACAGGCTCCAGCGTGCTCATCTATGGAGAGACAGGGACCGGCAAGGAGTTGATCGCGCGCGCCATTCACGACCGGAGTGCGCGTAAGAATCGTCCACTGGTAAAGGTGAACTGTAGCGCCATCTCCGCGGGTTTGGTGGAGAGCGAACTGTTCGGCCACGTGAAGGGTGCTTTCACCGGCGCCTTTGAGCGGCGTATCGGTCGCTTCGAACTCGCCGACGGCGGCACAATCTTCCTGGACGAAGTGGGTGAACTGCCTTTGGAGACCCAGGTTAAGTTGCTGCGCGTTCTCCAGGAGCGCGAGTTCGAGCCGGTCGGCAGTAACCGTTCAGTGCGCGTTGACGTGCGGATCATCGCCGCCACAAATCGAAATCTTCAGGCGTCTATCAGCACCGGCAATTTCCGCTCGGATCTCTATTATCGGTTGAACGTATTCCCGCTTGAGGTGCCTCCGCTGCGTGAACGGCGCTCCGATATTCCCCAACTCGCAATGTTCTTCCTTTCCCGATATTCCCGGAATCTCGGTAAAAGGCTGGAGGGCATCTCAGAGGCGGCTACTGAAAGGCTCAAGAGCTACTCCTGGCCAGGCAACGTAAGGGAGCTGCAAAACGTCATCGAGCGGGCTTTGATTCTTTCTCGCGGCCCGATTCTTGAGTTGGACGCTGAGCTGGTTTCCGTTTCTACGCCCGAGGTCCTTCCTGATGCTCCACCAGAAGCGGCCGCAGAGACGCGCCCCAGGGGACAGTCATTTCCAGCGCTTGCGACTCTGCAAGAGGTTGAGCGGGCCCACATCTTAGCCGTGCTGCAGCAAACTCGCGGGGTGATAGAGGGAGAAAACGGTGCCGCGAAAACTCTTGGTATGCATCCGAATACGCTGCGACACAGAATGGAAAAGTTGGGGATCAAACGCTCCGCCCACCGCATATCGTAGCCCGGCTACCAAAGCAAATCTTTAACTACTAAATATCGTGGACCCCTGCGGATCGGTTCTGCTTCTTCGCGCTCGCCGTCCACGTTTTCTCCTGCAAGTTCGTACATCTCCGACTGATTAGCGAAAGTTAAATTCGCCGGCTGGCTTCGGCACGCGACCTGCTCTGTTGCGAAGCGCGTAAAAATCACAAGGGTTGCGTCGTCGAAACAGGAAGTTAGTCTGCAAACCATCCGCAGCCGCTTCATATGAAATTGCCTCTACATGAAAAAAGGAGAATAGGATGAACAAGTTCAAGAGTTACCTTTCGGGCGGAATCGCCCCGGAAGGAAAACCGCGGAAGCCCAAAGCGCATTGGCTGTGGGCAGCCAGTTTTGGTCTCGCTCTCATTTTCACGGTCGTGGCTGCTCAAGCTGAGGGCCTGGCGCCCTTCTTGAGCCTAGGGCCAGCTTCAAATCCCATCGCAGTTCAGGACAAAACAACCAAAGATTTTGTTCCACCGACTGTGTTCCAGGCTGCCGGGCCAAACGCCGCCGCGATTCAAAGCTCGGTCGATGCGTACCGCGCCGCACTGGGAAACCCGAACAACGGCAACGCGGGGCCACTCTCGACCGGTCACCGCGAGATCAATTGGGATGGAGCCGGCGGAGTTGACACTAGTACTACCCCTCCGATGACCCCATTCAACGTATTCCTGAACACCCGGGGCAGCCAATTCACTACACCGGGGATCGGACTTTCCCAGGCACCTCCATCGGGGGGACCGCAGGG